>Ga0193743_1000168_pt1 | contig 51606 bp, 37 predicted proteins | sample L2c2metaG_FD_143038 | JGI IMG/M metagenome (GOLD analysis project Ga0193743, IMG submission 143038) | Soil microbial communities from a riparian zone of the East river system, Colorado, United States - L2c2 | ecosystem: Environmental > Terrestrial > Soil > Riparian zone | place: USA: East River... | reverse complement strand
ACATATGGTAGTGAAATGGAACATATTACAAAAAGACTTGTACTCCGAAGGATGCCAAAGAGTGCTGACTCAAATCCTTGAAAGTCCTTGTGGCGACCAAAACCTATGGCCTCGAGAACTGGTGCATGTGTGGTGTGATAGGCCAGCAACATGGAATCTTTGTGGAGCTTGGTGGGGCTCTGGTTGTGCTGTGGTAGATAGCGCATGGTGCTGGTTGGTAATGGCAATGATAGGAATGATGATTTACTGGTGGTAGCGGAGTAGGGGATGAATTCCGACAGAGGTCCAATATAAGTCCAACAGGGCTGGCTGGTGGTAAGGGTGGCACTGAATGGTGAGGTGGCCAGCATCAGAGGCTCCATTGGAGCCATCCTGTGATTGTTCTTTGGAAAGAACATGACCAAGCACAGACCATGACACCTATTAGGATTAAAGACCATGTCTCCTGTTAGGGTTAGAAACTGTGTTCACCTTTGTGATGCAGCCAGGGGTCTGGGGGCTCTGCCCCCAGAAAACCTCAAATCCATGCTGTAGGCAGTTGAAGTGAAGCAGAGCTGTGCCATAGGCATGGGTTCATGGCTTGTGAGAGCAAAAAGAAAGACACATGTTATCCCCTTCTCCAAAACTGTTTACAAACTCTGTTCATTCTACAGCTTGTACAGCCTTTTGACTGTAGTTGCTGTCCTGTGTCTCTTCAGTTGAATATTTCTCTCTTCCTTCCCAAACCGGCAAATCGATTGTGAGAGGCGCATCCAACTGATTGATGAAGCTTGAAGGCTTCTGGACAACACGAACAAGCTACTGAAATGGGAAGCCCCCAAGTCCTGACATTGTACATCCAACAACGATCTTCTGAATCTCAAGTTCTGCTATGTCAAAGTATGACGATATCCTCAGCATTTTATCAACGGAGCCCAAATGGTCTGCAGAGGATGAACAGGTAATTTCGAAGTCTCCAGCCAGTTTCTTAGCTAGACTGAAATCCGGGTTTCATCAGACTTTACTTGAACCATTCAAGTATATCACATCAAATCCAGGCAAAGAAATCCGCAGCAAACTAATAGAAGCATTTAACATCTGGCTGAATGTCCCTCTGGAAAGGTTGCAAGTCATTGCAAAACTTGTGAACATGCTTCACGCAGCAAGTCTAATGTAAACTCCCCCCCAGTTCTCAGTTGCAAACCAAATCTTAACGTTGATCAAGGGTAGATGATATTGAGGATGATTCCCAATTAAGAAGAGGGAAACCTGGTGGGCTCAAAAGTTACTTCCTAGCTTAAAGTTCATTAATCTTCGGTCTCAAATTAGTCACGCATAAAATCTATGGAGTCCCACAGACTATCAACACAGCGAATTATGTGTATTTTCTCGCTTATAAAGAACTTTTTTCTCTACGCATCAACTCTACGTCGGCAACCCCACTACCGCGAGCAGACCTTGACGCACTTGTCACAGGTACTTTTTTCATTGACGTACGCAAAGTGGAAACTAAACCCGAACACCAGCTGAACTGCTTTCCCTACATCGCGGGCAAGGCCTAGAGATCCTATGGCGTGACTCACTCCGGTGCCCATCTGAAGAGGAGTATATCACAATGGTCAACAACAGTATGCACAGTTCCGCGTTAGGAGATGGACCATCAATGTGTATATGATATTCAGAAACTGGTGGCCTCCTACGAATTGGCATCAGGCTCATGATGGCATGCTGCACGACAAATACTGACGTGTACGTCGCCTAACTCTGCTCAAAAACACATTGTTGATATATATCCCACAGGGACTACGTTCCACTAGTAAACTTGATCGGTGTGTTCTTTCAAATCCGTGATGATTTGATGAATTTGCAAAGCACCGAGGTAAGCGAACCCGCGCTACACCTCTTATGACCGTTAACCAATATCACACGCCAGTACACATCAAATAAGGGTTTCGCGGAAGATCTTTCCGAAGGAAAGTTCTCCTTCCCAGTCGTTCATGGAATACACGCAAATGAGTCTAACCGACAGGTCATGAGTCAGTTCCATCTCAACTTTCATCTTAGTTCCATTATTGATGCAATCCGTCTAGATATCCTCCAGAAGCGCCCTACAACGCCCACACTCAAGAAACATACAATCGACTATCTCAAGAACGACACAAAGTCCTTTGAATACACCCTATCCGTGTTGGCGAATCTCGAGGCGCAAACTAGGAGGGAAATAGAGAGATTAGGGGGGAATAAGGGCTTGGAGGCCATCATGGACTTCCTGCATGTTGATGAAACAAAGTTTGCCTGACAATATGCACTTCGCTCAATGTTCTTATTCCTTTCCTGATTAATTCTCAATCATCACTAATATGTAAATGTCATGAAAGTGGGATTAAATGATATATTTACGTTGTCTATTGCGTCTAGATATTTGTGCCAACAATTGCTACCTCGAATCTGTCAACCAAAAGACTTCTTCAAGCCGTCATAAATCAAAAATATGATCGCGCTACTTGGTATACTTCGTGCGACGGTAATACCGCAGCCAGCATACAACCCCCGAATGCCTTGCGCACGATACATCGCCATGAATGTCCCTCCAAAAGTTGCTTTCCGCGGTATTGAGCTCCCGGGATCCAAACCCCGAGGTTTAGGACGAAGCTCTTCCTCCGTCTGCATAGCACTCTTCACAGTATCAGCTGGAAATAGCGCCAAGTTATACGCAGCTCCAGCACATGCGCCTGATAACGCTGATTCCCAGGGACGTAGTTCTGTGTCTGTTGAAATATGATGAGAGCGACGAGCCAAAAGTAGCGAGGCGACGTATTCCTTGGTGCTGAGCCAAGCTGCTGTTCCACCCGTCTCACGAATAAAGGTTCCTGTGTGGCCTAACCAAAGTCCTCGTAGACCAGTATTGCGTATCACTGACACGAACACTGATATTGGGCCCGGAAGTTTCTGGTGTACAGTTCCTAAAGCCTCAGCACCGATGGGAGGCGCTACAAGCATCTGAACTTGCATTTTGCATTTGACAAGCTCTATCGGGGTTCTGGATAAAGCATGGATGAGTAACACTGACACTCTGAGAAAACGATAAACCCACACACAAGAGAAAGCTGGTGATAGCACCTGCTCCGGCAGCTGCTATTGCCAAGTGGTGTAAAGGAAGCTTCTCTTGCGGTGCTCGATGGGATATATGACGGATGACATTTTGAAGTTCACCGTATGCCAGGAACAAAGATGCATTCTCCACCATAGCACCAATAATAGGTGCTGGAAGACCCTATATTCCGTTGAACAAAAACCAAGGCCAATATAAGGATGGAAGGTGGAAATGTGGGAAATAAAACTAGCGCACTCTGTACAATCCTTTTACACCTTCTGTCTTCCATGTTGTCGCAAGGCAGTCGATGGGCCCATTGAATCGCGCGGTCTCGTCAAGGACTTGAGATTGGAGACGAACTTTGGTCAAGTCGAATGGGTGTTCAAAAACTTTCGACACCATGCCTGCAATCTGCATATGAACGCATAAGCTGTAGCTATGGATTAAACTCCTCGTTAGCGAAGACGTACACTACCGTAGATGATCTCTCGCATGGCACGCAGCGCTGTTGACTTGGGGTCTTCTATAGTCGTCTCCATGTTACTTGAGTTGTCGGATTCTAATGAATGGATGGAAGGAGACGATCGCCTAGCACATCATTAAAAATCCAAGAGGACGTGGACTGGGCGCAGCACAACCAATGTTGGGCAGCTTAAATGAAGGGTACGTAAAATATTCGTGGATGTTATGTAAGAAAATTACAGTACATATGTAATGAAGTTTGCTATCTCTTTGAAAACTACATATATGGTATGCAAAAAGTGTCAGAGACTAGGTCTCTGGCTTTGGGGACTATGGTCAAGTACAGTAGTGGGACCGTCAGTATTCAGACCATGAGAAAGAAATTAGTGCATCGGAAATAAGTAATATATCACAACCAGCGAGCGACTTGGTGCTAGGTATAAGCGTATCACTGCAAGAGTCACATCGATCAGTCAGTCATGACAAATTTGCATTTTGCGTAATGTAAAAGACGTTGCCTGAGCTCAGTATACTCGTCCCAACTTCACACTAGCAGCGACCAAGGTCAAAGATCGACAATCTGGATCCTGACTTCCAACCAAATTGGATGGACCTAGTCAGAAGAGCTAGTCTAAGCCATACGTGGAATTGAAGATAATAGATTCAAGTTTGAAATCAACATTTCTCTGGTCGACAAGATAGCTTTTAGCCTCTGAATTCATACAAATTAGCACATTCCTTCTGCATGTTGTCCTGTGCTGTAGATTCCCACAAGTTGCATAAGATCATGATTGCTTCGAGGATAACAATCGCATCGGTACATTTAAACAAAAAATAAGAATTCTAAGTTACCAAAGCCCATTCCTGTTCATTCAGGGCAATCAATTCTTCCCCAGTTGTAATACCGGTCTTTAGGTCCTTTCGGAATTCGTAGTCGTATTCATGACCGACAAACACCAATCGCGTTAGTGTTTGATATTTTTTCATGATTTCCTCTGCAGCTTTCCGTCGACCATATGCGGTTCGTAGTATAACATAAGCACAGAGGTTGGGATTGTCATGAGATTTTATGGGCAGACGTGGAGGGGGACGAAGAACCAGTGTTTCGATGCTCGGAAAGTAAGAGCTTGAAGAAAAAGGCAGGTTGCTCTCGTGCTAAATCCATTACATAGTAAGCAAACTGTTCACTCGGATGGCCGCTTGACTGCTTGGTATTAAGTTTAGGGACGTACCATGGGCAAATATTGGTGAATCTGAAGATGCTTGATGTTCGGCAACGTAGCTGCAACGTGGTCCATGATTTCTAGGAAGTGGGAATGTCTTTCATCTGGTTTTCGCTTTAAATGTATGGCCAAACTCTTCAAATTTGTGCCGACTAAAAAAAATATGAAGTTGGAACTCAATACACCTTTTTCGCATCCAACTTCAGGCTTCGAATATTCAAAATCAAGCCGTAACCTTTCAATCCCTAGGTTATACCAGGAATAGTACCCGCTGATGTATGCCGAAGGGCAAGCTAACGTTTTCAGGCAAGGGAAAGTCACCTCGTTATGACACAGATGGATGGTACGAGGGTCATTATCCGAATGCAATTCCAGTGTTTCTAACGTCATTCGCTGGGATTTGAGAAATGGTCCCAATGACACTGAACTTTGACAGAAATAGTCATTGACAAATTTGGTCAACGTGAACGGAAGGTCGCTCATCAGAAACATAGGTAACGCAGTGTCTCGGAATCCAGGTCTACGCCACTGAGAAAGAACGGCCAGTTCTTTCAAGTTTACGCACATCCGCAACGCCCGTATAAGAGGTGTCATGTTGTCTGGGGGGAAAGCCGCTTGCGGCGGCATGAGCAGGACTAGCTCTTGGACATCCAGCGCAAAATGAGGTCTGCGTTTGAGAGAGAGGCACCAGGCTTTGATGCGGCTGGCGCCTCGAAGACATGGAAAACGGTAGGAAAGGAGTCTTTGAGCCTCTCTGCGAAAGGTGGGTGAGATTAAGCAAATGAAGTTCAAGTCGCTTCGTTGCATAGTTGGGTCCTGGCATATGAGAGAACATATTTCAGGCGCAAAAGATTTGAGGCCTGTCGTAGCAGACATCATCAGAACCTGGTGGTTTCATTCAGGGTCCTAGCGGCGAACTCCGAGACTGTAGGTTTCAACTGGACAGTCTGATCAGGCAGTCGTTTGAAATTAATCATGTAATACTACTACAACCCAATGGCAATGTTCTCCGAATTACCTCCAGAAGATAACGTACTCTTCTTCTGCGAAAGACCCGACTGGGAAGATATAACTCCTCTCGAACAATACGAAAACACACCACCCATAGCACCCATTTTCTACAGAAGAATGTAAATTTCCAGTTGATTTATATCAGCGTATAATTCTGATGGCTTGATATTGGAAACCCTAACCAAAAAACAACAAAAAATCTAGACAAAGATGCCACCAATTGCTTATGAGGAATCGTTCAGAGAAAAGTCAACGCGTCCTCGAATTGACGAATCTCTAGCGAAGCGAGAACACCAGAAAAGAAAGAGATGCGGAAACCATCTACGTGCGCTTTCTTAAATGGGCGCACAAACGCGACCAAACATGTCCTGTGGCGCCAGCCTTACACGATCTTGACTCTGCCAAGACTCTGCGGACTGATTACAATGTAGCAAGCCTTTGTAATCAAATATTTCTGGCACCTGAGACATGCCTTGTCTCAAGGAGCAGTGAACGACGTTTTTTTTGAAAAGACATCCATAGGACTCGAGGCCTCCTCACCCCACCTCCTCCGTTTTATCAAGATCGCCGTGATCATATTCAGGAATCAAGTGTATTTACCACGTCAACACCTATTGATTAACTGTCTTGGCATCCTCAAAAGTTGACCTGACTGTGGAGCCTTGGTCTTCTGGAACGTTTCTGACACTTGACATTAGCATAACTTCACGTGTACCTTTGGTGTACTTATAAAGTTAGGGACACTGCCCCCCTCTTTTCACCTTGTAACTACCAACCCACAGGCCCTAGCTCTCTAAATGGCGTCCGTAAATGAAAAGGTAGCTATCAAGCTAAGCATACTGCTATTCTTTCGATATTAACTCTGGTGCAATCGATTACAAGGGTACACACACCACTCAGCCTGTGCCAGTCGCACATATGACCCTTCCCACCTCCAACAGGAATGTGCTGAACCTGCCCCTGGATTCTGAGGGTAAACGACCTTGGAGTTTTGGGTTATTTAGCTGCCGCGACGATGACAATAAATGTTAGTTCTTCCCAAGTTCTTCCTGAAGAAATGTCACTTCCTGACCGAACCCCATAGGCTGCCTTGCTTTCTGGTGTCCCTGTCTCGCTTATGAGCAAAATCAGAGGCGCCTTGCTCACCTCAACACAGAAGGCGTCCCAGATTCTCGACGTGACGAGATCGCCCCTAGAGACAGTGTATTCTTCGCCATCGCACAGATCGCTTGCGGTATGGGTTGCATCTTACAAGTGAGGATTCATTTACTATACATTTCGGTTGTTCCATTTTTACCCCATCAAGTGTTCTGACGAATGTTTCCCTATAGATCGGTACTCGCAAGAACATTCGCGAACGCTACAACATCCAAGGCGACGCTGTCAGTGACTGTTGCGCACCATTCTTCTGCCAATTCTGTGAATTGGTGCAAGCCAGTCGAGAATTGCAACTGGAAGAAGAAAGTTTTGCACCAGCGCAATGAGCGCCAAAGCACACCAGAATGATTACAAACTCGATATCTAATACTATGACTTGTAAGAATAGGTAGGAGGGATTAAATTTTCATTACTATATATATTTATATACCTTTGTACTTCCATTATGCTACGAAATAGGTAGATATTGAAACTACACGAGGTAGATAATGGCTTTGTGCAATACGACAGACAAAGGCAATAGTATACTAATTTGTACGTACAGAGACTCCCCGAAATCATTTGTTAATTATTATGAATCCCCCTGTCTTTTTTCCAGTCTTATTTGTTGTGACTTGTAAAGTTGCTCGTTTGTGACTATGATGCCTTGACGCGATGACTAGATATGTAAATCACCACGGTCTCCACAAGTTTGACTTTGTGCGCCTTTGTTTGTGTATAAACAGCAGGCAGTGGCTGGGATGACGCCAGTATCCACTGTGCTCCTCCAAGCTCCAAACGCTAGCCTCGTTCTCAGCCTCGTTCTAATATATTCGTTTGATGACCCGCCCTGTTGATGACCAGAGCCTTCGCACACGTTGTACAGTGCGTACATTGATTCCCGTTGCATTCTCAACATCTGCTGGGGTCTGGCCTCTATCCAACATGGTGATAACGAGCTTTTTGTGCTCTTCTGGTATAAATCTGTAGTTACCCATGGTAAGGAGTGTATAACGTAGCACTGGTAGGTTCAATCAATCATATATAGTAACTGGCGCAGCTTACAATAAGCAAAAGCGCACAATGCGAAATTTCAAAAACGTCTACAGATATGAGACCAGCTGGAATAAGATCATTGCTTCGACTCCGAGGATACTAATCACATCGGTACGTTTGAACAAGAAAAATAATTCTAATTTACGAAAGCCCATTCCTGTTCATTCAGAGCAATCAATTCTTCCCCAGTTGTAATACCGGTCTTTGGGTCCCTTCGGAATTCGTAATCGTATTCATGATCGATAAATACCAATCGCGTTAGTGTTTGATATTTTGATCATGATTTTCTCTGCAGCTTTGCGTAGACCATCTGCGGTTTCTAGTCCAACATAAACGCAGAGGTTGGGATTATCACGAGATTCTATGGGCAGACGTGGAGGGGGACGAAGAACCAGTGTTTCGATGCTCGGAAAGTAAGAGCTGGAAGAAAGAGGTAGGTTGCTCTCGTGCTAAAACCATTACATAGTAAGCAAACAGTTCACTCGGATGGCCGCCTGACTGCTTGGTATTAAGTTTAGGGACGTACCATGGGCAGAAATTGGTGAATCTGAAGATGCTTGATGTTCGGCAACGTAGCTGCAACGAAGTCCATGATTTCTAGGAAGTAAGAATGCCTTGTATCCGGTTTTCGCTTTGAATGTGTGGCCAAACTCTTCAAATTTAGGGGCGTGTAAAATATGTGAAGGCGGAACTCAATACGCCTCTATCGCATCCAACTTCAGGCTTCGAATATTTCAAAATCAAGCCGTAACCTCTCAATCCCTAGGTTATACCAGGAATAGTACTCGCTAGTGTATGCCGGAGGGCAAGCTAACGTTTTCAGGCAAGGGAAAGTCACATCGTGATGACACAGGTGGGCGCTACGAGACTCATCATCCGAATGCAATTCCAACGTCATCCGCTGGGATTTGAGAAATGGTCCCAATGACACTGAACTTTGACAGAAATAGTCATTGACACTTTTGCAACGTGGACGGAAGGTCGCTCATCAGAAACATCGGTAACGCAGTGTCTCGGAATCCAGGTCTACGCCACTGAAAAAGAACGGCCAGTTCTTTCAAGTTTACACACATCCGCAACGCCCGTATAAGAGGTGTCATGTTGTCTGGGGGGAAAGCCGCTTGCGGTGGCATGAGCAGGACTAGCTCTTGGACGTCCAGCGCAAAATGAGGTCTGCGTTTGAGAGAAAGGCACCAGGCTTTGATGCGGCTGGCGCCTCGAAGACATGGAAAACGGTAGGAAAGGAGTCTTTGGACCTCTCTGCGAAAGGTGGGTGAGATGAAGCAGATGGAGTTCAAGCCGCGTCGTTGAAGAATTGGGTCCTGACATATGAGAGAACATATTTCAGGCGCAAAATATTTGAGGTTTGTCGCAGCAGATGAGCCGCAACTTCAAGCCTTGGTTTCGTTAGGAGGGTCAGCGGCGAACTCCGAGTAGCACATTTTGGTTCAACTGGCTATTTAGCCACCCTCGGTAGGACTGGTCAAACTTTCGACAATGATCAGCCCCTTTTGTGTATATATAGAGATTTTTTGACCATGATGGGCCCCCCCAGTATGTTGTTTAACAAGGTATGGATAAGGGATTCGACGTCGTTGTTTGAAGTGCTATCAAATCACGTATTACGTAGTACTATACTGAGAGTTCCGATCCCGCCCCTTCGACTGTCCGCCCCATCCTCACCGACTCTCAATGGCAAAGTTCTCCGAATTACCCCCAGAAGACAGCGTACTCCTCTTCTGCGAAAGACCCGACTGGGAAGATGTAACTCCTCTCGAACAATACGAAAACATAACACCCATAGCACCCATTTTCTACACTGAAGAATGTAAACTTTCTAATCCAATTATATCAGCCGTACACTATTCTGATGGCTTGATATTGGAAACCCCAACCAAAAAAAATCATTCTAGACAAAGACGCCACCAATTACTTACGAGGAATCGTTAAATCAGGAGAGAAAAGTCAACGCGTCCTCGAATTGACAGAGGCGATCATCCGTCTAAATCCAGCCCACTATTCCGCATGGTATCTTCTCGCCTCTCTCTATCAAATGCCTGTGTTGATAAAGTCATACCCCCAAGGCAGTACCGCTACGAAACCCTTATCGCCCTCTCCGCACCCCTCGACCCCGAACTTGCACTAATGGACGAGCTAGCCATCCAATTCCTTAAAACCTACCAGGTATGGCACCACCGCCGTCTTCTCGTTACCATAACCCGGAAAGCAAGGCAAGAACTAGCCTTTATCAAAAAAGGTTTAGAAGTAGACGAGAAGAACTACCATACTTGGAGTTATCGACAATGGATCTTGGCTCACTTCTGTGGTGCCGGTAGCGCTATTAATACTGCAGGCGAGAGCAATATAGAACAATTGGGGGATGACTGTTTCTGGGATGAAGAATTAGATTTCGTCGATTCCATGTTGATCAACGATATAAGGAACAATTCAGCTTGGCATCACCGTTTCTTCGTTGTATATGGGTGCGGTATCAGGGATGGAGAAGAGGAACATAGTCACGTATTCAAACGCGAACTAACATACGTCAAACAGTCCATCTCTCTCGTACCCAACAACCCCGCTGCGTGGAATTACCTACGTGGTATACTCGAGCATAATGCTCGGCCTTTCTCCTCTGTCAAGGATTTCATCTGGCCTTATACCATTCCGCCACTTGGGTCCATGCCTCCTGGTCATACGGCAAATAGGGATATCGTGAATTTAGAGAACCCACCACCAGCTGAGGGAGCGGAGCTGCCTGTACCTGCTGCCATCGAATTTATGGCTGATATTTGGGAGAAGGAAGGAACCAAGGAGGGCCTGGATAAAGCTTTTGAGGTGAAGATTTTGATTCTGGCATTCTAGAACTGCATCCCATCTCCTCTGACGTTCACTCTGCCAACCCCATCTTCTCTGAATAGTTTTGGAAATCTTTGGCAATGCAGCATGACACAGTTCGCAAGAAGTGAGTATTATTTTATCTATCCCTCACGTCGTTTATTCTGATTCCATCACCTAGATACTGGGAATACCGCATTCGGGACGCACGCGCGACCATAAGAGCTGATCCGTAGCATCTTACCGCGCATTATTCTTGAAACTCAATCTTGCAATTGTATTCCTGCAATATATCCTTCTTGCTCTTGGGGATATAATCGTCAAGCTAAATATTAATACATCAATCCATTCTACAAACAAGAAATATAATAACGAACAACTACAAAAACTAGTCCTTATGCAAGCCTTTCAAAAATATATCCACCGGGAAAGATAGCTTCACCAAGTCTCTTCGTTTATTTCTCCCGGGCCCCTTTCAATTCCATGTGATTGCCGAGCGGCGGCAGCAGCACTATTTGGACCACGATGGTACAAACCCGGGTGTTCATTTCCTGGTGGTAGCACGACGCGACCGCGGCCATAGGTCTGCGAGTAGATGAAAGCCACGAGCAGCCCCAAAGGGTGAAGGACAGTGAAAAGTATGGCCGTGATCTATCACCCGTTGAGTTTCTTTTACTAGTCTCATTTAACCTGATCACTTACATATACTGGTGCAGGTTTAGGGTTGGCAGTCCATATACTAACCGCCACCCAGGTAGCAGCCACACACCATACTATGTCTCCGCGGATGATGACGACGGCGAGACCGAGGAGGTTGGTACCCAAGAGGACGCCGAAACCTGGCATTGCATGCCAGGAAGAGTAATCCCGTGGTGAACCAGGTGGGGTTGGGTGAAATGATAGACCGAGGGTGACACTGGGTTTATGGGTCAATGATTGGGTAATAGATATCAAGGAAAGGAGAAGACTAACAATAAACACAACGGGAACAGAATACTCAAAGGCAAGATCAAAAAGAACCTTAGTGGAGCATGGATGAGGGCCGTATCGAGTGGACGAGAAGCGGCCGGAGGGTGGTAGATCAGAAGTGCAATGTTTGAGTATAGGAGAAGGAGAAGGAGGAGTCCTTGGAGAATGGTGGCGAAAAGGAACCATCGCATGATCTGAAAGAAGTTAAACAAGTTTTTCGTACAAGACAGAACGACAATGACCTACCCATGCGATCGCCCAGAGTGCCATCACCAAATTGGCGAACACAAGACAAAAACCAACACCTTTCGTCAATGCTCTCTAACATAACTCATGAATGGCGCTCTCAGACTAGTGTCGATTACTCACCTTTGTCTCTGTCTTACTTGCCATGACCAACAACAAACAATATCCAATCTGACCCAAGAATACGACGGCTACATATGCTCCAATCACACTTGCATTTGGCGTTATGGAAGTGGGGTGGAGACGCGAGACGGCGGCAATGGATGGTTTGGTGACAAATGCGCATACAACGACCGCGGCGATATTTATTAGGAGAGATAGCGGGGTGAGAACCTGTAGGCGGACGAGAGAGAGATAGTCTCTGACTGCGGGATGGGATGTATCAATAGGCAAGCTGTCCATGGTAGGAGAGAGAGTGACAGACGGATGATGTCATTGATGGCCAAAATAAATATTCATTGACTGTGACGCGTGACCGAAAGGAATCACCCGATTCGCGCTCTTTCTTAGCAAAAAGTTAAACCAGAAAAAGTATGCTAAACACATCACCAAATTTTCCAATGTACAACGCGCTCACCAGAATTCTGTAGTGCCGAAAATCGTCATTAAACCGAGGACCCCAGCAATGGCTTCATCATCATCTCGTAATCCGATAGCTTCAAATGCTGCAACTCCAACCACAGAAATAGATTCGGTTCAAGAAGAGGAAGATGACGATGACGATCCAGAAGATGCTGATGAGGGGCAGGCTATGGACGTGGATCTGGATCCTGCTGGTCAGATAGAAGACAATCCCCAGACTGGGGACGAGGACGTTCCTGGTGTCAATGTCGCGCCTGCTGGTCGTCCCAGAGGAAGACCTCGTGGAAGGGGCAGAGGAGCAATGAGTGGTACCAACACCCCTCGTGCGCGTGGAAGAGGTCGGGGTCGAGGCAGAGGTCGGGGGAGGGGAGCAAGTTCGTTGTTGATCAGACTACCGAAACGGGGCGATGATGATGCTGACGGCGACGGCGACGCGGATGTGGAAGGTGAAGCAGGTGCAGATGAAGGAACGCTTTTAGACGGAGACGTAGAATTGGTGGAAAAAGAGGCTCCGATGGGAGGAGGAAAACCTTTCCGAAAAATACACGGACAAGTTCATATCATCGACGGCGATGAGTTCGTAACGGAGGATAATCCAATAGGCGATGAAAAGGTCGATCCATTTGGAAATTTACTAGGAGGTACGCCTTTTTCTTATATTTGAACAGAACATCAAGAGTGACAGCTTTTAGGCCGTCGATTCAAAGCCTCTACGTTTATTCTTCCCAACCGACATCCCCAAAGACAATACATGCTCGCCATCGACGCAGCACGTACTTCCGGATTCCGGGACTCTTTGTATTACTTTCGCCGAAATTTACTTGCACTCAAACTCAATGCTACTCAACCGGAGAAAGACCACCTCATCGCTGAAGGAAAGCTGGGATCTCATCTACGTACGCGGAGCGTTACTCTAATTACAGCACGTAGTGCCTTCAAGCTCCATGGAAGTAAAATGATCCTGGGTAAACAAAACACTTTTTCATGTCGGAAATTCTTGTCTAAAAAACTGATTGTTTCTTAGACGGTAAATGGGTAGTAGATGATTATTACGAAGACAAAGTCCTGGAAGAAATCACTGCTCGTGGTTTAAAAGCTGGCGATCCGGTTGGCGAGCTTCCTGACCCTAATGCAACCCATCACTCGAATGAACTGTCCGCTTTGAATGCCACAGCAGCAGCAGCTTCATCCAATAAAAATGAACGAGGAGGTGGCGGCGGCGGCGGGATCTACCGTGCTGGAGGACCCACTACATTGTTTGGAGGGAGTGGCTGGGGTCCATATAGCGATGGTCCTTTGAATGCCGTCAGGAAGAGTGTTCTATCGAGAGATGGGGTAGGGGAAGAGAACTGGATGTTTATGATGGCAACGAGGGTGGGCGATGCTAGCGCAGAGTGGGGTAAGTTGAGGACAGAGGCCGTGAAAGTCGTGGAAGGTGTCGATGGGTTGGTGTTGGGTGGCGCATTGATGCCGCCCACGGAAATGAACCAACTCGGCGCCAATAATAAACAAGGGATCGAAGAGGCAAACGAGGAGGAGGAAGAAGAGGAAGGTATCCAAGATCAAGCCACAGTGGACGGCGAAAAACCAATACTGAAGAGGAGGAAAGTTGAGGAGGGTCCGGCGGTCGGGATATATGAGCCTCATTCGCATACGGTCCATTGTGAGTTGATAGCGTTCCATATATTTTTCGGCATCACACTAAAAAATTTCGATTCGCAGACCGGTCGGATACACAACCCACATCGGCTCGATGGGAGGCTGTCCCCGATTCTGCTACGAAACGGCGTGTGCTGGGTGGTACAAAAACGGGTAATGGTGCTTGGGCACTTGCATGGGTTGATACGATCATGGAATTGCCTGGCCCTACAACTGTTGATCGAGAAGCGACAGTGCGAGAGCTGTTACTGAGGGACGTGGAAAAATCTGGAGATGCTGTAATTGACCTAACAACATGATGTGGATATGAGATAATGTTAGCTGCAAATCGACAAATGCAAGCTTTAAAGTAAATATAATAGTAAGTAAGATATGTGTTCCGACTCTTCTAGATTAGTCCTCTGTAAGTTATATGCTACAGAGCAGACAAAGAAATTTGTGAGGTCAGTATCATCGTTATTCTTCCATCGCATCGTCTTTTGGCAAAACGCTATAAGTCACTTTGCTTCTCGCCCTGGTACTCCTCCTAACAGGTTCCTGTGATGCTTCCGAGTGTTCCAAAATGTCTCGGCTTTCCTTGTTATGATCGTCTTGGCCTCTTTTGGTCTTGGGTACCCAATGTTTCCTTACTTTGTAATTTCGTTCTAAGAATTTTTAGGTAAATGTTCTAGAAATGAGTCAAGAAATCTCACCGCCCGAAGAGAGTTTTTGATCCCGTTTTCGCTTTAGTGATGGTGGGGATGGTGGTGGTGGTGTTGATAAGGGGTCTCTGTAAGGAGGTGGAGATGCCTGAGTGAAGCAGCTATCCATTGACTCTTCAAGAAGTTTGTGTAATCGATCAGCCGCCGCTTGTTTGCTTTTCAATCTTTCGACAGCTAATACATATCGGTAAATTAGTTTTAAAGAACATAAGGCGATAACCATTACCTCGATAGCTAGTTGCCATTCTGCCTTCAAGTGGGGAGAAAGAGGGGCCGTAGATGGCTTCCATTCGTCTGATGACATTTTCCATTACCCTACATGATCATCACTCATTACAAAACACATACATGAGAGAAAGTAAGGACATACTTTGGGTTTGAGTATTCGGGGACTTGACAAGCAACCATGACGTCGATGACTGAACGCCAGTTTAAGGGCTCTATTCTATTCTGCATACTGGCTGGACGAGAAGGCGTATGTTTGGCAAGAAGTGAGAAAATTGTGGACAGAAGGGTGGCGATAATGGATGTCAAATAAGGAACATAGAAGGGATGATCGGGATCGTCTTCCTCGAACTCTGTGTTCATAACATAGTCTGTATGAGAAGGGTCGTCATGTTCCAAAGGTCCTTCGGACACGGGGAACGTCGGGGTTGATCGGGCTTTGATGACTCGGGAAGCGATGACGGCAACTTCGTCTTCTAAAGTCCATTCAGGAATAGGAACGTCTTGTAAGAGAAGGGGCCAACGAGTCCAGTGATCGCGTTTTGGTTGAGGTTTCGAGATATCAACTTTATTGATAGGGTGATCAAGGTCGCTTGGACCAGCAAATGGAGATGGCTTTTTGAGGTGAACGGTGAGGTCCATGGCATCCCTTGTACGCAAAGCACGAAGTAGTGAAGCATATTCTGTCAATTCGGAGTGTAGAGCAACTGGTACTCTCATGGTGGTCAGGGGGCGATGCGTGACATTGTGACTGTTGCCCTTGACCCCGTCACACTGTTCTGTTGTTTCTAACCTTGCGATTGCTTTGTCTCTCTGTTATACTCGGCCAGCTGACTCCCGGTGACACGCCCATCGCCAAGGTCCGTGCACTTCTCCCCCCTTAACAGGTCCCGTCCTGCGCGCCCACGATGAACTACAATTCATCACAAGGAAGTATTACTCCTGCCATGCTAGCCGCTTTTCAGCACCAAAAATCATCCATTTTCGGTGGTGGTAACATCAATCCTGCTCAGCTCCTCAACGGCTCGGGTAGCGGCTCAATAAACCCCGCTGCTCTCACAGCGCCCTCTCATTTTACTCAACAACGCCCAAACTTTGACACTATGCTTCAGGTTGTAGGCATCACGCGAGAACAGTTTCAGAGTTTGTCGCCTCAGGATAAACAGTCAGTCGGAGCAAAGTATGCGTCAGTACTCAACGCGCATCAACAGCAGCAACAACAACAATTGGCTTTGATGAACATGAACAACCACGCGTTTTCAACCCAACCCAATTTCTACGACCGCCCCTCCAGCTCTGCTTCTTCCCATTCTCAACAACCCCAACCATCCACTTCCCAACAACCATCCTCATCCACTTCACATCAGATGATGCCACCTCCACCCCCTAGGCCTCCCACAGCCCAAGGCGGTCAATCCCAACCACAAGGTGGCCACTCTTCGCGACCAGGTACCTCACACGCCCATCGTTCGCCTACTATTCCTGGTGGACCCCAGGGTCAGATGCTGGAGATGATGCAAATGAAGGAAATGATGCAGCAGGGACAGCAGAGATCTCAGAGTCGCATGGTGTGTTTTCAATCTCCTTCTCTATCGCAAAAACTAACACACTTGCTCTTACAAGGCTCATCGAGGTGACCCAATGATCAACGGCTTCAATACTCCTATGGGTGTCAAACAGCAACAGCAGCAACAACAACAAGGTTTATTCACCTCCCACCAACATCAATTATCTCAACAAACTTCTGGATCCAACACCAACACAGGAACAAACCTAACCCACCAACAAAATCAATACCAAAACCAACCCCCTCAAAGCACCTCTTCACCACCTGCAATGGGTTCTCCTTATCGTAGTGCTACTAGGAAGCTTGGTGGGGATATCGGAGGCCCTGGCGGCATGAAAATACCTATGGGTATGGGCATGAGCGGACCTGCAAGTCCCAGGATGGGAGGTGGCTTGGGGTTAGGTGGTCCAGCAAACGGAGTAGGCCCAGGAGGTTTAGGTTTAGGAGCAGGGATTATGGGTCCACCAGGTTTACCACGGAGTATTTCTGGAGATGCGATGAACATGATGAACGCCAATAACGCCAACCCTAACGCCAGTAACAATAATATGATCAACGGCCAGCAACGTCAATCTCCCAGACCGCAGAGTTCGATGGGCACGAACGCTGATATGCCTTCTCGATTGGGTATCCCTCCTGGTCCTCAACAACGACAAGGGTCTATGCCACCTCAATTCTCGAACCCCCAACAACAACAGCAGCAGATGAGGCAAGGTTCGTTACCGCCCGGACCTGGACAGCAACAACTGCGTCAGAAAATGGGTCAAGATGGCATGAACATGAACATAGGCGGAGGTGGTATGGGAGTGAATATGGGTGGAGGTATGGGCATGGGCATGAAACCCAATAACGAAATGCACGCAAGCATGCCATCTATTTCTACGACCCCCATGAACATGTCTATGGGTATGGGCGGAATGAACCCAATGGGCGGTATGGGCAATATGGGTGGAGTAAATCCAGGCATGAACAATATGGGAGGAATGAACCCGATGAATATGAATATGAATATACCCCCTGCTCCACATTCTGCTTCTTCTACTTCATCTGCGCCTCACACCCCTGCTAGTCCGCTCCTTGGTGGAGGAGGGCCTGGAACTCAAGGGTTGGTACCGTCTTTATCGGTATCTTCTGTCGGTTCTACAGGAGGACAAACGGCTATGCCTTCAATCCAACAAACTCCCTCGATGGGTCCGGCTCCTGTATCATCCTCCTCCAACTCCGGTCCCATAACCGCCAGCGCAGCTCTAGGTACATCATCCACACCCCTTGCCAGTGCCACAGCCTCCACATCCGCTGCAGCAACAGTCGGTGCACCACCCAACACATCTTCCCTTCCAACTCTCCCCCCTCTAAAACCATCCACAACCCACATAACTACCATCCCGCTCTCAACCTCTCACCTCCACATCCCAGCTTTGACCTCTCCCGAGATTATTAAGATCCAAGGATGGATGAAAAAAGATCAGGAATATGAAGTTCTTGTTGGAAAGTCTAGGGAGAGGATGGTTGAGGAAGTTAGGGAGGCTCTTGGTAGTGGTAGTGGTGGGGCGATTCGAGGGATGGCTACCCCTGGGTGGTGGGAGATGCCTGGGACAGGTAATTTTAATAGATGGAGGAGACGTGGAGAGATGTTCGAGGTTAGGTATCCCAAGACGAAGAGGGACAGAGAAAGAGAAAGAGAGAGAGAGGGAAGAGGGAAGAAGAGTGTTAGGAGAGAAGGGTTGAAATTGTATGTGGCCTATTTGTTTGCTTTGTGTCGTTCTTTTCGGTTCGGTGTGACTGACTGATGACTTTTTAATAGGCCTAGAGTATTGGATGTCGAAGATGCTAATAGACCTGAACAACTCGTACCTCTGCGTATCGAGTTTGACGTTGAACATCATAAAATGCGAGATACCTTTGTCTGGAATTTGAATGGTAAACCTTTCCACTCTCTTAAAACACCCAAAATTCACCCTTCCTTCCAGACCCCATCGTAACGCCGGAAGCATTCGCACAATCCATAGTCGAGGACTATAGCCTAGTATCTTCCTACCACAACATCATCGTCAAAGCTATCCAAGACCAACTAAGCGATTTCAAAGCCCATTCAGCAAACTATGATGGCGAGAGCGGTGAATTGCTACCATCGTCCCCATCCCCGTTGTCGGATAATATCCAAGATGAAAATCGACCAATACAAGGTATATTGGATGAGGAAAGTATAGCTTGGTGGATGGCGTGGAGGAAGAGGAATGAAATAGCTGCTGATGCTGCGGTTAGAGGCAGTTCTTCATCACGTCGTCGTGCTGGTGGGCTAAACAAACAACAGAGGAAGAAACGAAAGATTGTTGTTGATCCTGATGAAGATGAGGATACGCATATGTTTGGGGATAATGAACAGGAAGACGATTGGAAAGACAAGGAAAAGGGGAAAGCTTTGCTGGTTGCTGCTCGTGTTGATTTTACGGATGAAATTTTCAAGCCTATGGCTTTGAACGAGATCAAAATCGACGAGCAAGCTATGCAAGAAGATATCCGTATTCTGATAAAAGTTTGTATCTCTTATTCCATTTCTTTCTTCCGTCGTTGTTGATTCCGGCTTTTCAAGCTGGACATCATTGTCGGTTCTATCAAGCTTGACGACCAGTTTGAATGGGATTTAGACAGTCCAATGGCATCGCCCGAAGAGTTCGCAGAGGTGTATACCAAAGAGTTGGGGTTGGGCGGTGAATTCAAGTATGTATTTTCTTTTACCCTTTATAAAGATCTGTAACTGATGGATCTATTTAATAACTCCGTTCCCTGATCCGTACCCTGTTCATTTTTTGTTTCTTCCCTGTATCACCAGGACTGCCATTTCCCATTCAATACGTGAACAAGTCCAAACCTATCAAAAATCACTCTTCCTCGTCGGACGCCCCTCAGATGGATCGAGCCTACAAGATGATGACCTCAAACTATCCTTCTTACCCAGTCTCACCTCCGGTGCTAGACCAGTGGGTGAAGTCCAGATGTTCACTCCTCTACTCAATTACCTAAGCGACGGAGAATTGGAAAGAACGGAGAAAGAAAGAGATAAAGACCTTAATAAGCGTAGGAAACGCAATACGCGTGGCAGACGTGGTATCCCATTACCCGACAGAGAACCTATTCGGACTTATCGGACTCCTGCCATTGGTTTTCCCGAGTTGGATGCTGCTACGCTTGCTTTGGCTGCTGCGGCCAGTGCGCCCATGTCTCGTCGTGCTGCAGCTGCAGCTGCTTCTGTGACTATTGCCAATATGGTAGCCTCGGAGAATGGGACTGCGTTTATGCCTCAAATGATGCCCTCTGCTGTTGCACCTCAACCACCGCCTACGACAGCATCCAAAGAGAAGAAACCGAAAGGGTTGTTCAAACCACCTACTTACCCTAGTTCCGTTTTACGTCCACGAGCTCAAGTGGTTGCTCCTACACCTTCCACAGCTTTGGATGCGTCGAATACGGAAGTGAGCATGGATAATGAAGCACCGCCTTCGTCCTCCTCTGCCGCTCCTATTTCCTCCTTTGGATTTGATAACAAGAATTCGAAGCTTATTACGGCTAGGCGCGCCAAGGAGTTGGAGAGGGAAGCTAAAGAGAAAGAGTTTGTTGATGGGCAACATCCGAATTACATCGATGGAGTTTGGCATTGTTCGAATTGTGGATGTCCGGAGAGTATCGCCATTGGACGACGAAAAGGTCCGCTTGGAGACAAATCTCAATGTGGTACTTGTGGTACGTTCGCCCTTACCAGTATACAATGCTATAGTTGGATAGTAATGCTTATGACGAGCAGGTAAATTCTGGCATAGACATAGGAGACCACGACCCGTAACCTATAACCCAGATCCAGATTTCCACTCAGGCGTCAAACAAAAGGAAACAGAAGGGACCAAAACACCTGCCAAAAGAAAAGGGGCCGCTGCGGCTTTGCGTGCTCAAAGTACAGCAGCTTCTGCCACACCAGCAGACATCTCTGAACCACAAACCCCAGCTCGCTCAAACGGTGGTGATATAGGAGAACCTACTTCTCGGAGGTCACCGACACCGACTGCTGGCAAAGATGATGATGATCGTGCTATGTCACCTGTGTCGACTGCGTCGAGCGCTTCTGAACCTCCGCTTGCGAAACGGGTGAAGATGAATGGGAATCATACTGTGAAACGTCCGGCTACGCCTGCGCCTGCACCTGTTACGCCTGTTAACCAAGCTGATCCTCCGACGAGTAACTCGGTTGTGCCTCCATCGTCTGGTGCAGCTGCGGCTACTACTGCTCAACCAGGTAGTCCATCAAGAACCTGGGTAAGTTCATTGAATAACTCTCAATGAACATAAATTAACCCATCTTTCCTTTCTTTCCCATTACTAGCCACCTCAATGGTTGTCTGGTGCCATGCAAGCCATGAGGACCAAATACCCGACGGATAGGTTTGAAGTCACTTTGCGTAAAGTCAATGCGACTAGTACACCCGAATGGCGAATCAAATGTCAAGATTGTCCTGGCAAGGTGAGAGAACCCTGATTTGGTTGATCGAGTTGAGATTCGTAGATTGATGAAACAAAAACGAACAGCTGTACACTCCAGGCCCAGGCGAGACGCTTTCAAATTACGAAGTACATTTGAAAAATCGACTGCATCGTCAACGTGTGAATGAACGTCTTGGCAATATCCCACCGTCATCGTCATCATAGTACTTTTTTCATTGGTCGTTGACCTCCAATATCCCTTAGTTTGTGCTCGACCTAATGCTATGGTCGTATCCCCCCCTTTTTTTTTTTCGAACCCCCCTTACTAAAATTTTGCTTTTTTTTTAACTCATCTTCAAATTCTTTTTTTTTTTTCGTTTTTGGTATTATCGTTGTCCCTTGCTGTTGTTTTCTTATGATGTTAAAAAAGCTCTCTGTATATCGTCTGTAATTCCAAGTACATGGATAATTTCTTTTTTTTCCCCCACCTCCTTCAAGATGGGGGGGACCTGGATCATTTTTGCGGTACATGAAATATATTTGACTGGCGCGGTAGGTAAGTAAAAGGCTGCATAGACTCAGAGAGCCAACTGGTTCTCACAGTCTTCATGTAACTTGCTAAAGAACCAAGATGGCGGACATTCACATCCAAGAAACATCAGCAACTTCACCAACCGTTCTGCCCAGAATTAAACCATCGCCAAAGAGTTCAAAATTAGCTGGCCAGTTTTTCTATGCCCCAAGCGACGATGGAACAGACGAAAATCTTCTTATCCTTTTACACGGGCTTGGTTTGTCAGACCATTATTACGTTGTCTAGGACGCGGTTGATGATGGTTTTCGTAAATCCACAGGAGACACCCACATACCATTCTCAAAGCTCGGTAAATCCTTGAAACTACCACAAACAGCTGTCCTTGCCCTCCGTGCACCAGAACAGTGAGAACGAATCCACACTTCCCAACCCCTTACATCCAACCATTCTGATAGCCCATTTTTTAAAGAGTACCGTTCCTATATGAACAACGTTATCAATGGTTTACCTCCTTTGACGACCTTGGAGAAATAGTCGAACGACCAAACCCAACACCTGCTCTTCAACACTTTTCCAACATCATCGATCATCTCATTAATGATTGCGCATGGCCAATACAGCGTATCCACTTCTTTGGTTTCGCACAAGGTGGTTCCGTGGCTGCTGAGTTTGGGATTGATCATTGGCAACAGCAGCAATTGCGAGCAAAGACATTCATTGGCTCTAGCTCTAGCCCGGCAGGACAAGAATCAATCCCATTACTTTCATTCGGTTCCATCGTCACGGTGTCTGGACCTTTACTTTCTTATCCTACAATCTCAATTCTCTCCCCAACTCCCATTCTCGTGGCTCATCGGTCTCCTCCTTCGGACATGGCATTACCCCCCGGAGCTTTCACCGCATTTAACAAGGCGTTTGGTTCGGTGACAGAGTCTAAGATGGAAGCGGAAGGCAGAGGTATGCCTGCTTCAAAGCAGGAATGGGAACCAATCATGCGGTTTTGGAGTCAGCATTTAGCGCGAAGACAGGTTGAAGGTTTATATGAAGTGATGAGCGGCGGTGGTAATCACTCGTCTTCAGAATTTCAGTAGATAGACAGACGAGAATTTGATTATTTGCGACACAAGATATAAGGTCAGCATAATCGAGAAACATAACAAGAAACATTACCCAAGGGTAAGAACATACTAAGGAAGACATGTATGAATAGAAATATAGCATAAATGTCATAAGAAAATAAGTAGCTGATTCAGATGCTATGTTGACACCTCCGTCTGCTGAACCAACGTTAACGGTTCCAGATCGTTTAAGTCCAGGATTGCCCGGGTCAAGAACACCTTCATCTAGAGCGTCGTTGATGTTTCTTTACATTCTCATCTTGCTTCTAACAAAGTATTTGTAGGGGGAAAAAAATACCATCAATAAATCTAAAACATATCTACCTCGTGAATGGACGATGCCAATGCCTCAAACGCCTGTCCATGTACAACGGCCCCGCCTGTGGCGGTTAAACGGGTACTGCGGTTATAGGAACTTTTGGTTCTTTCTTCTTCTTTGTTCAAAGATGATAAGAGCGCCAAGCAGGTCTAATATTTAGCGGGATCAGGAATAGGTGGAACTACATCTGTAGGTGGTTGAGGTCCTGCAGGTGGTGGTGACCAGGTGGTCTCCTACGTGAAGAGGGTATGAGAAGGAGACTGAGTTGATAAGACGATAGTAAGACGTACCAATCCGGCTCAAAGTCTCTTCCAGATCCATACCTAGATTTCATGCATAACAACTCGCCGATTTCGCTGAGAAAAAAAAAGGAATCAGCTAATCGAGAAAGATAGAATGAACCACCGTACTGTTGCTAAGCCCGTCTCTCCTCACGAATTCTTCCAACTTCTCCGAGCAACATACGGGCTTCATTGCGTCCTGACCTGGGTCCCGACGTGTGCCTCGAGAACTTGACCGTAAAAGCCTTGATCTTTGAATTATCACAGGTGGTCTTGGGCCCATCCCAGGCGGAAGCGTAACTGATGGTTGGGGCATATGTGACGTCGGTGCAGGATACCCGATGCCAGGTTGGGAAAGTAAGATAACTGGCGGATGATTAGGGCTTGAATGTCGCCCGGAAGAACTCCTACGCCTGCTTGAAGAACGACGGTCTGGCACAACAACTCGTCCTGGTTCAACGGTTGGCTGAGCAAACGGTGGCAGTGCGTCGTCGTTCCGTATTGATAATGAACGGGGCAACAGGTTGGGGCGCTGAAGGGGTCCGTCGGTATTGACTATGACTTCTACGGCTTCTAGAGCTGCTCCTGCTCGATGACTGTATAATCACCAGAGATATCATTGGCTGCATAACGCGTCATATTCAATCATCCCAGTTGGTGCCCTACCCACGCCTGATGGTGTCACAACTATGGGCGTCGATGTCATAGGCATATCTGGTCCATGAACCGATCCTGCATCACTACTCATCGAAGGTTGATAAGAAGGCCGCATTGGCATTGGAGACGTTGGCAACTGTCGGCGGTGGTTGTTGAATAGTGATTGTGATCGGCTGTGGTTGCTGTTGCACTTGTGAATGTCATCGTTCAGGGGGGAATAATGCGATGAAACACGAGACATGGAAGGTGGAACAACGTGAAAATGTGGTCCCATTGGAAGTTGTTGATGAATCAACTGTTGCTGAGGATCGGGCACGACCGCAGGGACTTCTGACGGTTTATGACTACCAATGGTGGACGACTCGACGACCGCTTTGGACTGGGGAGTACGAGAAGTGCGCCTGTGTCTGCATCCTCTACTTTCAGTCCTACTTGTCGGACGACTGCCATATTCTCTGCCTCTTCGAGTCTCACCTCGTCTAGATGTGTCTGCTGACGCTCGAACTGGAAGTGCTAGCCGGAATCTGAATAACATTTGATCTGAGGTCTGGTGAGAACAGCCGGGGGTGATGTTGGACGAGGTATGCCTATGGTATGACGACTTTGGCCTAGCTGGGATGGAGGTTATATGAAAACAGATTCAGCCCGTTTCTGATGATAAGGACGAAGAACTTTACAGCCATACTTCGATAGACCCGATCAAGAAATTATTCACACAAGCGGAGTCCATATTTCAATTGCCGACCGTATAGTTTTATCCAACTGGCAGAATGACCAAAAACTCATGTCCCTCGATAAGTTCGCCCAAAGGCCACTTCCCAGCATCCTTAAAGACTTGCAGGGCTGCCAGGGGTTCGGTGTGGTCGACATAGAACCCGGTGAAAACTGTCGAGATAGCCCCAGAAGTGCATCCTGCCTCAAAGAGACTGCCACAAAGTTTCATCCCCCGAACATAATCAACGGGGGAAGCTTCAATAATCTGTTTTGCATTCTCGCGGCAGTATGTGAGGTCGATTGATTCGATCTTGACATCTTGAGACTCATTTAGCCACAAAGGAGGTGTAATAGAAACACAAAACATACGGCTATACTTGGCTAACGCAGTGCATGCAGCTGGATGAGAAGAAACCAGTCCAACAGCAGTGACATTGGCGAACAGAGCATCGGTTTTGAGCATCTGCAGGAGCTGAGTGGCCAACAACAAGTTGAGTAACCCAGCCAATGGTCCCTTGACATTGTATAAGTAAATATTGGATAGATTGATCAAGACATTTGTCCCTTACCATTTTCAATGTCCCAGACACTAGCAAAAGCATGTCCAACCAACTCACCCTGGCGGAAGCATGTCACCAACACCGTGGTGTTGGGGTTTGAGACACACTGGATTCGCGAACGGCACCAGTCAACTTGACCCATTTTCCTGTAAGCACAGTAAGCAACCTTATTCATCAGATAGATAACTTACAAACCCTGTCTCGTGGCCATACCAGGGCCCCAAATGCCATAGTTATTGCTGAAGAGCGCAGCGCAAGCGTCCATCAACGAGTCCTGAACCTCAGTACCATTCCAAGCAGCAAACGTAACAGAACGTCCACTATTGGGCGAAGTGGGGAGAGGGACTGGGGCAGAAGGGAGAGTAACAGGCTCTAAAACCATTTTGTGGGTGTAAATCGATGGGTTATCGATGTGTAAAAGGAAGCCTATACAACCATCTGGTAACGAGATCCTACAAATTGTGAATATGTAGCGGAAGTTGAAATATTAGCTCCGGCATCGTCATGTGCCTGAGAGTGTTGAGGCGGTGGCATCTTCTGAATTTCAGTAGATTATTTGCGACACAAGATATAAGGTCAGCATAATTGAGAAACATAACGAGAAACACTACCCAAGGGTAAGAACATACATGTATGAATAGAAATATAGCATGGAGATTCGTAATCATAAATGTCATAAAAAAAATAAGTGATATATACAAATACTTTGTTAGAGGCAGGCAAGATATCAACGACGCTCTTCATAAATCGAAGATGAAGGTGTTCTTGGCCCGAACAATCCTGGACTTAAACGATCTGGAACCATCAACGTTGGTTCAACAGACGGAGGCGTCAACACAGCATCTGGATCAGCTGTAGGGGGAAAAGAATCATCAGTACATCTATCACATATCTAACTCGAGGAGACTTACGATGCCAAGTACTCCATGATGTCACCTGCTGCCTCAAATGTCTGTCCATGTGCGACGGCCCCGCCTGTGGCTGTTGAACAGGTGCTGCGGCTACAGGTACTTTTGGTTCTTTCTTTTTCTTCTTTGTTCGAGGATGATAAGGGCGCCAAGCAGGTCTAATAACCGGAACTTCAGCGGGATCAGGAATAGGTGGAACTGCATCCGTAGGTGGTTGAGGTCCTGCAGGTGGTGGACCAGGTGGTCTCCTATGAAAGGGGTATGAGAAGGAGACTCAATTGATAAGATGATCGTAAGACGTACCAGTCCGGCTCGAATTCTCCTCCAGGTCCATACCTAGATTTCATGCATAACAACTCGCCGATTTCGCTGAGAAAAAAAAAAGGATCAGCTAATCGAGAAAAACAAAAAGAAGGAACAACCGTACTGTTGCAAAGCCCGCCTCTCTTCACGAATTCTTCCAACTTCTCCAAGCAACATACGGACTTCAGTCGCCAAAGCTCTGCTAAAGTCATCGAGATACTACAAGGATACGTTTTGAGTAATAGTTTAATAATACGAAGACAACTTTTGATATGCTTACCCCTTGAACATTGAAAGTCACTTGTTCATTGGCAGTTGATTTGACAGCTTCTACAGTTTCCTGATGATGCCTTTCGCAATCGGCACGCCAGTCTGCAAGCACGAGGACAATGAGAACCATACAGGACGAAGAGTTTTAAAAATAGATACTAACCATCAGACAAGCTTCTCAAAAGTTCTCGTTGTTGAGAATTTTCTGCCCGGAGTTCGTCAATGATCTTTTGTAAAGCTGCATTGGGGGTACGAAATGAGAACAAGAACGTAGGGTGATACTAGAAATAACTCACCGTCTTGAGACTCGCGGCGCTCTCCTTCGCACTTGTTCCTATCACGCTCCATATCTTCGTGGATTTTCTGTACCATGTCACGAAGTTCAATCATCTGAGCATTCTTGTCCTCTCGTCTAGCCTCTTTTTGCTCCCAACGAGCATCCATCAACATCTTCTTCGTCTCGCACATATCACGTTGGTCCTGAACAAGGTTCGTTATGTCACTCAACTGTGCCCTAATATTTTCATCACGTTCGATAAGTTCCTCTCTTTCTCTTTCCCTCGTCTCAGAATTCTCAGTGACTCGCTGTTGCCTCTCCACCTCTAGTTCTGCTCGTAGTCTAGTAAGTTCGTCCTCAAGCGTTGTAATCCGTGCGTCCTTCTCCGAAATAACGGCATCTTTCTGCGCAGCAATCTCAGCCATAAGTTGAGCACGTTCCGCAGCGAGAGTTTCACGTTCATTTGCAGCTTCCTCTCGTTCGAGGCGAATGGTCTCCATAACTTCGTTGGCATGTTGCGAAGCAGCTTGCTGAGCTAGGTCCCTGATCGAAGAGATCTCATCTGCATCGGCAGCAGACACAGGCCGTGAAGGTGATTGCGGAATGGGAATGGGAGCAGGTAGAGCTTTAAGTCGGGTTTCCAAGTCTTGCCAAATATCATCTGAACGTTGTCGAGCCTCTGCATTCCTTCTTTCCTCGCCTTCTTCGAAATAATGTTGTCGATCGCCTTCATGACGACGAAAATCTTCTTCTCGTCGGTCTTCCCGGGCAAGAAAGTCAGTTTCCCTTCGCTCTTCAGCCTCTTGTGCAGTGATGAGAGTTGAGTGAAGGCGTTCGGCGACCTCATTCAAGGCCTCTAAACGTCCACGGTCATCGTCGGCGGTCCCTAGGTCGAAAGGAGTAGCAGTTGCTTGTCGAGGAACATGGACACTGGATGGATGTTCGGCTGTTGTAGCAGGCTGAGTGGGAATGGGAACTGGGACAGGAGGCCCTGCATCTTGATTATCATCATGAACCCGATGAACTTCTGGATGAGGACTCCGGCGAGGACCCTCACTATCTGATGATAGACGGCTATCATAATGCACTCGATGACTGCTGTCCGACCGACGAGAACCTTGACCAAATGTTGATACCGGATGGTCGCGATCCCCGGCTGAATCACGAACGGGCTGCACAGGCCTTTCAACGCTGCTGGGTTCTCCACGGTCTTCCAAAGTACCTATCCAATTGGTTAAAAAAATCATAAATAAAGGAGAAATCAAATTTGCAATATACTTACCGATATGGCTGACTGTAGGAGTATGAGCTCGATTTTGTTCGTCAAACGGCTCACTCGGCGGAGGTCTGTGTAATGGCGGTTCAGAACGTGACGGCACTTGAATGATGACTGGATCATGCTCCGGGGTGTCCAAAAGGCGATGAATGGGAGTTGGCGTCATATCAGCCGGAACCTCTGCGCGAGTTGTTGATGGTACATGAGGAGGTCCAGAAGTAGCGGATTCACCGCGGGGGCGCCGAGGAATGGGACTAGGAGAACGGACGGTGGATACAGACATATCGCGAGAGGAATAACTTTCAGGAGAATCAGCTGGACTGCGGTGTGTATCACGCGGGTATTTATGTTCTGACGACAAAGAGCGAGACGGTCGGTCAGGTGGGCGACGATCGCGATGCCTGGAAAGTCCGTATACTGAAGAGTGTCGACGGCCACGATCCGGAGATCGACCACGAGGATCGTGGCGATCTGGAGAGCCATCATGAGGGGGATAGCGCATAGTAGTTCGATCACGAGGATGACGGGATGGACTATGGGGTCGTCCGCTAATGACTTCAACTCGAGGCGGGTGTCTACGAGAGAGAGAACTCGACTGCGAGCTTCGACGATGACTTGGATATTGTGTTGGGAATTGTGTTGGAAGAATTGGGACGACTCCAGACGGACCAACACCTGTGGTAGGGGGATAATAACCACCTGGTGAAGATCTAGGATCCCCACGGTGTGAAGACCTTGATTGACGACGATGAGGCGAAGAACTGGATTCATCATGACGACCATGGCCAGTTGGAGATCTAGAGCTACCACGGCGTGAAGACCTTGGAAAACGAATGGGATATGGTGAAGGACTGAATTCATCACGACGATGATGGCCGATTGGAGATCTAGAGCTACCACGGTGTGAAGACCTTGGAAAACGAATACGATACGGTGAATAACTGGATTCATAACGACGATGACGGCCAGTTGGAGATCTAGAACTATAACGGCGCGAAGACCTTGTATAACGTTGGGGCGGAGAACTGGATCCGCCACGACGGTGACGACTACTTGGAGATCTAGAGCTATCACGGTGCGAAGACCTTGGACGACGACGGGTTGGAGATCTAGAATCATCACGACGATGACGACGATGACGGCCAGTTGGTGATCTAGAGCCATCACTGTAAGATCTTCGATGACGGCGGCGACGCGGAGATCTAGAGTCATAATCATCACCATGGCGACGAGACCACGATGGGTAAGTCGTTGGTTGGCCAGGAATGATGTAGGGCGCGTCCCGACGTGGGTCCCGACGTGTGCCTCGAGAACTTGACCGTGAAGATCGTGAAGACCTTCTTGATCTAGGAAATATCACAGGTGGGACTAGGCCCATCCCAGGCGTTAGGCCCATCCCAGGCGTTAGGCCCATCCCAGGCGGAAGCATTACTGGCGGTTGAGGCATATGTGACGTCGGTGCAGGATACCCGGTGCCAGGATGGGACTGTAAAATAACTGGCGGACGATCAGGGCTTGAATGTCGCCTGGAAGAACTCCTGCTACGCCTGCTTGAAGAACGACGGTCTGGCACAACAATAACTCGTCCTGGTTCGACAGTTGGCTGAGCAAACGGTGGCTGCGTGTGTTGTCGTTCCGTATTGATAATGACCGGGGCAACAGGTGAGGGCGCTGGAGGGGTCCGTCGGTGTGGACTATGACTTCTACGTCTTCTAGAGCTGCTCCTGCTCGATGACTGCATAATCACCGGAGGTATCATTGGCTGCATAACGGAAGGCATCATCATACCAGGTGCCATCCCAGTCGGTACCATCATCCCAGTCGGTGCCATCATCCCAGTCGGTGCCATCATCCCAGTCGGTGCCATCATCCCAGTTGGTGCCATCATCCCACTCGGTGCCATCATCCCAGTCGGTGCCATACTCATAGGTGTTGGTGCCATACCCACGCCCGATGGTGCCATGACTATGGGCGTCGGTGTCGTAGGCATATCGTGTCTATGAACCGTTCCTGCATCACTACTCATCGAAGGTTGATAAGAAGGCCCCATTGGCATTGGAGACGTTGGCAACTGCTGAATAATTGTCGGCGCGGGTTGTTGAACAGTGATTGCGATCGGCTGTGGTTGAGGCTGAGGTTGAGGCTGGAATTGTTGAACTTGCGGCTGTTGTTGCACTTGTGAATATCGTCGTTCAGGGGAATAATGCGATGACACAGGAGACATGGAAGGTGGAACTACGTGAAAATGTGGTCCCATTGGAGAGCTAGGAAGCTGTTGATGAATCGACTGTTGCTGAGGCAGTCCTGAATGCTGCCCATGAGGATCGGGCACGACCGCAGGGACTTCTGACGGATTTGTGACCATCAGTGGTGGACGACTCGACGACCGTATTGGACTAGGGGTGCGAGAAGTGCGCCTGTGTCTACGTCCTCTACTTTCAGTTCGACTTGTCGGACGACTGCCGTATGATTCTCTGCCTCTTCGGGATTCACCCCGTCTAGATGTGTCTGTGCTGCTGAGGCTCGAACTGGAGGGGCTAGACGTAACCTGAACAACATTTGATCCGAGGTCTGGCAAGAACAGCCTAGGATTTGCAGGGGGTGATGTTGGACGAGGTTCGCCCGTGCTATGACGACTTGGGGGTGTACTGGGCTCAGGAGGTATGAAAATTGGCCTACCCTCTGACGATTGGCGGTCCGGAGCTGGGCCAAATAGAACCGGTCGGTCAAGAGGGAAGGTAGGGATTCGAGGCGGGAGAGTGGTGACAGTGATAGGGTGGGGAAAGACCTGAGGCTGAGGAAAGAGTTGTGGTTGGGGAAATGCCGTTGGTTGAGGAAAGGCCTGTGGTGGGATGACAGGTCCTTGAAATCCAGTAGTTTCTGGAACCACAGGCGGTACAACAGGCGGGTATCGTAGAGTCGGCTGTGGAAACCGTGGGTCTAGCTGATGGGTGGGTTGAGGAAAGCTAGGTCCAGGTCGATAGGTTCCTGATGATATGGTATCGTCGGATCCCGAAGAAGGTGTACCTGCTAAAATATAGATGAGTCCCACCCAAATAATGCTTATCAACAGTCCTTACCTTGTGCTCGCATTCCCCGTATATCATGGCCCAGCTGTTCTACACGTGCAACAACACCTCGAAGTTCGGATTGCCGATCATAAACATCGCGCTCTAGCCATTCATTTAAGCCTCGCATATACCTCATCAACTCACGTTGCTGATCTACAGTGGCAAGCTGTGCCCGACGGTTTTCCTAGAAACCGGCATGAGACAATATGCAAGTGAGATTAGAGACACTTACTCTTAGAATTTCCATCAACGATGCAAAGACTGGGGGCAGCTCTACGATTGTCTAACGACGCAGGATTGGTGATCATTATCTCTAAGCAAATATATCAGAAGGGCTTACAGGACCGGGAGGCATAGGGACATAGTGAATATTCGGCCCTTGTGACTGATTAGACTGTTGATCAGGGATATTAGGCAGGGTAGGTGGCTGCTGTTGCTGCAAATATAAGTAAGAAAATGACAGCTATGCATGTTGAAGTAACTTACCGGGCCCTGTTGGCTTGTCCTAGGGTAATACCATCTCTGTGGTGTTCGGCGGGTGTCACCTCCAAGGTTAGGAGGTGCTGTTGGCGCTCTCCCTCCATATAGATTCGAAGGCTGACAAGCGATGCGTTTACTATTATTCAATAATAAGTAAGACGTTGACTTACCATGACAGGTGCTGGTATTGGAAAACTGTGTCCGCTAGGTTGTGCTGGTCGCTGTCTTTCAGGCTCTTGGGGAGCTTGAACTTGAGTGCTGACGGGAGGCTGTGGTGGGGGTTCCAGGGAGATTGTCGTTCTCCCGACTTCGGAAGGCACTCCCCTCCTGATGGGAGGACGATGTACTGGTTGCACGCCACTATAAGGTAATGGATAAGTACTTGGCCTAGCCGGCAGGCTGAATGACCCTGGGCTTTCACTCCTTACGCGCCGCCCTCGCTCCACTGGCCGGTATGTAAATGGATCCACATTTGGAGGCTGGTCAATGCTAACAACTGGCATTTGATGCGCAGAGGAAAGGATCTCATCGAGTTGCTGCACCATTGTCGGTCCTCGTCGAGCAGCAACCGGAACGGGCATGAATGGACCATCACGAGTAAGCCTGCCCAGAAGCGAACCTAGATTACCTAGAGAATCTGAATCGCTCACGGATCCTTCGGGTTCAATTGAGGTGGCTGGTTCGAATGGTGCAACTGGGACATCTTGAACAATTTCCGGCCCTCTGGTATGGCGTTGATCAACGAGGGCTTGAACAAGATCTTCAATACGACGTAGACGGTCAGCTAACTCGGCAGTTGGATCCTCAGGGCGCCCAAGCAGAGACCTCAAAAGAGTGTGTGCAGTGTCTTGACCGCTTTCCAAGGCCTGCAATTGATCTCTAATATTTCCTATTGAACGGAGGAGATCCACGGAAGGTCGGATGGTGCTTGCTTCAGATGCTGTCCGCGGTGTAGGTGACTCCCGTGGTACAGGTGACCCCCTTGGTACAGGTGACTCCCTTGGAATAGGTGACTCCCTTGGCACAAATGGCTCATATGGTATAGATGGTGCTCTTGCTTCAGGTGGATATTCAGCTGGAGACTCCTGACTTGAGGGACCTAGGGAAGTTGATCCTGAGGTAGTAGACGAGTCAGAGTCGATGGAAGCATCATCGACATCAACTTCGTGGTCCCAAAATTGTGGAGAATGTATGTAAGTCAGCTCCTCGTCAAAAACATCATCGTCGGAGTGGTGTGAAGAGAGGTAAGAGTTGATACTGCTGGCATTACTTGTGGCACGGCTCAATGAAGTGGGAGTGGCAGGTGGGAGTGGCAAAAAATGCTGCCCCGACGATATTGATGTGCCTCTTCCAACACTTGCATCAGCCATCTGTACAATACGCCTTGGAATTGGAGTTTCGACACGTTCAGAAGGAATAACAACAGGAGACGGCGGAGATGGTGTTCGATGGAGAAAATCGGCAAGGTCTCGCAATTCTTCTCTTAAGGCCCTCACATTGTCAACGACGTCTTGATTCTCCAGTCCTCGCGCATGATCATACGTCCGAAGCTCATCTGCGAGCCTGTCGATATCACGACCCAAGTCTCGCTCCGTGACTGCACTGTCAGAAGGTACAGTTCGTAAACTCGATTGCTCCGTATCCCCACTTCCTTGAGGCGTCGTGATGCTGACAACCAGGGAGCCTGAAGGCGTCATCATACTACCGCTGCTCGGCAAGGACACGTGTATGGACGGAGGCAGTGGCGATGATGAGTGTGAAGGCATTGATATTGGCATCGGCAAAGGCGTGGGCGTCGACTATTGGAGTTTAAATCATTAGCTTACGATCGATACATTGAAATTCTGAGATATACTTACCACAGTCGAGGGAAGCAGGCTCAGTAAAGAAGGTTCCGTCGATGGATCCGGCATCGACAATTCCGACTCTGGGTGTTGCCCTGGCTCCTGCTCTGGAGCCTCTTCTGACTCAAATTCTAGATCTTCATACCCCAATGAACGCGAATCGAACACCGAAGAATTTAAAGATGATTGAGACACGAACGAGGAGCTTGAGTAGGTCGACAGTGTTCGCCCAAGTGAGCTCGACGACGCGGTACTCAATGACATACTGGTAGGGGTTGCAACGTCAGTGGAGGAAGAAATTGATGATGGCAACACTGGTACAGGTGTCAATGGCTGGAGGGGAGATTGTGGAGGAGCCGAGGTAAGAGGGGATGGAGATCCTGGAATTGTGCTCATTCGATTCACTGACGAAGCGGATCCACTGGGGCGTAAGAAGGACGTTTCAAAAGACGCATCGACTTCTTGCAGCGCAATAGATTGGACCGAAGGCGAAGGGTGGAGAATCGACGATTCATATGACAGATTCGTCATGGACGCCCATGGTTCAGGACCAGGAGGCAGGATAGATGACGAAGTTTGGGTGAAGGATGACAGCCCTCCAGACGACGAGACAGTTGACATAGATTCAGGTCTTGACAACACTGTGGGTTGCGAAATCGCATACGTCGAAGGCGGCAAAGTAGACGCTGTCGAAACCGATGAAAGGACTAGCGATGATGGTGTAATCACGGATGTCGAACCTAGAGTTGAATCAGGTAGAGTTGGAAGTAAACTCAAGCTGACAGTGTGTTCGTCTTCGGAATCTCTATCTTCTCCGTCGTCATCTGGCCAAGACGTAGATGTCGTTGGCATATGGAAAGAACTCGGAGTCCTGGCATCTGATACTTCAACGGAGCTTTCCAACGAAGGAGTCGCCGATAGCGCTAATGATGTAGATGGTGTTGGCAAGGGTGGCAGCGAATGCGAAGGCGGCGAAGGCTGAACAGCGGGAAGAGACGAGAGCGAAGAAACTGAAGAAACTGGAGCAGTAGATGGTGAAGCAATTGTAATTGAAGGCGGCGAGGGAACAAAAGGAGGCGAAGCAGTGGCAACAGAAGGCGATGGTGGCAAAGGAAGAGGAGGAAGAGGTCTGTCAGTAACCACTCGTACAGAGGCAGGTAAAGGGGTCTCCTCCGGGAACAACTCAGAAGTGACGGAAGGAGAGCCCGCAGAAGCAGGTAGAGGGACTTCTTCAGGTAAAAGCTCAGAGAGAATGGATGCCGCTACAACGGGTGGTGATATGTGTGCAGAAGAGCTGGTGAGCGACCTAAACTGAATCGAAGGCGTCCTGGGCTCAATTGAGGGCGTCCTGATGGAAGGCGAGTGAATGGAGGCAGGCAAGGGAACCTCTTCAGGCAATAGATCAGACATCAAGCTAGACTCAATTGAGGGTGTCCTGACGGAAGGCGAGTGAACAGAGGCAGGCAACGGAACCTCTTCAGGCAATAGCTCAGATATCAAGCTAGACTCAATTGAGGGTGTCCTGACGAAAGGTGAGTGAATAGAGGCAGGCAACGGAATCTCTTCAGGCAGTAGCTCAGACATCAAGCTAATGGTAGGTGACTTGATAGACGGAACTACAGAGGGGATTCGAACCACACTCCTCATGTCATCTGGTTCAGAGCCTAGCTTCAAAGACGATAAAGTGGGTGTGCTGGCTTCCGAAGGTATATCTCCCAGCTCGACTGAGAATGTGTCGGCAGTGATATAGGCAGACTCTGGTGAAAACCGCCTGGGCGATTTGGCAGGTTCGGAGGCAGTATGGTAGTCAGTTGACGAGCCTGAATCGGCAGTGGCATATTCAGAATCAGATCCAGGAATGGTAGGGAATGATTCGAAGGATGTGATTGACGCCCGGGATGACTGAACGACAGCGGTCAAAAACTCCGTGCTTGCCGCCGACGCGGTGACGTATTTCTGTGAAGCCACATCCGACAACGTATCTGAGCTGCGAGTGATTGGGGTAACCGTCTCCGATTCGGTGGTGGGCCTTGTCAAATCAGTGAAGTCGGAGGAAGGGCAGACATCATATCCCGTTTCGCTCGACGAAAGAGGTGTGGCACCTCCAACCCCACTGCTGCTCGAGATCTCCGCCTGCAAGGTGTAACTCCCACTTCCAGGAGTATAGCTTCCACTGCCTTGTGTATAACTCCCACTGCCTGGTGTATAACTCCCACTACCTGATATATAGCTCCCACTGCCTGGTGTATGACTGCCGCTTGCAGGAGTAAAACTTCCAGAATAGCTACCGCTTCCTGGAGTGTAGCTGCCGCTACCGCTACCTGGATAACTCCCACTACCCACATAGCTCCCACTCCCACTCCTAGAGGACTTCTCACTCCCAGTTGGAGTACGGCTTCGGCTCTCTGAATAACCCCCACTTCCACTTCCACTCAATGATGTACTACCACTGACAGGCGTATACGTGTAACTCCCAGTCGGAGTATGGCTTCCACTTATGCTCTCGTCATTCTCCTTATCAGAATGGTTGCTCTGCGAACCTCCCGTTTGATATCCAGATGAATACGACCTCGAAGTACCAGCCACCCTTCTCCTAATCTCCCTTGCTCTAGACAACGTGGACGGTGAATCGGCAAAAGAAACATCGGAATCTCCGCTCCTAGACGATGCTGTTTCCGTGAGACGGTAGGAGGAAGGTGTGAACGTTGTTGTAGGCACTTGGGTCTCGGAAACTGCGGTCGTCAACGGAGAGAATGTATTATCTGATCTCAAGTTTGTAACCGTGCGAGGTCCAGTCATCGAAGTGAAAGATGTTTGCGAGAAATAAGTCGATGACGCATTGGATCTCATCCCATCCGACGATCCAGCACTGAAGAAATGTTCATCCGAAATATCCGACCTCGGTCTATCGCTACCGCTAAGTCGACCGATACTAGGCGGAGGGGTGACAAAGATATTTTTGCCCAAAGTAGAACCGCTGGAAATCGTTACAGGAGAGCCTCCAAACAGACCATGAGCACCTCTCGCACGATTGACAGCCGACTTGAATGCTTCGTCTAAATCCGTCATCGAACCGCTTCGTCTCATGGAGCTACCACGGCTAGGAGTGATAACACGTGGATCACCACGATAGACATACTCCTGGTTTTGGATGACCGTATCGTCCACGGTCTGAGTATGGTACGAGGAAGCGAGGGATGACCGACGAGAAACTACAGAGGTATTGCTTTGGAAGTCGGATATATCAGGTAAAGTGCTGAGAGGCGGTACGAAAACTGTTGAACGAGATCCATTGCTGGATTGACTGTTACTGCTGTCAATAGACAAGATAGTACGGATAGAGCCGGTAGGCGAACGAGTCACAGAAGCGGAATCCGGTACAACGATAGGGGGATGAATAGAATCCCTATATAAATCAATAAAATGTCAGTCGAAACATAAGAATAAAAAAGAATAAAACACAGACATGATCCGATTCACCCATTTCTGCCTCTCAAGTAAACTCTCAGCTGCCAACCGCTCCACTCCATCAGCATACAGCATCTGGAAAGGCACCAACATATCCATAAGCGACTGTCCATCTCTTTCGTTCGTTTGCTGGCTTGCAGCTATTGTTCCGACGTCGTCACGAGCAAGTGGGTGGAGAGGTGAATATGCAGACTGAGCTTTGGAACAATTTAAAAGGTCCAAAGCAACAATGCCTCGGCCTCCACCTGGGGCCAACCAAGACAGTAGAAGCATGTGAGGATAGAGGAGGGCCTGACATCTTTGCCATCGATAAGGAGGAGATGCATGAACGTTGAGATACCACAAAAGTCCGATATGGATAGGCTAAAAGAATAGTTTTAATACCTCGATTATTCTGAATGAAAACGAAGCAACTTACGGGATCGTTGCTTTTAGCGTACCCAGTCAACTCACTTATGTCGATCCCAGGAGGAAATGCACTATTCCTCCTGTTATCTGTCGAATTATCCTCCGGTCTTATAGGGGTTACAAGCGGGTTGCTCACAGCCCGAGCCTCTCTCAAGCGAGCACGGGCACCCTCGACTCTCCGCCGAACCCCTTGCAAACCATCGGTCTCTACTGGTGGAGAAACCGATGAAATCGATTCAGCCACTGATTTTCCCCCAGCTCGAGCCGCAGCCGGTGTGCGCTCCTTCCACAACGCGACGATATTCCTTACAGAAGCAAGTGGCGACCGAGGCGAGGTTTGAGGCCTGCGTAAGCCAGATGGCGGGGTAACAGATGTGCGTGTGAACGTGTCGGTATCAGAGTAGGTATTGGAAGTTGGGTTCGGAGTGGTGTATCCTGTCCGAGTCTGCGTATTGACGTTACTCCATGTATTGGTATTTGTAGCCGAAAAGGTGCTAGGAGTCACTGTAGCGGTGTAGGAGGGTGTAGCAGTGTAAGAGGGTGTAGCGGTATATGACGGCGTAGCCGTATAGGATGGACTTATAAATGTTTCCGTCCCAGTACGAGTTGTCGCACTGGGAGTCGAACGGAACCCACTGGACGTTGTCGGTCTTGTAAGCGGTGGAGATAACAGGCTTGGCCCTGTATAGGACCCCGAGGACCCCGTTCCAGACTTGGAAGGAGACGAGGGACGCGATGCATAACTGGTACTACCATACCCATACCCTGTTGCGCTGGTCTGGGTAGTAGTTCCGAACATTGGGCTTGAAGACCTGAAGCCTGGCGTAGATGCTGCACGCGGACCAGCAGGACTTTGTGATTCGAAAACAGCTCTGAGTTCGTTCAAACGTCCTGGAGGAGGTAAAGTAGGATCTGGGCCAGACTCAGTTGAAGTGCGTGAGTGAGAAGCCGAGCCGCCTCCCAAAAGTGCCGACCTACGAAGGGCATCAGGTGTTGGGTTAGCCGGACGCGAAAGATTTGTAGTAGAAGCGGCCATCGAGGAAGGTCGGGACTCTTCTGTTATTTCTGTAATTCTGCTTAAGCGTACCCGTGGATCGATATTTTGCTGAAAGGGTGAACGAGGCGAAAACGTGGGGAGAGAAACAAAGGAAGGCGATCCAGTATAGGTCCCAGAGTACGAGCCAGTAAAGGTCCCTGTGCCAGTGGAATAAGTAGGCCTTCCCGAAGAGTAGGATCCCGACCACTCTGTCAGGGCCTGCTCTGTATCATCAAATTCTTCGTCAAGATTGTTGAGAGTGGCGTCGACCTCTTCGAGTGAATTATCATCGGAATATTCGTCGTCGTTGTGTGAGGCAGACGGCGACACTAATAAACGTCTCGTGTGTAGGGCAGGGTCTTCTTCATCTGATGAAAAACGTTGAACATCTAATAGACCATTAGTGATGAAAGATTGAGAAATTAAATACATACCTGATTGAGATGTGTATGATTGTCTTGTAGGAGAGAAAGTATCTGTAAAGGTTGTAGTCCCCTGTCGAGGGGACCAGATGTCGGATGAATCGCTTGCCATTACTGTTGGGAACGACGATCGGACATGAAGACCGTGAACAAATGTTTAGTCGATAAATACAACAATCAACCAACACAATGCACACTCACTTTAGGGTCGGCAATAACGCGACCGTGTATGCTCATGTGACCTTGGGCAAAAATTTGGGTGTTCCACGTGGAAAAAAAAAGGGAGAACTTGAAAACCTTCGAATTTCTATTCCAGTGTATGAAAGTGAGAAAATGCATTGAAATATCGTTTTTTTGCTTGCAGAATCTGCGAAAACCTCTCTCCCGCGTGGTTTCGTAGCTCAGGGCGTGTGAGATTTTTTGTTTCCTGAAAATATATTGTTTGTGGGCTAAAATTCGGATTTTAGAAGCCAATACAAATATGTAAATAACTGGAAGAAAGATTTTTAGATTTTTTCCGCTAACTGATGATCGATGAACCTGCAACGCGAGGGGTTTCAGGAGGGCGTGCAATTCATATATCTGCCATTATCTGACATTGCACAATTTTGAAGACACATATCATTTAAGGTGTCTAGATAATAAGAGCAAGAAACTTTGTCTACGTGGAGGAAATGCGAAAATGGAGTGAGACATTATCTACCTGGCGGTTACCTAGTAACGTAAACCATTTCATTTATTTTATTTCCTTCAATCTACTTACCAGGATGTGCATTGATTTTTGAATCTGAATGTTTGAACATTCAAACGTTCACAACGTTCCCAGCTAGCATTCGCACGTACGACAGTCAAGACGTACTGATATATAAGAATGGCCATGTTTCGCTCAACATTTCCTCTGCCAGCTACAGGATTTTGTTTGTGGCCTACTTGTCATTGTTGCTTTCACTGCAACGTGTCAAAGTCCAACGACGATATGGCTAGGTCCTTGAACTCCACATGAACATAGTAGTCGTTTATGTAGATCCATGCAATTTCAAGCTTCAAAATCTAACTCATTCCATCATGATCCTACATTCTCAACTAAGTCTTGCTTACTTCCTACGTTCTGTCACCCCACTCACTTCTTTCAAAGCCGCCTGTTTCGCCTGTAGCTCTTCACGACTCTGCCACAACCAAATTAACTAGCGTTCAATCATCTCAATTTGGGGGTACTCACCAAAGGTTCAGGCAAGTTCTTCAAAATATCTTCACTAGGAACGTAAGGATCGCGAGCATGGAACGCATCCATCACACCACCTTGTCTCAACCCTCCTGAAGGCTGAAGGTCAGCAGGATCATTCGTTTTCTACATGATACTTAATTAGTTCTGTAATAGGGTTCGGAAATATGGGTAACCAACAGCAGGGTGAGGCTGAATCGTAAATAATTGTTCTGTATTCGTGTCTGCAGCGTTATCAGTGCCCTTGGAGGTGCTGTTGTTGGTGTTTGCTTCGACGTTGGACATTTTATGCACAAAGTATGTGGTGGTTAACGAATAGGAGAGGTCTTGGGTCACTGCGGTAGCTGCGCCATTGCGCACAAACTCCTGATGTGGTAGTATGACATCATCATGATGCTTCAGCTGGTCAGATCGGTGAGCATTATGTAAGCAGTGCTTTGAAAGTGGCGATGGCCAGCTTATGTAACTCAATGCCTTTTGTGAGGAGAGTACAATAAGGATGGATCAGTCCGACTTCCACTTGCTTCGTTAGCCCACCATAACTCCCTCCACACACGACGAACTAGTCTTAAATTACTGCAATGTCGTTCCTTAATGATAAAATGGAAATCCTGGTTCGCAAATGCATCGTCTTCCCCGCTGATGGTTCAGATACGCACATAGTTCACATGGTTGCCCGAACTGTGACTTCTGAAGATATCCTATCGCTGGCTAGATGCAGTCGCTGTGTTGACATGGCCAGCACATTGGGTGACGACTATCGCAAAACCCGGGTCACAGGCCATCGAAGCGCTCGGGACGGCTCCAAAGCACCCACCTCCTCTTCTACAACCTGTCTCCGAATCTCTCAGTCAATCTCAACGTCGCTCGTGTAATCGGGGTCACTCCGTCTCTTTTGAAGACCAGGGAACGGCTGTTTTGGAGAGGAGACGTAGTAGCGATGAAGGTTCAACCGGAGTCTGAACAGATCGATTTCATGGTCGAGAGTTTGGATGCCCATCTATTCAATTTGAGGCCTTTGGAAAAATTCTTGCGGAAGGAGTACCAAGAGGGAAGTTTGGAATATCTTCTCCACCTTGAAGAATTTCGATGCGAGCAAGAATCTTGGCAGAGGTGTCAACCGTCCCAATAAAGCTTGCAGGGAATTGGTCAAGGGATTGTGGTGGCTGCCCTCCCTGAGCACATACTGGGATCCAAAAGCGGCAGAGCAACCTTTTAAGATCTGACACAGCCGTCCCCCGCTTCCACCTCATTTCCACATGAAATCCTACACTGAGCATGCTGCCGCTCTCTATGCTACCTTCAAATCTGCTTTTCGTCTATATCGAAAAGTGACTGGGCCACCCTAACTTCCGCCGGAGTTGGAGCGCCGAATATTTGAAACGTGCGCTCTGGAAAGTCCGGAAGTTTGCACGGTCCTCGTGCTGGTAACAGCAGGTTGCATGCGTGGTCAGTGGGTACGAAAATTATAAGGTGGCTGCTTTGCTCACGTGAATACTAGGATCGATCCTATCTTAATTGCAACTGTCTGCCTTGTGCAGAACATTGAATCTAGGCGACGGGATAGGCCGCAACCCCTTCCTTGCCAAACTTACCAATGGCAAACCAGTGTTCACCAAGTTCATCCTGAACTTAGGATATAATTGAAATGGAATTTGTTGCATCCCAACTTTCACCCTGTCAATTCAATTATCAACTACATAATAATGAGACTGCGCCATTCGACACATCCCCACTGGCACTTTCTCTCTCATGTTTGAACACTATTCAAACATCACTGAATATAAAAATGCTTTGACCAAAAATGTGTTTATTTAACGTTTTATTTTGTCCCAGAATCCAATGACAAGATACCTAAACAAGATTTCACATGCAGAGATTGCTGAGATCGTGCTTCCAACGATCTCCTTGATTTCAGCAACGCCGAAGATAGGAAGGGCAGTAGCAACCCACGGTCAAACAGCGGAAATCTCAGCTAATAGACTTTCCGGATTCATCAGATGGGGTTGTGGACCAGGTGGCCCTCAGACGTTGAGAGTGTATGTCTTTGGCGATTATATATAAATTCCTATATAATTTAACAGATGGGCAATGAAAGTGATAAGGAGGGAGGCATAAAAAAAGAAGAATAAACCACCTGTTATCGACCGAGCCGATCTTTCTGCATGCAGATATGGCTAGTGGCCTTCTGCTTGCCCCCCCACTGCGGAATTGAGAAAGGAGTACTTACCTATCATATCTTGCAATTGAGTTGGATATCATTAGGTGTTCCTCCTCAGAAGAGCGCCCGTATCGCGTTCTTGACCTTCCAACATCTGGAAGAAGCGGAGTAGACTGACACTGTTCCAATATACTCCCGAGGACATTATGATCATGGAAGGCTCGTTCATACGGAAAGCATGGCCAGAAAGGATCATAACATCTCTTAGATCGTATCGTTATAAACGTGGAAGCGAGACAGTAGGTATACACCTTTGTACGAAGAGAGGCTAGCTTGATACGAGACGACAAGCAGATATTTCGAACAACCTGGATGCTTGAAGTTATGAAGCGAATGTCAGCTAGTACGTAGTGTTTATACCCTTGTTTAATAGACGAAGAACTAAGGAACCATATGATCTCGGGAGAGCGTAAGTTCATAAAAGTTAGATTGCTCAACATTAGATTCAAACAGGAGTTCCAAGGCGCTAGCAAGGCTCTTTTATATGTCCAATATGATGGAGATCGAACAATCGTAAGATAATAGTGTGAATGAAAGTGTGACAGCGATAATATACAAACGTCTCGAGGAGGAAGTGGAGTAAAGGAGAACTTCAATTGGACAGCGCCTATCGACCATATCTGATAGAGAAGAGGTTAGAATAAAAGTTGAAGAAACTGAGAGTAAACAAGGAATTTTTGACTAACTTTTGTAACTCCCATTCACGATTATCCAAAGGACAGACATTCCTGGTCTTTAACCATCTAGAAATACAATGGAAGTGGAAAGCATGCTACGGGTGATAAGTAAAATCATTAGAAAGTATCGACGAGGCGATCAACGAAAACCCACATTGCATATACCCCATGCTGCGTTACACTCCTCGCTCGTAGCCATAACCTGGTTGGCCTGACAATCAATGCCTTTGTAAAATATCTCAGTACTTCACCTCGCCATCTCGCCCGCAAGGGGGCAAAGGAACATACATAGATCCATGATGTGATTTCTACAGATGGCACAATTGTCGACAACGATATCTGCAATCATTAAGAATCAGCGCTCATGCCCCTTGCAATCAACAAGGACCTCACCCCACGCCCAAAGAGACACGGCATTCCACTATATAATCGTTAGATAGGTCAGGAATATGAGGAATTCACAATTCAAAGCGCGTCACTTTTTTGACTTCAAAACGAGCCTTCCCGTTATCCTTGCCTTCCTTCTTTACCTTGGTCTTTGGCTCATCATCGACATCCATATCGTCAGCCATTGTGTTCTATTCAATCAAAAGGATCGGGAGTGCAAGTATTCAGATGAGATGCACAGAGAACAGGTCAAAGCAAGATGAAAGTCTATTTGTTGAGAACAAACAAACCTCAACCCCGTATCTCAACCTACCGGGTACCCTTTCACGACATCTTTTAGCTATATTATTGTGGATACTAGAGATTTTTTAAAAGCTTTGATACATACGATGGATACAGCAAGCTGGACATTTTCCCATTCTTTCACCCCTCAATTCCAGGCTATGCGTTCTGGTCTGCCACAAACTCTGATCTGCTTCTTGCATGTCATCTGAATAATATTGGGCCAACTAGACTTGGAATCCCGAATCGATGCGGCTAAAGCACTAGATTCACCCCACCAGGAAATGATCCAAGAGCTCTCGGTATTGTTAGCGAAGATAACTAAGTCTCTGGCCGATGCTACTGGGTCCATACCCAGTTACGACCAAAAACAGTTTGAATGGGTATGCAATACATATCCAAAAAATAACCATCGAACAGCTGACCGTTTTTACAGCAGTTGAAAGGTTTAGAAAAAGCTGTCGAATCTTTGAGAGCATCGAAGGTACCTAAGGCGAAGTTTGCATTTAAACGGAAGCCCCAGCCACCATCTCAGGGTTCTCATCCATCTCCTACGATCGGCAAGGAGTCCTCTGTACCTATCATATCCCCGGCATCTCCAATGACCTCTTCAAATCTAACTCTATCTCAACAAACACGCGCATATCTGACTATATCGTCCCTTCCGACACATCTTCAACAATCGGACCTGTCCTTGTCCGACCTCAACGATTGTATCGTCAATCTGCTTCCCCATTCATCTGGAGGAGATTCCCTAAAGATATCTGCGTTGCATGCAAGAAATCTCAAGAAATGTGTCGTCCTTCTACCATCCATTGATGGAAGTGCTTTACTCGAAAACGTATCTGGAAGCATAATAGTTCTTGGGTGCCATCAGGTCCGTATCCATCCTGTGATTGCTTGATTTTTTATCTTATATCTTCTTGAACAGTTCAGGATGCATTCCTCAACCAGAGTCGACGTTTTCCTTTCAGTGACTTCAAACCCTACGATCGAAACCTGCAATCAAATCCGATTCTCTCAATACCCCAACGACTTCATAGTATCTAATCCCAAAGAGGTACGAACCTCTATCCTTTCATACTTATTTTTTCATTTCTGAGTTGGACATGCCATTTCAGCTCACTCCATTCTCCGTCCAAGATTTCTCTCATATCCGAGCGACAAGTTCGCCTCACTTCTTAATGATGAGGGATGAAGATAGGGACAACATAGTGCAATGGCTTGTGACTGCCAGGGAAAATCCCACTCATTTGTCAGACCTTTCAACGATCCTCCCTTCTTGACTGTCTAGGTAAACACAAAATCGATTCGTTGCTTTGGATTCACTGCTGCAAGTTGTACGGAAGTGTATTAGTGTTAACATCTTTGTCTAGTTATACAGAGTAGTTTATAGACACCGAGAAAATGTCTAATGCAGATAAGCGCCGTTCATCACGGCCCGAAGACTTGACCTTTGCCGAAACCTTGAATGCGTACAGCACCATGCTTATAATAAGAACAAAGGTTCGAGCGTTCACCTTCTTAACTTCACCTTCAACAATACAGAAATTATGGCCGACAGTGACGTTTGTGGCGGTTGTTGTACGTCGTCGTAGTCAATTCCTTTCCAGCTAACGAAAACCTCGAATATGTTAACGTTTACTAGGCTTCTTCATATTCTCATCATTGACCACTTGGTGTAATACGCGTGAGTCTCAGATCTAGAACCACTCTACACTTAGCATCACTTTCCGAAGCAGATTTAATTCTTTCCGAGTCTGTACGTTGAGTCGGTCGAGGCTGAACGCTGATCATCGTACCACAGAGACGTTTGGGGCAAACGGGTGTTGCAACAGCAACACCACGGCTGGATGTTGTGGTTCCTGCTGTAATAATTCTTTCAACGAGGACAGATTTGAAGAGCAGGTGAAAGAGGACTTGGAAAAGACAAGAGACCCTAATGCCCCCATCAGGAGAAAAGACCAATTGGCACCTACCTCGGACATGTCAGCACAAGGCGCCACTAGCAGCACCATTCCAACTACTTAGCTTACCATACCCGTAATTTACCTACATTTACATCGCATGTGCATTGGTTGCTCAGTCTTCAAGCTCAAGGCTTACAGAAGTATATACTACCATTTCCTTGTGTCTATCGGAACATTTCGCAGATACTTTAGATTTATCTAATACGTACCGCCACCCTATCCGCACGGCTGCAATCTTACGTGAATTAACGCGTGAGCTTGAAGGCAAACATCATCCCAATGAACCTTGCCCTCCTCGATCCACGCAGAATGAAAGGTTGCCTTACACTCAGCAGTCTACAATTCATGAAATATGTCCCTGCCACCGCACCGTCTGTGACTGGTAGTCGTTAGCATGATTAGTCCTAGGAAATGTCCCCGCAGCTGACGCCGTTGCACCTCCTTGGAGCGATGATAACGCATGAACAGTAGCATGGTCAGCGCCCGTGCTATGATGGAACAATCTGTTTGAGAGATCTGTAAATGTTTGATACTGCAATGTCCGGAAGGCGGACGAAAGAGGTGCCCGAGCATGTCGGGCGAGAGGTAAATTGATCAGCTCAGAATACAAAGACAGAGACACTGGATAATTGGGTGCGGAGGTGGTCGTTCTGATCGGCTCGGTAGGGAATGCTGGTGGCGGTTCCATACCCATGTCAGAGCTTTCTGGGGAAGAAGCTGGAACCAGGGGTTCATCCCCTTTGATGACACTAGTCCGACCTCTTAGAAAACGGAGCTCATCATCTTCATGGATATGAGCCGGCAGGGGCTTCCCATGTTCTTGGTAATATTTGTGAGCTTTGTATGCCTTTTGAAGTGTTACTTGCAACACGGGCTGTCACGATGTCCCAGTTAGGACGAAAGGCAACTGCCAACCAGGACAACGACTAACCAAAGCTCGTGCTGCACGACTACTTGTCTCAGCTGCACTACTGAAAATCTTGCAGATGGCTTCAAACTCCTCTAAAGGCGGGGGCTGTAGGTTTAAATGGACACCTCGAATGGCAGCCGTCCCAACAACGATCTGGATCCAAAACCTTGATCAGACGCTGCCATGCCACAAAGAACAATCAAAGGGGTTTAACACACAGCAGCAGAAAAAGTGAACGACCATATTTTCCAACGAGCACAAAGCAAAGGTTTACTCATGAACCGAGTCATACTATCCCGAAGCACAATGCAAGCACTCGAGTATGCCGCAGTGATAGATTGACTATAAGGACTGCTCATGGGATTATCAGGATTTTCAGTCATCGCTTCAGCGAAATAAGCGCGATGGAGGAATAAAAGCACTAATGGAAGTAGAAAACCCACGATATCAGTTCAACCTATCCCAATCAAATATTTAAAGCACTTGCTGAGTTCTTGGTGAGATCGCGCAAATATTCGCATCGATACTGCAGTTCTGTCTGTGTGATTTTGAATGATATCAGAGCGCGAAAGTGCCAATTCACGGATTTTCTGGTCAAGGTCCATGATGGTTGAATAGCTGGGAAGTTTGGCGGCGAGAAGGGCGCGTGCAAGCGGAAGGAGACATTCCGCACTTGCTCTCAACCTCCAAAGTCCGGCTACAGAAAACTTAGGGCACTATTGCTAAACAATAAGAAGGAAAGTCTGGACCTACAGCTAGATGGAGCATGTCTGTCCAGAAATATGCTCTCGTCCTCAGCAGTTGGAATCCGGCAATCGACGTACGACATCAACAAGCTTGGGGGTCGTCCAGTGGCCAAGCTCTGTCGACATACCAAAACGAAAAAGTTATAATGTGATTAGCATTGGCGGAGTCGAGGTAAAACTTAGAAGGTTTCGGGACCGATTGACAGAGATAAAATATATACCTGCCATAACACACCCGACATCAGGTTCCAGAAATAAACGCGTCGGTCATATGCCTCTCTACCTTCGAATCCCCACACTGATGGGTCGATATCTGGGTGAGAAAAACACCAGGCCACACCATACATTCGCTTCATTGCGAAGGATCCTGACAGATTTTGCTACTTACGGAAACCAATCTATATATATATAAAGAGAGTAAGACATTTGGGGTCATTACGACCTGAATGTCAAAGACGCACCCTTAAAGCAACTTGACCAGCTAAATCTAGCAGAACATATGATTGTTCCAGATTGCTTTCTATACCACTCATGCCATTGTAGACACTCATCAGATGAAGAACCTTTAGATCGTTCTGTCAGAAAATCTCTTTAGAAGGTGATCGGGAATCACCTTGATTGTGACGACAGACTGAGCACCTAGTACTGGCTGGAGGGCGAGGGTCGCCCTAGATAGACGATAGTAATGCTGTGCTTCAAGATTATAGGGTGGAAGATTAAGGTCCACAAGAGAGCCAATAGCAAAGACAGCAAGGAGGAAGGCCAGATCATGCGGGGCATAAGCAATAGACGTTTGCTTGTAAATAATAGGAATTAAATCGTTGACCAGCTTATCTCGAGATACGATGTGAAACATCCAGGAAAGGTGTTCGAGGAAAGTATCGCATAATGTGATGGCCCGATCTATCGACGGCAGAAATGATTCTATCGCTGGCTGGACAGAAGAAGTTATACCATTTGGAGGAGACAGTGGGAAGGATTGATAACAATGGTTTATTTCTGGTGGAAGGTAGGATGGGTCTAATTCTTGAAGCAGTTGCCTGGTCGACCTTGCCTGCGTCGTTGCGCCACGTTCAGTCGACTAGAATGCCGTATATCAGATTGATGAGATGAGCATATGCCGAAACTCGCTGACCATTAGAAGACCCTATCGTAATGTTAAAGATCAGTTTAGATTGTAAACCAGGAACCAGGCAAAAGAACAGACTTCTGAGCCTCCTGACGGACCATAAAAACATGAACCGCCTTGCGCATCCAGGCAGAGTGTTCCTAGCGCATCGGTGAGGGGTAGTGGCTGTTCTTCAGAGGCAGCCTTGAGCAATCGCGCTTCTTCCTCTTCGGTATCATCTGAAAGGAGCAAAGGTCGATCAAATTTAGAACTGTGAATTATGGCAAGGGCATCTTCCAGAGAGCCCATGCGCATTTTCAGCCGCCTTAATTTATCGCGGAGATGGTCAGTGGCTGCCAAAACGAATCTAGTCGAACTTTGGTCAGGTCTAAATATTTATCGTTTAGTCATAATATTTGACAGACCGGCTGCCTTCGCCGGGTGGAATTGTTTCTAAAAGACTGGTCAAAAATGAGGGCATACAAGGTGTGCTGCTAAAAAAAAATGCTACCATTTGGACATAGAGCACCACACCCTCGTTTAACACATGACGAACATGGAATCGTCTTATCGCAGCGTATCTTGAGCCGTCGACATTCTGCACATGCTATCTCACCTCTTTGAAAGACTGCGTTTATCTTGGCAAGCTGATGTCGCACGGGGAGAAACATACCTTATCCTCTTTGTGGTCTTCGTGGGTGCCCTGGATTTTCCAGGCAGTGTGTCGAAAAAGGTGTCGCGATGAGGATTAGCATTTGTTGTGAGAGGCAAACGGAATGAGAAGGTGTCAGTTTGAGATGCGTATTGGCAATCCATTGCCAGTACTAAGTAGAAAGTTTTGAGCAATCAGAAGAAAATGAAACGGAAGAAAGATGAGTAGCAGAGGCTCTCAAGCTGTCCTTGAGTCTGTATAATTTTAAATAGATTCAAAAGTACAGTTGTCAGGAAGAAGCGATGTCATACATTCACACTCGCATGGCCAGTGCACGATCCATTTCTCACAGTTACTGGTCTGAGCGAGCCCTTGCTTTCAGCACGGCAGATCCGAGTTCTGACCGAGAGCAGATGTTTTGCCCAATACCATCCAAGTACAGTAATGACTGAATGCAATTGACCCAGCAATTTTTCCGCAACACGTGATTTTCGGAATTTTGAACTTGGTCATAGTTTCCGATTCTTCATCAACTTGCTTGCACGCCATATGCATACTGCAGAAATACTTGAGAAATAGTGATTAGACAAGTTCAAGTTGTACACTGTAGATATAGATCCTTAATCTCTCCCGTATACCTCTATGATTCCTCCATACCCAATTATTTAGTTTCAATTACAAGGGGGGTCGGTTAGTTAGTCCAGCCGGAGGCTGCGAAAAAAATAAATGGACATTCAACTAATATACCTTTAAAAGTCCTCCATAATCATTCTTTCGTTTATAAGAATTGTTGTGAAGTATCTACAGTTGACTAGAAGCCTTGTAAGAAGCTGATTATGTAAAAATAATAACATAGATAAGATCAAGATCTTATCTTGATCTGTGGCTTTTGCAAATCTTGCCCTAGAATCCAGCTCTAAACAACAATGAAGCCTGCAGAAGTGGTAAGCAAGTCAGATACTGGGTGATTCAAGCTAACAAATTTGAAGACACCTGAAATTGACCATGAAGGATATGTGACTTGCCCTGATTGTGGAATGCGAGTTAACTGCGGCACAGTTGGGATTTCAAACCTCACAAAAAGGCATTGCAGAACCAAGAAGTGTCTAGATATCAAAGCAAGACAGGACAAGAAGGGAAAGAATATGGCTCAGGGGTCTCTGCTCATGTTTATGAAGCCAAAACCTATGATGGTCCCGCCAATGGTGGAAGGAACTCCCTTGATTCAAAGCAACACAATCCCAGCTAGTTTTTTGACCTCCACCACTCCACTTGAATGGGAGTTTGAAGAGGAGGATGCCAATGGGCAAGCGGCATCAGTTTTAGTGGAGAACATATCTACCAATGGAAGAAGTCAATTCATTATGAAGCTCAAAGGGCTGATTAGAAAGATACCTGGAAGCATTCCTGAAGGTGCTGAAAATGACATACTGGCACCATTTGGCAATGATCCTCGGAACCAAGACATATCCAATATTGAAGGAGATGAACTCTGGAAGTAAACCTAAACCATTTCTTGAAGGGGTCTTGGGCTGGGGAACCGAGGATAGGATGGATAGTTTGGTTCATCGGGGCAAGAAAGGCATGGATGGGGTGTTGGAATTTGCCAGGTACTTCATTGAGGAGTGTGGAGTAAGTGAGGGCCTCTTTGAAGGAAAGTTTTCTGGGTTACTAGATGCATTGGAAAGGATGTGAGTGATGAAAACCTTGTTAAAGTAAAGTACTGACCCTGTAGACCAGTGTATCAAAAATCCAACCTGATAAAGCACAGCAAAGTACCATGATCCAACGAGAAACCATCATAGGACCAAATCCACATAAAGGTGCCTCCTCCTCAATGCCTATCGTTGTTATTGACATTGATTCTGAGCTGTGGAGACCCCTGCAAGAAAAAGTGTTCATCTCTTGGGTTCTTTGCTCACAAAATGTCATGGATATGTACTGAAGTTCCCTTGTGGCAAAACTGTCATGGTCCATGCTCAGTCACGTTCTTTCTGAAGAACAATCAAAGGACAGCTCCGATGGAGCCTCCAATGATGGCTGTTACGACACTCTTTTTACTTTTACTCTTACTCTGAACATTTGAACTTCACTTGATCTTATCTTATAGATATGAAGATATCTTGATCTCTTGATCATATCTCTTGATCATATCTCTTGATCTTATCTTGGCGATCTTATCTCTTGATCTACGATCTTATCTCTTGATCTACGATCTTATCTTGATCTCTTGATCTTATCATCTGATGATGATCCAAGATA
>Ga0193743_1000167_pt1 | contig 51718 bp, 73 predicted proteins | sample L2c2metaG_FD_143038 | JGI IMG/M metagenome (GOLD analysis project Ga0193743, IMG submission 143038) | Soil microbial communities from a riparian zone of the East river system, Colorado, United States - L2c2 | ecosystem: Environmental > Terrestrial > Soil > Riparian zone | place: USA: East River... | reverse complement strand
GACTAATACACTCTGAGAACAGATACTGTATTACAAGTCCAGAGTCCAGTGGACTCCAGTGGACTAAATAGATGAGTCCACTGGACTGGGGCAAGCCCAACTGTATATTTTCTATCCTTAAGGCAGAGTCCACTGGAGTCCACTGGACTTAGGTGGGGGACAGTAAAGTACAGCCACCGCGTCGCCACCACGTCACCACACCACTACACTATGACAACGGCAACGGTGATGACGACGACGACGTTGCCACGTCACCACCACATCACCACCACGTCACCACCACTACGACACGATGACGACGACGTGACGGACGACAATGACGACGCAGTCATAATCCCAATTTACTGACTACACCACCCGTTTTTCAACCACTACCAGCTGTTTTCGACCACCACCACCCGTTTTTCAACCACAACCACCTGTTTTCGACCACCACCACCTGTTTTCGACCACAATCACCCGTTTTCAGCCAACAACCACCCATTTCAACCATCACCACCCTTTTTCGACCACAACCGCCCGTTTTCGGCCAACAACCACCCGTTTCGACCATCACCACCCGTTTTCAACCACAACCGCCCGTTTGGACCACTACCACCCATTTTTGACCACTACCACCCATTTTCACCCACTAACCACCTGTTTTTACCTCTACTGTAATTAATTCAATGTTAATAGCAGTAACAAATATATATATTACAAAAAGAAAAGGAAATTGAATGAAATAAGAGAAAATTAAATTTTATCCTCTGGGGTATTTTTTTTATTCATGTAACATTACAAAATCCAGTGAACTTCACAATGATTTGTATGTATATTAATTATATGGCTAATTTGACAGTCTGTAGAGTCCTAGTCTGAGCAAAGTCCGAGAAAAGTCTGAGCGGAGTCCGAGCAGAGTCCGAGCAGAGTCCGAGCAGAGTCCGAGCAGAGTCTGAGCGGAGTCTGAGGACAGTCCGAAGAGTCCAAGCGGAGTCCGAGCAAAGTCCACTAATGCTATTTTAGTAGTAGTGCTAGGACTGTCCTCAGACTGTCCTCGGACTACATACGGATTATTAGGACTTTGCTCGGAGTCCGCTCGGACTCTTCGGACTGTCCTCGGATTGCTCGGAGTCCTAGCGGACTCCGCTAGGAAAGGGGGGGGGAGTGTAAAGTACTGGGGTTGGAACATCCGATGAGCCAGGGTTCTCTTCGATGTCCTGCCAGAATTGGTCAATCATGTCCTCTCGATAGTGAATGCTATTGACCCAGCAGTTTTTTCACCACACATGATGCTCGGGAGTCGGAACGTGCCAAAAACTAACTTGCGGTGTCAAAGCGTGCCTACATCTAAGTAGAGTAAGTGTCTCCCCGTTTTGAGATGCCTGGCATGTACTTTCCAGTAGATAAGCAATATAATGTTCACGTGAAACCGGCCTATAACTGCTAACAAGGTGCGCTCTGCGCACACCTGAAAATGTATACCAAACTCTAACAAAACCCTAACCAAACTCTAACCAACCCTAACCAAACTCTAACCAACCCTAACCAAACTCTAACCAAACTCTAACCAACCCTAACCAAACCCTAACCAAACCCTAGCCTAACAAGTAAAAAAAGATAAAATATGTCGAGAATAAGATTCAAACGCTCGACCACACGCAGCACATGCCAAACACAATAACTGTTGCACCATTAGAACCTGTTATCAAGTGTAAACTAAATAGCCCACAACAGCATGTGTTAGCGAACAGTTAGTGCTGATTTGCCTTTTCGAGGAAAGTCAAACATGTTGTCACGTGAAATGTCCTTTTAAAGAAATATCATGATTTTCGGCACGTTCCGAGCATCACGTGTGGCGAAAAAACTGCTGGGTCAATAGCATTCACTCCTCTCGACTGGTCTTCAATTTCTAGCCTCTCTGCCTCATACCGGGCAGAAGCAATGTTGTATCCAGCTTCATAACTCTGAGAAGTGACATCACCTACAGAGGTAGATTCTTCGGTTGGAGTAGAGGCTGCGGGACGGTGAAGAGTGAGCTTTAAAGAGAGAATCTGATGAGATTTAGCCTTTTTCCGGGGCTTGTGAGGCTTGGAGCTGCCTGAAGCCATAGCAAAGGGACCAGGGGTAAAAGGAATAGACAAAGCACTGTTTTCGTTATGTAATAGATATCCACAATTTCCACTGTTCGACATGGTTGTCAGTGACGTCAGCAGTGACCTGCTCCGTATTTCCAATTGACCATCTCCATCCCAAGGAGAGCAACTCGAGACATTTCACGGTGCCCTTCAGAATCTTACCCACCTAGCGCAATTCAATGTCGACTGGGTTTTTGACAAAGGAGCTTCCGCTTGGGAATTCAGCTTGTTCCCCGATATTTGGTAGCGCATCACCCCCACACGACTCAGAAACGATACCGCCAGCTCCTCAGCCTCTTCTCATCAATCTCGAACACCCACATCGACCTTAACAGTGAAGCCTACGAAACCATCCCATACAAATCACAACATTTTTCATTTTTCCGATTCCTTAGCGAAACCTCATGACCTCATCATGCTCCTCCTCCGTCTCGTCTTGTTCCCCTGTGGCGAACCTTCAATCTCTTTGCCAATGTCTGTCCCTACATGTCTATAAATGGCTTCAAAACTCCCTATGACGACGACATGAACACGGTCCTCATTTGTGAAAACTCGGATGGTGAATATTCTGGTATCGAACACGAAGTTAGTCGATCTTGGCATCCCCTTTTCGTGAATGCTTAACTCTGATTTTGAATTCATTGACGGTGTAGTGCAATCATCAATGCGTTGGAACGAGTTGCACGTCATGCCTTCTAACGGGCGAAAACGGGTGACTGCTGTTCACCAGGCAAACATCATGTACGGTTATCAATCAAGGACCTTGATCGCTGAGTTGATGGCTAGGAAAATGTCCAATGGCGTGTACTTGTCTGCCTACCCTGAGGTATTGAGACCATCATTGGAGACTTGGGAGGCAAGGCCAGCAGTACATATCATACAAAATGTTTCGGACCTATAGTTACCTAGATATAAACAGCTAGAGTTATGACAGAAATCGTGGGAAGTATCAAACAGCCGTTGTTCTGTCAATTCGGGTTGCTTGCTGCGAGTTGTTTCCTCAAGTGTCCTTCATTTTACCACCACCTGCTATCTACCCAACTCGCATTCCTTCTCTCACTGGCCCCACAGGGCAAAGCCGCTCAACTCGCACCACTTTAAACTTCAAGGTTTCTCGTTTTTCACATCTTGTTCGACTTTTGCAGTGCCTCATGTTTTCTCGTCTTCTAGGACAACTCACGATACCTACCTAGGTTATAACCAACAACAGCAAAGATTTTATTCATTTTGTAATCATTGCGCTCACAAACGCGTTACGAACGATATGACAGACGAAATAACGCCGCAAACTCAACCTCCGGTGAAGAAGGACGAAAAGAAGCCTTCTGTCTCGGTTAATACCCGTGGGCCTAAGAGGCAATCCTCTAACTCACCCAATTTACGAGGTGGGGCACCAGGTGCGAGGTCTTCATCCAGGGGAAGCAATAAAAAAGCTCCCAATCCAAACTCTTCTTCGGCAGTCGAATCAGGATCAGACACGACATCCCGCAAAGGATCCGAGAGCGGTAAAAAGCAAGAACCCCGCACCAAACCCCAAGCCGCTGGAGGACGCGGCCCAGCTCATCGCAAAGGACAACCTTCTGCTTCTCAGGGAACTCGTAACCCAAAGGACCAGGGTTCCAAACAGTCTTCCTCACCTGCCCCTGCGCAAAACAAGGAATCGAGTGACGCACTCTCCTCTCTCCAGCGAGTTATAGCAGACCTCAAGACAACATCCCCTGTTCAGCAGCCTATTGGTCCCAACAACCCGCCACTTATGCCGGCCGCTCACGGACAGTCTAATTTGGCATCACACGCACCCGTCTTTCAACCTGGAGCCGCAGGATATCCTGGTGGCTTAGGCGCTGACCTGAAACACAGGAAAGCTGCCTCACTTGGGAACTCTGCATTATCTGGCGGCTTCAACTCCTTCTCTCCTCACCTTGGAGCAATGATTGAAGATGCCGAGGATATCGGTACCTTTGAGGAGGGTGAGATTCAAGAGCGTTTCTACCCACAGCCAAGCCATCAACCACGTTCACAATCCCAGAGTTTCATGGCCCCCCGATTTGCTGCACTGGCAGCTCAGCAGGAACAAGACTCAGTCGGCCCCACTGGCCGTCCTCAGCTGGCCCCCGGGTTTATGTTTGGTGCGCGTAAGCGTGCGGGACTTATGGGTCCCCCAATCGATGAAGAGGATGCTGGTTTCCAGTTCCCTCAACAAGGGCAGCACGGGCAACAAGGATTTGCAGCTGAAATATCTCAACAGGGACAGCAGACCCACAGGAGATCAGAGAGTGGCGAAATCACCGGTATAATGGCTGAGCAGGTAAAATTTTATCTGGTGAATTGCCCATCGTCACTCAAAAAATAAAATATCAGATCGCTATTCAGAATCAGATAGAGGCTTTACAACAACAGCAGCAGGCTCTGTACCAACAACAGCTTGCATCCAACCAAGTTCTTTCTTTCCAGACCCCTGGTTTGGCCTTGAGCCGTCCTGCGGCGCATAGACGAGTGCAAAGCACCGTCCCTATGCCTGGATCAGGCGGCTTCGGCTCTGGCCAGAATCCAATGGGTCAGTTTGCTAATATCAACGGCCTGAATCTTGGTCTTGATGGCCAGGCGCAGGGAGTACCTCTTGGGCATGGAAGAAGACATAGTGTGAATGTTGTTAATAAATCTATCAGCCAACCCGGCACAGGAACTGCCAGCTACGATGGATATGACGATGGATTTGTCCCTGCACCCGCAGGTGGGCATTCGAGGCAGGCTTCCCGCGCTGATTCTAGTTGGCGCATTAGTGAGTCCGATTCTCACTTTTATACAGAATTCTCATTCAACGACATCCCAACAGATGGTGGTGTTGGTGGTATTCAAGGCAGCAATGGTGCTTTTGCTGCTGACCTCGCGCAAGCTCAAGCACAATTACAAAGTCTTCAACAGTTCCGTGCTGCTGCTGGTGGCCATCACCACAAAATGCCTTCATTCAGCTTTCCTAATATGCTGCCAAATATGATGGCAGCTAATATGATGGGTCTTGGCCTTGGGGGTATCAATTTGCTCCATCAGCAACATCAGCAGTTCCAGACGCAGCTTCAACAGCAAGCCAATCAACCTCAACGAAAATCACTTTTTGCTCCTTACTTACCCCAAGCTTCTTTACCGCCCCTTCTTGCAGCCGGGAAGCTTGTTGTTGGCATCTTGCGTGTTAACAAGCGTAACCGCTCAGATGCCTACGTAGCGACAGAAGTTCTTGATGCAGATATCTACATCTGTGGCTCTAAAGACCGTAACCGCGCTCTCGAGGGCGACATTGTTGCAGTCGAGCTCTTAGATGTTGATGAAGTCTGGGGCACGAAGAAAGAGAAGGAAGAAAAGAAGAGGAAGAAGGAAGAAAATGCTGCTTATGACCTTAAATCCACTACTGGCCGCAAAGATGACAAAAAGAAAGACGATGTGGAGGTTGAAGGACAGGGTCTCATGCTTTTCGAAGATGAAGAGTACGTCCTCCTTTTTCGCTGGGGGTTTGATGTTTAAACTAATGTCCACAAGGGTAACCGATGAAATCAAGCCTCAATTTGCAGGCCATGTTGTTGCCGTTGTGGAACGGATGCCTGGTCAACTTTTTTCTGGAACTCTGGGCCTTCTTCGGCCCTCATCCGCTGCTACAAAGGAGAAACAAGAAGCTGAACGCCGCGAACGTGAAGGTGATCGTGGAGATGAACCTAGGCGCACTATCGAGCGACCAAAGATCGTTTGGTTCAAGCCTACCGATAAACGTGTTCCACTTATCGCAATTCCAACAGAGCAAGCTCCGCTCGATTTTGTGACTCACTCAGAAGCCTATGTCAACAAATTGTTTGTGGCCTGCATCAAGCGCCATGTATGTTCCATATAATTCTTCTCTTAATTTCTTTTTGTTCACAGTCCGCCAGCCTATTAGCTCTCTCCATCCGTTTGGCACGTTGGTCGAGGAGCTTGGTCCTATCGGCGACATTGAAGTCGAAACGAGTGCTCTTCTCAAGGATTGCAATTTCCCGACAGAAGACTTCACAGACAATGTCTTAAAATGTTTACCACCTACTCCATGGACGTGAGTTTCGAATCGAGAAGCTTTCATCTCCTGATTTCCTGATTTTCAATCTGCGTTCTTACTAGAATTCCTGAACGCGAGTTGGAAACCCGTAAGGATTTGCGCGATGCCCGGGTGTTTAGCATCGACCCTGATACAGCTAAGGATATCGATGATGCTTTCTCCGTCCAACTGAATGAGGATGGCATGTATGATGTGGGTGTACACATCGCAGATGTCGCCTTCTTCGTCAAGCCAAATACTGCCTTGGACCGTGATGCTCGTAAACGAGCTACCAGCGTCTATCTGGTGCAACGGGCCGTCCCAATGTTACCTCCTACGTTGAGCGAACAACTTTGCAGCTTACTTCCTGGGCAGGATCGTCTTGCCTTCTCTATTATTTTCACTATGGATGCAGATGCGAAGGTACAAAAGAAGTGGTACGGCAAAACTATAATTCGGTTAGTTTCTTTCCCGATCATAAGGTTCTCTCGGTCTCATATCCTTTCCAGTTCTGTAGCCAGGTTAGCATATCAAGACGCACAAAGAGTAATCGAAGGCAAACTTTTGGGAGCTGCACAAAGTGTAGCCCATGATGCTTTACATATTGGACAAGATATCAATATTCTTCAAAGTCTTGCGAGTAAGCTGAGGGCGCAACGGTTCCAGAACGGGGCCCTCAGTCGCGAAAGTCTTTCTCTTTCGTTTAAATTGGACGAAAATGGTTTACCGATCGACTGTGGCCAGTATGAGCATACTGAAGCCAATTACCTGGTTGAAGAGGTAGGGTGCCAATCAATCACATTTATATGACCTTGCTCACAGTTTATTTCTATAGTTTATGTTACTGAGCAATATCTCAATTGCCCAACATATAGCCGTGCATCTCCCCGAACAAGCTCTTCTTCGTCGTCACGACATTCCTTTGGAACGACGACTGGTACGTACACATTATTTGTGGATGGCTTTCTCTCAAGTTATTTTCATAGAACGCATTTATGGAGCGGGCGGAGCGTCTTGGTTATAAGGTGGACACGTCCTCCTCTGGGGCGCTCATGCGATCTTTCGAAGCAATCGATAATCCGACAGCTCGAAGACTTTTGGAACTACTGTCCCTCAAAGCTACTCAACGTGCCAAATATTTCTGCACTGGAATGTTGGATATCGCGAAATATGGACATTATGCACTGAACGTTCCCCTTTACACTCACTTCACTTCGCCAATCAGGCGATACGCCGATATTCTTGTCCATCGACAACTCGAAGTTGTCTTACAAGGTGGAAGTAAGCAAGGTTTCTGCATAATTCAAGCAATATCTTTCTGACATCTTTTCTTTGTAGCTGAAACCAAGTTCACCATGGACCGCGATGCCGTGGCCAAGGTGGCCCAACAATGCAACATGTCTGTCACATACCCAAGAATATCTATGTCTTTACGCTGACCACGCTTGATAGCAAACGCGACTCTGCCACTCTTGCTCAAGAGCAATCGGCCCATCTCTTCCTATGTGTCCTCGTTTCTGACCTCACCCAACGTTACGGTCCTGTCATCCGCCAGGCCAAAGTCGTTGGCGTCCTTGATGCTGCCTTCGATGTTTTAGTTCCAGAATTCGGCATTGAGAAGCGTGTCCATGTTGACCAGATGCCTATCGATGTCAGTCGCTAGATCACATCGTATCTGCTCTACTGACGTTTAAATTCAGAACCATGTTTACGAAGAACATTCTCATACCCTTCAGATTTATTGGTCTGACCGAGACGTGATCACTTGGTTGGCCGAAAACAGTGATGATGAGCATTTGAAGAAGGTTAAACAGAATGCGGAACAACATGCGTTGAAGATGGAAGTAGCCTCCCGTTCTGTGCATGATGAGAATGCTTTGTTCGATGAGGATGATGTGGATGAAGACGAGATTGTATTAGGACGCAGTGACCCTGTTGCTCAAGGACCTGAGACTTCGAAACAGCGCCTGCTTTCGATGGCAAAAGCCATGCCCGAATTTGAGGGCTTGCGTACCACTCCTTCTGGGCATAAGATCCAAGACATCAAAGAGCTGATGACCGTTCCTGTGAGCAGAGTAATTTTTTCTTTCCATTAAGTATTATATTCTGACCACTGTTCTAGGTGATTGTCACGGCTGATCTGACCAAAAGCCCACCCGTTATCAAAGTCTACAGCGTCAATCCATATGCCAAAGCCTGATTCGACTCACCTTCCATTCTCAAGGCTTTTCTTATGCCCCCTTTTTCCTTCTGCTAACTTCATGCCCCAAATCAAAGATGCCGTATTGTTCATCTCCAGCGTCTTCTCATGCTATTGTACAACCCTCTTATGACTTGACGCTTTCCCCGATATCTTGCTTGAATAATGTTCTACCTATGCGTTACCTACCTGTCACCGTAAACTGTGATGTTTCAATGAATCTACATAAACTTGATAACGAAAAGAGTTTGATTATTGTGCCAGCAGACGCTAGATTTACAACAAGTGAGGAGGGCAAGCAATGTCGAGATCCTAATATTATTGTTACGGTTAAGAAGTCATGAATTTAGAGGTCGGGATGAGTCAGTATGGGCATGCATTACAGTTAAGCATGAGGTGATCCGTTATGGTAACATAAAATTAAATCCAGCCAGCTGGAGGTGATTTAAGGCTCTGTCGGCCTTGTTGGTTTCGTTGAACAAGAGGCCCGTCCCACGATTGAGGAGTTGGAGGCGATTTCAGTGCTGCATCCTGAAGATTCGGATGACTGGTGTCGGGAGAGTAAGGCAAAACACTATTTCGCAGGTCTGTCTCGACGCGTTCAAGAACTGTATGCAAACTATGGACTGAAGCTTGCAAAGATTGAATAGATAGTCTCGAGCTTGCACTGTTGTCGCGAGTATGGGATTTGGGTCCGTATCGAAGACGGATTTCATCTATACATAATTTGTGCAAGCCTTCGAGGTTAAGGAAGGCAGCTTCGTCCCGGACTTCGATCAAGTTCTCGAGTTGATATTCCGAAGATGTGTCTTGTGTGAGAAACTGGAGGGAACGAGGGAGGATGTCTGGATGGTAGGGCGAAGGGGGTGAACGTAGGTAATTTAATATATGCTTGTATCTAATTGTTTTTGTTTACTGTCACTATGGATGAGAATACAGTAAAACAAAAAGGACTTACGGAGCGCTCGGACGATCCAGGAATATATGCATGGTAGTCGACCGCGGAAAGAGACCTTGGGAAGTCAAATGGTGGTGATATGCAGTCATATCTTCGCTTGACATCGAGTAAACAGATGATGCGGCAGATTTGGGTTCGCATTGATTACAAAGAGAGGATATAAAATCGGACAAATGAGACGGTCGAGAGTTGATTGTATTAAGCGCAGTCCTATACGTTGTTGTGCATGTTTCCAGAGTGACAATGGTCATTGATGAATCCACTTTCACAAAAGGTGGATCAGAAATAAGGATAGCGCTGAAAGGTGGAGGTCGAGTGGATGCGGCGAAGTGGAGAGGGACTTCAGGAACTGCTGGTGTGTCCTGTGATACTTGGACCAATCTTGCCTTGAGGGAAGAGCGACGAGAAGGAGGGGTCAGTGGTGGGGCTCTAATTGGCCGAGGAGGCGGCATCTTTACACTCTCTGGTGCTAGCATTTTCTCTTCCGCCGTATCAGGCAGTGGCAAAGGGGGTAAAGGAGGACTCGTCGGAGGAGAGAGTGGTTCGTCTGGAGATGTATGGGACTGTTGTTCTGAACTAGAAGTCACTCCGTCATCGACAGGTTTTACAAGATATTCTTCCTTATTGTCTGGGGGTTCATAAGTGAGCCTGACAGAAGTTTCTCGAAGGGCTTCATCTGGGGTCCGAACAATCATTGCCCCGGAACCTAATGTACCAGTTCGAGGTGGGGATAGAATGTCGATTGAGCGCATAGGCTTTGGTTCTGAAATGCGCACGGGTTTTGAAGTTGAATAGGAAGTTGCATTTGAAGAAGATTGTGTAGAGGTACGAGCCAACCAGTGCATTGTGTTTGAGATGGATGGTCTGCGTGCTTTGTGGGAATGAGGTAGGGAAGATACTGAGCTTGATATAGTGTGACGAGGAAGGGGAGTGTGGGATGCGCGTGGTTGTGTCGATCGACGCATTGTGATTGTGGTGGTAGAAGGACAAGATAATAACTTTTCAAAGAAACAATGAGACGCGCTTGAAATTTGATCACGTGGTGGCTATTGTTCTTTCACCATGGCATTGGACCCAGCAACCGTGAAATTTCGACAAGCTTTGCCTTTCTCTGTATTTCCAGTATCTCCTCAACTTGCTGCTTTACATGCGGTCTCTCAGTCATCCTCAATCCCTGACTCATGCCAAAGTTGTGGCTCATACCTAACCACCCACGTTACAGTCGTGCGCAATCGCCAGCAATCGCGTGTAATCACAACTACCTGCAACGCCTGCAAAAGGGTCCATTCAACCCCTTTGCACAAGGGGAACTCTATTACCTTTCCATCAAGGAGACGAAAAGCTAACACCCTTCATTTATCCTCTAACCCTATCGGCGATATCAAGAACACGAACAGCCTTCCAGTTCCACTATTGCCTACCCATCAGACATCCTTCGCCTCGAGCTCTTTAGTTTCTAGCTTCGGTTCGTCTATCAAACCAAGCAAACCTTTGAGCACCAAAGCAAGCAACAAGAAATTCAGACTACATGATATTCTTGAAAAGAACCGGGAAAAGGAACAAAAACGTTCCAATATGCCCGAAACGAGTCCAGGAGGATTATCTGCATTTTTGACCACATTATAATTGTACATATCCATACATAGACAAATTGTCGGAACTACAATAGGATCTCAATTTGAGATACTAGGTCTAGACCATGTGCTAGATATGCTTTCATGTTCCCCAAATTTAAACCGGCATTTCCATTTAAAGTGTCTTGCGAGACATTAATAATCTGTGTGGTTATGAACCTCCCAGGCCAAAATGGTATGTAGAGTGAGATAGCAATGAACAAAGGCAATGTATCCAATCCATAGAAAAGTGATTCAGATGTCTACGAGAAAGGAGAGTGTTTATCTCCCAACTAAAAAATCGGACATACCAAGATTCCAATGCGACTGATGAACAGTACCGTGCCCAGTGTACGCCATGGGTTGTACCCAGATTCGATAGAGAAATAGCAAATAAATGAAACTAGCTGGGCAACTAAACCCGCTAGGAAGATCTGAATCCTATTCAAATATTTACTTCATCAATTACAGAGAAATGCTACTCACACGAGATCCCAGCAATCCACGTTTTACAACCGTGGCTCCAGCAGAAACCGCACCACCTCCCGTCTACCATCACTGTGGGTCAAGAACGTACTCACCTGAATAAAGAAGGTAAAGATATCTGAAGCGACATACACGCGAGTGATTTTACGACTGGAAATAGTGAGGTGTTGATCTACACCCAGGTGCTTTGCTAGTCGACCGAGGACTCGGAGTACATATTCCGCCGCAATAAACGCACAGGGCTAGAACGAAATTCGAAGCTGAGTCAGTATTTTATTTCTTATCACTGACTTGGCACTCACCGATAGTACGACGAAAAGATATTCAGTGATTCACAATCCCTGTGAATCAGGTCGTGAATGGAGGCCAAACCAGATGCCAATTCCCCAAGACAAAGACTGGGATGCACTGTTAAGAAAGGGTGACTTTCACCCACAGTAAGCGCCTATCGTCATTGATAACATCTATTTATCACCCCATCGTATAATGCACCATGTTTGTAGCAAAGCAGCTAGCATGATTAGAGCTTCCAAGATTCAGGTCGTCGGCCATTACCAAGGAGCTTACTACCCAAGCGTACAAAATGCAACGCCCGTCAAGACATTTGAAGAAATGTACTTGAGAGGATTGAAAGGATCGCCTTTTGGATCAGTGAATGTATATGGATCTGAGCGGCGGATAGAAGCAGTCGCAGGCAGTATCAACGAGATCAAAGTGAAGAGAGCTCTGAGTTGAAGAAAAGAGACCATGTATGTGTAAAGGACTGGGGGAACAAAGTCCAATTGTCGAGCTCGGACAAGTACACACGTACACCGGGTTGGATCTGCACCTTGTCATACTGCGATAAGCATCCTCGGGTGCAGATATTGCCGCATAAGGTAGATAAGTCCAACTCGTCATTCGGCCTTACGCATTACTCTCATTGTCATCGGGCGCCATTTCAGGGGAGTAAAAATGAATGGGCTATGGAGGTCATGTAAGTATCGTCAATACACACAATACGCCCCTACTTAATGTACCCCGGCTACACAAAGTGCAATGCCTCCGTATCATCTTCTTGGTACCCATAGATCATAAAGTTCTTTATCCGCAGGATCGAAACACGTCAATACAGATGCATCTGAGCGTATTTTCCTATTGTCCGGGGTCCCAGTGAAACGCAATGAGAGTTGGGGCCTGATAGCCGATTCGGAGAGCGCAGACGTCGAAGAGTTGATCTGTAAGTGGCATGATGTAGCAAGGGCGTGAAAATTACACGTAGGCTAACACGAACCTCCCCAGAGATAGGCGGCTGACCGAGTTTGTGTGCGGGTGTAGGTGCTGATGGAATTTTCAGTTTACTAATTAGTATTACAGTACTACTCACTAGTATCCATAAGAAGGTGACATTGAAGTTAGTAATGACGTCAAAGTGACCGTGACGGTTGATATCGTGAGTTGGTCACGACCTGAACAGAACAAAGGCTTTTGTCGGTCCCTGGAACGGTTGTATGCACTTCCGCTTTGCTTGGATCTTTTATCAATCCCCTTCTCAAACGTTGCGGTAATACCTAAAAAATGAATATATTCCGAAGTCGTGAGCTTCGCATATTTTACTCCCAATCGCAAAGGACTTTCTTTCTGATCTTAGCGCTCTAGTTATTGGCAGAGTTTGGCGTTCGTAATTTATGAAAGTACTCGTGTTCTGAACTACGACTAACTTTGTAGTACAGAAGATCCAAATGCTGCTGAAGTTGTTAAGATCTCCTCTGGTACGCTTCCAAGTCTTGTGGGTCTCTTGATATCGCTGACCCGTTGATCCAGGCCAACTATATCTTGTGCGCCCAGGCAACATTCGCACTTCCCGAGAATGCATGTATGTTGCGCGAAGCACACTAATTCCCTGCTTATTTTCTTACCCTTATCGTTGAGTTACAATGATTGCATGGCGACAGTTCGTCGTCTTCCTTCAGTTGAACACAACTTTCAGCTGGTCATTACTAAGGTGTATGAAGATGGAGATCAGGATTTGTTGCAGGATGAAGACGAGAGTAAGCATCTCTGGGCGATTACGATCCTGAGAACATAATCAAATTCTTTTTAATTTGTTAGCGGATGAAGAGAAAGTATTCTTGATCAGCGAAGAACTCGAATTTCGTGCTGGAGAGACAGATGGGGAACCCAATTTCGTCTGGCGTGACCTACACGGGGATGTAGATGAATTTTTTGAGTTCGTTGCATCAGGCACGAATGGGCCCACATGCGCGTTCTTTGAGACTTGTATGTATCGTGCCATGTACGAACGCAAGTACAAGAGAAACGCCGAAAATATCCAAGATACTGCTTTGGAGGAATTTGTATGGCGGTGTGTTGTCTCAGCTAGTTTCTCTTCTTCATGTCGAACTTGATCCATCTATTTTGTTAGGCCGCCTGCGACACCTACACCTAATCCGAGGCGTAAGGTGTCCAAGCCGGCTTCGTCTCCAGTTAAAGCTCCTTCGGCGTCAGTTGCCCCGGAAGTTAGGGAGCCGACGCCAGAGAGAATTCAAGTCGACAATTCTTTCTTGTCTTCTATGGCGCCTCTTTTCACAGCGGAAGCCGAGCTCTATTTCTGGGACAGAGAAGTTCAGGAGTTTCGGAACGATGGTGTCGTCAACGCCCATTTATTCAAACAGATCAACGCCAATTATATCTATTGGCTAGCAGCCTCAAACGATAAAGGCATTCTTTTAACGCACAGAATCTGCTCCAGTATGAATCAGCGGTTCTCTCCCAAAATGCTTTCCTTAACTTGGAATCATTTGGGCGATGATAATTCACAGAGCAGTTGGTTGTTCCGGTTCCCTAGTGAAGAAGACTTTGGAAATGGTCTGCAAATATTCACCCAATGCCTATGGGAATCCCTTCATGAGACGCCCTGGGGTAAAATAAAAGTAAGCAGTGTGATGTGGTCTATCTAAGGGATCGCTAACTCTAAAGACTCCTAGGCTGATGAGCAAAATTATGTGATTCGGTCGAATGAAGACGTGGAAATGAAGGATGTTGAAGACGAAGAGGAGGATGAGGATGAAGTCGTTTCCGAGTTGGACCCCGATGAGGGTTTGTTCTTTGTTGCCTACCCACCTTCTAAGTTCTTACGAGTAAAAATAGAGTCAAGTGATGAATCAGAAGATGAGGATGAAGATGCGCCTCAACCCATTCCCGGCGATCGCAATTCGCAACTTACCGTTGGTTACAAAGGAGACCGTTCATACGTCGTTCGCGGAAACAACATTGGGGTGTTTAATCACTCTTCTGACAATTCAGTGAAGTACTATGCGACAATAGGCAATATCGCTACACCCAAAGGGAAAATTTTCAAGCCCAAGCATGCATGTCTTTTAATAAGATGACTATTCGGTAAATTGATGGGTATTCTACTAATAGGTTATGTTACATGATCAAGATACCAAGATGATCCTTCAGAATCCTACCGATCCAAGCTCTCTCTATAGCATGGACATCGAGCGAGGAAAAGTTGTGGAAGAGTGGAAAGTCCATGACCATATCACTGTCGACCACATTGCACCAGAAAATAAATTTGCACCCACTACAAGTGAGCAAACGCTTGTGGGTGTGTCTCATAACTCTCTTTTCCGTATCGACCCTCGTGTATCTGGAACCAAGTTGGTTGAAAGTCAATTCAAGCAGTACGTGAGCAAGAACAAATTCTCTGGGGTTGCGACCACGTCTTCCGGCAAGCTCGCTGTTGCAAGTGAAAAAGGTGACATTCGTCTTTTCGACTCCATCGGGAAGAATGCAAAGACAGCGTTGCCACCTCTGGGTGACCCCATTATCGGTATCGACGTCACCGCAGATGGACGATACATCGTGGCGACCACTAGCACATACCTTTTATTGATCGACACCCTGATTGGTGAAGGGAGATATCAAGGACAGCTGGGTTTCGATCGTAGCTTCCCAGCGACTGCGAAACCACAACCAGTCCGCCTTCTCTTGAGAGGAGAGCATGTCGCGTATATGGGTCGCATCTCATTTACACCTGCCAAGTAAGTCCTTTGATGTAGTTCGTCTGAAATAGTTATGATCATCCCCTTGATTAGATTTAATCTAGGAGAGGGACAAGAAGAGAATGCGATTGTAACCTCTAGCGGACAGTTCGTCATTGCTTGGGATTTTGCCAAAGTGAAGAAGGGTCAAATCAGTCAATACGAAATCAAGAAATATGAAGATCACGTTGTACAAGACAGTTTCAAGTTTGGGGATGATAAACAAATTGTAAGTTTTAGTTGTCGAGGAGGCCATTTGGTATTCTTACCGAGTTATTCTCTATAGGTCGTTGCCTTAAACAACAACGTCTTGGCTGTGAACAAGAAAAATCTCAAGAAACCCACTCGCTACTCCCTTTCCACACCAGCGAAAGCGTTGCATAGCAATTCAAATATTGTCAATGCTCCGTATTGAGGAAAATCAAAGTTCATATTTTATACATTTTGGCTGAATTTGAGAGGAAATTTAATAGCTTGTAAGATGCGACGACCCATGTATTTCCAGACTCTAGCACCCCAATGAAAGTTTATAATATCCAGAATGTTGCTTGTTATATATAATATAATATCCTAAGGAAAGTATTGATGGATCACTTCTTTTCTGATTTTACTTTCCTGAAAGATCCATCCCTAAAGTCCACATATCGCCCAATTCCCAAGTGCCAACAGATGCGGGGTATCATCAAAGTCAGTCCAAGAATAAAAGTTGTCCAAAGCATGGGAGTCCAGTTCCCGAAATCCCACTTCTGGTCTCCCAACGCCCAGAAAGTAACCCCAAGGTGAAATACATCGCCAATAAGGAGGGGGGTGAGTAGCGAGAAGACGATCTTCTCTTGTAGAGCAGGTTGCTCTTTAAGATGAGTTCGTACGGCGGATAAAAGGAACAGATTGACAAGGCCGAGGAGAGCGCAGACGTGGGAGAGCTGTAAAATTGTTACAAGGGTGGCTGTTGGGAGTATCTTGTAAGGGGGAACGTCCTGTAACCAAGGTGCCTGAGCATTATGGGCCTACAAATACGTGTCTGTAAGTATAAAAAAAATGAAATTTCAAAAAATGACAAGGAAATCGCACGCCAGTAGGATCGCTAGAAATATAAAGTTAGTTGACGTTTTCACTGAATCTGGAGTTTAGATAAGAGACAGACGTACACCAACGCTCCCAGGAAGCCGACGCTGGTCAGAAAAGGCTCGTATGCGCCGAAACAGAAATAATAGAAGTCTGGTATTGCAGACTTGGGCGGCATGGAGTTTCCTTTTGTTGAATCGGAAAAGGGGAGAGAGTTTGGAGGGCGTTACAAGGTACTACTAAATGGAGCCATCTTGGGAGGGCAACTCTGAAACATGACTGTGTTGAAAGGTGACCCGCTGATCACCGGCCCTCAAGTGCGTATTACAATATTTGGCTTGCCATCTTTTTTTTTTCCTTTCATTATACTTACATACGCGGTCTATCTTGAAAACCAAGGCTAGCAAAATTCTCCCATTTTGACTACCCTAATGGCGAAGACCAAGACAACTCTGTAATGCAGACGAAGGATATAATGCTCAGCTGGGGGATACCTAATAATAATATCCATAGCCCGGACAGAGCTTCGCTTCTTTCTGACATGTATAAATGTGGATTTGTTTCCTGTTCCTCGTATAGAAAAAATAAAGATTGGTAAAAAAGTAGAACATTTGTTATTGGGCACCATTCGACACTGTACATGGTCTATTCCTTATTTAAGATGAACCATAGCGGAGACAACTCAGACTCAAGTGCCCAATCCACTCTCCAGGCAACTCGTGTTGATGTATTACCTAGCGCAGAGGGACGAATACCTTTATCCAAAACCTATGAACCTCTCTCTTTCCCGGTCGTCGCTCTTCTAATGCCTGCTGCTGTTTTCGGCGTCCTTACACGATTAGGCCTTGTCGCTCTTATGACTTACAACGGAGAGAGCGTTTTTCCTCTTGCTTATGTTCAGGCTTTGGGTTGCCTCATTATGGGCTTTTGTTTGAGGTTGAAGGAGCCACTGGGCCAATTGTACGTCTCTAACTTCTCTAACGTCATGGAACTCCATACCAAATACTAATTACCGATGCTGGTAGTTATGCGCCTCTCTATACTGCGTTGACCACAGGTATTTTATCAATTTCAAGACTGAGAGCGTTTTCATTCATCCTCACCAGGATTTTGCGGCTCCCTAACCACATTTTCCAGTTGGCAATTGGATATATTCAACGCTTGGATTAATGCAGGTCGATTTAAGCGTGGTGGACTTGGAGATGTTAGTCTCTACTTCCCTTATGAGTGATAGACTAAAATGTAACCAATACAGTTCGTTGACGGTGTGGGGATCACAACCGTTACACTCTCATTGTCCCTTGGCTCTCTAGTATTTGGCTACCATATCGCTTCTGCCTTTGCCGATCATATTATATTTCCTCGATTTCCAAGCCGTTTAACCCGTTACAGCTGGAACATTTTCTCGGTGCTCACATATGCGTCAACCTTCCTGACGTATTTCCTCCTTCCGGCATCCTTCCGTCATCAAGCCACAGCTGCACTTATCTTTTCCTTCCCAGGTGTCATCACGCGCTACCTATTATCCGTCGCACTCAATCAACGCTTCAAGTCTCTTCCAGCTGGCACCCTTGCGGCCAATATTCTAGGCACAGCCCTGTTAGCAGCTTTTCATGTATTGCAACGCACGACGAACCCGCCTTCACCTTCACAGAATGCTTGTTCTCTTCTACAAGGTCTAATCGATGGTTATTGTGGATGTTTAACCACCGTAAGTACTTTTGCTGTCGAGGTGCGCGATCTACGGAGTTGGAAAGCATGTAGATATGTCATGATAAGTTGGGGTCTAGGACAAGTTATGATGGTTTTGATTTTTGGGTCTTCGATATGGACAGGACATGTGAACAAGCAGTTACAGGTCACTTGTACTTTTTCGTAGAAAATGTTGCTTTAAAAAAAAAAAAAAAAAAAAATCCTATTGCTTAATACATTGTAACTATAAATACAAAGGGGTAAACATTTCTTTCGTTAGTGTTTACGTGAATCCAAGTAACTTAAACTTACATTATACAATTGGTTGGTGGGACAATTGTGCCAGATCGGAGTTGGAAAGCGGTCTTGAACTGCCATTCTGAAGGCACGACTTCCACCTGCGAAGATGGCCTCAAGACAGAAAATGTCCAGTGATGATCCTCAGCAAGGGATTGAGGATGAAGAAATTGTCAGCGGGGCTGGAGAAGGTGATGAGATCATGGAGGAAGCGGAGGAACAAGAGGATGGTTACAGTGCGTATACAAAACCCCGTCATTTATAATCCATTGCCTCTATCTACTTCTCATCTACAACAAAGATAATACTAACCAAATGACCATGAATCAGCCTCGTCCACACCAACATCAACACTAACATGGATCAGTTGGTTCTGTTCTTTACCCGGCCATGAATACTTTTGCGAAGTCACGGAAGAATTTATCGAGGACGACTTCAATCTAACAGGACTGAACGCGATGGTACCATTTTGGAAGGAAGCTATGGAAATGGTTCTCGATGTCGAACCAGGTGTGGAATCTTTCTCAATTTTGAATAACCAGTGTCATACTTATTCCCTTACTGAAGATGAAGATACCTCGAAGATCCCAGATGTTTCAATTGTTGAATCATCTGCGGAAATGTTATATGGATTGGTTCATCAACGATATATATTGACGCGTGTTGGACTGCAGGCAATGGTACGTCGATTTGTCGTGCATAGCATGCGTGATATGTGAAATGGTGGATTCTTTTTTCAGGCTGAGAAATATGAAACCGGAACCTTCGGCACTTGTCCACGCGTCTATTGCGTTGGGTGCAATGTTGTACCTTGTGGACGAGTAGACATCCCAGCGACCGATACCGTCAAACTCTTTTGTCCCAACTGTAACGACATCTACGTCCCTCCCAGCAGCAGATTTCAGGGCGTAGACGGTCAGTTCACTTGCGAAAGCGGTCAGTCGATGCTTACTGACGTCTCCTTCCATAGGTGCCTTTTTCGGAACCACATTCGCCCATCTTTTCTTTCAAACTTACCGCGAGCTAGCACCTGCACCATTCTGGAAAGCGCCTTCTTCAGGAGGATCTCCTTTGTCCCCAAGAAGTGCCGCGGGTAGTAATGGGTCACGAGGCTCTCCTTTCGTGAATCCCAATCCTCATGGTGGTCAAAAACGCGCATCTGGATATGTTTATGTCCCCAGGATATATGGTTTCAAAGTCAGTGAAAGAGCGAAGAGTGGGCCACGCATGCAATGGCTCCGATTGCGACCTGAAAGTCCGGAGGAATTAGACATGGTAGATTGGCGTGGCCGGTGGATCAATGAGGACGATGAATATGATGAGGAGGAAGAGGAGGAAGAGGATCGACAAATGGAAGACTTCGATCCTGTGAGACCCCTTTATGACACTTTGATTTGCTGGATGCTTACCATAGTTTTGAAGGACGTAGTAGAGGGAGAAGAAGAGGAAGAGGAAGAGGAGGAAGAGGAAGAGGAAACGGGCATCCCTATGTCGGGCAAGCAGACACTTGGTCATCAGGCTGGCCATGCGTTGTTACCAACCCTATCATCCTTAAAATCCAATTGCTCGGCACGCACATCACCTACATCGGTTGGTGCACCACGTAAAGCCGACAGCAACTTGATGGTTGATCTTTCTGTGTATGCCTTGCCACGGTTTGGCCACGCAGGCTGCGCAGCAGAAGGCGGCAAGGTAAAGACAGTGAGACAGTGGGCCCCAAGGACGGAATTTGGTGGTACGGCACAAGTGTGATTTCACGCCAATTTCTTGTATTTTTACTTGTTCTTCTATTCTGATTTTTTTGATAAGATTAGATAAATAGATTAGATTACATAAAATCTTTCATCAAATACGTGGGAAGTCAGCTGTATAGTACCATAGCCACACAAGCACGTGCGGGAGGTGACTTTTTGAATCCCTCCACAGCAGACAACTGCCTCAAGACTTGTAGAAAATGACCCGCACCAGTGAGTATTTGACTGCGTTTTCTTCGATAAAAGGGCTGTTCCAACGGTGTCTATGTTCTTCTTCACAGATCTCCGCTACGGGCCCAACCACGGCCATCCTACGACGCCGATTCCCAAGGCCGTCCGACCGAGCGAGCGCAAGGGTGTGCAATCAACCAAAACCAAATTTGTGCGGTCTGTGATTAGAGAGGTTGCTGGATTTTCGGCGTACGAGCGACGGGTTATGGAGTTGTTAAGGAATTCCAAGGTATGTACTACAAAATCCGTACATGTATATCTCCCGACTCAACATGAATATAAAACAGGACAAGAAGGCCAGGAAGCTGACCAAGAAGAGAGTAGGTTTTTCTCTGGTGCTATCTGAACTTGAACAAAGGACTAACATTGTATCTACAAAAGTTGGGTACTCTTTTACGTTCGAAGCGAAAGTTGGAGGAGTTGTCGACGATTATCCAGGAGAGCAGGAGAGCGGCGCATTGATTTTTGTATTGATTTGCCTTGGTAAAAAATGACCATATCATATATATACATACAACCAGCTAAGCAATTGATGAATATCGATGAATACCGATAAAGAGACACCCTTTTTTTTTTACAAGCACAACAGGAGACCTAATCAGCTGGTATATTTAGATTTAGTAATATTGTGTGTGTAATACGATTGCGAGCCGAACCTGGTGAGATTTATTTAAGATTTGTCATCGTTAGGTCTCTTGCCTTGCTACCATGCTCGACTTTTTTCTTTCCCCCTTCTTTGACTGGCTACATTTACCACAAAAAGACGTCGGCTCATGGTCAAACAACTCTTCTCCCCGTTCCAGTACCGATGACTGCCCGCTACCCCTTGCCGCCTCTGCTCAGGCAGTGGCCGACAAAACCTCTCAAATTATCACCACCAGGCGGTCTATATTTGTAAGACATCATTTTCTATTCTCTGTACACCCCCAAGGCTTATACAGCCTATACAGGTTCATGCACCCATTCTACTCGTCATAATTTCCCTACCCATTTCAACAGCACTGGTTCTTTGGTGCTTATCCACCCTTCCAATATCCGTCTCATGGCCCCACAACATTGCCGATCTGGCTCAACTCGGCAGAGATCTTCACGGTTACTCACAGAGTGGTCCAGGACCCCTCGCTCATGTCATTGGTGTTATGGCAATATCTGCTATCTGGAAACATGCCTGGTCTATCCCAGGCAGCGTCTTATGGGTGCGTTTTTTTTCTTTTTTTTTCTTTTTTTACCAAAAATGGCTAGACCGGAGTTTGATTGGGTGTTCAATTTAGAACGTCCTCGGTGGTGCTCTATTTTCACCGGTTTACGCGACCATTCTCCTCACCACTTTAACAACGCTGGGTTCCCTATGCGCTACCCTTCTATCAACACCCCTCGGACCATTTCTTGCTGGTATATTTCCTCGGGCGTTGGATATGACACGTAATGCCTTAGGGGGAGAATCAGATTCCGATCATTTGAAACCCAAGTCTTCACCTTGGGTCCGTCTCTCCGTTCTGCGCCTCATAGGCGTCGTTCCTTGGTCAGGCATCAACATAGCCTGTGGTGTTTGCGGTGTATCACTAACAGATTGCATGCTCGGAACTTTCATCGGCTGCTTGCCATGGACGGCAGTCACGTGTCAGGTATGTGTCCCATCGTACATCTCGGTGCACAAACGAAAATCAATCGTCGTCATGATGTTGTCAGATTGGGGATATCCTTCAAACTGTCGCTTCTAAACCCACATCAACACCTCAAACTGTTTCCTCTTTACTGGCCTCTCCCGAGATTATTTTTAAGCTCGTTTTTCTATCTGTTCTATCCCTTGCGCCCATTCTGGGACGCACGCGTCTACGCACAATGATTTCAACCTCCACCCGTTCTCCAAATGTAGAGGATCAAGAAATAAAGTGGACGTGGAATGATTGGCGATCGAGCATCGGACTGTCGTCTCAACGACAACAGGATCAGCATAGTATGAATATTCTCGTCCAAGAGAAGAGGAGTCAAGACTAGAAGGATTTTTCATGAACTACTGATGAGCCGATAACAACGTGGACTTGGCCATTTTGTACGCCGTTACCTCCCACGCCTGCCAGACTTAATATGACCGATCTTACGGTCCTCACCGCTGACATCTCACACGAACGATCACACATTCATGAACTACTTTCGACGGCCACCCCCACCTCCCAAGCTAATCCATATCAGATATCAAACCTGTTCATTCAAACATATACTTGTCATCTTCCTCACCTTCATGAAACCCCATTACTTCTGCTAATGAAATTATGCAATCTGGGATGTTGCAATTGTTTTACAATGTATTTTTCAGTGGTTCTTCTTTTCTTTTTTTTCCATTTACGCAAACACACAACTAGCCTCTCGATTTATGCACAATGATAAAATTATTTCACCAGAAATCCAGATATATAACGTTCTATGCATTTCAAATGATGTGAAGTATGGATAAATATGAGAGTAAGAGAGATGGTGAAATTCTACTAGATACATGTTGGGGAATTATCCTCTTAAGAGGTCGAACAAGAAAAGCAAATAAGCAAGCTCTAAACACCAAGCCTATGAAAGTCCATTTAGAGCTCTTACAGATATCAAACAACTATGAACACACCTTCGTTTTGCATGCTCGTATACGACATAAGAAATAGATACAGCTGGCACAACCTAAGAATTATGATTAAGAGAATGAGGGCAAAAAATTATGCACTCACCTTTGCTAACGTAGGGAACAAACCACGATAAAAGCCTTTCCAACCCTCTCGCTCCCAAGTCTTGGCAGCAACGTCCAAAACACCAGTGTATATCTGTGGATGTCCCGAAGAACCCGAAGCCTGCAATCGCGTACGAACGAGATTCAAAGGATAAACGCTAGTAGCACCAACACTTCCCGAAATACTACCGAATGCGAGTAAAGCCAGTACACCTGGTTCTTGTTTTCCCGTTGATCGCTGGTATGCGAGTTTGAGCGCTTCGAAGGTACTCATGTCGATAGCTGAATATCTGTGAAACAAGTATCTGTGAGCGGAGTTTGTGTTTTTACTCAGAGCGCATGACGTACGGGAAAACGCCTACTAAGCCAATCTACAAGTTATTGATAAGTTTGGATTTCACCATGTTAGGAAGCTCTCACCGAAAGACCGCGATAATAGGCATGCATGCCGCCAACGGCCCATAGGTGACGAACAGCAGTCACTAATGACTGTTTTTGTAGCCCAGTACTGCTCATCATTTGCGTCTGTCTCAGAGAATCTATTAATATTCAGTGTACTTGTTTCGTTGAGAGGTAGTGCAGACCTTTAACGTTTCAATTGGATATATACCTGACCAAATATAATGAGTTGGAAACATAATTCAAGTTGGTTCTCTGCTAACTTAGTTGACTGCTGATTCCACCGATTCCACCAGAAAGAAAGCGACTAATTCCACTGATGTCACGAGAGTCTTCCACCTTGTCCCAATATTTTGCAAAGGCCCGTTTCTATTAAAAAGTTAGAAAAAATAGATCACACCTAAGGTGATGCATGGGTAGGAAAGGGTAACAAGTAACTGACAGAGGATTCATATGTAAAGAATTTGATGGCTGATTCCGGGAAGATTTTGGCCACGGAAAGGCCGTTGCCTGTCCAAAAAGCGAGAAGGCCGCCTTCCGAGTAAATTTGGGCAACCGCATTCGTAATGGTTTTCACGCCTGCTATTTTTGCATTGGTAGCGGGAGATGGGCCACCTAATTCTGGAGGCCTTGTGATAAGGAAGATTTTTAGCCTATCAAGGGGTGCAGTGCAAGTGCGTGATACTGCAAAGACTGAGTGAGGAGACAGACCCTCGATGTCACAGAGGAAGAAACCTACCGGCACCGGCAATACCACCTGCCAAAAGGAATTTCAATGCAGTATGACCTTCAAGAAAGTGATGGCCTTCTTCCTCTTCCTCTTCCTCGCCGTCGGTACACTTGTGATTCAACTCATTGGATACATGTGGCTGTTGAGCCTGCGCTATGAACGGACCCGAATCCGGAGGTTTGTTTTCTGCGCTAAGACGGATATCACCTTGATACGGTGTCGAGATGGTATCAGCAAATCTCGAATGAGCCATATAAGCTGCATACCTTCATTGTAAACACGTGCGGAACCGCGTCCATCGTCCCCAATATGCTTCTTTACTTCATAGTACTGGTATACTTCAGCTGGTGAAACTTTCCAAGGTAAAAGAATAAAGAAATCATGAAAATCTTTGAAGCTGATTTGAGATGGATGGGGTTCTGTCGAAAGGGACCTTATAAATTCAGATACTGTTGAAAGCGAGAGTTCTATGCCTGTGATCCGAGTTAATGTTCAAAAAAGTGTTTTGGAAGATCAAAAGACTCATACCCGCTTTACTTAAGGCAGAATGCAAATCTTTGTGGTCTAAGAGTCCACTACCATCTAGATCCAGTTCATGAAATATGCGCCATAGCTCTGGGTGGGTAGGATGATAACGTCAGTAAGAATACCCCTCCTTGCGGCAGATAACGAACCAGCTTCCTTCGCCTCTGCATACATCTTGAACTCTTTCCAACCAACATGTGGCTCTCGGGAACTGGCGGAGGCTGGAATCTTGCATAAGAGCAGAAGCTCACGGTCATACATGGCCTTGAGTGATTCCGCCTTCTCAAAAGTGATCTGGCACCCATTCCCATTCTCAACCCAAGCAGTATGAGGCATGGGGGATTGTATTAGGATATGAGGAGGAGATTGCCATATTCGAAGTAATCGACGTTTTCGGCGGTCTCTGCCCTCTATTTCACGATACTCGGCCAGAGATTGTGGAGGAGATTGTATTAGTCTATCTGACCAAAAATAGGGTATGAAAGGACCATCAGGTGGGATTAACAGATCTTGAGGATTGCCTTGGAGCGCGTTAGAAGGAGACTTTATTGCGGCGGTTTCGGAATTGGACATGATTATGAGCAGTTCAGACTGAGAATAACTACAGTCGGTGGGTGTAAGAGCTGGCGAGAGTGGTCAAGACTGACCAGAGAGCCCTGCTCTCATTGCTGAAAGCGGAAGAAGGATGGAGAGGTTGGAACATAGGCCCATGTGGCAAGCTTCCTTCAACAAAGCCAACTCCAATAGACAAGGATCTTAACTCCACCTCGCAAAACTAACGTCGCGCCTCTTGAATAACAATAGCATTTACCAAAACTATATGTTGATAGCTAGGCAGAATAACATAGGCGTTTGGAATACATTTCACTAAGTCGCTACTTGCATATAACTACTAAATTCCACAGTTTTTTGGCCCATGCTCCTAAAGATCCCCAACAAAATGGATCCACGGATTCGGAAGTATCAGCAGCGACACTGTGTACATCACGGGCATGTTTGTGATTTAACAGCGATGGGCAATTAGATGACCCTCCAGTTGTCATGCCTTGAGACCAACCCACGGACGGATTTAATGTGTTGAATGACCCCATTGTTTTATCCGTTCTGAAAGAAGAGCTGATCTTGAGTGAAGAAGCACCTGGCCCACCTCTTGGGTAATCATGGTACAGTCCGAAGTGGCCAATTCGATGATGAACATTATGAGCCAGAGTAACCTCAGAATTTGCATCATCTGAAATTAAGTTGTCAGGATTCAGTAAAGACTGTCGTGGTTTGTGCGGTGACGGAATAGGCGGCGTTGGTGGACGGTATTGCTAGAAGCGTGAGGAATCAGATTAACCAAGAGGAGCATGCTGACGGTGCATACCTGGTGCAAACGACGTTTTTGCGGACAAGGAACACTCGAGGATGATCGGGTGCCTGGCTTAGAGAAAGCCATGTCGTCCCCATGGACAGTTAAGTTGCTTCTTTTAGGGCATTCTGACTATAAAACATTGCAAGAGCATGATAAGCAACATGAGGACAGCAGCGGCATAAGATTTACCATGATCGATGATGCCAGCTCTGTCATGTCCATGTCGATGCATTCCCCGATGTCTGTTGGTAATAGATGACTCGATTTAGCATTCAGCCTCGGAGGAAGCATGCCAACTTGGTCCAAAACCTCACGCCAATTGGGTGGCAGCTAAAAAGGCATAATAAGATCCCAGGAAAAGGGAAGAAAACAAAAAATACGAACAGGTGGAACTTCTGGATCCAGATTTGGTTGTGTGGCTGAGAGAAATGAAGCCTGGGGAGGGGACGGAGGGGGCGAGGGAACATAAATAGGGACAGGCTTCCGGTAGCTCATGCTGCGCTGCATTATAGCGCGGGTGGTAGAGAAAGGGGCTGGGACTTGTGTGGCTCAAAATTCCCTCTTAAATTCAGGATGTGAAGGAGTGGCACAGTGGCCAATTTGTCAAAGCCCTGTTCACCTGAAACCTAGCACGGCGTCCACGCCATTCGAGGCGCAGTGATTACATCCTTTTGTAGGCTGAGTAGGACACGCCGTATCCATGTGCCAATTTTATAAATTCTGTTAGATCGAGGACAAGTATTAGTATACAGCAGGAAAGAGCAATGGTCACATGATCTACACTTACGGTGCTTTCATTATCGATGAGATAAAAGCGCCCATTGATAATAAATTCAGATGAAAAGTCCAATACTAAGCCTTTCCCCATTTCCCATAAGCCACTCATATGCCTCCTAGAGCATCAGGTAGGAGTGGTCGTGGTGGGACAGGCCCACGAGGTGGTCGCGGCGGTGGCGGCGGTCTATTAACCGTCGGATTACCGTCTGCAGGATCGCACATCACCACCGTCGGCGTCAAGAGACCAAACTTCGGTACAGGAGGTCGTGCACTCCCAATTTTCGTCAACTCTTTCGTGACAACTATACCCGAAGGTATCATACATCACTATGACGGTAAGCTCTAAATAATGGTAGAATTTTTTTGCACTAACATTTTGACATTTTTGTAGTCGGTCCGTATATCTTGAATCCATGTGTCCTTGTCCGAAACTCTGACATGTCTCCCCTAGCTATCCCCTCTGCTGAGAAACAATTTCCAATACGTGTTAACATGGACATCATCAAGCAGCTCCAGTTATTCACAGCTCCCGAGATTTTCACACCTCGTGCTGTATATGACGGCCGAAAAAACATCTTTGCTGTTCGACAACTACCTTTTGGTCCTAGCGACTCTCAAGAGGTATCTTGGACTACCTAATGTGGCTTCATCGTACATCTCATCTTTCTTCTTCAGTTCGACGTTGCCTTGTCAGATACTAGCGGTCGACCGCCTAAGATCTACAAAGTGAAATTGACCAAGGTTGCTGAGATAAACCCCGAGTATGCCTTCATTATTATTGCTTTGTGTGGTGCTGATCTTCGGTGGTCAGAGTTCTCAAACGCTTCATCGCAGGCGAACAATCGCATGACAATAGTGTGCTTACTGCAATCACTGTAAATACAAACAAGTTATCCCTCATGTATTAGCTGCTGATATATATTCTAGGCGTTAAATGTTGTTATCCGCATGGAGCCTACCATGAACTACCCTTTCAACGTGAGATCTTTCTTTACTGACCGCGAAACCAAGGATATTGGATCAGGCATCCAATTGTGGCGCGGGTATTTCCAATCTGTTCGCCCAGCCATCGGCCAAATGCTCATCAATGTCGACATATCTACTGCAACCATGTACAAAAGTGGACCTCTTCTCCGTCTATGTCTTGATTTTCTCCGAAAAGACCATCCTTCCCACCTCGTCTCACCCAAAACGAGTGAGCGTGAATTCATGCGCCTCCACAGGTTCATCGCCGGCATTAAGATCATAACCTCGAGTCCACCAGGACCTAGCGGTACTCCAGTCCAACTGGGTCGCGTCGTCAGAAAATTGAATACCACTGCCGCTAAAAATCTTAGATTTACACTGCGGGAAGGTGGCTCGATGTCGGTCGCAGATTACTTCCACACCACATACAACCGACCCTTACAATTTCCAGATATCGGTTGTGTCGAGGTTGGTCCTTTTTTAATAGGAGGGCTGAAGATGGATTGACCATGTGTTAGGTTGGTTCGGGAGCTCTCATTCCCCTTGAACTTTGCACTGTTCCCCCAGGCCAAATCATGCGCAGACAGATTCCTCCCGAGAAGACCAAAGACGTTCTGGATTTTGCTACCAAACGCCCACGAGATCGTCTTGAAAGTATCAAAAATGGATTGGAGGTATGTTTCATGGATTGTGAGTCTGATGTTGTAATAAGTTGTGACAGGTTTTGGCATACGGACAATCCGAGTATGTCCGCCAATTTGGCATGCACGTCAATACAGGCGGCCCGCTCAAAGTGCAAGCTCGGGTTTTGAAGCCCCCGACGCTGAGATATGGACCCACTAGCAAACAACCTACTATTGTGAGTTAATTGACCCTTCGTGTTGTGCTTGTTATTTTTCTCATTGGCAATAAATAAACAAGGTACCAAATAATGGATCTTGGAACATGTAGGTTAAAAAAAACCATTCCTAAGTTGAGTCGATGTTTCTGATTGTCTATTTCATGCAGGATGGATAAACGGTTCTACAAACCTCAACCAATCCATCGATGGGTCGTTGCCATTTTTGAGTCGCAGGCAAGGTTCCCCCCTCCAGCAGTAAACGACATGATGAAAGGTCTGGTGGATGGTTGTCAAGAAGTTGGTAAGGATTCGTCGCACATCCGAAATCTGAACATACTTTTTGACTTTCTTCATAGGGATGACAATGTCCCTGACGAATGTAGTTCGATATGTCAATGGGCAAGGGAATATTCGGGAGCAGCTTCGTAGTGTTGGGTCTGAATGCATTTCGAAACACCAGCATCCTCCGAATCTCTATGTGGTCATCCTTCCGGAAGGTGGTAACGATATCTATACCGCCGTGAAGCAGTGTGTTATGTTTTTGACTTTTATGACATTTTTTTTATGACAGACGTTTTGTACTAGCTTTGGAGATGTTGAGGTCGGTCTTGGACAACCGCATGTATGGTATCTCCCGCTAAAACCTTGTGATAGATGGGAATCCCGACACAATGCTTGAAGAGTTTAAAGTGTACGCGAGCAAAGCCACAATATTTTGCCAACGTTTGCTTGAAGTACTTTTCTCCACTCCTTCTCCGAGTCTAATCTCACATTTCTATCATGATAGGATCAATGTCAAATTGGGTGGAATCAACACTATTCCTGACCCGTCTTCTGTAGCTGTCCTGACGGACCCTAACTATCCAACCATAGTGATGGGTACGTACCCTGTCTGTCCTATCCTAATACTTCGCCATCAGGGATTGACTGCGTGTTCTCTTCAGGTGCTGACGTTATCCATCCTTCACCCGGTACCGATGGTCGACCCTCTTTCACTGCGTTGGTCGGCAACGTTGACTCAGACACTGCGAAATACGTTGCAGGTAGGGTCCCTACAACTTTATCGAACCCAAATACCTAAATTAGTTTAGATTCACGAGTGCAGACTTCACGACAAGAAATGATTGCAGATTTAGAAGTTATGAGCAAAGTATACATTTTTGTCAGGATACGGACACTGGTACTTTGACTTACCTCTATCCACTCGCAGCATATCTTGGGTATGTATATGCGGTATCGTGAGGTCATGGAGAAAAAGATCGGGGCATCGGCGGCTCCCAAACGTATCATATTCTACCGTGGTTTGTCTCTACTTCCCCGTGTGCACCTTGTTTCGTCTGATTTGTACTTTTATGTAGACGGCGTTTCGGAGGGACAGTTCAAACAGGTTCTAGAACTAGGTGCCTTCTCATCAATGTCTTCTTCGCCATCAATTGACTATCATAACTTGTTAGAATTGCCTTTACTGAAGAGTAATCGTTCTTCATATAACCTGGCTGGGTGCTGACTGTTGTGTTACCTACAGAGGCTTGTAGTGATTTACGAATAGATCCTAAGATCACCATCATTGTTGTTGGCAAGCGGCATCACGTCAGGCTCGTCGTCGATTCATAGTTTCTCATGCTACTCAACGGGATTGACTGAGTTTCTTTCCTCAGGTTCTTCCCTCAATCTGACCGCGATGCCGATAAGAGTGGTAACTGCCCAGCCGGCACGGTCGTCGATCGCGAGGTAGCACATCCTACAGAATTTGACTTTTATCTCCAAAGTCACGGGGGTCTTCTGGGAACTAGTCGCCCTGCCCATTATTCAGTGCGTTGTCACTGGTAATCTTTTCTAGTTCATTTTCTCCATTTCAACTTGAAACGCAGGTGTTGTACGATGTGAGTTGATTTTGAGTATGGATTTAGATGGTAATTGAAGTTTTGTATTCGCGAAGGAAACCGGTTTCACGTACGTATTCGGGGTCATTTAGAAGTCTTAGTTCTCTCTGACAATCACGTTGCTTTCAAGTGCTGATGCTCTCCAATCGCTATCGTTTGCGTTATGTCATGTATACGCGCGGTCCACGCGTTCTGTATCCATTCCTGCCCCTGTGTATTGTAAGGCATTGTACCTTGCTGGCCGAGATAACTGTCACTGAAATTTATTTATTTATCTGCTTATAGACGCTGATATTGTTTGCTCTCGAGCTAAAAATCATTATGATCCGCAAGGTCGATGGGACTTGACAGGCGATGATGTTGAAAGTTCTATGGACGCAGGACAGGCAAAGAGTTCCCTTGACCGATTCCAGCAAGCGTTTAAGCCCTTGCATGCCAACCAGAAGTCCCTGATGTATTTCTCTGTACGTAACACATTCCACACGCCTGCTACCAAACATGCACTGATGGTTTCTCGTGGTTGCAGTAAAATCTCAAGTGTAGGCTTAATGTTGTATTTCTTTGCATTGTTCTGTTGTTTTACGTTCGGGATTACCTGCTCAGCTTGATATTGACCGCGTGTATGTTATCTAACCCGTGCTTTATTAAAATGGTCTGCATAGCTTAATTTTATCCTTACATTCGTGTGAGCGTTTAACACTGTAACAGAACTTGAATTCCGATTTTAACACATTCTCCAGAGATGAATTTATTCAAGATGGGCTTGTTGCCAATCCCAAAACTTGTAATACCTGATGAGCGCCAGAGAAGATAGGGCTCCAGATACAATTCAAGCCAAGCTACGCGATAATCCGAGCGACAGATCCTTCCTGTAATTTTATTCATGAACTATAGGCCTTTTGGTTGATGATGGGTGCCTATTTTTTTCAAGAAGTGTACTGTAGTATTTACAGCTGTTTTCATATCGATAACCTGAGGCCTACATCCAAAAACTACACGTACAGGTGGACTTTGGGCGGACTCTAGACCCCTGCTAGCCGGGAGTCTGGAACGATGGCATGTACTCAAATTGTCCTGCCATACACGTATATGACAGTGGCCTCTACATTTGGAGTTCTAAAGTTCCGGCTCCGCCTAAGCGAGCTATGCATGTATGTTTAGGGTTTCGGCCTATCGATATGAAAAGAGCTGTCAATCAATTCGTTCGGGGTGGGGACAAGGACGAAATTGTATCTCCGTCCATCAGTCGAAACCTGAGGTCCTCAGTGTGAGCATTGAGCGAGATGATTTTCCCGGCCAAAACGGGGCACCAAGTTCCGCCTCGGCGCTAAATACTTCTAGAGCCTGACGGAGATTCTGGAGAGGCACACAAATCTCTATATCCTGCTCAATTGTATCACTGGTAAGTCCAAAAATGAATACAGTCCTTTTGTGATCATCTCCGTGATTTTTGGAACGCCAGGAGGATATACTACACACCCAATGTGACGTCATTATGGTATGAATAGCAGAAAAAAGAGAGGCACTGCCCGGAATCGAACCGGGGTTACAAGAACTCCAAAGATGATCAGAATCTTGAGTGATAACCGCTACACTACAGCGCCTTGGTGCTGTCGATATGAGATTATAATATCATCTATATTCAGACAATCTAATCTTTTATTAGATCGACTACAACTTTTCTTCGTTCACCACAATGGCAACCTTTTTGCCACTTGTCACAGAGGAAAACGCAATCTTTCAGTCCCTCAATCGCATCGGACCCATCATCATCGATGCTCACAATTCTTTCCCTCTTCCTGAAACCCCTCAGCATCCCTATCTACTCATAGATCATACAACACCGCTTGACATCGACCTTGTAGCTGGTTGGCTTGATGAGGGAATGGAAAAGGTCATTGTGCCCCTCGCATGGGTAAAAGAACTCACTGGCATAATCCCATCAGAACGTCTCATCCTACTCCTCGACATCGGAAACGTCAGCGCCGTTTCAGACAAAGTACGGAACGGAGTGTCTGGCGTTCTACTGAAGACACCTTCAATCAACTTTGATTTTATTTCATCGGTCTCCAAATTCTTTTCCGGCTCTGAAATATATGTTCTTTCTGATTCAGCGTCGTCTCTACCCACCCTTGCAAATATCAGAGAACTCCGATCCATCGGTGCTACTCTCATCCTCCCCGAAAATCAGCTTACTCTCGATTCGACTTCTAGTTCTAAATTGAACATTGCGGATGCATTTCTTGCTCCCATAGTATCTGATCGCTCCGATGGTTTATTCCCCACAGTTGTTTCTTCCCATACGGGGCAAACACTTGGACTTGTCTACTCTTCTATTGAGTCAGTGAAAGAAAGTATCATCTCCGGAAAAGGTGTCTACCAGTCCAGGAAACATGGCCTTTGGCGTAAGGGTGAATCATCGGGCGCGACACAGGATGTTACCCGTATTCGACTTGACTGCGACTCTGATAGTCTAGAGTTTCGCGTTATTCAGCACGGTGCTGGGTTCTGCCATCTCAATCGGCAATCTTGTTTCAGCGAATCCACTGGTCTTCCCGCCCTCGAGGGTGTTCTGAAATCTCGTTTACAGTCCGCTCCCGAAGGGTCGTATACGAAACGCCTGTTTAATGACGCTGACCTCTTACGATCAAAGATAATGGAGGAAGCCGATGAGCTGTGCAAGGCAACGACAAAGGAAGATGTATCTTTTGAAGCGGCCGACCTTTTATATTTTGCTTTGACAAAATGCATTGCAGCTGGAATAAATTTTGCAGACATCGAGCGCTCGTTGGATCGAAAGGCAAAAAGAATTACCAGGAGACCTGGAAATGCGAAGCCACAGTGGACATCGAAAGATCCAAACATAGTGTCTACTACCCCCGATAACAACCCTCTTCAAGAGCCAGCCGATGCTCCGATTCGCATGCGCACCTCGTATCTGTCCACTGCCTCACCAGAGGCACGCGCTCAACTGCTCCGTAGGCCTGTCTTAAAATCAGATGAAATGATTGGTAAAGTAAAGCCCATCGTCGAAGCCGTTCGCACAAGAGGAGACGAAGCGCTCATCGAATTCACCGCCAAGTTCGATAAAGCAAAAATGACGACTACCGTCATCTTCCCGCCATTCGCACCTGAAACAATGCAGATAAACACAGATGTACGCAAGGCCATTGATGTAGCCTATGCCAATATTCGCAAATTCCACGAGGCACAGGCGGATGGTTCCACACTCGTGGTGGAGACTATGCCTGGGGTTGTGTGTTCCCGCTTTGCCCGTCCCATCGCCCGTGTGGGTCTATACGTCCCTGGAGGTACCGCCATTCTTCCATCGACTGCTCTCATGCTCGGAATCCCAGCGCAAGTCGCAGGATGTAAGGAAATCGTTTTGGCCACGCCACCAAGACCGGACGGCAGCATCTCGCCAGAGGTCATGTACGTCGCGCATTTGGTCAGTGCGTCGGCTATATTGAAAGCGGGTGGTGCTCAAGCGGTCGCAGCCATGGCATATGGAACCAAAACTGTCCCCAAGGTGGACAAGATTTTTGGACCAGGTAATCAATGGGTGACGGCTGCCAAGATGTTTGTACAGAATGATACAGATGCTCTGGTGTCTATTGATATGCCGGCCGGACCCTCGGAAGTTCTTGTGAGCATTAAGTTAAGTCATTCTTGAGTTTTCCCCCAATCTGATTCAAGGGTACGATAAGGTCATTGCCGATCATACCGCCAACCCTGCCTTTGTGGCAGCAGACCTGCTATCACAGGCAGAACATGGTGTTGACTCCCAAGTTGTTTTGGTCGCCGTAAACCTTACTCCTGAGCATCTTGCATCCATCGAGGAAGAATTGGACAACCAAGCGCACGCGTTGTCAAGAGTTGACATCGTCCGCCAGTCTATTAGCAAAAGTCTCACTGTCAAAGCATCGACTGTTGATGAGGCCATTGCCTTTTCCAACGACTACGCGCCCGAACATCTTATTCTGCACCTAGAAAATGCCAGTCAAAAGGTAGCTTTGATCGATAATGCTGGCAGTGTGTTCGTAGGACCTTACACCCCTGAAAGGTACCAGCCATTTTCAAATGTATCCACTCGGAAAATGCTCACTTCTTCCCATAGCTGTGGTGATTATGCTTCTGGAACCAATCATACTCTTCCTACGAATGGTTATGCCAGACAGTTTAGCGGAGTCAACACGCTGTCATTCCAAAAGCATATCACTTCCCAAGAAATCACAGCAGCTGGTCTGGGAGGCCTCGGACCTATCGTTGCGACTTTAGCTGACTGCGAAGGTTTGCAAGCTCATGCCAACGCAGTTCGAATTCGTCTACGTGAATGAGAAGTGTAGAGCGGATATACAGCTCCCGTTCTGCAGATGCAAAGCATTGGTTTGCCCAGTATATGCGGTATATTGAGGCGTCTATGGTGGGGTGAGCACGACGATGTAGCAAGTAGAAACAAGTCTCTAAACGATATGAATATCCCTTGAACCTTCTCACGGCTCCCATCAGTTCGTGCGGTAAAGTGCACGTTTTGCGACCTTGATGATCACGGGTGTATCAGGGAAAGCGAGTGCTTCCAGGTTGGTGGCATACTAGATGATGTGCATGGTCAGCAATGTCGTAGAGGTGAATGTGAACGAAACTTACAGGTGTGGGAACATCAGCACCAGTTACCCGCTCGACTGGGGCATCAAGGTAGTCAAAGGCTTCGCTTTCGACTATTTGTGCACAAATTTCGCTGCCGACACCGAAACCTGGGAAGCCACCTTCCACAATGACCAGGCTATATATATCCACAACTTTAGCGAGCCATTGAATTAATAAAACGAGATTGTCGTACCGGTTGGTCTTTTTCACAGACTTGATGATCGTATCGATGTCAAGGGGACGGATACTTCGGAGGTTGATGACTTCAGCCTTGATGCCCTCCTTGGCAAGAGCCTCAGCAGCTTCCATACTGTGAGTGACCATCTTACTGTGTGCGACGATGGTTATGTCGCTTCCTTCCCGCTCTACCTTGCATTTGCCAATAGGAAGGAGGAACTTGTCTGACATAGCCTCCTCTGACATTGGGAAAGAGACACCGTACATCATCTCGTTTTCCAAGAAGACAACGGGGTTGGGATCACGAATTGCTGACTGACATAAAATAATGAGGTATTGGGTTAATAAAGAGGGGGAATGGGCGTTTACCTTAAGCAATCCTTTACAATCTTCTGCACTCCAGGGGCTGACAACCTTCAGACCGGGAATCGAACCGTACCAGGCTGCATAATCCTGGGAGTGTTGAGCCCCAACGCCAGCAGCAGCTCCGTTGGGTCCACGAAATACAACTGGACAAGGGACATTACCACCAGACATGTAGTAGGTTTTACCAGCCGAATTGACTATTTGATCAATGGCTTGCATAGCGAAGTTGAAGGTCATGAACTCGCAGCTAGTTTTATTGGGGATAAGGCAGATAGATAATCAGAGTTATAAAAAACGTACACGGGACGAAGGCCCTGGAGCGCAGCGCCAATTGCCAAACCAGCAAAACCCATTTCGGTGATGGGAGTATCAATGACTCTCTTCTCGCCGAACTTATCTAAAAGTCCTTTTGTGACCTAGATATGTTGAATATTTTCAGTGCCTTATTCATAATAGTTTGAATGGGGAGTGACCTTGTAGGCACCATTGTAAAGAGCGACTTCTTCACCGAGGATAAATACGGTGTCGTCACGGGTCATCTCTTCCTCCATGGCGAGATTGAGAGCATCACGGACAGTCATCTAATTGAAGAATAAGTTGGCGGGTGCAAAAAGCGGTTTTCCACGACATACCGTGTTAGCAATTTCTGAGGTTGCATACGAGCGAGCCTTCCAAAGAGCACGCCGGGAAAGAGCTGAGGAGGCTGTGCGGGTACTGGTAAGAAGAGGGGCGAGTCGGGAGAGGGCCAGACGAGGGACCATGGTCGTTCTAAGAGATAGAGAGCGGTGAATTCTTGTGACGGGGGCTTTCCCTATTTAGAATTCACTTTCACTTGTCCCCCGGAGACAGCCGTTGGTCTAGTCGAACGACATGAGCAGACCTGTCGTCGTCGTCACAGGCGCATCCAAGTACGGGTTCCTATCCTAAATTTATTCTCAAATATAACAAATATCTTTATAGAGGAATTGGATTAGCAGTTACTCGTCATCTCCTTCTCAAATTCAACGCCAATGTGATCGCCATATCGCGATCTCGCACTCAAGAACTGCTTGGGCTATCGTCCGAGGCCCTGCTCATCGTAAACTGCGATGCGTCAGTCGCCTTGTTATATTCACTTGTAGATCCGTGCTTTACATCCCCAAACGTAGCTCTGACGAGAAAGCTTTATCTAATGCCATCGCCATCGGTGCAGCCCATTATAAAGGACTTGACGGTCTCATACTCAACGCGGGTATCCTTGATCCTCTTTGTCGTATCGGGGACGACACTCCCCTGGAATCCTGGAGAAAACATTTCGATGTCAATTTCTTTTCACTTGTCACCGCACTAAAGATTGGGCTACCCTATTTGCGTAAAAGCGAATTGACTGGTAGAGTCGTTTTCGTGAGCTCTGGAGCTGCAGTGAAAGGAAGCCCTGGTTGGGGCCCGTATAGTGCCGGCAAGGCAGCACTGAATTCTCTTTGCAGGTAGGTACAACTCATGCTTAAAAGGTTTCGTGGTGACATTGTATTGGCAGGACCCTAGCAGAAGAAGAACCCGACGTTATTGGCATATCTGTTAGGCCCGGAATGGTAGATACCGATGTCAGTGCTATGCCCTCTCCTCAAGCGACTTGATGGCATTAATTTGACACCTAGATGCAAGCCACCCTGAGGGCCACCGGCCATGCGCACATGAGTGAACAAGGGCACAAATTTTTTGTAGATGCCCACGCTGGTGGCCACCTTGTTAGACCCGAGGATTGTGCCCATGTTATCGCCGCTTTGTCTGTGCAGGCACCAAAGTCACTCACTGGGCAGTTTGTCAGTTGGGATTCGAAGGAATGTGAACCATATCGCGATACATAGAAGCTATTCCCATGGGTATGTACACATGCGTTTAAACCGCTACAAAGAAGAATTCTATGACCCTTCTTTTGATGGCAAAAGCTTATTTAATTGAGGGCTATATTACTTATCTCCCCTTCTCTTCTTTGCCAATCCTATCCAATGTCCCCGCCTATCCTACAGTCACATATTCGTCGGATAGACGTCCACCATCACTTCTTCCCAACGGATCTCAACAAGGAGAAATGCAACACTCACCTTGGATGGAGGACACCGCCAGAAAATATTCCATGGACACCAGAAAAAAGCCTTCAAGCCATGGATGCGATGAATATCGACTTTGCTATCCTTTCGTTACCTGCCATTTCTAGCGGTTCCATTGATGAAGAAAATCGATTGATGGCAAGGAAACGAAACGAATTTGCAGCTGGTGTTTGTAGCATGTATCCAGACCGTTTTGGGTTTTTCGCGACTCCACCGTTTTTGGACGATGTGGAAGGTCTATTTATTGTCCGTTTTGAAATACAAGAATTCTCATCAACTGTGCATACTCGAAGGCTCCCTGCTGGAAATTGCTTACTCTCTCGACCACCTGCACGCAAATGGGATAGCTATTGCATCTTCTTACGGAGAAGGATCAGCCGCGAGTACTACATAAAAGCAATTCTAAAAACTTGTTGGCTGATACAAAATTTAGCATATATAGGCGATGAGAGGTACAATCCCATATGGCTCGAACTTAACAGGCGAAAAGCCGTAGTCTTTCTTCATGGCAGTCAAGTGCCATCTTCAACGCCTTATCCACATCACCTCTTAGGTGTTCCCATCACAGAAGTGAGCACTTGATCCGGTGAACGTCGATCTTACATTGTGCCTCATGTATTCACGATCCAGGTTCCAAACGAGACATTTAAAGCAGCGGCACACCTCGTTGTAACTGGTCATAGACGGAACTTCTCCAACGTCAAAATTATCCTGGCTCACCTTGGAGGTAGCACACCATTTCTAGCTTCACGCGTTGCCGTCCTTTCGAATTATATGGGATGTTCTTTGAGCCCGGCCGAGATTTTGGAAGACTTTCGAACATTCTACTACGAAACAGCTCTGAGCTCGTGCGAAGCCAATCTTGCAACAATGCAAAAATTTGTGCGAGAAGATCACATTGTTTTTGGTACTGATTTTCCAGGTATAACTTGTATATTCCACCTACCAGTTCGATAATGATGTTGCTATCACAGCAGTGAACAAAGAAGTGGTGACTTGGTATACGAAAAATCTCGAGGTGTATTACTCTAAAGACATACAAAAACTACAAGGTGTGATGGGTAGTAATGTGATAAAAATGCTCTACGAGACTCCGAGTTAATAGCAGAATAATGATATGTAATGCGTTGTAGAAAAGTCATAAATGAAAATTAGTAAGTTATGTATCGCGAGAGAGAGAAAGAACGAGATGTAGAAAATCCAACATTCATATATAGTTGAAATGTCCGCGTCTGTGAATATATATTTCAATGCTCATGTTCCGATAACCATCGGAGGATTTCCTTGAGCCCTGGGCTGCCTTTGTTTAACGCCTGGCCATGTCTTCCAAGAGGATCAAACCAGAGATTTTTTCGAACGCCGTGTGATCTGAGATAGCGTTTGACACGCTACAAAGGTCAAGAATAAGACAGTGCGCAGATGAGGGAAAGACCTATCACTGACTTCGGTATGAACAATTTCATCTTTGCCACCCAAGAGGAAAAAGGTCTTTGATTGGTCCCTTGCATTTGGAATCTCTTCAAACCATAGGGAATTTGAGGTCCAACAAAAATGCCGTTGGAGAAGATTGGAGACACCAAGCTCAGATCCTACAAAATACCGGATCAATAATTCCATTCCCTGTTCTTGATTATGAGCACCGTCCAGTCCTCCAAATGGATGAAGAACTTACCGTTGTTGGAGGACGGTAGAAAAAATTATAACAAACATCTAATCCAAAACAGGAGTTAGAAACGGTGGCATGTTAGACAAGGAATGAAACAATGACCTCCTTCCCATGAACAGAAAGTAACGGGATCAACAAAGCAGGACCGAGCAACGACATTGGGATGTTCTTTTAACATCCAGGCGTGCACATAAGAACCACTGAGGTAATGGAGTTTTAGAAACGAAGAATAGTCGGTTGATGAGAAGTGATATATACTTGGAATGGCTGAGCACAGTAACCCCCCTTCCAGTGTTTCCATTCAGAGAAGATCCAACGTTCTTCTCCCCCTGGCTATCCATTTCTTTGGAGTTTTTATCTTTTGGAAATAAGGTTGCCCAACCAAGTTCTTCGATCAAGCCGGCCAGCCGGTCGGCCATTTGATGTCGGTCCAGAGGTTTCAAGAAAAGGGGATGGAAGATGTTCTGACTAATTTGGGGCTGCAAAGGTACGAGGATGGGCCGGTCTCCAAACGTTTCAGCTAGATGGGACAGCAGGACGTGATATTGAACCAAGCCTAATCCTAGCCCATGAAGAAAGACTATTGGATGAGGTGAAGTCATGGCATCCCATTTGGCTGGCATACGAAGCAAATATCTATTGAATAAATGAGAACCAATCCCACAACTGAGATGGGGGCTTACTCTATGCCATTGCTATGACCATGACGAAAGTCCCACCAAATTTTGTGCAGTTGTCTCAAAGCCCAATTGGCGGAACAGACGACAGAATAGTAGGTCAAAGGTCGCCACATAATACTGGTTCTATCGATGGTAATTCGCATTGGCACAATTTTTGGATTTGAGCCTTCTTCTATTTTGCACCCAAGACGTTTTTGTAAAAGTTCCAAAGCTTCTTCTAGATTAGTCCATTGATCGTCTGGTAGAGATTCTAGGGGGGGTAGCTCTGTATTATACATAGCCCAATAAAGCCATTTCTGCATTTCGACAAGTTTAATTGAGGACCAGGGAACTTTGCAAAACCAGGTTCGAAGGCAGTGACGGAAGTCAATGGCTCGAGGATCATGCCGGTCCAACTGAGTGATGTACTCTTCCGGACTTCCTGATCTATTGGTGATAAGAGTCTCGATATCACCACCATCTTGGGGAAGGTCTGCTAGACCTGCCTTCAGCAGGCGTCTGTAGGCAGCTTGAATTTCCTCGGGATTTCCTGGTCCACGGGGCGAGAGACCAGATACGTAGTGAGCCAGATACAGATAATAGATGCTGAAGAAGACCTGTAAAATCCATGAGCGAGAATAAATTTAGAGGAGTAATATAGGTGACCTCGCAAAGTGCGACATAAAATAAGGGGTTATAAAACGAAAGTCTTATCAGAGAGTAAGCGGTAAAGATCCAAGCCAATGGAACCGATGACCAGAGGGGGATAACGGTGAAAAAGAGTACAAGATAGAAAGACCAAGTTTTTGAAAGAAGAGGCGCTGGGGCTTCTGAAATATCACTGACAGCGACCATAGTGGTCTTTGATCACCCACCACACATAACACGTGCAAACCTTCTCGTCGCGACAGACCGGGGCTCGGGAGTCAGCGGAACCGCACCTTCAACCTTTCAATTGACCGCCAGCGTCTGCGATGTTGCGCAACGCTCTCGCCCAAGTTTCTCGCCCATTTTTCTCTCATTCGCTGCGCAATAATTGTCAAAGATATGCTACCTTGACAGACAGGGTATGATTCACTCTTTCACCTGGTCCATCCTCCTAACGCCTTGGCTTTATCACAGCCAGCTACCAAGTATGGCGGAATCTACACCGTTCGTCAATGTCTTACCTATCTATCTGCCATGATACATGTTGTCCAATAGGTTACCCTCATCCCAGGAGATGGCATCGGTGCAGAAATCACAGATTCCGTAAAGGAAATCTTCGAATACGTCAATGCTCCTATTGACTGGGAGCAATATGACGTCTCTGGAATGTCCTCCTCAGGTGAGGCCCTCTTCAAGCAAGCTATGGACAGTTTGAAGCGTAACAAAGTCGGCCTAAAGGGTATTTGTAGCCTTCCCGTCCATACTAAATCCAACTAACTTCCATACAGGCATCCTTTTCACTCCCATTTCCCAGTCGGGTCATATCTCATGGAATGTCGCCATGCGACAACAACTCGATATCTATGCCTCTATTGTTGTCTGCAAGTCTCTCCCTGGGTTTCCGACAAGACACTCCAACGTCGACTTTGCCATCATTCGTGAAAACACTGAAGGAGAATACTCTGGATTGGAGCACCAAAGCTATCCTGGTGTTGTCGAAAGCTTGAAGGTCTCCACAAGAGCCAAAGCAGAACGCATCTCGCGCTTTGCATTTGACTTTGCTCTCAAAAACAACCGAAAAGTACGCTTCAATAGCTACCAGTATGTTTTGTGTGCTCAGAATTGTTTAGAAAGTGACCTGTGTACACAAAGCCAACATCATGAAGCTCGGTGATGGCTTATTCCTGAATACTTTCCGAAAGGTCGCGGAAGAGTATCGGTCTTCCGGCATCGAATACAATGATATGATTGTAGACAACACGTATGTCCACCTCCTGACTCTTCCGAATCTGGCTAACTTCTTTACCAGTTCCATGCAACTTGTCGCCCGTCCCGGACAATTCGATGTCATGGTGATGCCAAATTTGTACGGCGCCATTGTCTCCAACATCGGCGCTGCCTTAGTTGGTGGACCTGGTATAGTTCCAGGTTGTAACGTTGGACGTGTCAGTTTTATACCTCTGCCTATTGCCTTCTGTGTCTGACGGGTCTTGAAAGGAATATGCTCTTTTTGAGCCTGGCTGTCGTCATGTGGCATCTGATATCATGGGAACCAACCGAGCCAACCCCACCGCCATGATTCTTAGTGCAACTATGATGCTCAGACACCTTGGGTAAGGTCATGTCAATTTGTCTTATGTCTCAAGATACTTACTCCATAGCCGTTAGCCTTGACACCATCGCGAACAACATTGCTAGCGCTACCTTTGATGTCATCAATGAGAAACAAGTCAGGACAGCGGATATGGGAGGTAAGTCGAAATAAAAACCACATTCATAGTTCTCGTATTCAAAACTACCAACATCTAGGCTCAGCAACTACCTCTGATGTTACTGCTGCCATTATCAAAAAACTTGGAGCATAAAGGGCCCAGCCATACATGATATCCATGGGTGAAAGAAGTAACATTGGATTACGGATTATAATACTATTATTGCTCCGCCTATATTTCACTTAGAGGTTTCCATCTATGTAGATTGTTACATTAGCCATGTTGTTACAGATCAGATCACTCATTTTAAAAGATTGACAAGTGCTTAAAGACTATGTTTGTCAGATGTCAAGATATCCGGCTCATATATATCCATCATCCCATATGGTATTCTGATCCAGAGCAGGTTCACGTTCAATTTCTTCAAGCAAGAGTCTTGCCTTCTTTTTAGGTGACCCATTGTCGGAACCGGATCCTTCACCATTCGCCTCCAAGTCACTGACGGTAGGCGTGAGTTCTTTGATTTTTATTGAGGGCACCCATTCAAGACTCTCCACCCGTTGCTTTCGCAATGCCAGAATCTTGCTACAGGAAATTTCCGACCGTTTACCCCATTCGTTGACCTCTGGTCTGAATTCGGCATATAGGGCCCGGGCCTTTGCATTGAGTTCCTCTGGTGTATAGCTCTCCGCTAGTAGTTTGAGAGCGCCGAGGATGTGGGATGTGGTTTGACGAAATGCACGAGATATATATGAAAACACAGCAATAGGTTGAACAGGGCTGCCATTATTAAGTGCGCGCCATTGACCATTTTGACTTCGGTAGAGAGGTCTGCCAGTGGGAGTTAGCTTGATATATCTGGTAAAGCAGGCACTTACACTCTGCCAAATACATGGGAAGAGTGAGTTCAATATGTTATTATGTAGTCGAGCTGTGTCGGCCCACCTTCGACCCATTAATTCCACGTAGGGCTGGGAGCCATCTTTTGCCGCATCCACTCCTCTGTCAACATCTTTTTTAAAGATGCCTAATGAAATACCTTTCGATACTGCATTCAATTCAGTGTACACAGAAGCTATGAGTTCATTAGGTTAGAGAGAGAATCCTCCATTATGGGAAGCAGATACCAATGCTTAGCGCTTCTTCTCTCGTGAAGTGCATACGTTCCGCGACAAAAGTCGCCCACGCCGTCATGACCGGTGCACGATTGACAACGGTCGATTTAGTCATTAGGATCTAAGAGACGATTTCGCATCACTACGAGTCAAAATCGTAACGATGAAAACGCAACCTTTTCGTCAAGTATTTCGTTGAAACTCAAGCTTTCGACATTTGCAGCTTCATCTGGGGATCCCTCCGGCAAAAACTCATTTGACTCGTCTCCAGCTCGCTTTCGTTTGCGCTTAGGCGGAGTTATCTAAACCACGCACACATATGTTCAATACTCGAATAATTCTATCGGCTATGGACCACGTACCAGAGCTTGTACAGCAGTAGATTGAGATCCAGATGCCGACGCTGATGGTTCAGGGGACATCGTGGTCAATGCGGGTGAGTCCTTCAACTTCTTCAGCGGTTCCCCCTTATATGCATATCCAACTTTGCGCAGAGCTTGCATGATTAGACTACGATCGTCTTTGTCCTCCACGCCTGCCGCTTTAAGCCTGACTTCGCTCAGCTGTCCGAGCTTCGAAGGGGTGTTATATTCTTTGTAACTGATCGTAGTACCCGGTCAGGACAAAATGCAGGGAGTCGAATCACCACGAACATTTTACCAGCGATAGCCATAGCTTTCGGAACGGGAACATTGTTGTTTGTAAATAACTTCAGGAATTTGGGTAATGGGAGCTTTACATCTCTAACTGCATCGGAATTCATATCGAAGCTCGGGATCTGCATCACGAAGTGTCAGAGCCGTTGTTTGGTTCATATCCCCGATACAAACAACCTCGGCGACGTAGTAGGCAACTTCCTCAACACGAATCCGAACGTTCAACACCAACAACATCGCTCGTTCTATTATGTCGCTAGGTATACCAAGTAAAATGGAAGTCGATCAAGTGAAAGTTCAAGAAATTGACGAATTGGAAGATGAATTTGAGTCAGAGGACGAAGAAACTAATCCAAACGCGTTCAAGATCCACGAGCCTCTTCAACCCCCACAAGCCCACCTATTTTCTACACAAATTTTACACAGTATGTTGGTTTTGTCGTGATATTCTACTGAAAAGTATATGAACGTGAATATAAAGGCATGATCCATGAAGGCGTGATCGACTTGAATCCATCATATCAAAGAGGTTGTGCCCCCAATCAATCGCGTTGATACCAAAGTGCTCGAACTCACCGAGGTTCCCAGATGTTGTCTGGCCCGAGTCTAAACAAATTGGTCTTATTGATTCTATCTTTCGAAACTTCTATATTCCTCCTATTGTCTTCGCAGTGCAACGGGATGAAGAAGGCGAGGAAGTTCGTATCTGTGTGGATGGAAAACAGGTTTGCAGCTCAAAATTTTCTGAGCCTAGTTAATAGATTGCCTGACATATCTATTTGATAGCGCCTAACATCAATACAGAAGTTCTTTGACGGCCAAGTGCGTGTATGATTCACATTACGGGGTTGCCGCTTATGACAACCTTTCAGATTCCTCGTATGTGACATATACAACGAAACTATCTACCCTTTTGGTTGCCTCCGTCTCACCTGTTATTGCTAATAGACAAAGACGTGAAAACCAAAAAAACCTTTTGGTATACAACATCTGAATCATGGAAAGGAATTAGAAATGAAGTGCCAGAAAGCTACAAAAGAGATTTTTCAGACAAACAAATCACTTGTGGTAGGTCATACATATGGTTTACACAGGTTTTCTTTATATCTTATTTATTTATTTTCAGTTGAGTATGTCGGCCTCACACCTGGATCTGAGCGAGAAATCTTTCAACGAGTCCAGCTCGGAATGACTCTGACGGCCGCAGGCAAGTTTGTTGGGTATTTTGATCTCTGGACAAAGTTTTCACGATTTTGATCCAGAGAAGTTGCAGGCTATCTCTTCTCCATGGGCTGAGTAAGTGAGAGACTTCCTGCTACTTATCCTTATTTTAACAACCATGGTAAGGTGGATCACCCAATTAGAAGCTCGCCATGTCGCTGTGGATGGTGGACTCTCAGATGTGCTAGAATGGGATACTAAGCGAGGCCGAGACTTTCAAAACATCGTACATATGGTCTTCTGTTGCGATGGTCTTCCCGAAGAGCTGCTGCCGACTGCACAAAAAATAGAGAAATGGATCTCACGTATCGACAACCCCCCTGAGCAATTCAAGGCTGATATCGAAGAGGTTCTCACAGCCTTTTGGAGGATTGCATCGAGTAAAAATTATAATGAAGCCTTCACAAAAATCACACAACGAATCGCACCAGTAGAATTCATTTTCATTGGTAAGCTGCGAACAACACAAAATCTTCAACTTTCACTGATCATTTTTTCTCTGACAACGTCAAGGTGTTCTTTTGTATCGACTACGTGGAGATAGCTTAGAAAATCAAGGCAGGGCTATCTACATTCTTCGTCACACCATCCGTCAAGAGTACAAGGATATCCGGAATAACACAGGAGTCGGGCGATCGTTGTGGATGCATATCAACAATTTACGAATAAGGCCTACTACTTGGTTAACTCCCAACACATCACTTACGACCAAAGGTAAAGGCAAAAGGAAGGCAGACGGAGGCAAGGAAGGAGACGATGAATATCGACCTGCCCCTATTTCATCTCTCGGAAAGCCACTGAAGACTCGAGCGAAACGCGCCAAAGGGGATTAAATCGCGCATGCCTATTCTTGCGATGTAATATATATATCCCATAACGTTATATGGATGTGTTACCCCCCAGTAATACTATGATCAAGTTTAAGGCTGCTATGTCTTGAATTTATCAATGAATAATCAATCTCTTGTCATCCCCAGAATTTCACGTGTATGTAGCCGCTCATGAGTTCAAATCTCAGGATTGTTCTTCTGTCTATTGCCGTCAAGACCTGTCGTTCCCTGTCGTTCCTGTGGGTGGCTCAAGGTGGTTCAACTGCCAAGTTGTCAAACAAGGTTCATTGCGTGCTTATGTACCTGAAGCTGAGCTATTTGCAAGAATGGTTAGACGTTTTTCGAAAATTACTCATGTGCCTTTGTTTGTATAAATACCCATATTTATGTAAAATTGACGTGATATTGCTTACAGCCATAAATGTATAGGCTCCTCGCCGCCAACAGGGTCAAAAATGCGATGACATAGTGAATTGCATTGAGGAAGAACGCAGAGGTCTAGCGAGGTGGGGGAACGTGAAGCGTTGAGGATGTTGCCATGGCTTCTTCCGTATCTGGTTTGTTTACAGCAAACAAGGCGGTGCCACACTACCATTTTGCAAATAACTGTACATGTAAAAGAAAGAGTCTTCGGGCTTTCGATCCTAACTAGTCTGCCGGAGAAATCACTCAACTGCCATCAAAAAATCTCCTTTCAAGCCATGAAAAGATATATGCGATGATCATGAGTGAGAAATGCTACAAGATGCTTGCTACACATGTCAAACAGTGCCCAGAGCTTTGAAAGATGACTATTCAAGAGTTTCCCTTTCAACTTTTTTCGGACCGTGATTTGTATTGTGAACCGTCACGAGTCCGTTGTTTGATAAGACAAGCGTGTGGATCTGCAAATGCATATGTCATGTCGCGATGACATATGTTCGGTCTTCATATGACTCGGATAACTTTGTGGTTTTTGTCAAGGTTTTGTGGCGTACTGCCAGGTACTATAACCAATTACCCCACACATTAGCCCCGTCGGATTTAGAATTTGTAACATCACGCTGCCAACTGCCAACTTCTGAAGGCTTCTGATACTCTTCTGATTGACTCAGAACTTGGCAAAACTCGGCTCTACGCTTGTGTCTTCCCAATTTGGATACTACCCGCGGTAAACCACGGGTAAGGTTTACCCGAAGCCGGGGAGCCAAATACCGACTAAGATGTGGCTGTGTAGCATATTTCCTTATGATCAACTACATCCTCCTAGTTTCGCGACAAGGTCGGTTTTATATTGTGGTTGCAATGGTTATCAAGTTACATAATCTTGGTCATCAGGTAAAGTCCGTCTCGCGAAATGGTTTACAACGATGGCCCCAAAAGTCAAGGCCAAGATTGTAAAGGACGTCACGCAACTTGTCCTAGCTCGACGAACAAAAATGTGTAATTTCCTTGAGTACAAGGGTGTGTATATGTAGAAATTGAATTTAAAGATCGTCTCATGTGATGCTAACAGATGTGCTATATCTATTTGAATAGATTCAAAGGTTGTATACCGAAGATATGCCTCACTATTCTTCGTCTGCGGCATCGGATCCTCGGATAATGAGCTGGTGACTTTGGAGATTATCCATCGATATGTGGAGGTCCTGGATCGATATTTCGGGAATGTGAGTCAAAATGCCTCAAGACCTTGACTTGTCGTCTAAATGAGACTCAGGTTTGCGAGCTGGACCTGTAAGTGTAAGTGGACAAGAAGGAAGAATAATCGTCTGACAGTACTGCAGAATATTCAACTTCCAAAAGGCCTACGCAGTATATCTCACTCCCCACCAATTTATTTCAGGTTGACTAATTCCGTGTTGCTACAGATCCTTGATGAACTAATTATTGCTGGTGAGCTACAAGAATCATCGAAGAAGTCGGTTTTGCGAGTGGTAAGTTGAAAAGAGAAAGGCCGACTACACGGCTGATGGTTGAGTTTTTTTTTAGGTTACTCAATCGGATAGTGTTGAAGAACAAGAGAACGCAGAAGATACGATGGCTCGGATTGGATCACGAAGCGGTTAGAGTCTCACTTTTTCTGTTCCATGAGATGTAGATCTAGACAATTTTTGTACAAGGTCCGATGATGTAAATATATAAACACTGGCCAGACCTTGGCAGGCTGTTGGCGGATTCCGTAACCGACCATATTGGTGCCGTTCGCTTATCGGACAATCATCTGGAAGAGATAAATAGACGACAACAGGGGTACTAATAAAGACCTGACTTTTTCGTTCCATAGTTCTTCACATCAACATCATCATGACCTACAAATACAACAACGAACTTCTTGCTCCTTATCTCGCACTTTCTCAAGGAGATAAGATTCAGGCAGAATGTTCGTTTTTGTTATCTTTTTCGTTGATCTTCTCCTGATCAGTATCATCCAATAGACGTCTGGATCGATGGCGACAGCGGTCTTCGTTCAAAAACTACTGTCAGTCAACCTTCTGTACTCCCATTGACCCTACTCATCAATTTCATTATAGACCGTGAACAAGAAGGTCACAGACATTGGCCAACTCAGAGTCTGGGATTTTGATGGTTCCTCAACCAATCAAGCTCCAGGTAATGACTCCGACGTTTACCTCCGACCAGCGGCCATCTTCAAAGACCCCTTCCGTGGCGGTGACAATATCCTTGTCCTCGCTGAGACCTACAGCAATGACGGTACACCTAACAGGACTAACTTCCGTCATCACGCAGCCAAAGTCATGGACCAAGCCAAGGAGGATGTTCCATGGTTTGGGCTTGAACAGGAGTACACTCTGTTCGATGCTGACGGCTCTCCTTATGGCTGGCCCAAGGGTGGTTTCCCTGGTCCCCAGGGGCCTTACTACTGCGGTGCTGGTTAGTCTCGTGGTCCGTGATCGATCAGTTTCTTTTTGACCCGTATATAGGTACTGGAAAGGTTTTCGCCCGTGATCTCATCGAGGCTCACTACCGTGCTTGTCTTTACGCTGGCGTCAACATCAGTGGCATTAACGCCGAGGTGATGCCATCTCAGTGGGAATTCCAAGTTGGTCCTTGCGAAGGCATTTCCATGGGTGATCATCTCTGGATGGCCCGATATCTTCTCGTGAGGATTGCTGAGCAATGGGGTGTCAAAGTTTCTTTCCATCCCAAACCCCTCAGCGGTGATTGGAATGGTGCCGGTTGCCACACCAATTACAGCACCAAGGCGATGCGCGAGCCCGGCGGTATGAAATACATTGAAGAAGCCATCGAGAAGCTGAGCAAGAGGCATGATGAGCACATTGCCGTTTACGGCGAGGACAACGATCTACGACTTACTGGTCGTCACGAGACCGGTCATATTAGCAACTTCAGTTCAGGTGTCGCTAACCGTGGTGCTTCAATTCGTGTACCCCGGCATGTCGCTGCTCAAGGATACGGTTACCTTGAGGACAGGCGCCCAGCTTCCAACATAGGTCTGTAACTTCTGTAACGTCTTCATGTGATATCAGCTTTACCTTTTTTTTTTTCCTTTCCTAGATCCATACCGTGTCACAGGCATCATCGTTGAAACAACTCTGCTTAATGTCTAAGTTGTTTTTTTTTGTCACTACAGTTGCAGTAATTCACAAACGGAAACTTGGAGGAGTGGATTCAGAAAAGAAAAAAAAAAGGTGTAACACGTAATTGTAATCGTTGGAGAGATAGCCCGAGTTCTTATAGATTTCCTTATAATTGATGCGACACCTAAGGCCTAAGTTCCGACCCCGAACGATACTATCATTGTTCAGCTTATTGAAATTGTCAGGAGTTTGAAAATCTCTTTTTTTCTATCATTCTTCATCCAGGTTCAAAAATTTTGCACAATGATTCATCCATACTATTCATTTGGGAATATTTGAGTAGAACCATGAATAGATGTCAAATAAGAATTTGCATACACATACAGAAGAAATTAAATTTATCAGGATGTCAGGGTAAACAGATTATCTGATTTACCCAGATCTGAAATTATGGAATTCTTTTTTTCCATGGCCCAACTCTACTCCGAGCACTAACTGTGATTGTCCAAAGTCACAACATACTTAACATGCATCTCCTCCTCAATGTTTGGAAGCATGTGAACAGCCAGAAAATTTCCTCTCTTACCTTTGCCTCACTCCTGGCTTTGGTGGTCTTATTGAAGCTATCAATGATGAAGTTTTCTATAATAATTCCCAGAATGCACAGGCACCTGTTGAAGAACAGTTTAGTCATTATGGAAATGTGGCATCTATCATGAATGTTGCTGGAAATATTGGATGTTGGATTAATCCAATAGAGATCCACTCTAAATGATTCAGGTACTTATACACATGGAAATGAGGCAGTGCTACTAAGGCTATGCTATGAGTTCATTCTGCTATTGCTCAGTATCCAATTTGCCATAATGATGCAATATGATGTGATCTGACATGATTAGAACAACATATTCCAACCAATGTAGCTTTGCACTTTGGAATTGGATATGGGACAAACTCAGTTACTCAGCATATCTAGTGATGCCAAAGTTCAGTTCAGTTCTTCAACCATTTTTGAAGAACCGAGAACAGAACCAACAGTGTTAGGGGATGCTCCACTTCGTCCGATGTTTCCTCCGATATTTCTCTGTCACCTCTGTACATCCCTCCTCATCATCGCTAACTCAAGACTCAAAACAGAGCACACTCACGGCTCCGATATCAGAGTCCAATGGTCATGTGACATAGCATTCTTATCACCTTTTCACCATTCTCCATCTTTTTCATCATTTCATTATTTTTCATCATTTTATTATTTCAACTCCAATTTTTGGTATATAGACATGCATCCCACCTTAGCAGGGCTTTATCCTTTTCTTTTAGGATCCCCTGCTAGGTGCGCTTTCCTGTTGTATTTTATGTTTATATATATGTTTAAGATCCCCTACTAGATCTCAACTAAGTTGCAGCCGCAGTTGCCCTAACAGACAGTCCCTTTGCTGAATGAACCAGAACCAGAACCAAACTGAAAGAACCAGTTCTTTCTGTTCTGTTCTGTTCTAAAACCAGTTTGAACTGCTGAACCAATCCCTAAACTAAATTTACCCCAGGATCAGTTGCATGGCTCAGAATGGGGATTGTGTTAGGGCAACTGCGGACGACTTAGTCGAGATCTAGCAGGGGATCCTAAACATATATATAAACATAAAATATGACAGGAAAGCGCACCTAGCAGGGGATCCTAAAAGAAAAGGATAAGGCCCTGC
>Ga0193743_1000166_pt1 | contig 52379 bp, 50 predicted proteins | sample L2c2metaG_FD_143038 | JGI IMG/M metagenome (GOLD analysis project Ga0193743, IMG submission 143038) | Soil microbial communities from a riparian zone of the East river system, Colorado, United States - L2c2 | ecosystem: Environmental > Terrestrial > Soil > Riparian zone | place: USA: East River... | reverse complement strand
AGGACAGGTTCTCTCCGCCCCGGATGATGAGATCCTTTCGGCGATCGGTGATCGTGAGGTAGCCGTCGGGGTCGAGCACGCCGATGTCACCGGTGCGGAACCACCGGCCGGGCAGGAACGCGTCGGCGTCCAGTGCCGAATCGCGGTAGCCCGCAAACAATTCGGGGCCGCGGCTGAGGATCTCGCCGTGACTGCCCGCAGGCAGGTCTTGCAGTGCGTCATCCACGATCCGGACTTCGACGCCTTCGAGAAGCCGGCCGTCGGTGTGTGCCCGTTTGGCCAGCGCATCCTCCGACGAGCCCCCACTGATCGAGGGATGCTCGCTGGAACCGTAGGCGCGGAAGGCCATGATCCCGTGTTGGTGGGCCCGCTCGATCACGCTCGGCGGCACGCTGGCGCCGCCGACCCCGTACTCACGCAGACAGGACAGGTCGACCTCGCCGGCGAGGTCGAGCAACGTCGTCAGAAAGAACGGTGTTCCGCCCGTTGCGGTGATCCCGTGCTCGTTGATGAGACGGGCTGCCGTGGCGGCGTCCCAGGTGTCCATCACAACGTGCGGCATTCCCTGGAGCAGCATGCGCAATAGCCCGAGGGTGCCCGCGACGTGTCCCGACGGGAACGCCGCCAGGATGCGGCTGTCGTCGGCAACGCCGGTCAGGCGGGTGCGCAGCTCCGCGAGCAGGGTGGTGTGGGTGTGCTGCACACCTTTCGGCTGGCCGGTCGTCCCCGACGTGTAGACCAGCAGGCACACGTCGTCCGGTGCGGCAGCCGTCGGCGTGGACAACGGTTCGCTGTCGTTCACCAGCTGCGTCCAGTCGAGGTATCCCTGCGGCACCGAGTCTGCGATGACGGCCACCGACGACAGGTCAGGGCAGTCCCCGATGCGTTGCAAGTCGACAAGATAGTCCCGCCGGCCCAACCGGTCCGGCGTGACGAGCAGCCGCGCACGCGACTCCCGCAGGATGAAACCCAGTTCGCGCGGGCCGTAGCTGGGCACCACCGGTACCAGTACCGCCCCGGCGAGCACTGCGGCCGCCTGTGCGACGACCCCTTCGATCCGGCTGGGTACCTGGACCGCGACAGCATCGCCGGGCTGCACCCCGAGGCCGCGGAAGGCCGCCGCGCAACGGGTCGCCCGGTCGACGAGGTCGCCCAGGGGTACCGCCTCGCTGCGCGCGGCGCTGGAGAAGACGACGGGGAGGTCGGGTCGGGCGCTGGCCGCGGCAAGGATGGCGTGCGGCAACGTGAGAGTTCGGTCAGCGTCGGCAGCGGAGTGCCGTTGCGGCGGATCGTCCGCCGACACCGTCACTGCCGGTCGCCCGCGAATGTCGCTGCGCCGGCCGCGACCACCACGCCGTCGCGGCCCTCGTCGACGAGGGTGAAGCGGACCACCACCCGCCCGTCGGGCCCGGCCCATCCGTCCGTACGCACGTGGAAGGGGCCGGTGCGGCCGGGACTCACGAAGTGGACGTCCCAGTCGCGAACCTGGACGGCGTCGGTCCGGGCCAGCTCGGTGGCCAGCTCCATCGCGGCGGCTTCGAACACCACGTGGATTGGACCTAGGTGCAGCGACGCCGAGGTCGAGGCGTGGCGGGACGTCAGGGCGGGCAGTCGCCAGCCGTCGGAGCTCCGCTGAGCACCGAATACCACGTGCAGCGGGGGAAGGTCGGCGGTGTCGGGCAATTGCGGGGGCACGTCCACCGGCCGAAATGACTGCGGGGCGTCGCCGAGGGTGACGCCGACTCCGGTGGTGACGGCGATGACCCGGGAGGAGTCGTTGGCATCGGTGATCAGCGACCGGCTGAAGCCCATCTTGGCGCCCCGGCGCACGGTGCTGCGGGACACTCGGATCTGGGCGACGTCGCTGGCGTCGTCGAGGATGTGCAGTCCGTAGGTGACGGGTGCCGGGATCGCCTCGCGATCGCGCCAGCCGCCGGTTTCGGGCGCGGCGATCGCCAGTGGCGCTGCCATGATTCCGCCAGTGCTGTTGCGCATGTCGCGGCGCAGCCGCACCGTGTCGGGATCCACGGTCTGATTGAATGCCCGGCCGAGATACCAGTAGGTGATGAGGCCATCGGGACCCATCATCTCCCGCAGACGATCCCAATATTCCTCGACCGGACCCTCGCGAATGTCTCGGACCACGCTGCGATACCTCCTTGCCGACCCCCTGGTGCGGCAACCCCATCACCGTGAGATGCAATGCACGTGTTGTTTTTTGAACACTAGTCATACTAGTTTTGCAAGTATGACGTTATCGGATCCGCATCGAGGTCGTCGCGGTAATGGAGGGTGACTGTGGATCTTGATCTGACCCCGGACCAAGAGTTGCTGCGGGACACGACCCGCAAGTTCCTGCACGCCACCGTCCCGTTGACCGTGGTTCGGGCGCTGGCCGAGAACTCGGCCGGTTTCGATCGCGAGTGGTGGCAGCGCGGAGCCGAACTCGGCTGGACCTCGCTGCTCGTCGACGAGCGCCGAGGCGGAGGAAGCGTTTCGGGCGCGGGGCTGCGTGACCTCGCCCTGATCGCCGAGGAGATGGGCGCGATGGTGTCCCCGGGGCCGCTGATCGCGACAAACGTTGTCGTACAGACCCTGTCGCGCGACGCCTCCGAGGAGCTCGCGTCGCACGTCCTGCCGAGCCTGCTGTCCGGGGAGTCGGTCGCCGCGTGGTGCGTCGCGGAGCCGGGGCAATCGGTCACGCCAGACGGGATGACCCTGCGGGCGCGTCGCGACGGCGCCGAGTTCGTCCTGGACGGGGTGAAGCGACCGGTCGACACCGGCGGGCAGGCCGACTGGCTCCTGGTGACCGCCACCGGCCCCGACGGTCTGTCCCAGTTCCTAGTGCCATCGTCGGCGCCCGGCCTGCGGATCACTCCCCTGCACGGGCTCGACCTGGTCCGCAGGCACGCCGAGATCGGATTCGACGGCGTGCGAGTGCCATCGTCGTCGGTGGTCGGCGTCCTGGGTGGCGCCTCGCTGTCGTTCGAGGCGCAGCTGCAGACCGCCCTGGTACTGCAGTGCGCCGAGATCGTGGGCGCGACCGACCGCGTCTTCGACTTCACCGTCCAATACGCGTTCGACCGCTCGTCCTTCGGTCGTGCACTGGCGTCCTATCAAGCGCTCAAGCACCGCTTCGCCGACATGAAACTGTGGCTCGAGTCCGCCCACGCCATCACCGTCGACGCCACCAGGCAAGTCCAGGACGGCACGCCCGACGCAGGCGAAGTCGTCCGCATCGCCAAGGCCTACGTCGCCGAGCGATGCCCGGAGCTGATCCAGGACTGCATCCAGATGCACGGCGGGATCGGGGTGACATGGGAACACGACCTGCACCTGTACCTCCGCCGGGTCGTCCTTCATCGGCAGACCTATGGCGATCCGATCCAGCACCGCGATCAAGTGGCGATCCTCGCCGGCAGATAAAGGACAACAATGACCGTGACGACTGCGGCACCCGGGGGACTAGCCGAGGACCTCGACGCCTTCCAGGCGCGAGCCAAGGAATGGGTGGCCGCGAATCTGGAACCCCTCAACGGCGCCGACCCCTACCTGGGGCACGCCACCGACGACGCCGACCATGTGGTGCGGGCCAAGGCAATTCAACGAAGAATCTTCGACGCCGGGTTCGCGGGACTGTGCTATCCGGTCGAGTACGGCGGACGGGGGCTGCCTGCGGAATATCAGGACGCGTTCATCGACGTGACCTACGGCTACGAGCTGCCCCGGCTGTTCAACACCCCCACCTTCACCATCATCTTGCCGACCATCCTGGACTTCGGCACCGAAGAGCAGAAGAAACGGTTCATCCCCGCCGCGCTCAAGGGTGAGGAACTGTGGGTCCAGTTCCTCTCCGAGCCGACCGGCGGATCCGACCTGGCGGGTGCCCTGACCCGAGCTGACCGCCGAAGCGACGTCTTCGTTCTCAACGGATCGAAGATCTGGAGCACGTACGCGTGGAAGTCGGACTATGCGTTGTGCGTGGCGCGCACCGACTGGGACGTTCCCAAGCACGAGGGGCTCAGCGTCCTCATGGTCAAGGTGCACCAACCGGGGATCACCATCACCCAGATCAAACACGTCGACGGAACCGACGACTTCTGCCAGGAATTCTTCGACGACGTCCCCGTCCCCGCCGATCAGGTCCTCGGCAAGGTCAACGACGGATGGAACGTCGCGTCGCGGCTGCTGCTGCACGAACGGGAGGCGATGAGCGGCTCCTCACCGTATGCGATGGCTCCGCGCACCGCGGCCCACGAGAATGACCAGGTCAGCGCGGCGGCTCTCGCGCAGGACTCGGGCGGCGCGACCGATCCCCTGGTGCGGCAGCTGATCGGGGAAGCACGGGTGCTGACGCGCGTGCACACCGCGCTCGTCGGCCGCATCGCCACGTCCATCCGCACCGGCCGACTCCCTGCGGCGGCCGGATCGATCCCGAGGCTATCCAACGGGATGATGCGGGTCAGGCTGGCCAGCATTGCGTTGGAGCTCGCCGGCGATCGTGCGGTCGCCTGGAACGACGACGATCCGACCGGCGACCTCGGCGTGGCCTACCTCGGCCGCCAGGGACCCTGCATCGGCGGCGGCACCACCGAGATCACCCGCAACATCATCAGCGAACGCGTGCTCGGGATGCCACGCGAGCCTGCCGAGGACCGGAACCGGCCGTTCCGGGATGTGCGGACCAACGCAGCGGTCCCGCGACCCAAATCATGACAAACACAGGAGCAACCATGGCCAAACTCGACTTTCCGGTATTCGACGCCGACAACCACCTGTACGAAACCGAGGACGCGTTCACCCGACACCTGCCCAAGCGATACGAGGGGCTCTTCAAGTACGTGCAGGTGAATGGGCGCACGAAGATCGCCGTGGACAACGTCATCAGCGACTACATCCCGAACCCGACGTTCGAAGTCGTCGCGCGGCCGGGCGCCTTCGCCGAGTACTTTTCCGGCAACAACCCCGAAGGCAAGTCGCTGCGGGAGCTGGCCGGCAAGCCGATGCGGACCGGCGAAGAGTTCCGCACCGCCGAGCCGCGTCTTCGTCTGCTCGATGAACTGGGTCTCGATGCGGCGCTGATGTTCCCGACCCTGGCCAGCCTGCTCGAGGTCCGCCTCGCCGACGACCCCGATCTGACCTGCACGGTCATCCACGCGTTCAACCAATGGCTCTACGACGAGTGGACGTTCAACTACCGCGACCGGATCTTCGCCACCCCGATCGTGAACCCGTCCATCCCCGAGCGCGGAGTGGCCGAGCTGGACTGGCTGCTGGAGCGGGGCGCGAAAGTTGTGTTGATGCGGCCGGCCCCAGTCGCCGGTCATCGCGGCACCCGGTCCCCGTTCCTGCCGGAATTCGATCCGTTCTGGGCCCGGGTGGCCGAATCCGGCGTGCTCGTCACCCTGCACGCGTCGGACTCCGGCTACCAGCGCTACATCAACGACTGGGAGGGCACCAACCGCGAAACTCTGGCGTTCAAGCCCAACCCGTTCTATGACGCGGTGTCGCCCGGGCGGGCCATCAACGACACCGTCACCGCCGCGATCTGCCACGGCATGCTCAGCCGATTCCCGACCGTAAAACTCGCCAGCGTGGAAAACGGTGGCAGCTGGGCGATCGCGTGCCTCAAGGCGCTGGAGAAGACGCACCAGAAGATGCCGCAGGAGTTCGCCGAACACCCCCGTGACGTGTTCCTGCGCAACTTGTACATCAACCCGTTCTGGGAAGACTCCATCGAGGATCTGGTGAACCTCGTCTCGCCCGAGCACATCCTGTTCGGCTCTGATTACCCCCATCCCGAGGGGATGGCCGACCCGCTGCACTGGGCGAAGGAAATGGGCGACTTGTTCCCTGCTGCCGATGTGCGAAAGATGATGGGCGGCAACATGTTCGACCTTCTCGGGCTGGCCCATCCAGCCCGCTGATCCGCCGCCGTGGATGCTGGACACGACTCCGCGCTGGCAGCGATGAGTGCCGCGGCACTGATAGCTAGGCTGACTCAGCTTTAACGTGTTAGCCTCGGTGAGCGGCACCTTGAGGTTTCGTACTGGTAGAACATCATGGGCGCAATGCAACAACTACGTAGACGTCATCGGAGGGCGTGAGGAGAAGAATGAAGGCTGAATTCTCGTCGTCTGTCTCCGAACGGCCCTGGCATCTGCCACTGAACGAGAATCACGTTGCCATTTGAAGGACGTCATGACTGAGCAGCCGGGTGCGGCCCAAGCCTTCACCTATGAACACGACGGGTTGACGCTGGCGTATTCCGTGGTCGGTGACGGACCACAGCCGATCCTGTTCGTCCACGGCGCGACCGCGACCGGCGAATTCGAGTGGGCTGACCTGGCCACCGGCCTTGGCGCGGGCTATCGCTGCGTCCTGCCCGATCTGCGCGGCCACGGCCGATCGGAATTCCGGGCCACGGCCGCGACGGGGGATGCGGTCCGCGCGGATCTGCGCCACCTCATCGACCACCTGGACATGGGCCGCCCACATATCGTGGGTTTCTCCTACGGCGCGGAGATCGCGCTGACGCTGGAGCTGGACAAGCCGGGAACGGCCCGATCGCTGGTCCTCGTCTCCCCGGGGACCGGACGCCCCAGCGACTACAGGGTTCCGCCGCTGGAGTATCTACACCGCACCTGGCCGTTCGCGCTGCGACGCCTGCACGAGGCCGCCCATGGACCCGAGCACTGGCGCGAACTGGTGGCGGCATTGCACGAGGACAGCGTGTCTCGTCCCCAGCTGCCCGACGAAACGTTGGCTGGCGTCGCATGCCCGATCCTGTTGATGTCGGGCGACCGTGACGAGTCGACGCGTCGGCAGCAGGGTCGCCGGTTCGCACAACTCAATGCGCAGGCGCGATATGTCGAGATCGAGGGCGCGGCACACGCCGCCCATCAGAAGTGCCCGGATACGGTAAGGCAGGTCATCGGCGAGTTCCTGGCCGAAGTCGAGATCGAGAGAGTGGGGAACCATGGCGCGGTCAACTGAGGTGAAGCCGAAGAAGAACCAGCAGCCCGCCGAGGTGCACGAGCCGAGTTGGCAGAGGGACAGTGTCGACCGGTCGCTGCGCAACGCCCGCGCACGCGCCCAGGCGCGCAGTGACCGTTTCGTCGCGGCGGCGGTTGAACTCCTCGGGGAGCGCGACGAAAGCGACTTCACCATCCAGGACGTCGTCGACAAGTCCAACATGTCGCAGCGCACCTTCTACACCTTCTTCGACGGCAAGGACAGCCTCCTGTTGGCCGTCTACGAGACGATCCTGCGCACCACCGCGCTGCCGATACTGCGGGAGCGGTGCGAGGGCATCGCCGATCCAGTGTTGCGGCTCAAAGCGCTGTTGGAAGCGATATCGGAGATCACGGCGATGCCGGCCCGGCTGGCTCGTGGGCTCAGCGTCCTGCACCTGCGACTGACTGAATCGCGGCCGAACGATCTCACGCGCGCGCTGGAGCCGCTGCACGCCCTGATCGTCGAACTGCTCAAAGATGTCGCCGACGCGGGCCTGCTCCGGGAGGACGTTCCGCTGGCCACCCAGGCCGCGCTGCTGCAGGAACTGCTGCTGGCGACCTCGCACTCGGCGGTGTTGTCGGGCGGACGGTCGACCAGTTTCGATGACCTATGGGCGTTCTGTTCGTCGGCCATCCTCCGCCCGGCGGACTGACAGTCACCGCACCTTTCAGGTCACCGCACCACTGATCTTGAGGTCGATCAGTTCGTCGTCGGACTTGCCAAGGGCGCGCAGGATCTCGTCGGTGTGCTCGGCGAATTGCGGGGCCCGTGTGATTCGTGCTGGCTTCTCGTCGAACTGGACCGGATTGGCGACCAGTTCCCGCGCGGCGCCCTCGGTGTCGAGGACTTCGGCGATCAACCCGTTGGCCCGCATCGCGGTGTCCTGGCCCACTTCCCACGGGTCCTGTGCGACGGCCCATTGGCCCTCCATGCCCGCGAAGGCTGTGGTCCATTCGGCGAGGGGCCGTGCGGCCAATACCTCCTGCACGATCTCTGCCGCCGCCGCGGCATTGCCCATCAGCGCCTTGGTGGTGGCGAACCGCTCGTCGATGATGAGGTCCTCACGGTCGATGTGCCGACAGAACTCGGGCCAATAGCGCCCCGGCTGGAGCATCGCCAGGACGAGCCACCGGTCGTCGGCGGTTCGGTAGTTGCCGACCAGCGGGTTGGTGCGGGCCGAGTTGCCGGGTGCGCGTCGCGCCGGTGGCCCGCCCTCCAGAAGTGCGAAGCCGACCGACAGCGCGTTGGCCCAGGCCCCGACGCCGAGCAGGGAGACATCGACCACCGAGGTCTCACCGGTGCGTTCGCGGGCGAACAGTGCGCCTGCGATGCCGCCGGCGATGGTCATCCCGCCCAGCGAGTCGCCGTAGGCGCCGGCGGGCATCACACAGAGGCCGTCGTAGTCCACCGGGGTGGTCCCCAGCGCGCTGCCTGCCCTGGCCCAGAAGGCGGTGCTGTCATAGCCGCCCTTCTCGCTGTCGGGTCCGGCGGCACCGAAGCCGGATCCGCGCACATAGATGATGTCGGGGTTGATCTTGCGAACGTCCTCGAGTTCGATGCCCAGTCGGCGGCGCGCCGCGGGCAGGAAGTTCGTCAGGAACACGTCGCTGGTGCGGATCAGTTCGTGCAGAACCGCTAGGGCCTCGGGCTGTTCCAATGCCAGGCCGATGCTGCGTTTGCCCCGGTTGGGGTGTTCCATCAAGGGGGCGAAGGATCCGCTGCCGACCGGCATGCCCATCAGAGCGCTCAGGCCGCGCTGGGCGTCACCGGTTTCGGCGTGTTCGACCTTGATCACGTCGGCGCCCCAGTCGGCCAGGACCGCGCCCGCTGCCGGCACGAAGGTGAACTGCGCCACCTCCAGCACCCGGATGCCGTCCATCGGTCGGATCACAGTGTCTCCTTTGCAGTTTCAGGTCTGGCCCGGCACGAGCCCGTTCGCGTCGGCGGCGGTTCAGCTGCTCGACGGGCGGACGTGGACCACGTCCATCATCACGTCGCGAGGCCGGGTGATGACGTCGTGCAGCACGTCGGCGACGGTGGTCGGCGCGAGGAGTTTGGTGCCGCTCATTCGGGTCAGGTAGCCGTCGGCTTCCCATAGCGGCCAGGCCTTTTCGAGGTCGCCAGGCCCGAAGTTCTCATGGATTCCGGTGTCTGCGACCGCGCCGAGCACGACCAGGGTCACACGGATGCATTCTCGGCGCAGCTCCTTGCCCATGGCTTTGGTGAAGCCGTTGAGGCCGTTCTTGGTGGCGGCGTAGAGGGTCATCATCGGCATGTCGTCGAGGGTGATCTCGGAGGAGATGTTCATGATGTCGCCGCCGCCGGCCGCACGTAGCAGCGGAATCGCCGCACGCGTCGTGTAGATCGGCGCCACCAGGTTGGTGTTGACGGTGACGGCGATGTCTTCGTCGCTGGCTTCTTCGATCAACCGGATCCGGCTGGCGCCTGCGGAGTTGATCAGGACGTCGATGCGGCCGAACTGCGCTGCGATCTGTTCGAAGGCGGCGTTGACATCGTGGCTGCTGGTGACGTCGGTGACGATCGGCACGGCGCTGGGCCCGATGATCTCGACGACCTCGTCGAGGAGCAGTTTCCGGCGGGCCAGCAGCACCACCGTCGCGCCATCCTGCGCGAGGCGAATCGCGGTGGCCCGGCCGACGCCCATTGATGCGCCGGACACCACGGCGACCCGGCCCTCCATGCCTTTCGACATCACACCCCTCGCGTTCCAGTCTGCAGACCTAACGAAATATGCGGATCACGGTGCATTTGCAGCGCACTTGTTCCTTGCATCAGACGCAGATAACGTTCTACCATGACGCGCACGTGATAGTCATCATCTGACCCGAGATACTCGCGTCGGCAAAGCTCAGAAGGAGTCGGTTGTGGTCACAGATGTCACCGGCAAGGAGGCGAAGGACTGGGCGTCAGAACACCTGCGCGGCAACTGCAGTTCGCTCTACACCCCGTTCTGCGGTCTCGACGGAGATGACATCGACTACGAGACGTTGCGCACATTGGTGCGGCACTGCCTGGTCGACCTGGATCAGGACGGCATCTGGCTGACCGGCGGCATCGCCGAATTCTGGTCACTGACCACCGACGAACTCAAAGAAGTAACCCGGGTCGCCATCGAGGAGGCCCGACGGGTCAAACCCGACGCGCTGGTGCAGGTGATGTCGAGCACCGACACCGCCAAGCAGGCCGTCGAGCTGACACTGAACGCCCAGGAGTTGGGCGCTGACATCTGCTACATCCTGACGCCCTACTTCGAGTGCTCGGGGAAGCCCGGGGTGCTGGAGTACCTGCGCTATGTCGCCGACCGCACCGACATGCCGCTGGGCTTCTTCAACTCCCACTCGACGGGTCTGGTGCTGACCCCCGAGGAATGCGTCGAGCTCTACCGCGAGGTCCCCGCACTGTGCGGGCTGAAGAACGGACTGCTCGACGCGCAACACAGCCTGGCAGTACATCGGCTGGCTCCGGACATGGTGCTGTGGGAAGCAGCCGACGAGGCCGGGATCCGGCTGGGGATACCCCATCCGGGAGCTCTCGGCTCGGCGCTCTACCTTTACGAGAAGCCGGGAGCGCCGCTGTTCAGCGAATGGCGAGAACTGTTGGTGCAGGGTGATTTCGAGCGTGCCGACACCTTCGCCGCCGAGACCGGTCTGACCGCCATGCGGGAGGCAAGCCGCCGCTATCAGACCCATCCCGCCCGCCCGGGCATGTTCACGCACTGGGGAGCCGGATTCAAGTTCGGCGCCTCGTTGCTCGGGCTCCCCATCGGCGACCACCCCGCGCGGCCGCCGCAGACCGCGTTCCCCGACGATCTGAAGCCGCCGATCCGGCAGGCGTATGTCGCCTCCGGGTTCATCGAGTCCTGAGAACGGAGCACTGTCGTGGAAGTGCGCGAATTTCGCGCCGGGGTGCGGGCCTGGATCGACGAGGTCGGCGAGTCACTGGTTCCTGCGATCGAGGACCAGAGTGTCGAGAGTGTTGCTGCCCAGCTGAACCACCAGCGTCGTGTGCAGCGGCTGCTGTACGACGCCGGGTGGATGCGCTGGGGCTGGCCGGCGCGGATCGGTGGTCTTGGGGGTTCACCGATCCTGCGTGCCGTCCTCGGCGAGGAGCTCACCTGCCGAGCATTGGTGCACACCACGTCCTGGTCGATGCACGAAGTACTTGGGCCTGCGGTGGCCGAGTTCGGGCGCCCCGACATCGTCGAGGACATCTTCCCTCGGCTGTTGCGCGGCGAGGAATTCTGGTGTCAGGGGTTCTCCGAGCCCGACGCGGGCAGCGACCTGGGATCGATGCGGACCACTGCCCGTCGCCACGGCGACGGCTGGGTGATCAACGGCGAGAAACTGTGGACCAGCTGGGCGCACCACGCCACCCGCTGCATCGTGCTTGCCCGCACCGGTGGTACCGGGTCACGGGGCATCAGTGCCTTTCTGGTGGACATGGACACCCCGGGGGTCACCGCAAGCCCACTGGAGACGATGGCCGGCGTCGACGAGTTCTGCTCCACGTCATTCGTCGACGCGGAAGTTCCCGCGGAGCGCCTGCTCGGTGAACTCGACGCCGGTTGGCGGGTCGCGCAATTCATCCTGTCGTGTGAACGCGGCCCGATCTTCTGGCAGCGCGGCGCCTGGTTGGCGCACCATCTCGGCCTTCTCCTGGACGCCGCAGGCGACGGACGGTCCGCGTCGGCGCTAGGCGAGGCCTACCAACTGCTTTGGGCCTTCCGTGCCACCTCGAAGTCAACACAGGACCGCATCGGTACCGGTGATCTGCCTGGCCCCGAAGCGTCGGTCGACAAGATCATGATCGCCGCCGCCGACCAGGCCGTGTTCGACGTGGCACGCGACCTCCTGCGCGGCGACATCGAAACCGATGACACCGCACGGAGCCGGGCGTGGCGCCGCGAGTGGGCGTACTCGCGGGCCGCCACCATCTACGGGGGCACCAGTGAAATTCAGAAGGACATCGTGGCGTCGCGGCTGCTCGGACTGCCGAGAAGCGCGTGACTGAGACCCAGACCATCGACGCGGCCGAGCGTGCCCTGATGGCCGAGACTCTCAGTGGGCTGGCCGAGGACCTCGACGGGCCCGAACTCGTGGCGGCACTCGATGCGTTCGGGTTCGCCGACCTGCTCGCCGAGGCACCTCGCGACGCTGTGCCTGCGCTCTTCACGGCGCTCGGTCGTGCCGGCTCGATGTCGACGTCGCTGCAGGACGTTCTGCTGCAACCGCTCGCCGAATACCTGCCGGTGTCGACGACGGAATGCAACGTCGTCCTGCCCGGCATCGGCGCCGATCTGGTCGGCACAACCGACGGTCACGTTCTCGCCCTACGCGGTCTGGTCATCGGTGCGCGGCCAGCCCCGACGTTTCTCGCGCCGGTCGCGATGCGGGGTGAGCTGGCCTGGGTTGGCCTGCAGGAGTTCTCGGGGATCGCCACGCGCCGGGTCGAGGGTCTCGATCCGGCCTTGGCGATGACCGAGGTCACCGGCGTCGACGTGGCGGCCGACCTCGTCGTGACGGGAGAGCGCGCGGTCGCGGTCTGGGATGCGGTCGCGACGGCGGGCCGCTTGGCACTCGGATACCAGATCCTCGGTGCGGTCGGTGCGATGATCGACCTCGCCGTCGACCACGCCCGCAGCCGGGTGCAGTTCGGTAGGCCCATCGGGTCGTTTCAAGCGGTACGGAATCGCCTTGCCGATGCGCACGTCGCCCGCGAGGGGGCCGCCGCGGCCCTCGCGTCGGCCTGGGACGCCGACGACGCCCACTTGGCGGGCCTGCTGGCCAAATCGTTGGCTGGGCGGGCGGCGCGGATCGCCGCCACCCACTGTCAGCAGGTGCTCGCCGGCATCGGCTTCACCGCCGAGCACCCGTTCCACCGCTTCCTGGCCCGCGCCCTGGTGCTCGATTCGGTGCTGGGTTCGGCCACCGAATTGCCCGAAGTGATTGGGGCTCAACTGATCGCGGCCGGGTCCATCCCCCGGCTGGTCGACCTGTGAGCACCAGCGAACCGTCCCGCACCCTCGGCCGCCCGGCAGTCGTCGTCGACCGAGACGGACCCGTGGCGTGCGTGAGCTTGGCACGGCCGGAGAAGGCCAACGCGATGGACGCCGAGATCACCGACGCCCTGCTCGAAGCGGTCATCGGCTTGCGCGACGATCCCGGCGTGCGGGCCATGGTGCTGACCGGCCAGGGCGGCGCCTTCAGTGCAGGCGGTGACTTCGGCACCATCCGCGCGATGCGCGACGACCGCCATATGCGCGGCGCGGTGCTCGACGCCCACCAGGACTTGTTCTGGGTCATGAGGCGCCTACCGTTCCCGACCGTCGCGGCCGTCAACGGCGCCGCGGTCGGCGCCGGCGTCACGGTGGCGCTGCTGTGCGACCTCGTCGTGATGGCCGAAGACACCTTCCTGTCCGACCCGCGGGTCTCCCTTGGGCTTCTCGACGGTGCAGGCGGGTTGGTGCTCTGGCCGCTGCTGACCAGCCTGTCTGCTGCCAAGGAACATCTGCTGCTCGGAGACCGGGTCAGCGGCACCGAAGCCCATCGACTGGGGCTGGCGAACCGGGCGGTACCCGCCTGCGATGTGTTGGAGGAGGCCCTGGGTCTGGCCGATCGTCTGGCGGCCCTTCCGGCACAGGCGGTCCGGGAGGCGCGCCAGCTGCTGAACTCGCACATCGATCGGGCCGCCGCGATCCTGCCGGACTGTGCGCGCGCCGAAAGCGCGTGCTTCGACACCGAGGAGCATCGCGTGCTGCTGGAGCGCCTGAGTGCGCGGGTGGCAGCCAAGACGGCGGGGACCACCTAATGGGCGCCGGCAGCCGGGTCGCGCTCGTCACGGGCGGAACCCGGGGGATCGGCCGCGCCGTCACCGAGCGGTTGACTCGGTCCGGGGTGGCGGTCGCCGCGGCGTACGCCCGTGACGTCACCGCCGCGGAAGCGGTCCGCGATGACGCTGCGCGGTCCGGGGCGACCGTGACGCTGCATCAGACCGACGTCGGGCAGCCGGCGGCCTGCCACAAGCTGGTCGCCGAGGTTCTCGAGCAGCACGGGCGGCTGGACTATCTGGTCAACAACGCCGGGACGGTCATCGAGCAGCGCCTCGGCGACGTCAGTGCCGAGGACTGGCACCGGCAGCTGGCGGTGAACCTGTCGTCAGCGTTCTTCCTCAGTCAGGCGGCGCTGGCCCACATGACGCAACAGCGGTTCGGCCGGGTGGTCAACATCGGCTCGGTCACCGCCCTCATGGGCAGCCCCGTCCAGGTCGCCTACGGCGCCGCCAAGGGCGGCATCGTCGGCCTGACCAGATCCACCGCCCGTGCCGTCGCGCGAAAGGGCATCACCGTGAACTGCGTAATCCCAGGCAGTTTCGACACCGACATGTCCGCCGAACTGGTGTACACCGACCGGGATGCGGTGACGTCGATGATCCCGGTCGGGCGCTGGGGCCGACCCGAGGAACTCGCGCACGCCGTCGCGTTCCTGCTCGACGACCTTGCCTCCTACGTCACCGGCGCGGTCCTGACTGTCGACGGCGGAATGAGCATGGGCGGTTGAGGATGAACCGAACTCGACTGACCGCGGCCGACATCGTGGCGCCCCCGGTGGCCGCGGACCGCTTTGCCGAGTACCGCCGCTTCGGATACGTCAGCGACCTGACGATGTCGGCGTCGGTCGTGCGTGCCGCCCGGCAGTGGGGCTCACGGCCGGCCATCATCGAGGGTGGCCATCAGCTGAGCTACCAGGAACTGCTCGAGGTGGTCGAACGCGCGGCCGGGTGGCTGGCTGGAGCGGGCATCGGGCCCGGCGACGTGGTGTGTTGGCAGACGCCCAACTGGTGGGAAGCCCACGTGCTGGGGCTGGCGGTCTGGCATGCCGGCGCGGTGAGCTGCCCGATCGCCCCGTTCTACCGGGAACACGAACTGCGCCAGGTCATCCAGCAGGTACGGCCCTCAGCCGTGTTGACAGCCGAGACGTTTCGCGGCTTCGCCCACGCCGAGGCGTTCGACGACCTGCTGGCCGCGGCCGGCCTGGGCGAGATCCCGCGCGTCGTGCTGCGCGGAACCCGGTCGGGCTGGTCGCCGTTCGACGTCGTCGTCTCCCACAGCCGGCGCCAGCAGTCCGCCATTGTTGGGGCCGACGAACCCTGCCTGATCCTCTTCACCTCGGGGACCACCTCGGGCGCCAAGGCCGCGGTGCACTCCTCACGCACGTTGCTGGCCGAAACTCGTCAGCTCGCCGACGCGTGGGGTCTGTCCTGGGAGGACGTCGCCTACATGGCGGCTCCGCTGCAACACATCACCGGCGTGCTCAACGCGATGACCATCCCGTTGTTGGTCGGCGCCTCGGCGGTGCTTGCCGAACGGTGGGAACCCGACGTCGCGGTGGCCGACATCATGCGCCACCGGGTGACGTATTCGGCTGGGGCGACGGTGTTTCTGGAGGAGCTCACCGACGCCGCCCGCGCCGCCCGCGTTCACCTGCCGCTGCGGATGTTCGCCTGCGGTGGGGCGGCGGTGCCGCGCGCGGTCATGGAGCGCAGCGAAGATCAGGGGATTCCCGCCGCGCGGGTGTACGGCATGACCGAGCTGCCGACGGTGACGGTGATGAACCGCGCCTATCCGTTCGACCTGCGCGCGGAAACCGACGGCGCGATCGCCCCGGGGGTGCAGGTCCGGGTCGTCGGGGCGGACGGTGAGCCAGTGGCCGCGGGAAGTGCAGGCGAACTGCTGGTGCGCGGGCCCGAGCAGATGCTGGGCTATCTCGACGCCGAGGCCAACCGGGCCGCCCTCGACGACGCGGGATGGTTCTCCACAGGGGACGTCGGCGTCGTCGATGGCGCGGGCTTCGTCACCATCACCGGGCGTCTGAAGGACGTCATCAACCGTGGCGGCGAGAAGTTCTCCGCCCGCGACATCGAAGACCTGCTCGTCACGCACCCGGCGGTGCGCCACGCTGCGGTGGTGCCCGGACCCGACGCGAGATTCGGTGAGGTTCCCGTCGCGTTCGTCGTGGTCGACCATCCGGGCCAGGCGTCGGCCGACGACCTGGCCCGCCACCTGCACGCCACCGGGCTGGCACGCCAAAAGACACCCGTCGCTTGGCATTTCGTGGACTCTCTGCCGATGACACCGTCGGGCAAGGTCAAGAAGTTCGAGCTGGCCGCAATCGCGGACACCGCAGAAGGGCAAGAATGAACGTCGAACAGTTCCGTACCCTGCTCGACTTGAGCGAGGACGCCAACGGCCGGATGGTGCTGCCGGTCTTGAACGCCAGCTCCGAGCGGGTCTTCGGCGGTCAGATTCTCGCGCAACTGATCGCGGCGATCGCACCGCCGGACAAGTCCGTGAAGTCGCTGCACGTCGCGTTCCCGCGCGCGGGACGACCTCGCAAGCCGCTGTTTCTGGAGTTGGAGCACACTCACGAAGGCCGCTCGGTCGGGCATCGGCGCGCCGTCGTGTGGCAGGACGAAGGCCCCGGCCGCCGCATCGTGGCTACCGCGTCGATCCTCGTCGACCAGCCCGACGAGAGTTACGAATATCAGCACGCCGCCGTGGTGTCGGGAGATCCGATGGACGCCAAGCCGATTGACTTCGCCGTCGTGCCAGGAGAGTCGAGGTTGATCAGTTATGTCGGCCTCGACGACGAGCGCGCCCTGCCCGCCGAGCTCGCGTTCTGGATGCGCTGTCCGGGATTTGCCGATGCACCGCTGGCGCAGCCGGCCCTCGCCTACGTCTCGGACTGGCCGCTCATCGGCACGCTGCTCAAAGCGGTGCCCGGCGTCAGCCAGTCCGATGCCCACGTCCTGCTGGAGACCGGCGTGGTGACCCATTCGCTCTGGTTTCACCAGCCGTTCGACGTATCGCAGTGGCTGCGGGTCGAGACCCGCGGTACCCGGCTGGCCGGTGGCCGAGGCTTTGGCACCGGCGCCGTTTACACCCAGGAGGGATCGCTCGTGGCGTCCTTCGCCCAGGAAAGCGTCATAAGGAGACAGCAATGACAGCAGAGCATTTCGTCCGATACGAAATCGAGGACCGGGTTGCGGTCATTACCCTGGACCGGCCCGGTGCCGCGAACGCGCAGACTCCTGGCATCCTCAAGGATCTCGACGACGCATGGCGGCGTGCGGACAACGATCCCGACGTGCGGGTCATCGTCCTGACCACCACCGGCAAGCACTTCTCCGCCGGCCACGACATGTCCGGCAGCGACCCGTCAGGCGATGGTCGCGGCCTTAGCCCCCAGCGCACCGACGGCAAGCTGGTGGCCGAGGACTACTACGACTGGGAGACGCGGGGCTACCTGGAGTACGCCAAGCGCTGGCGGGACATTCCCAAGCCGACCATTGCCGCGGTGCAGGGCAAGTGCATCGCCGCAGGGTTGATGCTGTGCTGGCCGTGTGACCTCATCGTCGCCGCGGACAACGCGCAGTTTTCCGACCCAGTCGGTCTGCTCGGCATCATGGGCGTCGAGTATCACGCGCACACTTGGGAATTCGGCGCGCGAAAGGCCAAGGAGATGTTGTTCACCGCGGGGTCGGTGAGTGCCGAGGAAGCACTGCGCAGCGGCATGGTCAACCACGTCGTGCCCTTGGATGAGTTGCGCGCCTTCACGATGCAACTGGCGCACCGCGTCGCCCAGACCGACCCGTGGGCGCTGCGGCTGGCGAAGCGGGCCGTCAACCACACGCTCGACACCATGGGTTTCTCGACGGCGATCGCATCGTGCTTCGACATGCATCATCTCGGGCACACCCGGGCGCTGGCCGCGACCGGTGGGCAGACCGTGGTGATGGCCGACCTGGAACGGATGAAGGCCGCGGGCCGCGCGAGGTGACGGCCAGGTTCGACGGCAAGGTCGCCGTCGTAATCGGCGCCGCCGGCGGCATCGGCGCGGTCACCGCACGCCGGCTGGCATCCGAGGGTGCCGCGGTGGCTCTGGTGGATCTGACCGCCCCGCAGGACCAGACGGACCAGATCGTCTCCGGCGGCGGCAGCGCCGTGCCTACGTGTGTGACATCACCGACCGGGCCGGCGTCGAGGCCGTGTTCGAGGAGGTCGTCACCGACTTGGGCGGCCTGCACATCCTGATCAACCACGCCGGAATCACCCGCGACGACTTGTTGTTGAGAATGTCCAAAGACGACTGGGACGCCGTGATCGCGGTCAACCTCACAGGTGCCTACCACTGCGCGCAGGCCGCGCAGAAGCACATGGTCGCCCAGCGTTGCGGCAAGATCGTGTCGCTGTCCAGCCGTTCAGCCCTGGGTAGCCGGGGACAGGCTAACTACGCGGCGGCCAAGGCCGGAATCCAGGCCCTCACAGCTACATTGGCCATCGAGCTCGGTCCGTACGACATCAACGTCAAGGCGGTCGCCCCGGCTACATCGCCACCACGGTGACCGAGGCAACCGCGACCCGCGTTGGATCCACGCCCCGAAGAGCACCAGCGGTCCGCTGCCGAGCGCACTCCGCTGGGCCGGGTGGGGCAGCCGGAGGAGGTCGCCGCCGTCATCGCGTTCCTGGCCGCCGACGAGGCTTCCTACGTGAGCGCCAAACCGTCTATGTCAACGGCGGGGCCCGCTGTGCGTCTGACCTTTGGTCGATCACGTGCAGAATTCGAGGGCCGAGAAGGGACCACCGGCGGCGTCGCCAGCGACCCAGCATCTTGGACGGCGAAATTCTGGGAGTCGCGATTGTGCACACGGAGTCCGCTACATCGAATACCCCCAGCGTCATTCCAGAGCTCGCGGCGCAGACCCCTGTGTCCTTTCGCAGCGCGCGCGATGGCCAGGAGGACGTCGGCAGAACTGTCGGGCAACAGCTGGCAGGACGTACACACTGCCGCGGATTCCGGCAGCAGATCCTTGTGGCACAGGTCATTTCGGTCGATGCTCGGCGGCAATGATCGTTTGTGCGATGCCTTTGCCCGACTGGGCCGTCCGTGACGTGAACGATCGTGGTGCCGGCCCGACCGGCAATGCGCGATTGTGATGGATCCGCCCCTTGTTTTGTTCGGTTCCGAATACTACAGTTTCGATCGAAACGGTAGGTCAGGAATACTCGCGCAAACGACACCACGTCGCCCGAGCAGGCCCGAGGGGACAAGCTGAGGGCCGGGAACTGTGCCAATCCGTTGGCGGTCGCTGGAAGGATCGCCGTGGTGGCGAACCCGCGAACGCTGGGCGTCAGGTCCCGCCGCGCGGGCCGCCCTCCGCGTCCGCGGCGTGTTCCGGAGATGGCCAACCATTGACAAGTAAAATACGATTTTGTATTATTCTACTTCGTACTGATTAGCCGGATTGTCAGGGTGATACCCCAAAGGAGGGGCCGTGCGCGGAGCCATTCTGCATAACGTCCACGATGCGGAACTCGAGATTCGCGACGACATCGAGTTGGTGCGCGCCGTTGGCCCAGGCGAGGTTCACGTGCGGATACGTGCCACCGGGATATGTCACTCCGATCTTTCTGCCATCGACGGCGTCTTGCCGGCACCCGCGCCGTGCATTCTTGGCCATGAGGCATCCGGCGATGTGTTGGCCGTTGGAGCCGGGGTGACGTCGGTTCAAGTCGGTGACAAAGTGATCCTGTGTTTGATCCCGCCCTGCGGACGGTGTCGATTCTGCCTAGGTAATCAAGCCAACCTCTGCGACAGCGTGGTCAACCCGTTCGACACCGAACCGCTGTACGCCGTGGGCGACACTGTCCTGTCTAGCTTGGGTGGTATTAGCAGCTGGGTAGAGGAAGCCATTCTCCCAGAACAGGGCGTGATAAGGATCGACCCCGCCGTCCCCTACGACGTTGCTGCGATCGTCGGCTGTGCGGTCACCACCGGTGTCGGTGCTGTCATCAATTCCGCGAAGCTCGCTCCCGGATCGACGGTCGCCGTCTACGGTTGCGGCGGCGTCGGCATGAGCGTCATCCAGGGTGCTCGACTGGCCGGGGCGGCCGAGATCTTGGCGATCGACTTCTCCCAGGGCAAGCTCGACTTGGCTCGAAAACTCGGGGCAACCCATGTCGCCAAGCCCAAGGACGCGACCGAGGTCGGCGACCAAATCCACGGTGGCGTCGGCTTCGACGTGACGTTCGAGGCGATCGGTCGTGCGGCAACGATTCGGGACGCCTACGACAGCGCTCGTCGCGGCGGTATGACCATCGTCGTCGGTGCGGGTGGCATGGAAGATATGGTCGAATTCTCCGCTTTCGAGCTGTTCTTCTTCGAACGCACTTTGAAGGGCAGCGTTTACGGCTCGGCGGATGTTCGTCGTGACTTTCCACTACTTCTTGACCTCTGGCGCGCGGGTCGTCTCGATCTCGATGCGCTGGTCACACGTCACGCAGGACTTGACGACATCAATGACTGCTTAACGGCAATGCGACAGGGAGACGAAGTGCGTCAGGTGATCGAATTCTGATGAGTGATCTCGATATTGATAGCGGCCTCGACGGCGGCAACAGCGACAAGGGATGCCCGGTCGGTGTCGTGAACTACGACCATCACGCGGTTTCCGGGATGGCATCGCCGTTTGCGATGATCGCGGAGAACCGCGCTGCCTGTCCGGTCGCGCACACTGCGGCTCATGACGGCTACTGGGTGTTGTTCCGGTATGACGACATCGTGGCGGCCGCAAAGGATAGCGACCGATTCAGCTCCAGCAGTGGCGTGACGATCCCGCACCACAGCTTTCCGATCGAGCTGCCGCCGATCGAAAGCGATGCGCCGCGCCACCGCGAGTTCCGCTCCCCGCTGACCCCTTACTTTGCGCCCAAGGCCATCAAGTTGATCGAACCGTCCATCCGACGGTCGGTGCGCAATTTGATGAGTGTCTTCATCGAGGAGGGCAAAGCAGATCTCGCGGAGCAGCTCACGATGCGGGTGCCGGCGATGGCGATCACACAGCTGCTGAACATTCCCGACGAAGACCGGGCAAGCTTCGTCGATTGGACGGTGCGGCTGATTCGCAATCCGGAGGACCTCGACGCAATCGGCGACGCGATGGAGTACTTCGGCCACATCTACGACGATCGTCAAGCGAATCCTCAGGACGACATTCCCACGTTCATGTTGGGGATCGAGGTCGAGGGAAGGCAGATCAGCGAGGAAGAGTATCTCTGCATGCTCAACGTGCTGGTCATGGCAGGGCTGGACACGACCGCTAATGCGGCAGCAAACATCTTGGAGCTGCTCGACCTACAGCCCGACGTTCGAGCACGCCTGATCGACGATCCTTCCCAGATCGCCGAGAGCATCGACGAGCTCCTCCGTTACGTCACCCCGCTGCCCGCATTGGCGCGGACGACGACTGAAGACGTCGAGATCAACGGGATCCACATCCCCGCCGGGGATCGGGTACTGCTCAACTGGATCGCCGCGAATCACGATCCGGACGTCTTCGTTGATCCAGACACCCTCGACCTGGAACGCAGCCGGCGTGTGTCGCACGTGGCGTTCGGTGCGGGTCCGCATCGCTGCCTCGGTACCCACCTCGCCCGGCTGGAACTCGTTGTGCTCCTTGAAGAGATCCTCCGCCTCATCGGCGATTACAAGGTAGATCGCGATCGGGTGACTCGTTTCCCCGGACTAACCCGCGGCATTGCGTCGCTGCCCGTGACGTTTACCCCCCGCTCGAAGACAACTCTGGCCGATACCGAAGGGCCCATTCATGACTGAAACTACATTGGAGACATGGGGTAGCACCCTGATCGCCGGTGAAGCCCGTACTGAGGGTGAACTCGGCGAGGTGCCACACGTCAATCCCGCGACGGGTCAGGTTCAGGCCAGCGTCGGTCTCGCGGGGCCTGAAACCATCGACGACGCAGTCGCTTCCGCACGGGAAGCGGCCAGGCAGTGGGCTGAGACCTCCACCAGTGATCGCCGCTCGGCGATGATGCGGGTGGCCGACCGGATCGAGGCGGAGGCGGGGCCTCTCGGGGAGATCGGCACCAGAGAGAACGGAACTCCAGCGAGTTTCGCGTCGCTTGCGTGTGGAACATTTCCCGCCGAGTACTTCCGGTACTTCGCCGGCTGGACGGAGAAGATATCCGGCAGCCTGGTACCGATTTCCCCACAGAAGGCGATCGATTACGTGGTTCACGAGCCGTACGGTGTCATCGGCGCCATCGTTCCGTGGAACGGCCCGCTCGGGCTCATCGGAATGAAGTTGCCGGCCGCTCTGGCCGCGGGCAACGCCGTCGTCATCAAGACCTCCGAGCTCGCTCCCTTCACGCCGTTTCGGCTCGCTGAGCTCTGTGTCGAGGCAGGTTTGCCGAAGGGTTTGGTCAACGTGGTCACCGGCGACGCGAGGGCCGGCGAAGCGTTGGTCACTCACCCGGGCATCGACAAGATCTCGTTCACTGGCGGTATCGGTACCGGTTCGAAGGTGATGGCCCAGGCTGCCAAGACCATCAAGCCGCTCAGTCTGGAGCTCGGCGGAAAATCCGCGTCGATAATCTTCGCCGACGCGGACTTGGACGTGGCGGTATCGACTGCGGTCCAGGCCGGGATAGCCATGCAGAGCGGCCAAGCTTGCATGGCGCCGACCCGGCTGCTGGTGGAACGTTCGGTCTACAGCGAGGTCGTCGACGAGATCGTCAGCTTGGCAGAGGTATTGGAAGTTGGGGATCCGCAGGATCCGGGCACGCTGATGGGGCCGTTGATCACCGAGGCGCATTGTGAGCGGGTGCTCGGGATGATCGAGAAGGCGACCAATTCCGGCAACGGAAAGCTGGCCACCGGTGGTCATCGGCTTGGCGGGGAACTCGCAGCTGGTTACTTCGTCGAACCGACGGTATTCACCGACGTGGACCCGATGAGCTATATCGCGCAGACCGAGGTCTTCGGCCCGGTGCTCTCGATCATTCCCTTCGATTCGGAGGAACAAGCAATCGCAATCGCGAATAACACGCCCTTCGGATTGGCGGGATATGTCTATACGCAGGATCTGCGGAGAGCGCACCGGGTCGCCGGCGCCCTGCAGGCGGGCTACATCGGCGTCAACGCCTTCCCATTCCTGCCGCCCAGCGCCCCGTTCGGTGGCTACAAGCAGAGCGGTTTCGGTCGAGAACTGGGTACCGAAGGCGTGCACGAATTCATGCAGACGAAGAACGTCTACATCTCGCTGGATTGAAAGGACACCAAAGTAATGAGTGACGTCCCAGAGTTTGGCACCCTCGGGTTCTACGACGAGGTGGCTAGACAACTGAATGCGGACCCACAGTGGCGTGAGATGGCGACGCCGATTACCTACACGATGACATTCCATTACTTGGAACCCACGAACAAGTATTTCTACCTCAAGTTCGAGTCCGGTGAGATAACTGAGACGGCGGAACTGTCGGGCCCCGACGAGCGCCACGTCGACTTCCTCATCGAGGGCAAGCCGGAATCGTGGGCTGGGGTGATCAAGCAAGAGATCAATCCCAATGCTGCCATGGCGACGGGCAAGTTGAAAGTCCAAGGTAAGCAGACGATTCTGCTCCGCCACATGAAGAAGTTTTCCTACATGATCAACAAGATGACGACAATCGAAACGGTTTTCCCGTCGTAGCCAGCTTCGCTCGTGTGGTCGGTGATGGGTGAGGAGGGCGGACGGGCGTGGACGTTGCTGTCGACACGATGAACGATAAGAACCAGCATGACTGGATCGGTCCGCAACGGTGCGGTCCGAAGCAAGGGTGTCGCTGCCCAACGGAGGGGTTCGCCTTGGCCGATCGCAGCTCCAAGTATCCGCAGCGTAGCGCACTTGGGCAGGCCGGAGGCCCACCACCGCGAGAAGGTGACCGGTGACCACAAGCGCCACTGGTACCGATCCGGCCGTCAGCGCGCCTGGGTCCGATAACGCGGGGGAGTCGGCCACAAATCACTCCTCGGGCCGTCGAACTTCACCCGGGTCGGCGCCGTCGGCCGTTGTTCGGCTTCGCGGGACCCTGGATCGCATCGTGCGGACGCCAGTCACCACTGCAGCAACGGCGGGGCGGGCGGTGATCCTTGCCGCGGCCGTAGTGCGCTACTCCATCGTTGACGCGATCTCGCTGCGCTTGCCCGTTGGTGAAGTCGTCGTTCAGGCGTGGACGCTCTACAAAGTGACCGCCCTACCTGCGCTGCTGATGGCCATTCCGTTCGGTGGGATGGTCGCCGTCCAAGCATCGGGCCTGATCAATCAGGTCGGGGCCAACTCACTCGTAGGAGCCGCGAGCGGTGTGGGCGTCGTCCGCCAGGGCGCGCCGATCACCGCAGGGCTCCTCATGGGTGGTGCCGCGGCGGCGGCAATCGCGTCCGATCTCGGCGCGCGGGCGATACGCGAGGAACTCGATGCGCTGCGGGTGATGGGCGTCAACCCCATTCGTCATCTGATCGTGCCGCGCTTTCTGGCGTTGATCCTGCTGGCGCCCATCTTGTGCGCGCTCATCATCGCGTCCGCAGTGGGCGCGTCATTCGTCATTGCAATCACCGTCAGTGACGTGACAAGTGGAAGCTTCTGGGCCTCCTTCGGAGCGTTCGCGAAGATGGTGGACGTTTGGTTTGCGATTGGTAAGGCCGTCGTGTTCGCAGCAATCGTTGGGATCGTGTCTTCGCTCAAAGGAATAGAGGCCAAGGGTGGACCGCGCGGCGTGGCGGATGCGGTCAATGCAGCTGTCGTGCTTAATGTGGTCGGTATCGTCATCGCGAACCTGGTGATTACACAATTGCAGACGATGTTCTTTCCGATGCAGGTCGCATGATGAGTGCTCCAACAGCTAGCCCCGTCGCCGCGACGCCGTCCAACTATTACGGTCGGTGGCGCCGAATCACGCTTCCGTTCCGGCAGGGGTTTCGAACCGCCGGGCAATGGATCGTCTTCATCGCGCAGGTCATCTATCTGATCCCGCTGACGGTCCGCATGTATCGCCGGGAGACGTTGGCACGGATGAACAACCTGGCCTGGGGCCGCGGTTCATTGGTGGTCGACGGTGGCGTGATCAGCGTCCTGGTAATCCTTGGTATGGCGATTGGGGCTTCGATTGCGATCGAGGCATTCGCCACGTTGAACATGCTCGGATTCGGTGCGCTGTCGGGGATCGTCGGCGGGCTAGCCAACGTTCGTGAAATGTCACCGCTCGTCGCTGGCATCGCGTTTGCGGCGCAGGCGGGCTGCCGCATGACGGCCGAGATCGGTTCGATGCGGATCGCTGAAGAAATCGACGCGGTCGAGGCAATGGGATTGCGGTCCATACCGTTTGTCGTGGGAACGCGCCTCATCGGCGGATTGACTATCGTGATACCTGGCTTCGTACTCACGTTGCTGGTGAGCTTCTTCGTCTCGAACACCATGATCAAAGTGGCCTACAGCCAGGCCGGCGGCACCTACGATCACTACTTCGTTCAGTTCTTGTCGCCCACTGATCTGGCGTATTCCACCGTGAAGGCAGTCATCTTTTGCGCCGCGGTGACGCTCATCCACTGCTACTACGGCTACTTTGCGTCGGGCGGTCCGGTCGGAGTGGGCCTGGCCTCCGGGCGGGCCGTGCGCGCGAGCCTGGTGGCCATCATGGTGCTGGACTTCGCTCTGACAGTGGCCCTTTGGGGCCTCAAGCCGACCTTCGTCTTCACAGGGTAGAGAGTTTGATGCAATGACGTCGCTACTCAGAAGATCTGACGAGTCGGAGACTCGGGTGCTAACCAGGATCGGTGCTGTCGCCGGCCTGCTCATTGCCGTCGTGGCAACCGTTGGTATTGTCGCCAACCCGTTTGGCGGTACGCCGAAGAATGTCATTACGGTTGCCATCGAGACTCCGTACGTCGGGCAGGGTGTCGTCAGCGGCACCCCGCTGATCATGCATGGTGTGACGGTTGGTGAGGTCACTGCGGTTTCCAGTTTGCCAAACGGACTGGTCCGACTGAACACCGAGTTGAAGTCAGCATCGACGACCGGCTTGACCGATGCAGTGGGAATTGACTTCAGGCCGGCCAACTACTTTGGGGTGACAGGGGTAAATCTGATTCCGGGCGACGGTGGGTTACCGCTTCGAAGCGGCAGCAAGATCAGCGTCACCCCGAAGGGCAACTTCGCCCTGCAAGCATTGCTGTATCGCCTCGGCGAACTATCGAATCAAGTGGTCACGCCGCGTCTGATCAGTGTCGTCGAACGCGCGACGCGCTATACGGATGCGCTGAATCCCTTGTTGGAAACGATGATCATCGTTTCCACGACGGTGACCAACGTGCAGACGGTGAGCACTCCCCAGCTCCTGAGGAACACGACCGGGATAAACGTCGCCTTTCCGGGTTTCGTGGATGGGTTGATCAGCACCGGAGATCTGTTCTTGAAAACCAAGGTCGGCATCGGTTTTGACGCAGACCAGGATCTCAAGACCAATCCGTTCGTGCAGTACTACGACGATGCGCAGTTGAAGCAATACGCCGAGGCGCGGCACTTGTTGGCGTCGAATCCGGACGACTTCGTTTTCGGCAGAAGCAAGGAGTGGCTGAAGGGCGCCGAAACCGATCTGTTCAGCAAGGTCGGAAACCTCCTGTCATCGCACATCAACGATCTGTTCCCGGCCGTTGAAGAACTTCGTGCGATCACCGACGTCGTCCCGAAATTGATTCCCGCAGGCGACATCGCAGTCACCCTGCGAGAGCTGCGGGAAAGGCTGGAACGGATGTACGCGGGGTCGGGAGACCAGCGCGCGTTACAGGTGCGCATCATCTTGGATCAGCTTCCAGGGCAGGCCGGCCCACTCAACTTGGCGTTGGGAGCGGCCGAATGAAGAAGCCCCTGGGCGCATTGTGGCGACTCGCGTTGGCCGCCGTCGTCAGCGCCGTGCTGCTGATCGTGATTGCCAACGTCATTACCCAACCCGTCGACGCCCCGACGGTTGCATACACTGCGGAATTCACCGATGTGTCCGGTCTCCATGAGGGAGCCGACGTGCGCGTCCGCGGTGTCCGGGTCGGCAAGGTTGATTCACTTGAGGTCAAGCGATCCGACGGGCGGAGTCTGGCCGCGGTGAATTTCACGATGGACCGCCGATACAGCGTGGTGCCCACCAGTCGGCTGGCGGTCAAGTTTCAGGCACTCACGGGTTTGCGCTACATCGACGTGACGGGCGCCGCCGACGGTGGCGCGACACCGAATCAAACGACGATGACGAATGTGCCAACTACCATGACACAGCCATCATTTGACATCACCGTGCTGTTCAACGGCTTGCAGCCCGTATTGGCCGCGCTGAGTCCAGACGAGATCAATAAGTTCACCGATAGCGTTGCTACCTTCCTCGCCGGCGACGGGGACGGACTCGGACCCATGCTCGACAGCATTCGCTCACTGACCGCGTTGGTCTCGGATCGCGAGGAGGTGATATCGACACTCGTCCGCAATCTCACGGTCCTCGCCGACGGCGTGCACGGCCGTTCCGACGAACTGATTCAGATATTGCAGTTGGTGCAGGTTCCGGTCGACGCGGCCATGACCGTGCTCGATGAATTTCGCAAGTCACAGATCTACGGCCCGGATTTCGTTGGAAGTGCGGTGCATTTGCTGGACAGCGTGGGCATCAAGCCCGGGATCAATATCGACACCGCCCTCGATAAGGCGTTCACGAATGTGTACGACTTCATGGACGAGGTCAAGCGTGTCCCGGTGGTCTGGGAGAACATCGGGCCCCCACCGGTCCAAGGTACCCCGGCCCCGTGCGCCAAAGGGCGAGCCGAGCTCCCGCTGCCGATGGATGTACTGCTGAATGGCACCAAGGTGATGGTATGCAATCAATGACGAAATCGATTCGCAGCCCCATGTTTTGGGGCGTGGCGGCGATGGTGATGGCCACGGTGGTCGGCCTGGTGGTGGCCTGGGTGTACGTCAGCCCACCTGGGCAACAAGAGGTCACCTTCTACACCGACGATGCGGCCTCGATCTCCAAGGGCGACACCGTCCGTGTCGCCGGCATCACCGTCGGCAAGGTCAAGGACCTCTCGATCGAGCCGAACCAAGTCCGCGTGCGAGCCAATGTGGACCGCGATGTCTTCGTCGGGGACCAATCGCAAGTCCAAGTCCGAATGCTCACCGTCGTCGGCGGCTACTACGTCTCCATCGACTCGCTCGGCGACACCGCCCTTGGCTCCCGCGCGATCCCGTTGGACCGTGTGACCATGCCCTACAGCCTGATCCGTACCCTCTCGGACTCGACGAAGATCACCGACAACGTCACGACACAACCACTCAACGAGTCCATCAACCAAGTGCAGCAGGGGCTCACCGGGCCCAATACCAATGCCCTAACCGAACTGCTAAACGCCGGCAATTCCATCAGTCAGACCATGGAACGCCAGCGTGGGCAGCTTTCGAAGATCCTCGCAATGTCCAACGAGTACATCTCGAAGCTCAACGACAACCGCGGGCTACTCGAATACTTGATCAAACGGGTCGCAATCCTCGAAGAGACGCTCGTCTTGTACGGGCGGGGATTCGCGGAGGCGTTCGACGGCCTAGGTGAGATTGGTAGCCGACTGGAGTCAGTCACTGCCTTCTACATGCCCCATCGCGACGACTTCTTGGCGCGAGTTCGTGGTGTGCTGGGTGAGATGCAGACGATCGCGGATCGAAACGGAGTGGTCGTCCGTGTGCTCCGTCGCATCCGCGAGCGCATGGAAAATACACTGGCAGCGCAAAACAATGGCACACCACCGGAATTGCTCGCTACCGACCTTTGCTTTCCAACCGAGGGGAGCCGGTGTTGAGGGTCCATCGTCGATTCGCCTACGGATCGGTGTCCGCCGCGGTCGTCGTTGCGGTGCTGGCTGCGTCGTGCGCAACATCGTGCGGGAGTCCAACTGAAACCAAGGCAGCACAGTTTTGCGCGATGATGTCGGACAGCGTGGGACTGTACGTCGGCAATCCGGTTACCCAAATGGGATACAAGATTGGCACCGTAAAGACCATCGCGCCACTAGGAAACGGCGTCGAGGTCAAATTTACGATCGAAGTCGATCGGGCGATACCGCAGGACGTCAGGGCCGTCACCCGCTCGCCATCCATCCTTGCCGACCGGGCGTTGGAACTGGTGGGAAACTACAGCGGAGGCCCCAAACTCGAAGCAGGCGACTGCGTCCCCCGCAGTCGCACGTCCACACCGTTGAGCATTTCGCAAGTTATTGGGTCGGCGACCACATTCGTCAATGGGATCACTCCGGACGGATCGACCAACCTCAAGGACGCCCTGGCCGGCATCGACCAGGCAACCAAGGGCAACGGGCAAGGCGCCAACGAGCTCCTCACCAGATCGTCGGCGCTGCTGGACAACCCCGACCAGACCATCGCCGATCTGGGCGAGATCACCAGGAACATGGCCGAGCTCACGTCGATGCTCCGAGCGAACAGGGCACCGCTGAAACAGATAGTGCAAGATATGCCGGTCACCGGTCCTAGCATCGTAAAGGCGGCAGTCGGCGCTGACCGGTTGGCTCGTCCGCTCCCGGAACTCATCCAGGCAGTCAACGATCTCGAACTTCGACTCGGCCCCGAGCTACAGCTCGCACTGGACACCGTGACGGAAGCCGTGCGGATATTGAGCCCGCATTACAAGGGAATCGCCGACCTGTTGAATCCGTTGCCGCGCTTCATCAGCGGACTCAACGGCGAGCCTCCGGGCGCCGAGGCGGGTGGATTGGCCAAGCACATCAACATCCACGTCTTCGATCTGCTGACCTGGCGGCCACCGCTGTTCCGCATCCCGACGCCAAATGGGTTGCTCGCTTGCGGATTCATGAATGCACAGATGCCGGGCAGCTGCGCCGACATTGGTGGACGGCCGTACGCGGTCGATGTTGCGCTGCTCCAGTACGTCCTGAGCCAGGCTGCACACCAATGAGCCGGGCACTGCGGGCAATCCGACATGGGGGCCGGTGGGCGGTGGGTGTGATCCTCTGCAGTCTGATGGTGACGTCCTGCGCATCGCTCAATGTCGGTTCAATGCCGTTGCCAGGCAGCAACACTCAAGACGGATACGACATCGTCGCCGAGTTCACCAACGTCCTCAATCTGCCTGACAGAGCGAAGGTCGTGATGGATGGCACCACGGTGGGGGTGGTGAGTAAGGTCAGCGTCGCCACCGACCACGTCGATGTCACTGCGCGTATCCAGAAGGATGTCCGGGTGCCGTCGGACATCAAGGCAGCTCTGCAGCAGGCCACCGTTCTGGGCGACATCTACGTGGCCCTCGACCGCACGCAGGGCACGGCATCGACCGCACCGCCGATGGGCCCAGGTGGACGGATTCCGTTGGGGCAAACGACGTCCCCGCCACAGCTAGAAGACACCATCGCCAACTTGGCCAACTTCATCGGCAGCGGATCCATCCAGCGCGCACAGAACTCCGTGATCACGATAAACAGGATCACTCCACCCACGGATGAGGTCCGACGGGTCGTCTCGCAGGTGACCACTGATCTCCAGGGTCTATCCGACAACATCGACAACGTCGATCTACTGCTCAACGGCCTTTCCCAGACCGCGAATGTGTTCGCTGCTCGCACTCCAGAGCTGAGTCTTTGGTTCACCCCGACGGGCGTGGCCGGTTTCAGGCGTGACATGGTCTTTGCCAACACCATGGGCCGGCTGTTGCCGTCGCTCGGTTCGATCTACAACGGCGGATATTGGTTGGTGCCGGTGCTGAGGTCGTTGGCGGGTGCCCTTGGCGCTATCCAAGGTTCCAAGCAGGCCGTGGAGCACGAGTACCCGCTCTATCGGGAGTTCATCAACGACTACTTCCTGCAGCAGGACAAGTATCCCGCCATCAACATCACCTCGATCGTGGGGCCAGACGGCCGCGAGTTGTCAGGCAATGTCCAACAGGTGCTGCGAATGCTTGGAGCTGTTCCATGATCGTCAAGAGTGTGGCCCCCTTCGTCGCGTTTCTCGCGATGATCGTCGGGTTCGTCGTGTACATCGCGTCCCTGGGTATCCGTCTAACACCCCCTGCCGACCGCGCCAACCTGTCCATGGACGTGTCCGACATCAATAACATCGTCGTCGACTCGAATGTGCTGCTCAGCGGTGTGCCGGTCGGCAAGGTAGACCGCATCGACTCATCGATTTCACACGCGACCATCCACTTCTACATCGACGGCAAGTACAAGGTTCCCGCCGACAGCGTCGTTCGGTTGGAGAACCTCTCTGCGCTCGGTGAGTCCTACATTGAACTCGAGCCCCAAAGCACCGGCGGACCAGCGTTCCAGAATGGCCAGCGCATCGCCGCGGATGCCATCAGACAACCCGCCTCGATATCAGAACTCGGGACCAGCGTCGTCCGTATGCTGAATCAACTCGATCCCGGTCAACTCGATCGCGTCATCGGTGAGGCCGACACCGCCCTACCGGATCCCTACGCTGTGCTGCCGAACCTGCAGCGCGCCAGCTTGCTGTTGCGCAACACTACAACCGACTTGGACGGCCGCGGCAAGCAAGCGCTGGAAAACGTGCAGAGCCTGCTCGAGAACGCGGGCTTCGTCGGACCTGCGCTGGCTGATGCAACGCCCGGCGTGCGAGATCTCGGACCGCCCCTTCATGGGATCTGGCAGGATGGCATGAACATCATGCTCCGCGACGACACACCGGGCAACGTCTACATATTCGGCAAGTTCCTACAGCGCATTCAGAAGCTGTTGGACGACCGCGGACCCGACATCAGGGTGCTGACCGAGCCACTCATGCCGAACGTCAAAGCAATTGCTGCTGCCCTGTCGACCATTGACTCCAGCCAGGTCCTTACCAATTTGTTGAACGCGGTGCCTGAAGACGGTGCGATCAATCTACATGTGACTCTTCCGGAAGGGCAGGCTGGCAGCTGATGCGTACCGCGACCGACAGCGCTCTCGCGCAACCGATCAGGAGGGAGCCTGAAATCACTGACGTACCGGATGACACCAAGGCCGCTGCGAGTTCGGCGACCGATGACGCGCCGCAGAGGGCCGCCGCGAAGAGCGGGCGGATATCCATCTCCATCCGCACGCTGGCGGTCGGCGCGGGTCTCGTCGTGTTGATCGTCGCGCTAGGCGTCCTGGGGTGGTTGTACTTTGGCGCCAGGACGACGCTCGCAGATCAGAACCGACACGACGCTGACCGCGTTCATGCTGAGCAGATCGCGCTCGACTATGCGGTCAATGCGGCGATCATGGATTACAAAGATCTGGGCCCTTGGAAGCAGAACCTCATCAAGGGGACTACGCCTGAACTCAGCGACAAGCTCACCAAAGCCGCCACGGCCATGGATCAAATATTGCTTCCGCTGCAATGGAAGTCCACCGCGCGTCCGCTAGCGGCCCAGGTGCGCTCGGATAGCAACGGCGTCTACATCGTCGATGCATTCGTCGGTGTGACGACAAGAACCGTGCAAGCTGCAGAGGGCGTGGAATCCACGGCCACCTACAGCACCACCATTGATAGCAACAATGCGTGGCGGATCACCGACGTCGGTGGGATCGACACCGTGGTCGGCGGCAAATAATGTCCGAACAGGCGAAGCGATTCGAAATGGCAACTCAGGCCGGCGCTTGCTTCATTGCGGACAAGCGCGGAAGTACTGCGGATCAGACCCGCGCGGGCCTGTTGGGGCATCAACACTTGCGACGCATGATGGCCGCTTTCGCGAGCGCAACCCTGTTGGGCGCCCTGGCAATAGCGCTCGCGCCGGCATCGGCTGCCAGCACAGCGGACTTGAAGTTCGGGGTCGAGTCCGCTCGCGGGGGTTGTCCGCCGCTGCAGTGGGATCCCGTGCTCGTTGGTGTGGCTCAACGTGCAACCCATGAGACGGGGTCCTATGTCGCACACACCGCGCGGTTCCAACCCTTTGAGGATCCGATGCCGGTGTTGCGCGACTTGGGTTACAAGGCCGGGAAGGCGAAGCTACTCGTGGGCTATGGAGATGTCGAGTCCAGTGCCATCCATGGCCTCGTCCTCCAGGGTTGGGAGGCCATACCAGATTGCACGTACACGAGATATGGCGCGAACGAGTTCCAAGGTGAACGCGAAGGCCGAGAGTACGTGTTTGCCGCCGTGGTGCTGGCAGGCGACTGACCGTGGCGAGCGGGGGCAAGGGAGCACAGTTGATGGCTACGCGCAGGCGCGATTCCCGTCTTCGGCGCTCCGCGTTGGCCTTTGGAGCGTTGACTTTGTCTGGCATGGTCGTGACTGCCCCGGCGCACGCCGACACCGTGGCCTATCTCAAACACTTGGAGGACGCCGGGATCACCACGCCTCGTGGCGAGCCCGAGTTGAAGGAGTGGGGATGGGAGGTGTGCGCGCTCTTTGTCCTCGGCGTCTCACCAGACAAGGTAAGAGACCAGGCGGTGTACAACTCCGGCTCCAGACCGCAATACGGGATGACCGTCGAGCAGGCCGATGCCATCGTGCACTTCGCCGTGACGGATCTGTGCAGCGATAAGCGATGACAGGGCAGCCCGGCTCTGCCGCCACCGCGACCAGCAGAGCGCAACCCGCAGACAACTTCGGAGGTGCACGCATGGCTGACATGTCTCATCGTGGGAGGGCCCTATGGAGCAAGAGGCGGTCGGTTCTGGCCACACTGTCGGGGTTAGCCGTTGTCGCATCGATGCTCACGGTGTTCGGCGGCCGCGCGGACGCGGATCCAGCGGATCCGCCTGCCCCGCCCCTGCCGGTGATCACGCCAACCTCCAGCGATTGGGCGCCGAAGTTTCCCCCTCCCTACGACGCGACTCGCAAGAACGTGACCGACGCCGACATCACTGCGGAGCGCGAAATGTGTCAGTGGTTCACAGCGCAATATCGGGACCTCGTTCGTCAAATGGACGAGTTTGGCTTCAATCTCCTCCAGGCGAGCAACGATTGGACGGTTCCTGACATCCAGTTGCAAGCCGATGCGGTGGCTGCGAACATCGAGCAGTCGGTGGCATTCCTTGCCCCGCGGGCGGAGTCCCTGACCCAGAGCCTGGACTTCGCTGGCGACCAGTACTTTCCGCTATACCAGGGAGAGAGTTTTTATCGGCTGTGGCAGCACTTGTCGAACACCGGCGTCGGAATCAGGGCTAGGAACACGGCCTGGGTATACGGTCCGTCCCAGCAGCGAGTCAAGCATTGGGGCAGCAGAATACAGCGTTCACACGTCTGTGATTGAGTGTGAGTTCGACAATGAATCTCGCCGGATCACGGCAGTCAATTGGGCATCGCGACTTCGATGGCCGTCAGGTCCCCGGAAAGCCCCGCTGCCCGGCGGATGTCACGGAAGGCGTCAGCCATCGCGCCAATCAGGTCCTGTGGGTCGTGCATGGTTGCGCCGTCGGAAAGCACCGAGATGTTGAGCTGGTCGACGTAGCTCCACACCGTGATGTTTAGGCCGCTGCCGGTGGTCAACGGACCCACGGAATAGATTTGGGTGATCAGAGCTCCGCGGAGCCGACCGTACTCGCGGGGTCCAGGCACGTTCGAGATCGGTAGGTTCATCACCTTGTTCTGGCCGTCCTTGTTGGCCAGCCAGCGAAACAACGCTTCAGCGGCCACCGGTGGCAGGTAGGACGCCAACCGACTTATCAACTCGGGTCCGATCAAACGGTTCCCCTCCTTGGCTGACGCCGCGGCCTCCTGGGCGGCCTGCACCCATTGCAGCGGATCAGCGACGTCGGACGGCAGTGCGACCAAGACCGCGGTGAACGAGTTTCCGGTGACACGCTCCGTTGAGAAGTCGAAACTCACCGGCACAGACGCCACCAGTGGGTGCTCGGCGTGCCCGTCATAGCGCAGCAGCAGTTCCCGCAGCGCCCCCGCCGAGATGCCCAGCACCATGTCGTTGATCGTGACGCCCAACAGCTTGCCGGTCTCCTTGACGTCGGCGAGCGCCAACGTCGCGGTCGCGAACTTACGCACCGGATCAACCTTGTGGTTGATGAATGTGGGTGGCGGGATGAACGGCCGTGACAGCTCGGGGGAGAGCTTTCGGGAACTGCGGCGTACCCGGCCCAGACCCTGCGCGGCGTAGCGCCATACGCCCGGCAACTCTGCGATCTGGCGCACATGGTCGCGCAACGCCGACCGCACCAGCGCACTCTTGGTTGGGGCGGGGTCGGTGACATGGCCGTCGTCATAGGTCTGCAGTCCCGGTGCCACGTCCATTCCCCGCGCCATCAGGTTGGCCGACGCGACACCGTCGGCCAGTGCGTGGTGAATCTTGCCGAGCACTGCGATGCGGCCGTTGGCCAGACCCTCGATGAGGTACAGCTCCCACAGCGGGCGGCTGCGGTCCAACTGGGTGCTGGCGATCTTGCCGACCGCCTCGTCGAGTTCACGGCGACCGCCGGGGGCTGCCACGCGGTAGGGCCGGATGTGGTAATCGAGGTCGACGTCGCAGTTCTCCCGCCACATCGGGTGGTGGAATTTGAACGGGATGTCGATCAATTCAAAGCGGAACGGGTCCAGCTTGGACATGTCCCGCTTGACCATCTCGCGAAACTCATTGACGCCGAATGCCCGGTCGCCCAGATCGGCGAGGTCGATCACTGCCATCTTCAGAGTGTGCATGTGCACATGAGGAGTCTCGCTGTACAGCATCACCGCGTCCCACCCGCTGAGCCTCTTCACCGATCCCCTCTCGTGCGAAGGCGTCTATCTCACCTCTGTGATCCTGACGGAGGCCTGACTACGGTGAATCTGGTTGAGGAACAACCCGATTGCCGTCACCACCGGGCCGGTCCTGGCACCGTCGGTCACATCGAAGCCATGGCCGGCGCCCGGCAGCTCGACATAGCTCACCACCGAGTGGGAGTTCGACCGCAGCCGCTCGACGAAGCTGCGCGCCTGCTCAACCGGGATGACGGTGTCACCGCTGCCGTGGATGACCAGGAATGGCGGGGCGTCGGAATGAACCCGGGCGATCGGCGACGCCTTCCGGAAGATCTCCGGATGACGGGATTGCTTGCGGTTGACCACAACCCGCTCCAAGAAGTCCATGAATCGGGCCCGTTCGGCGGTGGAACGATCTTCCCAGTCGTAGCGGCCGTAGATCCCGACGACGGCGTCCACTGAGGTGTCCGATCGTTCGGGGAGAGCGGCCTGCGATTCTGCGTCGTTGGCGGTCAGCCCGGCCAGCGCCGACAGATGGCCGCCGGCCGAACAACCCGCGAGGGCAATGAAATTGCCGTCGCCACCGAACTGCTCGACATTGGCGCGGGCCCATGCGATGGCGGTCTTCACGTCGGTAATGTGTTGTGGCCAGCGGTGGTTGGGTGCTACCCGATAGTCGATCGACAGGCAGATCCATCCCATCTCCGCCAGGTGTGACATCAGCGCATAGCCCTGAAGGATTCGGCTGCCATGTATCCAGGCGCCGCCCGGAACGAACAGCAGAATCGGCGCGGGCTCGGCGGGCAGGTCTGCGCGGCGCCACACATCCAGCAACTGCGCCGGGTGCTTGCCGTAGGGCACTGACGTCGTATGCAGGTAGCGGCGATGCTGGCATGCCTGCCAGAACGGCGGTGTCCGTTCCGGCACCGGCCAGTCGATCGCGAGGTCCTCGGCGGGAACGATGCCACGCAGGGCAGCAATCGAGACGTCCTGGGCCTTATCGCGTTGTTGTTTCTTGACTTCCGCGTTGCCGGGGGTGATCCATGACTTGGCGGTGGCGGACAACATTTCCGGTGCGACACGGGCACCCCAGATGCCCATCGCGGTGACCCCGCCGAGCGGTTCGAGGTGCTTGCCGATGATCGGCAGCGACGTAGACGCGACGCTGATCGCCAGCATGTAGTCCGCGGGGCGTGCGTGCAGCAACCACCGTGCTCGGGTCCATAGGGTCGGCCCGGGATACCGAGTGGCTGGTCGTACGGTCATTCCCGACCACCGTCGTTGCTGGCCCCGCCGACCCTGACCTGGAGTTCGCGGCGCAGAATCTTGCCGGTGCTACTACGGGGCAACTGGTCGAGAACCGTGATCTGTCGTGGCACTTTGTAGTTCGCCAGGTTCTCGCGGACATGCTGCTTGAGCGTGTCGGCGGAGGCGCAGGCTCCGTCGGTCAGCACGACGAAGGCGACGAGCCGCTGCCCGTAGGTCTCGTCGTCGGCGCCGATCACCGACGCCTCGACGACATCGTCGTGGGTCATCAGCAACTTCTCCACCTCGATTGGGTAGACGTTTTCGCCACCGGAGACGATCATCTCGTCGTCGCGGCCGACGACGAACAACCGGCCCGTGTCGTCGAAGTAGCCCAGGTCTCCGGACGCCATGAAGCCGTCGCAGAAAGATTTGGTGGTTCCGCCGGTGTAGCCATCGAAGAGCATCGAGTTGTACACAAAGACCTGGCCGGTGTCCCCGGTAGGTACCTCTTTGTGCGCGCCGTCGAGGATCCGGATCTGGGTGCCGCTGGCCGGTTTGCCCGCCGTGTCGGGCGCGTAACGCAGGTCGGCTGGTGTAGCGAGCGCGATCATGCCGGCTTCGGTCGCGTTGTAGTTGTTGTAGATGATGTCGCCGAACTCGTCCATGAACGAGGTGACGACATCGGGGCGCATCCGCGAGCCCGAGGCGGCCGCGAACCGCAATGACTGGCCGGTGTACTTTATGCGGACGTTGTTGGGCAGCGCCATGATCCGGTCGAACATCACCGGCACGACACACAGCCCCGTTGCCTGGTGGCGGTCGACGAGTTCCAGCGTGGCCTCGGGATCGAACCTGCGCCGGGTGACCACGGTGCAGGCCATCAGCGCTGAGAAGATCAGCTGCGAGAAGCCCCACGCGTGGAACATCGGCGCCACCACCACGGTCGTCTCCTCGGCACGCCACGGGGTCCTGTCGAGGATCACCGTCAATTCCTTGGGTCCACCACCGGAATGTGTTGTCCCCTTGGGGGTTCCGGTGGTGCCGGAGGTGAGCATGATCAAATGGCCTTTGCCCGTCGACGGCTTGGGCCGTCGGCCCCGAGAGCTGCTGATCAGTTTCTCGACGGTGACATCGTGCATGCTCGCGTCCTCAGCCCACGCGACGATGCGCCTGGCCGAAGGTTTGTCCGCCAGCGCGCGATCGACCGAACCCGTGAACTCCTCGTCGTAGATCACTGTTTCTACGCCTTCGCGGTTGACCACCTCGGCCAACGCAGGTCCGGCGAACGACGTGTTCAGCAGGAGCACATCGGCACCGACCTTGAAGGCCGCGGCCAGCGCCTCGACGAAGCCGCGGTGATTACGGCACATAATGCCCAACCTCTGCGGTGGACCTTCGTCTAGGTCCTGTAGCGCGGCTGCCAGCGCGTTGCACCGGTCGTCGAGTTCCTTCCAGGTCAGGGTGCCCAGATCGTCGATCAGCCCCGGGCGGTCCGGGCACCGCGCGGCGGCGATGGCGAAGCCGGTCGTCACCGACATGCCCTCACGGCGGACAGCGGCCGCCATCTTGACGTACTTGTCGGGACGCAACGCGGTTAACAGGCCTGAGCGGGTCAGGGTGCCGAGCACGTGCCGGGCTTCAGTTATGTGGTCCATCGGGTTCGGAATCGACATGGATTCAGCCGAGCACCGGGAGCCGGCGGTGCTCGGCCAGCTTGTCCAACCCATGCTGCATCACGCGCCGCACGTGCGCGTCGACCTCGCCGATGTCGGGGTCCTCACCGAATTCGTCGACGATGTCGATCGGATCCAGCACCTGGGTGACGATCTTGGTGGGCAGCGGCAGGTTGACTGGCAGTATCGCGCTGAGCCCGAATGGGAAGCCGACGGAGATCGGCAGGATCTTCAGGCGCATCAGCTTGTCCAGTCGCAACAGGTGCGCCAGGCGGTCACCGCGCGTCAGATACAGCTGGTTCTCCTGCCCACCGATGGACACCACGGGAACGATCGGCACGCCGGCATTCAGGGCGGCTCTGACGTATCCGGTTCGGCCGCCGAAGTCAATCGTGTTCGCGGTCAGGGTTGGTCGGTACACGTCGAAGTCGCCGCCGGGAAAGACGACTACGGCGCCGCCGGACCGCAGCGCTTCCTCCGCGTTGTCGTGGTTGGCACGGATGAAGCCGAGGCGAGTGAGCAAATCGCCGGCGGGCGTGGCGAAGAGCTTGTCGTGGCTCAATGTGTACAACGGTCGGCCGTAGCCGAACCTCTCGTAATAAGCGGTTGCAAAGATCGGAACGTCCAGGGTGAGTAGTCCGCCCGAATGGTTCGACACCACCAAGGCGCCCCCCGGGGGGAACTCGTCGAGCCCGTGCACTTCGGAACGGTGATAGCCCTTGATGATCGGACGGATCCAGCCCATCACGCGCTCAGTGAGCTCGGGGTCCCACGTTGCGATCTCAGACGGTGTGACAGCGGCAGCGGTCACGCGTCCTCCTTCAGTTCGTCAGTCGCGGGCGCGATGCGAACGGGTATGCCATTCAGAATGGACATCCCCGCTAGGCGCTCGAAGTCCTCCGGGCTTTTGCCTGAGAGAATGTTGCTGTTGACGCCGCCGGCGGTGTTGGCGCGTTGCCAGCCGCCCGAGTGCCCCCAGCCGTGTGGCATGGCGATGTTCCCAGGTGACATGTCGGGCGTCAGGACCACAGGGACGGTGACCGACCCACTGGCTGACGTGATGGTCGCTCGACCACCGTCGACAAGACCCGCCGCCGTCCCGTCGGTGGGATTGATCTGCACGACGAAACGCCGGTTGGCGGGCATCGTCCGTTTCGTGTTGTGCATCCAGGTGTTGTGCGACCGGGTTTCGCGTAGTCCATGCAGACGCAAAGGGAAGTTGTCGTCGTCGACATGGTGCAGCATCCGCCTCAGTTCAGACCTGATCGCCGCAAGGCCAAGTGGGATTTTCCGGTCGGGTGTCCGCAGAATCTTGCCGAGGTGACCGATCGGCAATTCGGACGTCACGGCCATGCCGTGGGGGTGGTCGCGGACGAGTTTTCTGAAGGACACGCCGTTGCGTCGCAATCCGAACCAGTCGCCGACGGCGCTGGTCCGAATGAGGACGTCGGCCATGGTCCGGGGCTGGATACGAAGGCCTGCCCTGGCCAGCCACCGCAGCGGCGCCTGTGAGTAGGCGCCCCCGCAGCCCACCCGTCTTGCCAGGTCATCGAAGATATCGAACTCGTTCCGCGCTTCGCCGATGGGGTCGATCACCCGCTCAGTGGCCCAAATCGCAGGGCGGAGCATATTACCGAGCGCGATCAATGGAACGTCGTCGCGCTCATATTGGCCAACGCAGGGCAGGATGTAGTCCGCGTGTTTGTTGGTCTCGTTGATGTACAGGTCGACCGAGAAGTGCAGATCGAGCTCATCGAGGGCCTGTTCGAGGATCGGGCCGCCCCGCGGGCTGCTCAGTACGGGGTTGCCTCCGACGACGGCCAGCGCGCGAACCTGACCTGGGCCCGGAACGGTAATGTCGGTGGCCAGCGACGTCGACGGCAGCATGCCGAAGACCTCGGGTAGCCCGGTCGTGCGGGCTTGGAAGGCACCCAGCGTGGCGAAGCCCGCGGTCATGGCGAACTTGGCGAAATCGATTGCCCCGCCACCGAATATCAGGCCCCCGCGCCTCTCGATATTGCCGGTGAGGATCATCAGGGCGTCCTGCAAGATGTTGTTCAAGGTGCCAAACCGCTGTGTGCACGTTCCGGTGCGGCCATACACCACTGCCGAGGAAGCCGTCGCGAACGCGCGTGCGGTTTCGCGGATGGTGCTCGCCGGCACACGGCATCGGCCTTCGCAGACTTCCGGTGTGAAAGCGGCGATTTGTTGGGCGAAGTCGGCGAATCCGGTGGTCCATTCGGTGATAAAGCGGCGATCGACCAGATCTTCGGCGATCACAACATTGAGCAAACCCAGCAGCAAATAGGCATCCGAACCAGCCTGCACAGGTAGATGCTCATATCGGCGCGCGGTTTCCGAGCGCCGCGGATCGATGACAACCACTCGTCCGTCGCGGTCGACGATCGAATCAAGGGCTTCACGAAATCGGGCCTCCGTGACCAGGGAGCCGTGGGAAACAATCGGATTGGCGCCAATGAGAAGCGCGAACTGAGTCCGCCAGAGGTCGGGCTTTGGTAAAAGGGCAACAGAGCCGTACAGCAGCGCATTCGCAACGAGTCGCGAAGCAGCATCTTCGGCATTGACGCTGTAGCGCCACTTCACCTTCAAGGCGTCTTTGAATCCCGCCAACCCCAGCGCGCAGCCGTATCCGAACGCGGGCGGGTTGCCCAGGAAGACGCCAAACGCCTCCGGGCCGGCATCTCTGCGCACCTTCATCAGCCGAGCCGCGATATCGTCGAGCGCCTCGTCCCACGACACCCGCTTGAACTCGCCTGGCTCACCAATCCGTTTGAGCGGGTAGATCACCCGGTCGGGGTCGTAGGCGATCTCGATGGCGGCCGAGGACTTCGTGCATTTGAAACCCTGCGAATGCGGATGGTCTGAATCGCCGCGGACCTCGACGAGCACGCCGTCCTCGACACTCGCGATCAGTCCGCATTGCGGTTCACAGATGCGGCAGTACGTCGCGACTTCCTTCGTTTCTCCCACTGTCAACCCGATCCTCGTTGGTATCCACCGCCACGGGTCGGTAGCGGGTGTGGCGTGGACGATGAGGCCCGGCTGGCACTACCGAGGGAACGCCGTCAGTGCGTACAACGCCGATTTCGGCGCAGCACCCGTGCAATCCGGTGCGGGTACGACAGCCACAACCTCCCTGCGATGATGCAAAATCGAATTATACGATCCGGTACGATCCTGGTCAATGGATCACAGTAAAGCGGCGGGGCGAGGTGTTCTGCGCGTGTTGGTGGTTCTGGCGTCCGTAGGCGAAGCGGACTTAATGTCACATGTAGCCGTGGCGGATGCTGTGCTCTCGCCACGCCTGAATCAGGGAGGCGTTCTCCGCTGGTGAGCTTCCGTACGTGGTCAGTTCGTCCGCCCCGGCATCCCTGTACTCGCGCAGCTTGGCCACGCACTTCTGTACCGACCCGAGCGCCGAGCACTCATCGATCCAGTGCTCGGGTATCAGCTTCGCTGGCTCCATCAGCTGTTCGCGGGTAAACGCCAGATCAGCTTCGCGATCGGGCATCTCCTGAAACATCGGGTGGGCTTTGACCCTGTCGACGACGCTCGTGTCCCATTCGTTGAGTTCCATCATCATCTGACCGTTGGGCCAGGTTATATAGGTGACCATGCGCGCGTTGGCCAGTGCGCGGGTCTCTTCCGCCGGGAGGTCGGGAGCAGTCACCACGGGCTGGATGACATGTAGGGAAGCAGGGTCACGGCCCGCCTGCTCGCATGCCGCGCGCAAGTTGTCGACCGAGCGTTTCGTGGCCGCCGGCGTCATCATCGGAAACAATATGACTCCGTCGAAACACGGGTTGGCCGCCGCCTTGGCGCTCACGGGTCTGCCGCTCAAGCCCAGGTAGATCTTCGGCGACGGTCCGGGAGCAATGTCGCCGAGTGCAACGTTCTCGAGCGACCCTGCGGGCCCGTGATAGGTGACCGACTCGCCGGCCCACAGTCGCTTGCAGATGGTCGCGTGGTCGACGAGCTCGCGAAAGCTCGCCATGTCGGCGTTGCCGAACCATCCAGGCTCTGAACGCCCGATTCCGAGTATGAAACGCGGTCCGTAACAAGCGTGTTGGGTTGCTCCGAGCGCAGCCGACATCAGCGGGTGGCGGGACTTCGCCGCGATGACGCCCGTCCCGTACTCGATGCGCGTGGTGAGTGCACCGACGCCACCTAGAAGGGAGCCTGCCTCCTTGACGCTGTAGCGCTCAGACATGAAGACGCGTTTAAAGCCCAGTCGCTCGGCCTCGACCGCGTCCGACAGCCCGGTCCTTGCGGTTTCGGCCGTGACACGACCGCCGATGATGAAGGCGCTCAGATCGTCGACGACTGGGGCCAGGGGCTCGCTGTCGATCGTCATGACGAGGTCCCTTCGGAGACGACGCGGGACGTAAAGGTCAGCCCGGCAGCGGATTTGATCGATCCCTCGCGGTCCAAACGACGTTGCAGCGCGCCGATGGCGGCCTTGTTCGCGAATTGACCTCGGTCGAGGCATCGTGACAGGACTTCGCTGGCCAGCTGGTACTCCTGGCGCGCCTGGGACAGCTCGAGGCTGTGGGTTTGCGCGTCGAGGGAGGCCCGAAGCGCTTGGGTGATGTGCCCGCCGGGATCGTCTTGTGCGTCGATGATCGAAGCTGCCGTCTCGTGGATGTCTGCAATCTCCTCGCGGATCCAGGCGAGCTGGTGATCGACGACTGCCTCGACGTAGCGAAGGACGAGGCCCGCCTGCGCGAGTGCTGCGGCGACGGTGGGTTCCGTGACGGCGGGGGCGACATGTGCTTCCAATGCCGAGCGCACCATCTGTACGAGTTCAGCGGGGGACGGCGATGTGATCATAGGACCGACTCCAGGGATGAGATGACGTCCATGCAGTGCTCGTGACGGGCAGCACCCATGACCAGGCCCATCGCTAGGGTGGCCGACGTACTGGCTCCATTGATGGCAGCTTGACTGGCGGGAAGCATCGACTCCATGACGTATGGGAGGTTTATCAACGAGAACCAATCGAGCGCCGCTGGGTTGACATGCTCCTCTCCGAACCCGGTGAGCTGTCGATACGTCTCGCAGAAGCGTCCCTGCCGTTCAGTGACAAGCGGTGGCGGAGAAACGGATTCGTAGATCATGCTCCAGCCGAGATCCTCTCTGGGATCGCCGATATGGGCGAACTCCCAGTCGACCGCGAGTTGGTCCCCGTCCAATGTCACGATGGTGTTCGACATGTGGAAGTCGCCGTGCACGAGCGTCAACGGCAGGGGGAGCGGCCGGTGGTCGGCGAGCCATGCCGCGACGTAGCGCATCGCGGGATCCCGTTCGATCCAAGCCGCCTCGAGTTCACGCCATTGTGCAAGGCGCCCATCAATGTAGGTGTCCCAATCGCTGGGTACCTCCAGGCTCGTAGGCAGGGACGCCACGTCCACACTGTGTATCCGGGCGGCCAGCCCGGCCAGCCCGTCGGCGAGCGCCCCATGAGTCTCCGGAAGACTCGTCAGGGCGGCAAGCTGCAGCGACGCGCCGTCGACGAATTCCGTCAGCATCGCCGGCTGGCCGAGCTGCTCGCCGCTCAAGTCCGCGAAGTACGCGATGGGAGCAACGGCGACCGGCTGCCCGGTGAGCGCACACAGCACTGCCCACTCGATGCTGAGGTCGGTCGTGACGAGCCGATCGGGCGCGGACAGGTCCCCGCGCAGGACCATCGACGTCGGGCCCTCACCGACGTCGGCGACGACCTTGCTCATCGCGGAGTTCCAGCCGCCAAACATGGGCTCGTGGCTGAGCAGTCGGACGTCGCGCCCGAACCCCTTCGTCAGGAACTCGTTCAAGGCGGCCGTGTCGATCACGAGCGCGACTCCCCATCCGTTGGGTGGCAGCGTGCCTGCACATCAATCTCCTTCCGTCTCACTGTCCCCCTGCTCGCGGTTTCCTTGTACGGCTAATCGAACTCGAGGCCCAGCAGCGTGGATACCCGCACGAAGCCGTAGCGGGCTTGCGGTGGCGAATGGACGGCGATAATCATCAGCGCGCGATGATGCGTGCCGTGGATCACGACTCGCTTGCGCCGTTCGCAGGCGTTGTAAGCCTGCCGTGCCACCTTCTCAGCGCGCATCATCGGCAGCTGCGCCTTGAGCCTCGAACCTTGGGTCGCCATCCGATTGCTGGTGAAGAACTCGGTGTCAGTGACGCCAGGCACGGTCGCGGTGACGTGAACTCCGGACTGCTTGTACTCCTCGGCAAGTCCTTCGCTCAGCTTGAGCATGAAGCTTTTCGCCGGCCCATAAAGGGCCATTTGCGGCGATCCTGCATAGAGTGCGGCGACGGAGGTGACGTTGACGACGCGGCCGAATTTCCGGTCGACCATTCCCGGCATCAGCCGGTAGCAGAGCTCGGCGGGTACCAACGACATGGCTCGGACGAATTCTTCGTGGGCCGACCACGGCTGGTCGAGGTATCGGCCCATCACGCCATAGCCAGCGTTGTTCACGAGGTAGTCCACCTGGACTCCGAGGTCGTCGAGGCCGGCCATGATCGTGGTGACCGCTTCTGGCGTCGTCAGATCGCACGGCAGGACGTCTGCCCTTGCGCCCCATCGGCGTTCGAGCTCGACCTTGATGTTCTTCAACCGCTCCTCGCGGCGGGCGGTCAGCACCACGTGGAACCCCTTGGCGGCAAGGAGTTCTGCGTACGCACGGCCGATTCCCGATGAGGCCCCGGTGACCAGTGCCGCCTTGCCTGCTCCATCGTGGCTTCTGTCTTTTTCGGTCACCCCAGGTCGGCTTCGCCGGCGGCGTCGCACGGCATCGGCCAGGCGAGCCTCTAGCCGGTTCACGACGCCTTCATGTCGCGCCACGCAGCGACGAGCGCTGCGTTCTGGGCAGGAGTGCTTCCGTAGGTGGCGATCTCGTCAGCACCGGCGTCCTTGAACTCCTTGAGCTTCGCGGCGCATGCCTTGACCGAGCCGATGGCGCAGGACTCTTCGATCCAGGCGTCGGGGACTAACGAGGCGGGGTCCATCAGCTCTTCCCGGTGGAAGCTGAGGTCCGCTGAGACGTCCGGCATCGCGGTGAACATTGGATGGGCGGCGATTGCCTTGAACGGCGCGATGTTCCAGTTGTTGATCTTGGCGAACACCTCGTCGTAGCCGGGCCACGTGGCATACGTGATTAGCCGCGCGTGGGCCAGCGCCCGTGTCTCGTGCTCGGACAACTCTGGTGCGGTAATCACCGGGGCGATGATGCGGATTGAACTGGGGTCGCGGTTGTTGGATTCGGCGGCACCGCGAATCCGGGTGACGGCGTTGTGGACGGCCTCGGGTGTCATGCACGGCCACAACATCGCCCCATCGAAAACAGGATGGGAGGCTGTGCGGGCACCGAGTGGGTTGCCGATGGTGCCGTACCAAACCTGCGGGGGAGTGCCTTCATAGCAGTCTCCCAGAGCCATCTTCTCGAACCGGCCTGCTGGGCCCGAATAGGTCACCTGCTCCCCTCGCCAGAGTCGCCGCAGGATGTCGACGTAATCGATGACCTCCTGATACGTCGTGGCCCGACCTTGGCCATCGCGGTCGATCCACGCCGGCTCGGACTTGCCGACGCCCAGGACCAGCCTGGGGCCAACCGCGGCGTGCATCGTGGCCCCCATCGCGGCGGTCAGCAGCGGGTGCCGTGATCGAATCGCCATCACGCCGGTAGCGAGGTCGATGCGGGATGTGCGGCCGGCGGCGATGCCCAGGAACGTGCTGGCATGTTTGAGGTTGTAACGCTCCGACAGGATCGCTCGTCGAATTCCCAGCGCCTCCGCGTCAGCGACGTCATCGATGGCCTGGCGGGCACTGCGGCCCGAACTTCCCACCGGCTGGTCCTCTGAATACACACGTCCGGACCCCACCCACATGCTCAGGTCGTCAAGCGTCGCAGCCTGCGGGTTCGCACGCATGGAGTTCCTTCCGTCGACGGCCTGAATCGGAGCGGATGATCAAGCGCCGCAAGACCCTCGGATAGCCCTGAGCCGTTTGACCTGGGTCGAAGCAGGCCGTGTTGGCGAACAGATTAGATCAGAACCGTACTATTCAGAACCGAATCAAACAAGAGTTTTGGCGAAGCGGTCGGGCGACGCCTCGGAGCTCGTCCGAATCGGCGCGACCACCGACGCGGCGCGGTCAGTTCGGGCTAGTCGCTCGGCGAGACAACGTTCCAATCCGGAACGTCAGTACAGCGATCACCGAATCTACCGCGGCATAGCGGAATTCACGCGTCATTACCGCGGCGCGCGGATCAATGCACGAGGTACATCACGCCTAGAAGGGTCGTGAGCACGACGCAATAGCCTTCGAAGATCCAACGCAACACACCGGGGGCGTCGCGCAACTCCATGAAATACAGTCCGACGAGTCGGATCTTGAATGCGGCCACACATATGATCGTCAGACTGGCGACCGCGTGCCCGTCGCCGGAACCCTGCGACGTCCCCAAGACCCATGACGACAGCGTCAGCGCCGCCAGCAGCAACCACGCAGCCGAAGCCCTAGTCAGAAAAACAGCGCTCATAGTCACCGCACCAGGTAGAGAAGGGGGAAGATCACGATCCATAGCAGATCGACTACGTGCCAGAAACAGGCGCCGCCCTCGAAGAAGGCCATGTGCGTAGCCGCTGTCTTGGCGCTGCGCACCAGTCGGGTTAGGACCGTCAGCGTCAACAAGCCGAGGACGACGTGGCCGAGATGTAACGCCGTGATCGCGAAGTACCACATGTAGAAGTCGTTCGAGGTCAGAGTCATGCCAGCAGTCACCAACTCGTAGTACTCGAACAGCTTCAGAACGATGAAGCAAGCACCGATCGCGATCGCCGCTACAGCCAGCCGCGTCGCCAATTGCCGCATGTGCTCGTTCCGCAATGCCCGCAACGCGAAGACGACGAAGATGGAACTGGTTAGCAAGACCAGCGTGTTGATCACACCGATGGTCCGATGCAGATGTTCCTGCGACTCGGCGAAAAGTCTCGGGTTCTGTCCACGATCGTGCAGATAGAACGTGAACAGGAACGTGAACAATGCCATGTCGCCGAACAGCAACACCCACAACCCCGGTTCGCCGGGCACGTGGCGGGAGGTAGTTCCGGTCGATACGTCTTCCGTATCCCGCGTCGTGCTCATAACTCGCGGGGTATCCGCGCGACGCGTCCAGCCGAACTCACACTGCCACCTCTACACCTATGCACTTTCACGATCGGTCGACAATTCCTCATCGGCGATCTGCGCATTGATCGCTCTCAACAACAGGAAGCACGTGACCGGGCCCCACACGAAGAAGTTACTGATTGGAATCCACCATGGCAGCAAGCCGTTCCAGGCCAAGATCCCCTCTCGCGAGAGGAACGGCAGGGCGCCCGCCTCGAGTGCCACGGATGACAGGATCGTGAAGTAGCCGTACCAGCGCGGGAACGGCCAATGCGCCACCCTGTTGGGAAGCAGGCACATCAGCGCAATCGACACCCAGACGAATATGTAGTACTGCGTCCCGGTGATGAACGTGAGTATGCCCATCTCGTGCATGAGCGCCGTAACATCTGGCGCGCGCGTCGGTGCGTAGGCGGCGACTCCCCAGAAGAGCATCGGTAGAGCGATGACAACCGTCATCAGTCCACCTGCGATCAGGGTGAGCCACGTCCAGACGGGCGCCCCCTCCTCCAGTTTCTCTCGTCGGTACATCTGAGCGGCGAGAACCACGGCCAACGGAACAAACCATCCGCCGGTCCACACCCCGATCATGGCCCCCACGCGAACACCCGTGCCGTGCTCTTGGTAGAACCGTGCGATCTCGTCAGGAGACCACTCGGCTGACGGCGGCGGGAACATGCGGAACAAGAACATGAACGCCAAGCCGTAGAGGACAGCGAAGACGATGAACCACCACATGAGAACCTTTTGAGACCGTAGCGACATCATGCGCACCTCCGGAAGTTACCTTGCAAGTGAAGCAATACCCTGCGCGCCGCAATCGTCCTCGAACGACGAGCCTGAGGCTGCCAGCCCTGGGGCAGTAGGCGAAATCGCGACCGACACCATCGTCAGAGCAAACGGGCAGCGCAATGGCTACTCGGGCGAGTTGCAGTAGCACGGCGAATCCTCAACGTATGGACGATGATTGGCCGCATTCGCCTCACCGCCAGGCGCGTCGGGGGCACGTGCGAGCTCATTGCATGACTCCTCACATCAACACGTTGCCCCGACCGGAGCGCACTCTTACGCCTGCAGACCGTTCGAAATTGAACCTTTCATATTGGTCGCGACCTGTCAATAGTCAACGACACTTGTCTGGAACATGTTCGGATACAACAGAATCAACGCAAGCGTAGGTCAGTGCAACCGTTCCCGCCGCAACTCCGGACTGCATCGTCACATCCCCTGAAACGCGATTGGCGCCAGCCCTTCTACTGGCAAGCGCGGAGACCGGCCTTCTCGAGAAGCGACTCAGGTGCGTGGGTCCCGATCGACTCTGCGCTCAACGGCGGGGTCGGGGCGATCGGCGCGCAATGCCGGTTCGGCGCGGTCGACGGGCACCAACGGGGCTGGCAGCAGGCTTGCCAACCAAATGATCATGACCGCCAGTGCACACGTAGCCAGGCCGGCTAGCTGTGCGATGAGCACGTTCGACGTGCTACTGAGCGCTGTGTAGACGGGCCACCCGGCGCCTGCGTTGAAGCCCGCGTCGACGATCGGGACGATGAACACGACAGCTGCTATGAGAACGCCCTTGAGACGCGGGGCCAGCCGGACGAGTACGGCGGCGGCCACGATGCACAGGCCTACGTTGACGAACCCCCACCACAGGGGCCAACCGAACAACTTGAGGGGCTGCGTGCCGTAGTACCAGTAAACGCGGGTGTGCACGCCAGGTATCTCAACGACGGCGTTCACGGCCAGGAAGATCGCGAACCAGGTCAGCATGGTGCGCAGGGACGCGTCCTGCTTGAGCTTGATGTAGGTCCAAGCCGTCATGCCGCCCATGAACCAGATGTATCCAAACAGGCAGAGGACCGGGGTCGACCGGCCGAAGGACTCGAGCAACACCCACTGACCAGGTGCCGGGTACCAAACGAGACCGAGTACGTCCACGATGGGCTCGACCAAGGTCGTCAGCGCACCACCCACGGTGCACAGCACCGGGATTGCATCTCCGGTACGCCTCCAGTAGCGGATGAAGTAACCGGTGACCAACACCGTGGGGATGACCATGGCAAGGGTGAACACCAGCTGGAGTGTCTGCGGCATGACCGTCTCGGTCGGGGCCGTGGGTGGCATCAGTGAACCCTCCAGGGCACTAGTTTCAATTCGAATAGTGCGGATCCGCAGTGTGCACGCGACTCAGATGTACTGTCAACGCCCGCTCTAGCGGCCCACTGGTCATCGACGCCACGGGCATTACTGGCCAGCAAAGCCTTGCCAGAACAGTATCATTACGAATAATATGAATTCGTATGATTACCATTGCGGCCCCTGAAGGCGTCGTGGCAGCTTGTCGGGAGGACGATGTGGAGCTGGCCTGGCCGTTGTCGCGGCCGCTTCATGTCGCCAACGCCGAACGGATCCGCGCCGTCCGGATCGGCTTTCACGAACAGGGCCGCACCGGAACTCCATCCGAGATGTTCAATACCCTGCAACAGTCGATCTTTGACGAGCACTTTCCCGGCCTGCAGGCAACGATGGCACTGACCACGTCTGCACGACTCGACGCTCCGGTAGTGCGCATCGAGAACTGCGCCGCGACCGGGGTCGTCTACGCGTATGGCAACCCAGTCCGATTGGTCGTGTACGGCATGGCGCCGGCGACGACGCAGGTGGCAGTGGTCAACACGAGCAGCAGTGGGGTGAACCTCGAGCAGGGACCGGCCATGGATGGACCGCGTTGCCTCACTCGGATAGAACTCATCAACAGTCCGGTGGACGCTCTGGCGTTGGACGACAGAGCGTGGCATTGGTGGACCGATGCGGTCGCATGGGGGCGACTGGCGCTGGCCTGGGAACTGATTGGCGGCGCGACAACAGCATTGGAGTCCGCCACGGCATACGCCCAGATGTGGACTCGACCCCTCGGCACATCCCACGCAGTGCAACGTCGTCTTGCCGGGACAACGCAGGCCATCGAGGCGGCCCGGGCGGTAGCCGCGCTGCCCAAGAAAAACTTGAATCCACGCGTCGCGGCCATCGGCAAAGCGCTTGCCGGACAGGCGTACGCCGTCACCGACGCGAACTGCACACAGGTGTTTGGTGGGGCCGGCTTCCCTCCGGATCACCCGATCGACGGCCATCTACGTCGAGGCAGATGCCTCGACAGCTTACTCGGATCGTCGACGGCCCTCGCAAACGAGTTGGAACACAGTGTGTTGCAGTGAGATCGGCGCCGTCGATGTGTACTCGGCACCCCATTGAGCGAGCTGCAGAATCGGGCGAACCAAGGATCGATGCGTGGGAAAGGCCATGCGGAAGGGAAATTCGACAATCATGACGGCCGATGCGTGGATCGAAGCGGACGCGATCCCCATTGCCGCAAAGTCGATCGGTCTGCTCAGGGCTGACCGGGCGCTTGCGAATTGGTCACGGGCACAGTGGCTATCGACACCTGCCCGCGGCTCGGGTGCATGTTCGCCAATCTCCCGAATGGGGTTACATGCAGCGTCGGCCCGAATCCGGGCAAACCGGTAGTCATGCAGATGGAATCTTGCGGAGTGGCGGATGGCTAGTGTATTAACTTGTCGACCGGTAAGAAAACGTGGACCACGTTACGCCTGTTGCTTCCCGGCGGTGGCTCGTGCCACTGGATCGCTCAATCAAGGACGGACATCTCAATGCGAAGACTTTTTGATGCGCTCAAGACCACGCGAGCGCGCTGATGACCCGCGAAGTATCAGGATTGCCGCATTCCAAGACGGCGCTTCGGACGGCATGGCAGCGATGAGCGACGGGTTGGTCACTACCCAGGCCAGTGATGGCATCTTGGTGATTGCCATCAATCGTCCCGGCCAGCGCAACGCGATCGACTTGGCGACGACCGAGGCGTTGGCGGCAGCATTCGACGAACTCGATGCGCGCGCTGACCTGTCCGTGGGCATTCTCACTGGCAACGGCGGATTCTTCTGCGCTGGAATGGATTTGAAGGCTTTCCTCCGGGGCGAACGGCCCGTCATTTCTGGGCGCGGCTTCGGTGGCCTCACTGAAGCCGCACCAGATAAGCCATTGATCGCCGCGGTCGAAGGCGCGGCCCTGGGTGGCGGATGTGAACTCGCGCTGTCCTGCGACATGATCGTGGCAGCCAGAGACGCCAGGTTTGCGCTCCCAGAGGTCAAGCGTGGACTCGTTGCCGCGGCCGGCGGCGTGCTGCGGCTACCGCGCCGGCTGCCCTATCACATCGCGATGGAGTTGGTGTTGACCGGCGCCACGTTCGAGGCCGAGCAAGCACGGAGCTGGGGTTTGGTCAATCGCCTCGCCGAGTCCGGCGAGGCGTTGGCCGTGGCGCGTCAGCTGGCGACTGAGGTTGCGGCCAACGGGCCGTTGGCTCTTCGCGTCACCAAACGCCTCGTGATGCAGTCCGATGAATGGACACTGACGGAGTCCTTTGAGCGCCAACGCGAATTCACCGCTCAAGTCATGCAATCCGACGACGCCCGGGAAGGCGCGCGGGCGTTCGCCGAGAAGCGTGCTCCCGTCTGGACGGGCCGGTGAAACGTGCGGGACGGTTCGGAGCGTGTCGGCATACCGGCCGGGTACTGAAATCCATTGCGGAGCCGGGAATTGGCGAAGAAGGAGAGACCAATGCGTGATGCGGTTGTCGTCGGCTCGGTGCGCAC
>Ga0193743_1000165_pt1 | contig 52594 bp, 36 predicted proteins | sample L2c2metaG_FD_143038 | JGI IMG/M metagenome (GOLD analysis project Ga0193743, IMG submission 143038) | Soil microbial communities from a riparian zone of the East river system, Colorado, United States - L2c2 | ecosystem: Environmental > Terrestrial > Soil > Riparian zone | place: USA: East River... | reverse complement strand
CAATCTGATAAACACGATCAGGTCCGTCCGAGAGATAAACGGCGCGGGCAGGGACCTGGGTGGAAAGCCCGAGGAAATTCAAGGCGGTTGCACCACTGGGCTGAATGCGCCAGCGAAACTTCCGCGCTAAGGCCCTCGCGACCTGGTCGATATCGGGGCTTAGGCTCTGATCGAGGAGCTTGCTGAAACGTGGGTAGTCGTAGATACCGCGAATGACGCGGCGAATCTCTCCGCGCTTCTCCAACCGGTGAAGCGCGGAATCGACAGTCGGGCGACCTCCGAGATCCAGGAAATCGCGCGGTGAGAATGCCCACCCTCCACCGGACCCACGAATGCGGTATAGGGCTTTATCTTCAAAAGTTTGGCTCATACCTAGTTACCCAATATGCAAGAAAAAATACCATTTTTTTCTTGCAAATGCAAGGCGAACTATACCTTGACTGATCGAGGGGTACCGTTTCAATCACGCTCCCTCGGGGTCATCCGCAACCTTCAAGATTCTGACTTGCGCGATCAGAATTCTCGTGACGGTGTCACGAGAATTCATCGCAGCTCGTTAGTGAGTGTTCCGAAAGCATTTGTGCATCAGGCTGTCACACAAATCTCAGACGGAATGAAGACTTTGGGCTGGTCCCACACAGACCAGCCCGCTGGCCACTCGGTGTCATGTTTTGCCCGCATTTTGCCCGCAAATACCGCCCATCGGGCCGGTTTTGCCGACTGTGACGACTCGTAAGTACCGTATCGTCTATAACTTAGGCGAGGACTCATTCCATGGCATGGAAGAGGTCATCGGTTCGATCCCGATCAGGTCCACCAACAACCCCTTCAATAGCAATTGCTTACAGGTGCCCGCAGGCCGCCGTCAATTGCGTCAAGGGTCCGGAAGGGTCCTGAAATTTCCTTATCTCCAGCGGCAACATCATCTCCACTACTTTTGCGTTTGCGTCCCGCTTCTGCTGCGACACAGCTTGGTACTCACTCACTCTGCTCGGTTCATCGCTGAGTAGAATCCCATGCTCCAGCACAAGAGCTCGCTCTAGAGCAGAGTGACTTCATCAGGGACGTTGACCCAGCATCTGTTGAATATTGTTCTGAGCAAGGAACAGGCCCAGTCGGGCTTCCAAAAGGGATGCCTTGGTGTCGTAAACTGCGGCGTCGTTTTTCGCGGCGCTGGATGCGAGTTCCGCGTTTTGCGTTACTCGCTGAGAACTTACGCGGGCCGCCTCGATTCGCGCCTTCAGCGCCTCGTTCACGACCGATACGAGTTGTTGTAGCTGCTCGGTCTTGTCGTAGGCAGCAGAGATCTGGATTGCAACATCCGATTCCGTCTGCTGCAATTGAGTCTCTGCCATCTGAAGCTCGATCTTTGCCTGTTTGAGCTTGGCCTCTCGGGCGCCGCCGTCGAAGAGGTCGTAGTTGACCGCGCCGCCGAATGTGCCGAAGTTATGAACGAGAAACGGAACGCCGCTTTGATAGCTATACCGCGCAAGTCCGCTGATGTCCGGAATATAAGCATCGCGCGCGGCGGACACTCCGGCTTTTGCCTTCTCTACCGTTTGCCGGGCGGCGAGTACCTTAAGATTGCTTGCGGTCACTGTGGTAATCGCCTCGGAACGAGATGGAAGTGTCGGTGACGGTCCCACTGAGTCGCCGTCGAGAATCAGCCGGGTTCCGAGCGGCAGTCCGAGGACATCGTCGAATTGGAGCATCGCATCGTCGATCGCCAGTTGTTGGGTGAGCACCGATTGTTGCTGATCGAGATATGCGGCATGCGCTTGTAGTGCGGCAACATCCAGGGATCTGCCTTCTGCAGTTGCTCGAGTGTTCTCCGATTCGCTTAGGGACGCTGCTGATGCAGCCTGTTTCACTGCCTCCAGGTGCGCCTGCGCTGTAAGGATATTGAAGTACATCTGGTGTACGAGCAGTGAGATCGAATTCTGCGCGTCGGTTTCATCGATCTGCGCACTTCGAACATCGGCCGCAGCGGCCCTGTCGCCGGCATGTATCTTGAACATCTGTGTGAGGGGTTGGACCAACCCTGTACCGCTTGTGTATGTGTTCACTGATCCCTGGCCGATCCGCAGGGAGTTGCCGGGGATGGGTCCGGTTGCGACGGAATTTCCGAAGGCGCCAGCGGGAATGTCTATGCCCTGCAGCTCAGTGACATGCAGTACCGTCGACTGGTTGCTGATATGGGGATAATAGTTGGCCCGAGCGATCGTCCGCCTTGCTTCGCTATCAGCGACAGAGAGATGAGCGAGTTTGAGGCGGCGATTATTTTGCATCGCTAACTCGACCGCTCTGGGAAGGGTAAGCGATCTCGTGGGTCGTCTGTTGTCCGTCGATACCGCACCATCTGTTTGCGCATTCGCAAAACGAGCGGCGATTAAGGAGGTAGCGAACAGAGCGAGGATCAGATATCCACGTGGCGGCCTTCCGGAGATTCTGTGCTCCACATTTAAGTGTTCGTATGGTTTCCTCATGGCACTATGCCCTCTGACCTTTTAAGGCGGCGATCATCTGTTTGTATTGAGTCTTTGCCGATTCCATTGAGGCGATCACAATCAGGCAGGCAATGGATGCGCAGCCGAGGAGTAGGAAGCAATCCGTGATCACCAAGGTGAAAGCCTGCTTTCGCGCGGTCAGAGCGAGCAAGGCCGATGCGCGACCCATAGCAAGATCCGGACTAGTGGCCTGGGCTTGCATGCCAGCCGTGAGTGCGGCGATGCGTTCGCTGGCAGCGAGGGAACCCGATTGGACGTGGAGACCCAAAACATTGGAGTGGTACTCTTCGCGAGTCTGCAGAAAATGCCCCATGAAGGTCGCCCCTATTTCACCACCGAAGAGACGAACTGTTTGAAAGAAGCCGGAGAATGTCAACAGATCGATGCCCCTGCTCATTGCTCCTGAGTTCAGAATGTCAAGGACGATCGAACCGACCAGCCCGTTGAACGCGAGACCTTCTCCCAGCGACAGAACCAGTTGACTCGCCATGAAGTTTGTTCCCGACCAATCGGACGTGAGGCCGGCATTCATAAGACACCCCAATCCCATCAGACCGAAACCCGTGCCGAGGATGACTCGATTGTCGACTCGTCCCAGGAGATAGACCGCAAGCAAGCCTGCGAGAACCTGCGGAATAGCAAGCCATAACAAAACCAGACCCACTTCCTCGTTGCTGTAACTCTGAACGCTTGCCAGATAACTTGGAATAACCACCACGGCGGAGAGTAGAAGAAATCGGAAGAAGATAAGAACGAATGCCAGCAGTATGGGATTGCGTCTACGGAGAAAGGGAAAATTGAGCATTGGGTTGGGTAGCATAAAATGCCGAACCCCTGCGCAAACGACGAGAAACAGACCGCTGACCACCATTGCGACGAAGGTGCCGGAACGCCACCAGTCCAGCCGCTGTCCCTGATCGAGGGCTCCATAAAGCAGCGCTGCTCCAGAACTTGCGTATAGGAAGCCGCGCCAGGATGGCTTCGGTTGCCCGGGCTTTGGTTGGGGCAGAGGTTGAGGAGGGATACCGAGGTACACGAAGAGCATCATCAGCGGCGCCAGCAATGCGTCTGTCCAGAAGATCCAGCGCCACGAAAGGTAGTGGATGAGCCAGCCTTCGTACGAATGGGCGATATGAGTTGAGACGACAATATCGATTGCATACGCGGAGATACCGTAAAGCACATAGCGCTGCGGCAGATTCCGAAGGATAAAAGACAGGCTTAGGGGATAGAACGTACCCGCTGTTAGCCCTGCCAGCACCAAGAGAGTGATGAGGAGCGAGAACGGAGCCACGAACGGCATGAGCAGACAAAAGAACGAGAAGAGTCCGGCGCACACCAATAACACTCGACGCGGACCAAGCAGACCACCCAGATACACAGAGAACGGTCCGATAAACATCATTCCCATGTTGTAAGAAGTTCCTATCCACGAAGCCGCATCGAAATCAAGATGCAACGCGCCTCGCAGGTCTGCGATACCGACGCTTAGGAGCCGACCCAAAAAGGTGGCAAGCGCTGCGCCAAGCAGCACTCCGGCGATCCCGAATGCGGGATGGTAGGTTCTCGCGGGCGCTTTCTCATTTGGCAACTCAGGCATGGATAGGCCTACCTCGCAGTGGAGTTGCCGGAGGGATGGATCGCAACCTCCGCGGAGAACCCTGGCCGTAATGTCGCTACTTCGAAGTTCTGGTCCAGCACGATCTTGACTGGGACACGTTGCACCACCTTCGTGTAATTGCCCGTTGCGTTATCAGGCGGCAGCAGCGCAAATTGGGAACCGCTTGCGGGCGCAATCTCCAGGACATGACCGTGGAAGGATGCGGCCGGGAGAGCATCGATGCGCACATCGGCGCTGTCGCCCTGGCGAACCCGGCCGAGTTGAGTCTCTCTGTAGTTCGCCTGAATCCAAACGCCGCTTTGTACGAGATTGACGACCTGAACGCCGGCTCCTACCAGTTGCCCTGGATGGACTCGGAACTCCCCAACGGAACCGTCGGAGGGAGCGAGGATTTTGGTGTAGCTAAGATTGACCTGAGAGACGATGATTGCGGCCTTCTTAGCCTCTATCTGAGCGAGCAAACCGGCATCTTTTGCGTTCAATCCAGATCGCTGCTGCTTCGCACTGGCTAGTGCGGCCTGAGCACTTGCCACGGCGGCTTTGGCCTTCGCCAGATCAGCCTGGCGTGCCTGTAGACCAGCCACGATGCTCAACCTTGCCGCCTGCGCCTGCTCGAATTGCTGTCTGGTCGCAGCTTTGCTGTTGAGCAATGCCTGCTGGCGTGTAAATTCAGATTCTGCCTGAGCAACATTGGCCTGTGTTGCATCGATCCCAGCGCCCGCTGCAGCTACTGCGGCCTGGGCCTGTTCGATACCCGACTCGGCCGCGGCTACGCTTGCGTCCGCGGATCGCTTTGCGTCCTGATTGCCAGCGTATTCGGCTCTTGCAGCGTCGAGTGCGGCTTCCGCCTCTTTCAACATCGCATGATAATCGGCATCATCAAGCTCAACCAGCAACTGTCCGGCCTTGACGGTTTGGTAGTCGCCTACTGTGACGCGCCGCACCGTACCGCTGATGCGGGTACTCAGTGGCGTCTGGTCCGCTCTCACATAGGCATCGTCCGTCTTTTGCACCCCAGCTCCAGACTCGCTGCTGGTCCAGTGACTTCGAATGACGAGAAAGAGAGCTACCGCTATTCCAAGCACCACAATTGGGACTACGATGACGCGTTTCAGCATGATTTCGTACCGCCCTCCCTCGTGCCGAAGTAATGACTTGGTCGCGGCTCATCGATGGTACGGCGGGCACGCAGGACGGGCTATCATATGTTTCTATTAGAAGCTGCCCTCATTCCAACGAAATGCCTGTACACCACCGACAACCGAGCGCAAAACATATCGAGGGTGTACGGTCGGGAAAATATCGAAGTCATTTCTGTCAGACAGATCAGTTGAAATGTCCTGGTGGGTCTCTTCTCCCACTTGATATTGATGGTTTTAGCGGGCGCCCTCGAGCACGCCAGTGACAGCGGCTAATAGCTTCTTCCCATCAAATGGTTTTTTGAAAATATGACGTGGGGCTGAGTCCGCTGGAGGTTGGGTATTCATCAGTTCCTCACGACCGGTGATAAGGATAATGGGCAGATCAGGGCGATCAAGTTGAGCCACTCTCAACAATCCAAAGCCATCGATTCCGGTCATGCTTATATCGGAGATCACGCAGTCGACCTCAGCGAGAACGTCAGCCTGCAGGAAAGCCTCCGCAGACGGAAACAAGCGAACGATATGGCCGGCCGATTCCAACAGGCTTTCGAGAGACTCGAGAACCCGATAGTCATCATCCACGACTGCAACAGTGCGTTTGATAGCGCCAGTCATTTTCGAAGAGCCTTGCGGGCAGATCAATGGTACGAGGTTTGAGACCTACGTCTATAACGACTTTATATGGGATAAAGGTTGACAGGAAGGAACGGGAACTTCCAGCTTTCCAGCCATTCGAACCAACTCCGCCAATGATCTTGCGGCCATCTTCCGCATGATTTGCCCGCGATGGATCTGAAGGGTGATCTCGCTGATGCCGAGCTCGGCGGCGGCCTGCTTGTTAAGCAGACCAGAGACCACCAAAGGCAGCACGTCGCGCTCGCGGCGAGTCAGCAGCGAAAATCGTAGCTGCAGTTCCGCCAGTTCGGCTCGCTGCAGCCGGGACCTGGCGTCCTGAGCGAATGCCTCTTTAATCGCTTGCAGCAGGTGTTGTCGCGCAAACGGTTTCGGCAGAAAGTCAATCGCTCCTTGTTTAATCGCTCGGACAGAAGACGGTATATCACCGTGTCCAGAGATGAAGACGATCGGTGGATGATCTCGCGCGGCGAGTTGTCCCTGAAGGTCCAACCCATTGATGTCCGGTAGTCGCACGTCGAGAATCAAGCACGTCGGTAAGTCAGGCTTGGGAAATCGAATGTATTCCGTGGCGGAGGCGAACACAACAACGCGAAAGTTCAACGAGGTGAGCAGGTCCGATAGCGCCTCGCCTATGCGAGGATCGTCATCGACTACAAAGACGATTTGGTCTTTCGAGTCCATCCACTAGTTCTCCGTGAGAATGGGGAGAGTAAAGCTGAATGTCGTTCCCTCATTCTCGTTTTGCTGAGCCCAAAGGGTTCCCTCGTGCACATCGATGATCGAACAGCATATCGAGAGTCCCATGCCCATACCTTTGTCCTTCGTCGTGAAGAATGGTTCGAAGACTCTTTCTACATCCGCAAGTCCGCTTCCATGATCGCAAACCTCGATCAAAATTGTGTCAGGGCCATTGCGTCTGGAGCGCAGAATGAGCGACTTTGGGCGATCGATCATCCCCTCCATCGCGTCAATCGCATTATTGGCAAGGTTAACCATCAACTGCTGCATCTGTACGCGATCAGCCAAAGTCTTTGGAAGATTGGGGTTTAGGTCGGTTTCGACGACGATCTTTTTTCTCTGAACCTCATTTGCCAGCAAACGTAGCACTTCCCCGATCACCTCGTTCATATCGAGTGCGACTTTACTGGGTGTCGTTTGCTTGAAGAGTGACCGGATCCGTTGGATGACCTCGGCGGCTGCGTTCCCATCCCGGATAATTCTCTGCACAGCAAGCCGGGCGCGCTCCAGATTTGGAGGTTCGGTCGATAGCCAACTCTCGCATGCATCGCCATTTGCTACGACAGCCGCGAGAGGTTGATTAATTTCATGAGCGATGGAAGCAGATAGTTCAGCGACGGTCGCAATCTGCGTCGCGCGCGCGAGCCGCGCCTGAGTCGTACGGAGTGCGTCCGCCATCTTCCTGCTGTCGTCAATGTCAACGTTGATTCCATACCAGTTGACTATCCTGCCGCTCTGATCACGGAAGGGCTCTCCCCATATTTGAAACCAACGAAATGCCCCGTCCGATCGTCTCAGACGAAACTCAACGTTGTATGAATCCCCGGTTCTGAGGCAGTTGGTCCATATGGGCAGTGTCGAGTCAAAATCGTCCGGATGCATCATCTCCCGCCAATACCAGATTGGGGAGAAGGGCTCGGATCCATCGCCGGAGTTCCGGGCGACCTTCGAAGACTGGTCTTCAGCGACACCGGTATATGTCGCCATCCGTTTGTTGATGAAGGCCGGTCCGCCCTCAGGCGTGGCGCACCAGACGAGAGCCGGAATGGTATCAATCATGAGCCGGAATTTCTCTTCGCTTTGCCGCAGATCTTCCTCCATCTTCCTGTTATCGTCGATATCAATATTCAGGCCGTACCATTGGGTGATTCGGTTTTCTCTATCGCGCAGCGGCTCCGCGAGCGTTCTAAACCAGCGGTATTCGCCGTCGCCACGACGAATACGATGTGTGATTTCATGTGGCTCGCCGGTTTCTAAGGCATGCCGCCATGACAATCTCGTCGTCTCGACATCGTCCGGATGGATCAGAGTCATCCATTTACACTCCAGAAGTTCGTCCAGAGTCCTGCCTGCATAACCGCAAAAGCGCTGATTTGTATAGACGACTTTCCCTTCACCGGGCATGGCACACCAGATCAAAGCTGGGATGGCCTCGATGAGCAGCCGAAGATGATGCTCACTCTCTCGCAGTGCCTCTTCTGCCTTCCACCGTTCCGTGATGTCCATCGCGGTTCCGATAAATTCGACCAGGTCTCCTGACTCGCCAAACATGGGATGGCCAACGACATGAATGTACTTGAGCGTTCCACAGGGAAGAATGATCCGGTAGTCTACTTCGTAGCCCGATTTTTCTTCGATGGCTCGCTCGATCACCTCATGCCACCTGGCTTGATCCTCCGAGTGAACCCGCTGCAGCCGCTCTTCCCAGCTCGGCATGCCTTTGTCTGGATCGAAACCGTAGATGCGAAGACATTCCTCGGAGAGATAGGTGGGATTTTTCCCCGCGACTCGCCAGCCAAAACTTCCGGTATGTGTGAGCCTCTGTCCTTCCAACAAGTAACTTTCGCTGCGGCGCAATGCCTCATGTGCCCGCTTGCGCTCGGATATGTCGGTCACCGCACCAAGAAGCTCCAGGGAACCTGCTTCGTCTCTTGCAGCGTGGGCCACGAGATGGAGATGCTTGATTGATTCGTCAGGCAATAACAGGCGAAATTCCAGGTCGCAATCCTCGCCGTCGTGCATTGCATGATCGGCTTGCTCCTGAACCATAGCTCTATCTTCCGGATGTACTTGCTGAAGGATGCGTTCCAGCGTTGGTTTGGTCGTCCCGTCATATTCAAAGATTCGAAAGGTTTCGTCAGACCAAATCATTTCACCTGCGGAGACCTTACAACCGAGGCTTCCGGTATGACTCAGCCTTTGAGCTTCGAGCAGATACGCTTCGCTGCGCCTCAGCTTCTCTTCTGCTTTTTTACGCTCATCGATCTCCGTGATCAGGTAATACCAACGGGTAATGTGATCTTCAGCGTCTCGTAGAGCGAGGCCACGGGAGTGGACCCAGGTGTACATGCCGTTGGATCGAAGCACACGATGCTCAATGTCGACGGGTTGGCCAGTCTCAAGCGAGCGTCTCCACACTGCCAGCACACGCTCATGATCATCTGGATGTAAAAGTGGCGTCCAATCTTTCAACTCCTCAAAGGTTTTGCCGAAGAAGTCCATCACCTGTTGACTGACTATTTCGACTTCGCCGGTTGGAGTCATCGCATGTACGAGGCCAGGAATGCTATCGACAATGAGACGAAGACTCTGTTCGCTTGCGCGTAGCGCATCCTCTGCGCGCCTGCGATCTTCAACATCGGTATCGATTCCGACCCATTTGACAATGTTACCCTCGCCGTCACGCAAAGGACTCCCACGAAACAGGAACCTGCGATACTCTCCGTCGTGGCGCCGGACGCGGCCTTCCGTCTCAAATGAGCCGCCTGTGCTCAGGGCCGTTTGCCAATCTTCCATCATGCTTGGCATATCGTCCGGATGAATGGCGATAAGAAAGCCCCAGCCGATCGCTTTCTCCATCGTAAGCCCCGCGTACTCCAACCATTGCTGATTGAGAAAGTCCGCGGCGCCATCGGGTCCGGCAGTCCATGCCAGTCCGGGAGTCGTATTGATCACCTGGCGCAGTTGATTGGCAATTTCAATCTCTTTTTGCCGTAGTTCTTCCTCTGCGCGCTTACGGTCCTCGATATCGGTGCTGGCTCCATACCACTTGATGATTTTGCGATCTTTGTCATAGAGCGGAGCCGCACGAAAGAGAAACCAACGATACGTTCCATCGAAGCGCCGCACACGGGCTTCGTGATCTGCCGGTTTGCCGGTTGTTACGATTTGCTTCCACGTGTCGGTGATTCCTGCCAGGTCATCAGGATGTATCACTGAGCTGAAGTCCCAACTCGATAAATCAGGTTGAGGTTTCCTGATGTCCAGGAGGTCACAGAATACCAATGCTGCGTCCATGGGAAGGCCCATGTAGTCCAGCCATCGCTGATTGAGGTGATCAACCAGACCGTCCGGTCGAGCGGTATGTATATACGCTGGCGTAGCGTCCACTGCGAGCCGAAGCCGCTCATCTTCTCTCTTCAGCTCCTCAATATCGGTAGCGGTACAGAGCCAGCGAGAGACCTCGCCACTCTCGTCGACCAATGGCTTGTAGCGGAAGAGAAACCAACGATACTTTCCATCCCTGCCGAGCGCGCGCCTTTCGATTTCAAATGGAAGCCCCTTCGCTAAACTGCGCTGCCGTTCACCACGCGCCTTCTCAATATCGTCTGGATGAATGTCTCTACGAATTCGTTCCGCCGTCTCGAGGTTCTTCATTTGCTCCAGGGTGCGTCCTGTGTAGTCGAGCACCATCTGGTTCGCTTCAAGGAGTCGTCCGGTGGGGTCCAGGAGGAGAACGTGGTGAGGAATAAAATCTATGAGTTCTCGAAGCTCTCTCGCATTCTTCCTGATCTTTTCCTCCCTTGATCGGATGAGATAGCGAATCACGACCGCCGCGGCTGTGAACGCTATGAATCGAGGATAAGCAGTTGGCGCAAGAGAGAAATGGTATCGCGGAGTAAGAAAAAAGAAATCGAATGTCAGCGCTGAGATCCCGATTCCCACAAGACTCGGATACCTCCCGCCGTACAGAGAGCTGATCATGATCGCAAGGAGGAGGCACGTAGCTTGCGCACCCGTGAACCGGCCTATCGCGGTTGCAATAAAACAGACCACTATCACCAGCGCGTAACGGTTCGCATTAGAGGAAAGCTTCATTCGTCGTTACCTGTCCAGTCCATTCAGCGCCTAATAGGAACATATGATAGGCAGCTCGGCAATCTGTGCGTAGGATTGCAAATCAAGCAGGGCTATGACCATTTGCCATCGATCCCTCATATGCGCCCCACAAGCCTCCCAATGGGAGGAGAAGCAGAAGGCTTACTTGGAATTGAAGGCGAAGCGCTTGATCTTCAATTGCTTGGGAGAGGCGCTAAGGCGATGATTTCCGATAGATCCACGAATGGTGCACATGTTTGTCACCACCGCCTATGTCCACCTCGTTTCCGTTACCGAACTGTCACAGTCAGCTCGGCCGATCAAGTTTATCCCTCCTTACACGCGAGAATCATCAGCCGCAACGCCCCCTGCCGTAACACCATCCCTGGAGAAGACGAATGCTGACACTGTTAGAACCAGATGCCGCGCGAATTACCCCAAATGAGCACACTCCGACTCACGATCGCGCTCCCGAAGAACTGGCCCTCGGCACCCCATTATGGCTGCGAGATGACCTTGTCGAGATCCTGGGCGAGGCGCAGGTGCATTCGCGAGTCATCGATCTTGTCAAATATGCGACTGACGCGAGTCCCTACCGCATGTTTCCCAAGGTAGTGGTGACGCCGCGCACTGTCGGTGATGTATCGAAGATCTTCGCCTATGCGCAGGAAAAGAAGATCCCTGTGACCATTCGCTCTGCCGGTTCGAGCCTTAGTGGCCAGTCGCAAGGCGATGGCATCCTGATCGATGCACGCAAGCACTGGGCAGGTGCGACGGTAGAAGACGGAGGAAAGCGTCTTCGGGTCCGACCGGGAACAGTCATGTTTCGTGCGAACCTTGCGCTCCATCCCTACGGCTACCGGCTGGGACCTGATCCGGCAAGTTCCGGCGTAGCAACCGTAGGAGGTGTTATTGCAAATAACGCCAGCGGAATGTGCTGCGGAACCGTTGAGAATTCCTACAAGACGCTCGAGTCGGTATCGTTCCTGCTGCCCTCCGGCACGCATATCAATACCGCAGATCCAGACGCTGAAAACCAGTTCAATCTTGCGGAACCCGATCTGGCCGCCGGACTGATGGAGATCAGGGAAGAGATCAACAAGGACCAGGCGTTGGTTGAACGGCTCAAGAAGAAGTACAGCATCAAGAATACGACCGGCTACCACATGGGAGCCTTCCTCGATGAGTCAACTCCGCTCGGAATCTTTCGCAAGTTGCTCGTGGGATCGGAGGGCACACTGGCCTTCATCTCCGAAGGCGTCTTCGAGACAGTTCCCGATGACAAGTATCGCCTCACAGCATTCCTTGTCTTTCCAGATATGCATTCGGCATGCGCTGCCGTGGCTCCCTTTATCGCTCATGGTGCGGCAGCGGCTGAGCTTTCCGATCGCGGATGCCTGCATGCCGTGGAGGGAAAGCCTGGCGTCCCCGATCGCTGGAAGACATTGCCCAGCGAGGCAACAGCCCTTCTCGTCGAGTTCCGAGAGCCTACCCCTGAGAAGCTCAAAGAGGCTGCGGCAGCGGCGCAGTCCGTGCTCGACGGGCTCGAGTTGCTTGAGAAGGCAGAGTTCACGCAGGATCCGCATCTCGCCGCGCAGTACTGGACGATCCGTAGCGGTCTGCTACCTTCGATCGGTGGTGCGCGGCCAAGCGGTACATCATTGATTCTTGAAGATGTCTGTTTTCCACCAGACAAGCTTGCGGATGGCGCGCTGGACCTGCAGAAATTGTTCCCGAGGCATGGCTATGACGGTGTGGTCTTCGGCCATGCCTCCGCCGGTAATCTGCATTTTCTGATCACACCCTCCTTGAACACGGAAGCGGACGTCGAGCGATTCGACGGGTTTCTGCAGGACGTGGTGAAGCTGGTGGTCGACAAGTACGATGGCTCACTGAAAGCAGAACACGGAACCGGCCGCAATATTGCTCCCTTCGTCGAGCACGAATGGGGTCTGAAGATCACGGACATGATGTGGAGACTGAAGCGCCTCGCCGATCCGCATCTCATGCTGGCCCCAGACGTGATGCTGACGAGAGATACAAAGGCGCATCTTCGCCACTTGCATACGGTGCCTACGGTAGAGCAAGAAGTGGATCGCTGCATCGAATGCGGGTACTGCGAGTCCGTCTGCCCGAGCCGCCACATCACCACCACGCCACGACAGCGCATCGTTATACGGCGCGAGATGCTCCGCCAACCGACAGGATCGATCGTTACCGAAGCACTTCTGAAGCAGTACGAGTACGACGCAATCGAGACCTGCGCTGGAGACGGCAGTTGCGCTCTCGCTTGCCCGGTGGGCATCAACACCGGAATGTTGATGAAGCGATTCCGTAATGAGGAACATAACCCGACTCAAGAGTACGTCGCCGAGAAGATCGCGGAGAACTGGGGTACGGCTGAGATAGGGGCACGGGCAGCTCTCACACTGAATCACATCGCCACCAGCGTCTATGGCGGCTCTCTCGTAGCGGAGAGCGCTTTGAGAGTGGCCCGCTCCGTTGTCAGCAAAGACCTGATGCCGGGATGGCTTCCGGTTATTCCACCGGCGGCTTCACCAGAGGTCCCCGCTACATCGCGCGAAAATGCGACTGCAGTTTACTTCCATGCATGCGTCAACCGCATGTTTGGAAACTCAGACGGACCGAAGGGACCGAGCCTGGCCGATGCAATGGTCGCAGTGTCGGCTCGGGCGGGAATGCCGCTATGGATTCCTGATGACATCTCGGGAACCTGTTGCGCCACGGTCTGGCACTCCAAGGGGTATGCCGATGGGAATAAGTATATGGCCAATAAGATCGTCGAGAAGATGTGGGAGTGGAGCGACGGCGGCAAGATCCCCGTCGTCTGCGATGCCAGCTCCTGCACCTTCGGCATCACCACCGAAATCCTCACGTACCTCACGCTTCAGAACGCGGAACGCCACAAGCAGTTGAAGCTGATCGACTCCGTGGGCTGGGCCTATGACCATCTCCTGCCCAAACTGAAGGTGAAACGCCAGGTGGAGTCAGCAGTGATTCATCCCGTCTGTTCCATTCACCACCTGGGATTGGTCGAGAAGCTGCAGTTGCTTGGGGAGGCTCTAGCGAAGAAAGCCGTGACTCCGATCTATGCGACCTGCTGTGCCTTCGCTGGGGATCGAGGCTTCCTACATCCCGAGTTGACGCACTCTGCAACCTCGGAAGAAGTCGACGAGATTGGTGACCAGGAGTTTGAAAAGTACCTGTGCAGCAATCGCACCTGCGAGTTGGGCATGAATCTGGCCACAGGAAAGGAATATCAATCGGTGATCTTCCTGCTTGAGGAGCTGACTCGTCCTCAAGTACAAGGCAGCCCACAAGTCGCTTAGGGAGAGGCTTGTAAAATGGATAACTTTCTTGCAGCTCGTTCTCAGATGGGGATGTCCCTCGCCTTCCACATCGTCTTCGCAGTGATCGGTGTTGCCCTGCCACTGATGATGACGATCGCCGAGTGGCGATGGAGATCGACAGGCGATCCGGCCTATCTCTTACTCGCGAAGCGCTGGGCGAAGGGGACAACCATCCTCTTCGCCGTCGGCGCCATCTCAGGCACCGTCCTCTCATTCGAACTCGGTCTGCTCTGGCCGCGTTTCATGCAGTATGCCGGTGCTGTGATCGGGATGCCATTTTCCCTCGAAGGCTTCGCATTCTTCACGGAAGCTATCTTCCTCGGCATCTATTTATATGGTTGGAACCGCGTGCCCGGGTGGTTCCATCTCTTCTCAGGCATCATCGTGTCTTTGAGTGGGTTGCTCTCGGCAATCTTCGTCACCCTGGTCAACGGCTGGATGAACACGCCGACCGGCTTCGACATCGTCGACGGCAAGTTTCAGAACATCCATCCGTTTGCAGCAATGTTGAACCCGGCAGGCATTCCAGAGGCAGTACATATGGTACTGGCTGCCTATACGGCGGCGGGATTTGCGACGGCTGGAATCCATAGCTGGCTCCTGCTGCGTCGTGGCAGGAATCGCTTCGATGAGGTCGCGATCGGCATCGCACTTACCGTCGGTGGCGCCGCTGTTCTGGTCCAGGGCATAAGCGGCGATGCGCTGGCGCGGATGGTTGCGCAGAATCAGCCGATGAAGCTGGCCAGTCTCGAGGGCCAATTCAAAACGGAAGTGGGCGCTCCATTGCGCATCGGCGGCCTTCCTTTTCCAGACGAGCAGGTAACGAAGTACGCCATCGAGATACCGCATGGTCTGAGCCTTCTCGCCTTCCATAGTCCGAACGCACTGATCAAGGGGCTCGATCAGGAATCTTCGAAGGACTGGCCGAATGTGCGAATGGTGCATATCTGCTTTCAGATCATGGTGGGCTGCGGCAGCTTATTGTCGCTCTTTGCTCTCGTCGCGGCCTGGCTCTCCTGGAAGAGGGGCCCGTTGAGCAAGCAGAGATTGTTTCTCAAGGCAGCCGTCCTAGTTGGCCCGCTTGGGTTCGTCGCTTTGGAGGCTGGATGGATGGTGACCGAGTTAGGCCGTCAGCCCTGGATCGTCTATCACCTGATGCGCACGAGAGATGCAGTGACTTCCATGCCCAACATCACAATTACGTTTCTAGTGATGACCTTCGTCTACCTGATTCTTGGAGTCATCGTCGTCTGGTTGTTGAGCAAGCACGTGATCGCACCAGCGGAGAGAAAACAACTTGATGGCCCGGGGGTGCTTGTATGAACCCCGCAACGATTCTTGCAGGCATCATGCTCGGCGCGCTCGTGATCTATTCTCTACTCGCCGGGGCTGACTATGGCGCTGGCTTCTGGGATCTGACCTGTTCCGGGCCCCGCCGGGAGAAACAGCGTCATCTTATAGCTCATGCGATCGAGCCGGTCTGGGAGACGAACCATGTCTGGCTCATTCTGGTGGTTGTCCTCATGTTTGCCGGCTTCTCCCCAGCCTTCAGTACGATCTGTATCGGGCTTGCCGTTCCAGTCTTTCTTATCCTGCTTGGAATTGTGTTGCGAGGATCTTCGTATGTGTTCCGTACCTATTTTGCTGGAAGCATCCAGACGCAACTCTACTGGGGTAAGATCTTCTCGATATCAAGCAGCATGACGCCACTCTTTCTCGGAATCGTGATCGGGGCCATCTCCAGCGATACAGTCGTTGTGAAAGATGGAATCAGCGAAAACGGTTTTCTCAGAACATGGCTTCATCCATTCCCACTAGTCGTTGGCGTCCTTTCGCTCTCGCTGTTCGCTTATCTGTCGGCGTGCTATCTAACCGTCGAAACAGATGACCCCACGCTTCAAGACGACTTCAGGGGCCGGGCGCTCTTCTCTGGCTTTGTCTCGCTCTTGGCAGCATTCGCTACATATGTCGTCGCGGGAAGCTCCGCGCGGGAGATTCGGGATGGTCTCTCGAACACTCTCTATGTCTTGCTGATCGAATCCTGCGCTGCGATCGCCGCATTCGTCGCATTTCAGGCGCTCTGGTCGAGGCATTATCTCCGAGCCAGAATCGCAGCCGCAGCTCAGGTCGGTCTCATCATCCTCGGATGGGGTGCTGCACAGTATCCGTATCTCGTTCGGCCAGGCTCGAACATCTTTAACAGTTCAGCACCTTCCAGCGTTCTCGTCGCCATTGAGATTGCTTGTGCGTTCGGCGGAGCTATTCTATTTCCTTCACTGTTCCTTCTTTATCGGGTCTTCAAAGCACATCGCAAATCAGTTGTTGCTGAGACCACATCTGTTTAGGTTTTATCCCCGCGGAGAATTCTCATGCCCACGCTTAGATGCCAGATTCCACAATCTCTTGAAAATGTTCTCGCGGAGCGATCCAAAGAGAATGGCGAATCCATCGATCATCTTGTCACAAGTACGTTGTCCCGATACCTTGGTGTTTCCCTTCACACACTCTTCCAGATCTCGACCTCTGGAGCTCTCGTACAGGGAATCTACGAACGGGCCGTCTCCAGTACCTTCTTGCTCAACTATGGCGACTTCGGGATAGGGACCTTCGATAACCTCGACGGTGAGATGGTCGTGCTCGACGGGGCCATCTATCAGGTGCGCAGTGACGGCACCGTTACCAAAATCGTTGACGACACTGGAACACCCTTCGCGGTGGTCGTCCACTTTATCGCAGACCAGGACCAAACCATCGATAGCGCCTCGAGCTTCGAGGATCTCACCAAAATCTGCGACCAGTATCGCGACTCTGACAATCTCTTCTATGCGTTCCGGATTGATGGCCGCTTTGAACACATCCACACCCGCGCCATGAAGGCCACGTTGGACGGACTTCCTCTGGCGAAGGCTGCGGCTATTCAGCCCGAATTCGACTTCAAGGACATCGATGGAACACTCGTCGGGATATGGGCTCCTCAGTTCTCGAGCGCCTTCAACGTCGCTGGATACCACTTCCATTTCCTCTCCGAGGACCGGACTAAGGGAGGCCATCTGCTTCAGTGCAGCGGCAAGAACCTTCGAGTCCGCGTGGAGAGGCTGAACGATTTCCATCTCTCACTCCCTGAGTCGGAGGAGTTTCTGCGAGCCGACCTCACGAAAGACACTGCGAAAGAACTTGCCTACGCAGAACAAGCCCACAAAAAGGAAGACCTCTAATGTCCAGTGAACAGAAACCAAACGATCAGTTCACCGGCGCAGATATCGTCGTTAAGACGCTCGAACAGCAGAATGTCAAATGGGTCTTTGGGATACCTGGAGCGAAGATTGATAAGGTATTCAACACTCTTGCTGATTCTTCCATCCAGACCGTCGTCTGCCGTCACGAGCAAAATGCCGCCTTTATAGCGGGCGGTATCGGAAGAATGACCGGCAAAGCAGGTGTCGCGATCGCCACTTCTGGTCCTGGAGTCTCAAACCTCGTCACCGGCCTGGCCACAGCAAATACCGAGGGAGATCCCGTAATCGCACTAGGTGGCGCGGTGCCTCTCGCCGACAGACTGAAGAAGATTCACCAGTCGATGGACTCGGTGAATCTGATGAGGGCGGTGACGAAGTATAGCGCCGAGGTAGACTCATCGGAATCGATCTCGGAGGTAATGGCAACCGCGTTTCGAAGCGCTGAGTCCGACCGACCGGGAGCGACCTTTGTGAGCCTGCCCATGGATATCATGGTCGCACCTGCGAGGTGCGACGTTCTCACCCTGCCGACACACTCCGCCGTAGGTCCCGCAGACTCCGAAGCGATCAAAGAGGCCGCGCGTCTTATCAACACTGGCTAGAGACCAGTGGTGTTGCTTGGTCTGCTAGCCAGTAAGCCCGAGAATGCAGATGCGGTTCATGCGCTGATAGAGAGTGGAAAGCTTCCGGCAGTCGGAACATTTCAGGCCGCCGGTGCTATCTCAGCGAGTCTCTTCAGCAACTTCGGCGGACGAGTTGGCCAGATCAACAATCAACCGGCGGACGCGATTCTCGCTGCCGGCGACCTGGTAATCACGATCGGGTATGACCCCGTCGAGTACTGGCCTTCCATCTGGAACAAAGGCAACAGGCGCACGATAGTGCATTTGGATACCCTGCCTGCAGATATCGACAATTCCTACAGCCCGACAGTCGAGCTCATTGGGGATATCGCTGCGACTCTTCGACTCTTGAGTCCACTCATCTCGCACACCACTCCAGACACCTCCATTCAACGATTGCTCGAAAAGATCGCTGAAGAACGCCGGGAGCTGGCGCACTCGTCCGCCGCGATGAATGGCACTCCGGTCCATCCGCTTAGGCTGGTCTCTGAACTACAGAACATGCTCACGCCTGATACCACACTGTGCCTGGATATGGGTTCCTTCCACCTCTGGATGGCGCGACATCTCTACAGCTTCCGTGCACGACAGATTCTAATCAGCAACGGCCAGCAGACATTGGGGGTAGCACTTCCGTGGGCCATCGCAGCTACACTCGTTCGCCCTGCCGAAAAAGTGTTGTCGATCTCGGGTGATGGCGGTTTTCTCTTTTCAGGCATGGAGTTGGAAACTGCTGTGCGGCTTCAATCCAATCTCGTCCACATGATATGGATCGACGGTACGTACAACATGGTCGCCGTTCAGGAAGAACAGAAATATGGCCGATCCTCAGGCACTACTTTCGGCCCCCTCGATCCTGTGAAATACGCGGAAGCGTTCGGCGCACATGGGTTCATAATCCACTCTCCAGATCAGATCACCTCAGTTCTGAAACAGGCATTCGACATCTCAGGCCCCGTGCTTATTGGGGTGCATGTGGACTATCACGACAATCACAAGCTCTTCGAGCAGGTAAATGAACGGAGCGTCCACTAATCCCGGACAGAGAGAGTGTCATAGCGGAGCGCAGCTTGGGTGTCTTAACGAACGTGGAACAGATGGCGCCGCAATCGCGGACGAACGGGATGCTACAGCCGATCGCTCTATAGCTTTCTCCATCCTGGATTTGCAGGGTCCACGAGCCTTACGTCAACCGGAGCGAGACCAAAAATTGCAACGACTGCTGGCAGGAAGCGATCATCGAATCTACGTCGCTCGATCTTGTTTATTTTCTGCAGCTTACATGTTCGCCACAACTCTGCGAAGGACCAAAAGGTCAAATACAGAATGCGAATTAGCCAGTGAATGACCTACCTTGCGATTCTTTTCCGACGCCCCCCACTCGGATGCAATCGCTCCGTCCTGCTCAAGCTTGAGAAGGGCCGGATAAAGAGTGCCGTAGTTCAGGCAGAGCAGATCGCCACTGGTTTGTTCGATTCGTCGAGCAATGCCATAGCCGTGCAACGGCCCCAGCGCCTCAAGAGTTTTGAGCACCATCAGTGCTAGGGTGCCTTTCCAGATATCTGCTTTATCTTCCCCCATTGTCCACTCCTATGCGATTCCCATAGGTATAATTACACCGCTTCCTATGGGAATGCAATAGAAAAATGCGCGTGTTATTGGAACGTTGAACTAAATGCGGTATCGGATGCCTCATGCGGAAACTGATCCATACGGCCGACTCTGCATTGCTCCTAAATCATTGCCAAATCGGAAGCTATGCGTGAACAGGGTAAGGCACTCTTTGAGGATCCATCAATGAGTGCCTTCGAGATAAATGTGTTCTTCAAGGCATGATCACACTCTCTCTGATAATGCTAATGTAGGCCATGGTTCTGATTCGTACAGCAGTTCATGCTGACGCAGCTGCGATCTCGCGAGTTCACATCGCGAGTTGGAGAACTACTTATCGAGGGATCGTACCCGCTACGTTCCTGGATGCACTCGACCCAGAAGAGCGAGCTGTACGGTGGCTAAAGATCATCGATTCCGGATCGCATCTCGTCGTCGCTGAGATAGAGGGGCAAATTGTTGGCTTTATCAATGGAGGTCCGATCCGCGAGCCTTTGGCAAACTACGATGCAGAACTTTACGCAATCTACCTCTTGGAAGGAACACAGAGGAAAGGCATTGGAACAGCGTTACTCATCGCGCTTATGAAGTGCCTGTATGAGGAAGGATATCGGAGCATGGTTGTCTGGGTGCTCGAAGCCAATGGCTCTCAGCGTTTCTACGAAAAGACAGGAGCTGTTTCTGTCACTGCAAAGGAGATTGAAATTGGAGGAGCCCTACTCCCCGCTGTCGCTTACGCCTGGCCCAACCTCACAGCGAACGCTAGTTTAGATCTAAACGACTAGACTCCACGCCACAGAATGGGCACGGCAACGATATCTGTCTCATATCTAGTTCCAGCAAGTTGGTTTATGTTTGCCGATCTGTTTGGATTCGCTTTCTGGATTGTCGACTACAGAGCAATCCGTGTTTCAGAGCTGTCGAGTCTGGAAACTTGGTGGCGAACGCACCCATTGACGAACGCAATCACACGCACAATTCAAATCAAACTGGAATCTCCATCTCCAGCATTGCACGGACTACAGATGCCCTCCACGCTCGACTATTAGGCGCATTGCCGCGGTATTCACTAGCTTTCTAAAGTGGAACCGTTCACCCCAACCGATCGGAGTTACATCGCGATATTCATGCATCCCATCGATTCCGTATCCCGGATGGAGTTGTTTGCGTAGTGATGCGCGCGCATTTGGATTTGCTCCGTGCTCGAGCAACAGGCGCGTGAACGGAGCGTCTGGAACGTGCCCACGATGGTTCATCCAGAAATTTGGCTGTGACACTACGGTCGCGAAGAGAGGCGTGTGCCCTCCGAACCCGTCGGGGTCGATTGCCGCCTGCTCATCGACGTTCATGCCGCGATCAAGTAGCCAGCGAGCGATCTCGATCTCATCATAGTCCGCGCACATATGCAGCAAAGTCCCGCCAGAAAGGGGTGTTCCATGTGTCGCCAGCACTTCATCGTGACACCCAAGTTCTGCCGGGTAAATCTCTTCGTGTGCGAAGGTTCGCTGAAGCAGGTTTGGCTCACAGCGCAGATGCTCTTCGAGTAGATCGATGCGGCCGCGATGCAGAGCCATCGTCGGCGTGTTGGGCAGCTTGAACCCATGTTCGGAATACAACTCCAGAATGCGATGCTTGGCGGACGGGCTGCGGCTATCGGTCTCGAGCACCGTATCTACGGGCGCAAGCCGCTTTCCGTGTTCGTCATATACTCGTGCGCCGAGTTCGAGCAGGAGTGCGGAGCCCGCAACATTGAGTGTGTAAGCAGGGCCGCTCAATTCATCGTCTGACGGTCGCGGACCGCCCATCATGGCGTGCAGCTTCCGTGCGGTTTCGATCTGGCCTTGCAAACAGGCACGCCCGAAAGCGTGCTGCATGTCCGATGCGCCAAGGCTTCGCAGCATTTCGACGATTGCATCCTGACCAAGGTTGGCGGCATACGACATGGGAGGACCCCAATTGCCTTTTACACCACGCGCATCCTCATCTAACAAGTGCGGATCGCGCAACACCATAGCGCGAACCGTTTCCACATCACCGCGCCAGATAGCGTCAGTCATGCGGCACGCAGTGACGAGGCGGGTCCAACTGGGAAGGCCATAACTACGCGCAAGCACGAACTGGGTATCGGCAAGCCGAGCCGTTGCGGGATCAATTGATTTGGGGTGATGCTCGCGGAAATCGATGATAGCGTCGGGATTGCCGCGACGAATGGCGTGTAGCAGATCCTTGGCCTGATGCCTCAACTGGTCAAGGTTAGGACGGACGGGAAAGTGGCGATTTGCCATGACGGACCTCCTCTGTGGTCATGCCCTTGGTCCGCAATGCAGGGCGAAAAGGAGATTCGTGAATTCTCAGTTGTATGCTTCACAGGTGGACTCGGTCCTGTCCGCGGACGGGTGGCGCCCTGCGCGCCGGAATCAGTGTACATCGCTTTCCGGTATGTTTTGCCAAGGGAAGACTGGATGCTGACTGATCCACAATGACCAAAGCATGGAACTTGCTTGCCTGAATTGAGGCAAGCGGGGCGATGCACTCATTGAGCAAGGTCGCGTCGAATTCGGATCAGCAATGATTTAGCGTTAGACACGCTTAACTGGCAAATGCCAGTTCAATGTCTCTCTTCAACACAGTTGGAACGAAAGAATCGCTTGTTAAGGGTAGCCCTGTTGCGCCTGCTGACAGGCAGACGCCTGCCATTATGAAGAACAACCTCGCAGCTGCCTTCTCCCGTGTTTACCTCACGTATTTGCGCCAGCCGAACGATGATCGAGCGGTGAATGCGGGCAAAATCGTTCGAATTCAGGCGGCTCTCAAGAGAAATCAAAGATTCACGGATGAGATAAGATTTCGCGCCTACGTGCAGGCGCGAGTAATAATCTTCAGCTTCGATCCAGTCGATCTCATTTGTATTGAGGGCAAGACTACCCGAGTCTGTCGCAAGAACCAGATGCTGAATCCCGCCCGAGCGTTGCGCCTCCAACAACGCTTCCAGTTGCACAGCGAGCTTGGCATCATGGGTTAGCTTCAGTCGTTCGCGAATCCGCGTCATGGTAGATTTGAACCGATCGATGTTGAGCGGCTTTACGAGATAGTCGAGCGCATGCGCCTCAAATGCGCGGACGGCAAAGTTGTCATGTGCCGTTACGAAAACGATGATTGGCTGGTGAGCCACGCGCGCTGCATGAACTACGTCAAAGCCATTCATCTCCGGCATCTGCACGTCGAGAAAAAGCAGATCCGGCGAAAGCGTCTCGATGGCCTGCAATGTTTCCTGGCCATTCCTGCACTCGCCCACGACTTCCATGTCCTCATAGGGCGCGAGAAGTTGCCGCACGCCGCGCCGCGCAAGAGGTTCGTCATCAGCTACGAGAATTCGGATCTTCTTCATTTCCACCGAAGTCCTCTCTATAAGGTAAGCGGACGATTGCGAGAAAGCCGCCCTGCTCTCCAAACCCAGCCTCAAGGGCTGCAGCCCCTCCGTAGAGCGTCTGCAATCGCGCTCTGGTATTTGCAAGTCCAATCCCCAATCCCGTCGAAGCGTTCTTCTGGCGAGAAGGAGGCTCGTTAGCTCCATCATCGCGGACAGTCAATATCAGTTGCTCTCCCTCACGCTTTGCCGTAATTTCGAGCAACCCAGCATCGGCGCGCGCAGCGATTCCATGCTGAATCGCATTTTCAACCAGTGGCTGGAGCAAAAACACTGGCACAAGCGCCTTTGATACTTCGGCGCCGACAAGAATGTGCGGACGTAGACGATCGGAAAAACGAACCTGTTCGATCTCCAGATAGCGACGGAGAAACTCCAGTTCTTTCGATAGCGTGGTCTCATGTGCTGTGTTGGATCGCAGGACCTGACGGAGCACATCGCTCAATAGCTCAAGCATGCGCGACGCGCTCTCCGTATCCTTATCACGTACCAGTACGGTAATGGCGTTGAGGCTATTAAATAGGAAATGGGGATTGAGCTGCATCTGGAGAGCATTTAGCCGAGCTTCCGATAGCTGTGCATTCAACTTCGCAGCCTGCATCTCCCGCTCCCGCACCTGCTGAAAATAGAAGAGTGCATGTTCGATGCCGACCAGAGCGAAGTACACGCCAACGCCGAATGGCAACGTAGTGAAGATCCAACTTATGAACCCCTGCAGATAGACGGAAGCCGATGCATTCGATGGAGCCGGAAAGATTGCCCACCGGATCATCGTTCCCATTCCTGCCCACGCCACGCACAGAGCCAAGGAGGCCAGAAGATGTAGCCAGACCCGTGTTTTCAAATGCTCTCGGACCAGCGAGAAGCGCCGGCTGAAGCGAAACACGAATGGCGTCAGGAACGCGTAGATAAACCAGTCCAGCGAGTTGAAGAGTAGCCAGTGCCAGTCTGGGGCCTCGCGAGAGAGGCGAGACTGCATGAATGTGTTGAAGCCTGAGAGCACTGCAGGAATCGCCCATGCCGTCCATATCCATCGCATAGAAATATACGGAACGCGCGTGATCGCGCCGTCAGCTTCTCCAGTTTTCAGACGCAGTGGCATGTTGCGAAAATACTGTTGCCCGTGGCGAAGTGTCCAGAGCCGTGCAAGGCAAGAACCGTTCGCTGCAAGTTAACGACCGCTCCCTGCAAATTCTTGGCACTCTTAACACCTATTGCTACCCTCCACTCGATATCAGTAGCAACCGGATGTTTGTTAGGCATTCGATGGAATGGGGGACGCGCATGCAAGACATTGCGGTTAACAAAGTCGCAGATAGATGCGTAAAAGCACCGGCCGAATCAACCAGGGTTGCGTCGCTGGACATCGTGCGAGGCATCGCCATGATTCTGATGGCGATCGACCACGTCAGAGTCTACTCTGGTTTACCGGCTGGAGGGCCGACGTTTGGAATCTTCTTTACTCGCTGGGTTACCAACTTTGTTGCACCAACGTTTGTTTTCCTGGCTGGAACTTCGGCCTATCTGTACGGACGGAAATGTCTTCATCGTGCATTGTTGTCAAAATTCCTTGCCGCCCGAGGCCTCTGGCTTGTCTTTCTGGAATTGACGATTCTCCGCGTTTGTTGGACCTTCAATTTCGACTTTCAACACTACCTGCTTGCCGGAGTGATCTGGATGATCGGCTGGAGCATGATCGCTCTCGCTGGCGTGGTCTATTTGCCAACCAATGTCATAGCAAGTATCGGCATCTCTCTGATCGCACTTCACAATATCACCGACTTCGTTCGGCCACAGCTCGCGCATGCATTTGGAAGCGAGGGGCCGAACTGGCTGCTTCGAGTGATCTACTTCGGTGGGGGCTTCAGGATAGGCCAATCAGGACCGCCTGTTTATATCCTGTATGTCCTTATTCCATGGGTAGGGCTGATGTTCGCAGGCTATGCGTTCGGCCATGTCACGGAACGAAGATCGGAATCCCGACGACGCGTCTATCTATGGCTCGGAGCATCTCTTACGGGGCTCTTTTTCGCGCTTCGCGTAACCGGCATCTATGGAGATCCGCGTGCGTGGGACAGGCACACCTTCTTTAGCTTCTTGAACACGACGAAGTATCCGGCTTCGCTTGAGTATCTGCTGATGACCATCGGTCCCATGTTCCTCGTATGGTTCCTGGCGGAACAGTGGCAAGGGCGGTTCGCTTCCGTGATAGAAACCTTCGGCCGCGTCCCGATGTTCTATTATCTGCTGCACATTCCACTCATTCACCTTGCTGCATGCATTGTCTCGGTGATTCGAGAAGGCCATCTCGATCCGTGGCTCTTTACGAATCACCCGGTAGCACCAGAGCCGGTTCCTGCCGGCTATATCTGGAGCCTCAGTCTCCTGTACTTTGTTTACTCCGTTTGCGTTTTGACGCTGTACTTTCCGTGTCGTTGGTTTGCGCGGATGAAGCAGACCAACCGGTCGATATGGCTCAGTTTCCTATGACTGTCATTCTGTCATTTGCTACATCAATGACAAACCACTGTCCTCGGTGGCCTTATTGAATAAGGAGAGTTTTGTGGCCGCAGAAGAGAGAATCCAACAGTTTGGCCCGCCAGTGCCTGAGTTGCCAGTCGCTGATGTTGAGTGCGCACAACAGCACTACAGGGATGCACTTGGCTTTGAGATTGGATGGCTTTATGAGGGTAAAGTCATTGGGTCCGTACTACGCGGTAATACGACGATATTCTTTCGGAAGAGAGAGCCTCCGTTTGAGCCTGTAGTTCACTGGATGTTCGCGGAAGACATCGATGCGTCGTATCAGGAATTGAAGTCGCTCGGTGCTAACATCGTGGACCCACTCGAAAAGAAGCCCTGGGGATTACGGCAGTTCACCGTAATGGATCTCGATGGGAACCTCTTCTATTTCCACAATGGCTAACCAAACATTCATGGCCAAGTGTTCCTGAGACTGGAGCAGGTGTTATGAGCACGAACGTAAAGCAAGCGGTACCGTTTTTCGGCGTGACCAACATGGACGCGTCGCTGCGATTCTATGTGGACGGGCTCGGGTTCACAATGAAGCGCTGGTGGATTCCAGATGAAACTGATAGTCAAGATGACTACAAGCCCGACGGGAGGATTCGCTGGTGCTGGCTGGAGCTTGGCGAGGCTGCGATTATGTTGCAGGAGATTTTGCCGGAACGTCAGCCGAGGGAAACGCTGGGAGCTGGAGTCAACGTCTGTTTTCAGTGCGAAGACGCGCTGGCGCTCTATCGCGAGTTCAAGTCGCGCGGAATCCAGACACGGAAACGTCCATCCGTGGGAAACCGCTTGTGGGTTGTGCCGGTGACTGATCCTGATGGCTATCGCATGGAGTTTTCGAGCCCGACTGATGCGCCAGAAGATACCGAACTTTAAGAGTAGCTCGACTTGCCAAGCGACGCTAACAGGTCGAAATATGCTTCCAAGCCCGGCCACTCTCAAAACGTGCTTCGGCAATGAAGCACTTGTCGACAGAGGCCATCGCAGTAATCTCCGGCCCGCCACGGCCTGGAATTATCATGGGGCAAGGAGTAGGGAGCCGTGACCACGCGTCAACACAAGGTTCACACTCAACTTGGCCGAGCCGCAGTCCGAATGTTTGCCGCCAATGATCGTATGAACCAAACTCTTATCGAACATCTTGACCCTGCCGCCTGGACAGCCAGGCCGCGCGGCAAGGTCCGCACCATTGCGGCGATCTTTACGCACATGCACAACGTTCGCGCCAAGTGGGTCAGGCTTACAGCTCCTCACTTAAAGGTTCCAAAACAGCTCAACCGCGCACACTGCACGCCTCAGCAGGCCCGTGCGGGATTGGCCGATAGCGCCGCTCGCTGCACGGAGATGCTGGCTGAAGCGCTTGGCGACGAGGGGCGGGTCGAGAAGTTTCGCAGAGATGGCTGGGCTCCGCCCTTTCCGGTTGGTGTCGAGATGCTGTGCTACATGCTCGCTCATGAGTCCCACCATCGCGGACAAGTGCTGATGCTTACGCATCAGCTCGGATTCCCGTTGCCATACGAGGTGGCGGACGGGATATGGAACTGGGAAAAGCTGTGGAAAGAATGCGGCGCGCCTGCTGGCCCCGGCTACGACTCATAAGACTGGAACTGGGAGACACGAAAGGGATATTGCGGCATGGGACCTCCACGCAAAGAGAAAGGCCAGCTCGAAGCTGGCCTTTCTCTTTGCCTTTTGATTGAGGCCAAAATGAGTCCGCCTCGTTGGAGCGATTCTCCCAGTCGATACGCTAACACTTCGGCGCCTCGCATTGGAAGCAGACATGGCTCCTCACGACTTCACGAACCGGTCTCGTGCTATGCGGGCGAGCCTCCGATAGGCCCAAAGCATGGCGGTCGAGACCACTAACAAACCAAGGATCGTGGCCCAGAACGAACTGTCCGCTCCGGTCTTCCAGATGAGCTTCGTGGCGTCAGCCGATGCCTGCCACTCCGCCTTCCCGTGCAGCCACAGATCTAGATTCGAATACAGATTGCCGCCGGTGTGCAACACGATGGCGGGCAGAATTGACTCGGTCAGATGGGTAACAACGCCATAGATCGCAGCTACTGCCACATAGTAGGGCAAGAGGATAAGCGTGAAATCCAGGTGAGCGATCGCAAACATTGTCCCCGTGACCAGGATCGCGATGACCAATCCGTGGCGACGCTCAATCGAGCCCTGCATGTATCCGCGGAATGCGGCTTCTTCAACGATGCCGGCAACGGGAGCAGCCATGAGGAGCAGAGAGAGCACAGTGAACTTCGGCACATGCGTGAGATCGGGAAGCTGCTGTTCAGGCAGCACAACTAATCGATTTGCCACGCTGAGCGCGATAACGAGGGCAACGATGCCCAATCCTCCGGCCAGAAGTGCCCACGCCCACACGCGAACTGAAATGCGGTTGGCACGAAGGCTCTGGCGGCGTTGCTCTATGGTCGATTCAGGAGGGCCCGCACCTTGCAGGTATCGCCAGAAGAGCCACAGATAGGCCGCTGTTAGGGGTATCGCCCATGGAATGTTCGGGTAGTACCGCAAGTTAGCCGCGAAGATGGTGTTCCGTGGGATTGTTCCAGCAATCATGACCAACATGCCGATGAGCACTGCCTGGACGACAACCATGAAAGGTCCCTCCAAACTCACGTTCGCCGCTCCAGCCTAAACATGATAGCTCCCACTTAAGCTATTGCAGCGCGCATCGCTCAACGCCCGCATTGCTTTGTAGCGCTTGAGCGTCCTTATCCGAGAGTGCTCTTGCGGTCCAGGCTGAAGCTACCGCGATGCACGGCGCAACTCTGGCCTTCGCGTCACGAGTGCGCGCGACCTGAAGAGGCGTCAAGAACCAGGAGAGTGCCTTGGCTGAGCCCTGAGGCGCTTTTGTAGTTCCCTCATCCGAGTCCTCTTTGTTCTTGTAGTCGAGAACAATGTGTTTGAACACGACGTGGTTGCTGGCAAGCAGGTTCATCAGGACTTCAAGTTCCCTGCGGTTTCTCCCGCTGACTGCTTCGTGGCCTGCGGACCAGCACGCACCCAATGGCGCGGTGAGCTGTTCTGACGCGCTCCAAACGAATGGAGGCTGTTTTAGTGGTTTATGGGGCTCGTTCGCCTGATCCTCCGGGCTCACCTTCGCATCGAGGTCACTGCCGTCACGAATCTCGATGAGCAGTATCGGAGTATTCGGTGATCCTTCCTTCGAGGCGGGGATCCTTCCGGACATGGTCATATTTTGCGTCTTTGCACACCCCGACGATCTCGACGCGTTCAGGTTCGTGCAAACCTGCCTCGAAGGTTCGTCCGACCGGATTCAGTTCTTGGACAGATTCTCAGAAGGTCTTTAATACTCCACTTTCCCCGCAAGTTCATGCATAGTCTAAAGAATAAGGCACCTAAAAGAATGATTTATGGGGCATTTTGTTTGCTGCGTTTTTGGCGAATAACGTGCACAAGCTTTGGCGAACTCAGCCTCCTCACGCCTCAGTCGCTCCATCTTATACAGCCAACCGGAGAATCTCTAGATGCGCTTATCTACCCGTCCGTTCTTCGCCTTCCTTGCGACATTCACCCTCGCCACTCTGCTCATAACCAGTCGCACTGCTCACGCCGACACAGTAGACTTCAGCTACACAGGGTCGGGCCCGAATGTTACTGCTACTGGTTCGGGAAGCTTCGTTTACAGCGGTTCAACCTCGACTCTAACCCTGGCCAGCCTGACTGGCTTCACCTTCACCGATACCATCACTCAGTTGGTCCCCCTCGCAAGCAGTTCCTTCACCTATTCCTTGGCGGATTTGACCTCATTCTCGGCCACATTGAGTGGGGATACCCTTCTAACGCTGAGTCTCCAGACGGGCTTCAATTTCGGAACCGACCCATTGTTTCGCGCTGAATCGTTCACTGTTACCAACCTCGGACCCGGCGGTAGCAGCACACATAGCTCAATTCCGGACGAGGGGATCTTTCTCACATCCACGGGGCAGGTGACGGAGACGGGAAGCGCCTCTTCAGTCCCATCAGTCCCAGAGCCTTCCACCCTCGCATTGTTCGGTACGGGCATACTCGGTCTGGCAGGCGCCGCGCGTCGCAAGCTCCTCTCCCGCTAGCAGGAGCGAATAACGGTTTGCAGATTACTTGCCGTCTCTTCGGAGGCGGCCCTTTGTTGTGCAAACCGGCTCTCAGAACCTGTCTAAGAACTGTCGCTGAAAAGATGGCTTCACCGGGGGCGATCGCGCGTCCCGTCAGAAACGCCTCCGTCCAGAAGTTTGCCTGAGCGATGCCCCTCGGACCGCGTATTGAAAAGCAGCCGGGTCGGGGAGTTTGAATCCCCAGCGCATCATCTCGACCTGAAGCTCGCCCCGCCTCGTTCGTGTAGATGACCGGCTGCATGGATTGAGGACGATGATCGTCGCCGGTGGAGGAAGGTGGGTTCTATCCAAGGGAACCGAGGACTGGGACTTCCTCTGGCGATTTCAAGCTTCTTGACGTTCACTTCGAATCGCTTATCGAGAAGACATTCTTGACACATGCCTCCGGGTCGTGTGACCTTGGAGCCAGCTATTTATTCCCATGCAAAGTCAGCACTCCAGGTCGAAGGTCCTATTGTCAGTCATTTTGGCTGTCATCATGGTCTGCTCGCTGACTGCTGCTGCTGCACACTCGCATCCTCTAAATCATCATCACGAAGACCTCGCGCACTGCAGCCTTTGCGTTGTCGCTGCGGAGCTTGTGGCTATCTGTGCGGTGCTGCTCCTAACGCTGTTTTGCGCAGTAAAACCCAGCCCCGTTCGGCCTGTTGCTGATGTCTATTTTTCGAATTGGCAGCCTCCTGCTCAGCGCACCCGCCCTCCTCCTATCTCCTAGTCTTCCCCCGTCTCATCTTCAGTTCTGAGGCCAATGCAGCTCTACGCTGCAGTTTTCTGCATCTCCGTAGGCTGCGAGTCTCTTGACCCGAGATCGATGAGACACATGCGCTCGCCGCCCGGCTGCGGCTGAAGCGCTATCCCATAGCACCCGGCTTCGTGCTAGGCCTAGCGGAAATCAGGAGAATCCCGTGTTTGTTCTTAAGCCGCTTAGGCGCAAGTCTGCGTCTTTGCTCTGCTTTGTTCTACTTTTCATCCTTGGTCTGACCCTACACAGTGACGCACAGACCGCAACTGAATCAAAGTCCCCGACGCAACTAACCATCGCCCCAATAAAGGAAGAGGTAACCGTCACGGGTACCCGTTCCCCGGTGGAACTGGAGAACTCCCCTGTCTCACAAGCGGTGGTAGGCCGCGAAGAGATCGTCGACCGCGACGTGCGTCTCATCGATAAGGCAATCCAGGACGTTCCCGGTGTAATTTCGCTGAGAGCGAAAGGTGGCCCAGATAGCGATTTTGGACTTGGACTGAGGGGCTTTGCGGGCCGTGGCGGGCAGGTGCGTACCTTGATCCTGTTGGATGACCAGCCCATTAACAATGGCTTCAATGGGGCGCTTAACTGGGCGGCATTCTCTCCCTACGATATTCAGCGCGTTGAGATTGCACGCGGCCCCTTCTCCTCCCTCTACGGCGGCAATGCGATGGGTGGCGTCGTCAATCTGATGAGTCGGCGTCCCGATAGACGCCATGGCGAACTGTTTTATCAGTACGGTAGCCGGGCGTCGGACAACTACGACGTTCATCTTTCCGACCGCTTCTTCGACAGGCTTGGACTAACCGTGGGCTACTCCAGTCAGAAGACAGGTGGTTACTCCCCGCAGGGAGTCTTTGCATCTCCGACAACAGTCTCTGGAACCGCAACGCCGGTAACAGGCGTGAAGCAGTTTGCGACGAACACGGGGGGTGCGCAGTACCAGATCGGTTCACGCGGCGCGCAGTGGTTCAAAAGCCAGTCCATCCGTGCGCGAGCGGAGTACACCTTTACCCCGAAGGTCTTCGCTTACTTGCAGATGCTCCATATGCATCGCGGCGATGGATATGGCATCTATCAGACCGATCTTCGCACCAGCGCAGGCGCTCCGATCGATAGCGGCCTTGTAAGCTTCGCCGACAATACAGGAGCGGCGCGCAAGCTGAACATCACACCGGCCACCTTTAATAGCAATGGACCGTCCGGTGCCACGACGAACTTCTACCACGGACAGGTGACGACGGAGTTGACGCCGTCCTGGACGCTGCGCGTGACGCCCGGACTCAGTGTGTACCCGAGCTTCTGGTATGTCACGCCAGGCGCAGGTTCGACATACGCGGGTGGTCCTGGTACTTCGGCCCGCCAGTTCAGCCAGTCCCTCTATGGCAACATTCTAGTGAGCCGATCGCGTGGCGGGAGAACGCTGCTCTTCGGTACGGAGACGCGGGCGGATCGTGCGTCTACGGCGACGCGGAACCTGACAAACTGGACGACGCGCGATACGCTGACAAACCTGACCCTCGGCGCCTCTGGGAAGACGATCGATCAATCTGGCTACGTCCAGTATCAGATCACGCCAACCGAAAGGTTGAATGTGGTGGCCGGCGGACGTTTCGACTACTGGCGAACCTACGATGGCGCAAATCAATCAAGCGCAACGACGCCACGAGCGACCTTTGGAGACCGTTCGCAACATGCGATCACGGGCAAGCTCGCCGTGAACTATGCTCTCCCACGTGACTGGCATCTGAGGGCTTCCATTGGCAATGCCTTCCGTGGGCCTTCTGTCTATGAGCTCTACTACAACTTCGTCTTGAGCGGCATCAACTATGTCGCCAACCCCAATGAAAAACCTGAACGCCTGCTGGCGTATGAGGCAGGCGTCGTGAAGACATTCCAGAACCGATACTCGATCGAGGCGACCGGATATACCAACCGGGTATCCGATCTGATCTATCGCACGACTGACTTTGTTGCCGATCCAACGGGAGCTACCAAGTCGCTTACTAATGCCGGAAAGAGCCGCACCTGGGGAACGGAGTTCAGCACGCGAGAGCGGGTTCTTCCATGGTTGGATCTTCGGCAGGGTTATACCTATACGAACTCGATCATCATCGACAACCCAAGCCTCCCCACCACGATCGGCAAGAACCTTCCTTACGTGCCGGCGCACATCCTTACGTTCGGGGTCGCGGCGCGGCCAAACAAGTTCATTCTCAATCTGAATGGACGCTATGTCAGTCCGGTGTACTCGACCGACACGAACACGGATGTAGTGCGCGGCGTTCCCGGCTCCTACAGTCTCTTCTTCGAGATGGATGGGACATTGAGCTACGCGGTGAGCAAGAACATTACCGTTCTCGCCAATGCGGATAACCTTCTCGACCGCAAGTACTTCTTCTATTACCGCAATCAAGGGCGCACTCTCTTCGCGGGCGTCCGTTATCACTTCTAGCTCGTGGAGGATTTCATGCATCTTTTATCGAAGGTAGCTTTTCTTCCACTTGTAGCGACTGCGCTCATGACCTCGGCGCAGTCGCTACAAACTCCATCGATCGACACCAAGACGAAGCCAAACGTCGTCATTGTTCTCCATAGTTCGCAGACGATGCCCCGCGCGTTGGCGGCATTTGAGAAGGATTTTGGCGCGGATGCCTGCAACTGCTCTCTCCTTCTTGAGGAGGAGCTGACGCCCGAGAGGCTATTGCAGGCAAAGGTCCTGTTCATGCAGCATCCCTCTTCGGAGATGTTGGAACGCCTCAAACCTGCTGCAACTCAGGCGCTTGCGCATGGTCTTCAGGTTGCGACGGATGTTCCGGAGTTTCTGATGCGCGGATGGGACGCACAGCCAAGCGCTCGCCTCACCGTGCACGTCATGCCGTACTTCAATAACGGCGGCGAAGTGAATATGTATCGCTTCCTGGAGGTTCTCTATGAGGCAGCGGGCGGCCGTCTTCAACAGCCGGTAGATCCACCGATCCAGATTGCCAATCGTGGAATATACCACCCTGATGCGCCGAAGCTCTTCCCCACCATGTCGGAGTATCTGGCCTGGTATCGCAAGGCGAAGCCGCATCAGGGCGCACTGGTTAGCGTGAACCTTTTCTATACCTATCTCAAGGACCAGGACACCGCTGTCGTCGACGCTCTGCTGCGCGAGTTGGAGAAACAAGGAATGGCCGCAGCTGGCGTTGTTGGGTCGCCTCACTCCAGTCTCGCCTCGCTCTTCGATCAGCCCAAGGACGATCCCATTCGCGCGATGATGATGTTTACTCTCGCGCTGGCAAAGCCGGAGGACCGCGATCTGCTGATCAAACAGAACATTCATGTAATTGATTTGATGCAGACGCGTCAGACTCGCGTTGAGTGGGAAGCCTCCAACACGGGCGTTACGCCGGACCGCGTCAACTCCATGCTCTCGGCCCCGGAGGCTTATGGCGCTACGGAGCCACTTCTTGTCGGCACCTATGAAGGTGGAACGAAAGGAGTTCCACCACATGTCGAGCCGATTTCGGAGCGTGTCCAAGCGGCCGCCGCGAGGGCGCATCGCTGGGTCGCTCTCGCCGAAAAGAGCAACGCGGACAAGAAACTCGCGATCATCTACTACAACAATCCGCCAGGCAAAGGAAACATCGGAGCCAGCTATCTCAATCTCGCACCCAGCATTCGGGCTGTACTTGAGACGCTCAAGCAGAACGGATACAAAACCGGAGACGGGCTTCCATCCGAGGATGAGATTCTAAAGCTGCTTGCGACTGTTGGTCACAACGTGGAGAACTGGGAACCTGGGGAGCTCGACCGAATGGCGCGCTCAGGTAAGGTAGTTCTTGTTCCGGTTGCCGAATACGAAAAGTGGTTCTCAGAATTGCCTGGGAAGTTCCGCGATGCAGTAAATGAACGGTGGGGAAAGCCGCAGGACGCGGAGCTGATGACGTGGACCTCTCCTGCAAAGAAGAAATTCTTTGTCATTCCGGGCGTGCAGCTTGGAAATGTCTTTCTAGGTCCGCAAATCTTGCGTGCTTCCGCAAAGGAGTACACGAACGTCCAGCACAGCGCGACACTGCCGCCGCATCATGGCTATGTCGCATCCTTTCTCTACTACCGTAAGACACTCGGTGTGGACGCGATGGTGCAGATGGGCCGTCACGGAACACTGGAATGGCTTCCTGGAAAAAATGCGGGTCAGGCAGGGTGGGATACATCGGAAGTTCTGCTTGGCGACCTTCCAAACATCAACTACTACATTATGGATGGTGATGCGGAGGCGATCCAGGCGCGCCGTCGCGGCGCTGCAGTACTCATCTCGCATCTTACGCCGATCCTTACACGCACCGGCTTCGAAGAGCGCTTTGGTTACCTCAACGAACAGCTAAACCGGTGGACTGAGACCCACGAGACCGCACCTGCACTCTCCGCAGAGTACGCGAAGAGCGCGCTGGTGGAGATGGACCGCCTCGGACTCGTGAAGCAACTCTCGCTCGATGTTGCGAACACGGACGAGACGATGGAAAAGGCCATTGCATTCCTCGACTCGGTGGAGGAATCGCCGCTTCCTCTTGGGCTTGCGACACTGGGCCAGATGCCGTCGGATGAGCGAGTTCGTCTGGGTCTTCGCACGTTTCTGAGCAATGGCTTTCTTCCGGATGAGATGAAGCTGGTTTCGCCGGATATTCAAACGTGGACAGATGCGATCTTCGACGGACACAAAACAGAAGTGCCTTCATCATTGCCTGACAAAGTTCGCGAGAAGAGTGAACGTAGCATTGCAGAGGCGCGAACGTGGCTGGCGAATCTGCGCCTCTCGCCTGCGCGAGAGCTGGACGAGCTGCCGAAGGTACTCAACGCTGAGTATCTTCCCAGCGGTCCCGTCGGCGACTCGCTCAACAATCCAGATTCACTCCCAACGGGAAGGGATTTGCATCAGGGCGATCCGAACCTTCTCCCCACGCGAGCTGCCTGGGCGCTCGGCAAGCGCATGGGGGACGAACTGCTCGAGCACTACAAGAAGCAACACGGCGCCTATCCAGACCATATCTCCATGGTGTTGTGGCAGGGAGAGTCGGGTCGCAATCAAGGAGCCATGGAAGCCGAGGCGATGTACCTCATGGGTACGCAACCCGAGTGGAACAACCGTGGAACGGTCGACCGTGTATCGCTGATCCCTGATGCACAGCTTACACATCCGCGCGTGAACGTCGTCTTTACCGCAAGTGGTCTTTATCGCGATGGTATGGCGGAAAAGATCATTATGCTCGACCGTGCAGCGAGACTCGCTGCAGCGGCTGGAGAGAATGCGTTGAGCCGTCAGAATCGTGAGACGGTAAAAACTCTGATGGCAACAGGGATGAGTGGTGAGCAGGCAAAAGAGCTCGCTGGTGCCCGTGTCTTCGCATCGGCACCTGGAAGCTACGGCACGGGTCTCTCCAATATAGTGGAACAATCCCGCGACATCGATGAACACAGCACGATGGCAGATCTTTATCTTGCCAAGATGAACTATGTCTACACCGAGAAGACCTGGGGAGTAACCGTTCCGAAGCTGCTCCAGAATCAGCTCAAAGGGAACCAAGTTGTGATGCACAGCCGCTCGTCCAATCTCTACGGTGCCGTAGACAACGACGATGTCTATCAGGCGATGGGCGGCTTGCGGCTTGCTTCGGAGGCGGCAGGGGCGAAGCCCGACCTCGTCATCAATAACCTGCGCCATGCAGGTCACGAGAAGGTCGAGGGCGCACGCGACTTCATCGCGACGGAACTCAACGCGCGCACCTGGAATCCGCAGTGGATTCGCGAAATGCAGAAGGAGGGTTACGCAGGGGCTCGGGAGATGATGAGGGCGAACGAATACCTCTACGGATGGAAGGCGACAGCGCCTGAAACAGTCGCACCCGAGGCCTGGCAGAAGATGTATGACGTCTACGTCAAGGACGAATACCACCTTGGCCTGAAACAGTTTATGGAGAAAGCGAATCCCGCAGCCAGACAGGCGATGCTGGGGCGCCTGCTCGAAGTCGACCGGCAAGGAACATACAAGTTCACTGCGGCAGAGCGCCAGCAGATGATCAAAGAGTATGCACACAATGTGGCACAGAATGGTCTGGCATGTGACGCAAACACCTGCGGGAATGAAAAACTGAAAAACAGTATCCAAACAGAGGTGCGAAAGCTCCAGCTGCAGGAGATGTCCCCTTCGGAGCAGAAGCAATTCCAGCAAGCAGTGAAGCGCACCACAACCGTTCCGAAACCGTCCGCAGCAACACTGATGCGCGATCCCGCGATGAAGCAATCCTCAGCCCTGCCAAATTCGCTCAAGGGATATCGGGTCACATATGTGAAATTGGGAAAGATGTTGAATGTCTCACAGACTTATGTGCAGGAACACTTCCTCTCCTTTATCTTGCTATGGCTGTCTTCGGTACTAGCCGGAATCGCCCTCGGAGTTGCGAGGCGAAAATGGCTCAAGCAGGCGGTCCTCCAGATCTTGCCACGTTAGGTACATGTTCGAAACCTGGTAGCAAAAGCAGACATGAGCTATCGTTGAGGTGTGAACAGCACTCTCGCGAGACGGACTTGCTTTGCCGCATGGCTCTTATCTGCCCTTCTGGCTTGCCTCGCTATTGTCCCAACGCAGTGTGACGTCTGTGATCGTATACCGGTGCTTCACGCTTCTTCACAGACCTTCGTCCACCAACACATCCCTGTAGCGCCCGATTCCTGCGACGGCATCTGCTCCTGTTGTTTTCTTCAAGGGCTGCCGATGACTGCTCTCACCCTGAAGGCTACGAACACCGAGCCTGAAAGAGTGCAGCTTCAGCCGTCGCAGGCAGCATTCACGCAACACTCTTCTGTCTTCCGACCACCTCGTATCGCCATCGTCTTGTAGCTCGTCGGCCGTGCATCTCTGCACGGCCGACTACGAACTCACGTTGGAGATATCTATGCGTCGATGCGCGTCCACACTCGTTGGAATGTGCCTGCTCCTGTCTTTGTGCCCCGCTTCCTTCACACAGGCTACGGTTCCAGTACCCAGCCCAGACCCGCAACAGCTGGCAAAGCCAGAGCCTGTCCAGCAGGAAATGACCGTCTACGCCACCCGCACCGATGGCCGTCTGGAAGATCAGCCCACGCGCGTCGAGCTTCTCGATCAGGAAGAGGTCGACGAGAAGACAATGATGACTCCCGGAAACATCGTCATGATGTTGAACGAGACCAGCGGCATTCGCGTGCAGACCACCTCTCCCTCGCTCGGCTCCTCCACCGTCCGCATCCAGGGCATGAAGGGCCGCTACACGCGCTTCCTCGCCGACGGCCTTCCTCTCTTCGGCCAGCAGGGCGCCGGACTCGGCCTTTTGCAGATCCCGCCAGTTGATCTCGGACAGGTAGAGATCATCAAGGGAGTCGCGTCTGCCCTCTACGGCGCGGGCTCGATGGGAGGCGTCGTCAACCTCATCACGCGTCGTCCTGGCGACAAGCCCATTCGCGACTTCATTGTGAACCAGACCACGCTCGGCGGCACAGATGTATCCGGCTATCTCGCAGGCAGGCTCTCCGCACATGCCAGCGGAGCGATCCTCGGCATGGGCGACTGGCAGATCGAACGCGATCGCAACAGTGATGGCTGGGCAGACCTCGCCGGTTACGGCCGCACCGTCGCACGACCGCGTCTCTTCTGGGACAACGGCAAAGGCCGCAGCGGCATGCTCACCGGAGGATTCACCTTCGAGAACCGTACTGGCGGCACGCTCCCAGGCCGCGGACTTCCCGCCACCGGCCTGCCCTACATCGAATCGCTCGAGAGTCGTCGTGGCGACGTCGGCGTCACTTCGCAGTTCCTTCTCTCCAACCGCTACGTTGTCAGCCTGCGCGGCTCTTATTCCTCACAGCATCATCGTCATCTCTTTGGCGACGATCTCGAACGCGACCGCCACGAACTTCTCTTCGCCGAGGCCTCCCTTCGTGGAGCTACCGGTCGGAACACGTGGGTCGCCGGTGCAGCCTTCGAGCGCGATGCCTATCGTCCCGAAGATGTGACACAGTACCGCTACACCTATCGCAACCCCGGCATCTTCGCGCAGGACGATATCCAGGCGGCCTCGTGGCTCGTCTTCTCCGTCAGCGCGCGCGCCGACTTCCACAGCCAGTACGGCACCCTCTTCAGTCCACGTCTCTCTGCACTGCTGCGTGGGCATGGCTGGACAAGCCGCCTCTCACTCGGTCAGGGTTTTGCCGCACCCAGCGCGCTCACCGAAGAGACCGAGGCCGCTGGTCTTCGTCGCCTCATCATTCCCTCCCCGCTCAAGGTAGAGCGCGGTCGCGGACTCACCTTCGACCTCACGCGCAGTTGGAAGACCTTCACCGCCACCACAACTCTCTTCAAGTCAACCGTTCATCATCCTCTCTACGTCGAACAAAGCACTGCTTACACCCTGCGCAACCTCGATGCTTCCACGCAGAACCTCGGAGTGGAGACCGTGGGTACGTGGCGGCGTGGCGAGTTCTCCGCCACCGGCTCTTACACCTGGACGCGCGCGCTTGAAAAGCCCGGCAGCGTTCGGCAGGACGTCGAGCTCACGCCACGGCACAGTGCTGGAATCGTCGGAACCTGGGAGCGCGAACACAGCGCGCGCATCGGCCTGGAGGCCTACTACACGGGGATGCAGCGGCTCGACGACAATCCCTATCGCACGGAGTCGAAGCCATATGTTCTCTTTGGCTTTCTCGTAGAGAAGACTTTCGGCAGATTCAAGGCTTACCTCAACGCCGAAAACCTCGGCGACATTCGCCAGACCAAGTACGATCCGCTGCTCAGGCCCACGCGTGGCGTCGACGGTCGATGGACCACCGATGCGTGGGCACCGCTCGACGGTCGCGTCCTAAACGGTGGCATCCGAGTTGGCTTTTGAAGGGAATAAGAAGCGGGAAACTCGCTTTTCGGAATTGATCTGTTTCCAACCACTGCTCGATGAGTGCGTTGCCCTGAAGTCGCCATTCGAAATCCTTGGCCTCTCAGTTTTGGACCCTTTCTACGTGGTGAGACCGCCCAACCATTGATCGGATTGCAAGAGACGCTCAGGAAGACGGCACTCAAGAGTTTGCCTTGTTTTGGAGAGGATGTCCGTCGCTCTCCCCTTGACATCTACGGTATAGCGAGGCTACGCTCGCTCTTACCCTCGCTATCTAGGGGAGAAGAGCTTACACATGGCAAAGAATGACCTTCAGGGAGCGCTCGATCTCCTGATCCTCAAGACTCTCTCGCATCTGGATTCCATGCACGGCTACGGCATCCTGATCCACATCCGGCGCGTCACCGACGAACTCCTCATTGTAGAAGAGGGCTCGCTCTACCCTGCATTGCACCGAATGGAACAGAACGGCTGGGTACGCGCAAGTTGGGCCATTACCGACTATGGGCGCAAGGCCAAGTGGTACACGCTCACGCGTGCGGGCCGGGAACAGCTTGCCAGCCGCGAAAAGAACTGGGCGCAGGTAGTCAAAGGCGTGGACGCGATTCTGCATTTCGCGTGAGGTGTAACGATGGCACTTTTCCGAAGAATTCTGTCGCTGGGAAAACGCGCGGGCACGGATCGTGAGATCGATGCGGAGCTGCGCGAACACATGGCCATGTGCGTCGACGACAACATGGCGCGGGGCATGAGCCGCGATGCGGCGGAGCGCGATGCGCGCAGGCGCTTCGGCAATCCGACAGTAATGCGCGAGCGCGTCTCGGCGGAAGATACTGCACTCGGGCTCGAGAGCCTCTGGCACGATGTGCGGGGTGCCCTGCGTGTCTTCGTCAAGAACCCAGGCTTTTCATTCGTCGTGGTCGCCACGCTTGCGCTGGGCATTGGCGCCAACACGGCACTATTCGAGCTTCTCGATGCCGTGTTGCTGCAGTCGCTGCCGGTGAAGAATCCGCAGGAGTTGGCGCAGGTGCGCGTCGTCAATATGGACAAGGCGCGCGGGAGCAAGTCCAGCGGCTATCCAGTGGTAACCAATCTTATATGGGAGAAGCTGCGCGAGGATCATCAGGGCTTCTCCGGAATAGCTGCGTGGCGCGACGTCGATTTCTCGCGTGATTCGGGCGGCGATGCCCATTTTGTGAACGGTCTCTACGTAAGCGGTGAGTTCTTCCGCGTGCTGGGAATCAGGCCTGTTGCCGGGCGAGTCTTCACGGCTGAGGATGACCGACCCGGCTGCGAACTGCCGGGCGCAGTCATCAGCTATGGCTTCTGGCAGCGGGAGTTCGGCGGCCGCCCGGCGCTGGGTCAAAAGCTGAGGCTCAACGACAAGTCCGTGGGGGTGATCGGCATCACGCCGCCGAACTTCTTCGGGGTGGCCGTTGGCAGCAACTTTGATGTGGCTGCGCCGATCTGCGCGCAACCTTATCTTGGAGAGAGTAACCGTCTAAACTCGAGCACTAAGTGGTGGCTTTCGGTCATTGGTAGGCTTGATCCCAGATGGTCTGTCCAGCAAGTGGCGGCGCATCTTGGTACCATCTCGCCCGGCGTCTTCGCGTCGACGCTGCGGGGCGACTATCCCACGGAGAGCGTGAAGGATTATCTTGCGATGAAGCTCACGGCCGAACCTTCTGCAGCAGGCGTGTCCATGCTACGCGAGAGGTATTCCGATCCGCTGCGGTTTCTACTCGGGATCGCAGGCTTGGTGCTGTTGATCACATGTGCCAACCTCGCTAGTCTGATGCTGGCCCGAACGACCACGCGCGAGCGAGACATGGCCGTGCGGCTGGCCATCGGCGCGGGCCGGTGGCGGCTGATCCGACTGGTGTTAGGGGAGAGTCTGATGCTGTCGATTGCAGGGGCTCTGGTCGGCGCAGGGCTAGCTCAAGCGTTGAGTCGCGGGCTGTTGGCGTATCTCAATATCTCTCTCGACTTCAAGCTGGACTGGCGTCTCTTTGCCTTTCTGCTAGGGATCTCGTTGCTCACATGTCTGCTCTTCGGCCTGGCTGCGGCGCTGCGGGCTTCCCGTACATCTCCAGGGACGGCGATGAAGACAGGCGGCCACAGCATGACGGCAAGCCGGGGACGACTCGGGTTTCGCGGAGCGCTGGTAGTGTCGCAGGTGGCACTCTCTCTGGTGCTGCTGTTCAGCGCGCTGCTGTTCACTCAGAGTCTGCGTAACCTGCTGGCCGACGACCCGGGCTTCCAGGCGAAAGGAGTTCTCATTGCGAGACTGGATTGCTCGCGTCTGCAGATTCCTGTTGATCAACGCGCTGCCTTTCAGCGTGAGCTCCTCGATCGCATACGCTCCATTCCCGGTGTGGATGCGGCTGCTAGCACCAACATCGTGCCGCTGGCTGGCGATGGCTGGAGCAACGCAGTGTGGATCGACAGCCATGAGTCAACCCGGCGGCAAGACTCGAACTTCAGCGGCGTCAGCCCGGCCTATTTCAATACGCTGCGTATTCCAATCATCGCAGGGCGCGATTTCAATGGCCATGACACGACCCAATCCCCACGCGTGGCCGTCGTGAACGAGGCATTCACCAAAAAGCTCGGGCTGGACGCGAATCCTATTGGGGCGCGTTTTTGGCGTGAGGCGACTCCGTCGCGCCCCGCGGAGCTGAACGAGATCGTCGGGCTGGTGAAAGATACGAAATACCACGGCATCCGGCGCTCGGCTGAACCCATTGCCTATCTCGCGCTCGCACAGAACAAGGACACAGAGAACACCATGCAGGTGCTAATCCGATCCAGGCTGCCGATGGAGGCGAAAGAACAGGTGATTCGCCGCACCTTGCACGACGTGAGCTCAGCAATCAGCTTCGACTTTGCAGGGTTGCAAGACCAGATCCAGCAATCACTGCAGCCCGAGCGGCTGCTGGCTACGCTCTCAGGATTCTTCGGCGCTCTCGCTGTGGTCCTTGCTATGACCGGCCTCTATGGCGTGATGTCCTACACGGTGACCGAACGGACGACTGAGATCGGCATTCGCATGGCTCTTGGCGCGCAACGCACCAACATCACGGCCATGATTCTCGGCAAGGCCGCAAGACTGCTGGCGGCTGGGTTGGTGTTAGGCGTAGGCTTGTCCCTCGCTACGGCTGGCGCCGCTGGCACGCTCCTCTTCGGATTGAAGCCGCACGATCCGGCCACTCTCGCCGGCGCCGCTCTTCTCTTGGCAGTAGTCACCCTGGTGGCCAGTCTCGTTCCTTCCATGCGCGCCGCAAATGTGAATCCAATCGATTCTCTCCGTACTGAGTAGGTGAGCCAGTCAGTATAAAGAGGTGGCTCGTGAATCTCAGTCCAACAATCCCTTTACGCCCCAAAATTTTAATAAGCGCTAAATCGCTAATGCGCTCAGGGAGGACTCCAATGACACAAGTTGTGGCAGCGGAGTCTCCGCTTCGCGTGTTTGGCCTTTAGGTATGCATAGTTTTAAGCGCTTCTAGCATCACTTTCATATCGTGGCCACCCTTGTAAAACTCTGAGGGTTTCTTATCGAGCTTGAGCAGGCCAAAGACAGCCATCTGGGCCGAGCGCACGGAATATTCGACAGTAAAAACAACATCGTCCGGCACTTCGGCATATTGCCCAATGAATGCGAAATTAGTGGAGTCCTTCGGAATGACATTTGGCCGGTCTCCACTCTTTCGCTTGAGAAACTGGCTGGTGATGTAAGGCATCATCACGGGGATGACGATGGACCCGTCCACGATCTGCTTGGCCTGGGCCTCAAATTTGAGATGATAAAGCACCTCTTCAAGAATCTCGGCTCCGGTACAATCCGACATCTTCTTCTTGACATAGTCGCCAACCTTATCGGGAAACAGTCCATAGCCCCACCAGACGAATACACCTTCCGGCTGTTCCAGAAAGTGGGGTTGGTGGTTCAGAACGATTGTCATGAACCAGGCAGAGTCTTTGAATGTGATTAACCCACCCTTACCCGCCTCGCTGCCACTAAACTTTTCAATGAGATCGAAGAATATTGGGTCACGCGTGGTGACAGTAAAGGACTCCCACTTGGATTCGTCGATATGGCCGCAAAACACGCGGGGATTCCCGAAGTCCTTGCGGCCGTCAGCAAGCGTCTCCCATAGTGCCCAACTACCATCCTGTTTGGTTGTGATCAACGCCGGGGCCTTGTGCGTCGATCCAAGCGCGGAGTCGGCGACCATGGAACCATTGATTATCATCACGACATCATCAGGATCAACTCTGATCTCATGCGTTCCGTTTGCATCACGATACTGGATTGCCGTTGCCGTGATTTCACGAGTCGACGGCTTGAAGTCGACATTCGTGCCTTGGGTATTCTTGAGAATGCTCACACCCAGCCCACTGAGCCATTTCAGAATTGGCCGCACCATGGAGTCGTACTGGTTGTATTTTGTGCGATAGATACCGGACATGGTTGGCATCGTCGGAAACAGATGGACGAAGCGCAGGAGATAACGGCGCATCTCGATCGCGCTGTGCCATGGCTCAAACGCAAATGTCGTCGCCCACATATACCAGAAATTGGTCTTGAAGAACTCCGGAGCGAAGCATTCCTCAATGCGCTTGTCATCATAAAGGCGCTCCGGCGTGGCAGTTATCCTGACGAGATCGAGACGGTCACGCTCGCTGAGGCCAAAGCCGTGAAAGTCCGTAACCTTTCCTTCGTTATCAACCAGGCGTGCTTTATTGTTCCACGCAAACTTTTCGTGGAACTCCATAGTCTCCTCTTTCGCAGACTTTGTGGGATCGCTGAGTGAGGGAATGAAAGAAAGCAGATCATAGGTACAGTTGAATTTCTCTTCAAACATGCGGCCGCCGCGCATCGTATAGCCCGTCTCAGGCGAGCCATGAGCGTCCAGAGCTCCACCCAGGTTATCTGTCTGTTCAAAGATGGTGATGTTGCTGCCCAGCACTCCGCCGTCCTTAATGAGATAGGCGGCTGCCGCAAGCGACGCGATCCCACTGCCAACAAGATATGCCTTCATCAATAAAGTTCTCCTATTTCAATGAAATAACAGCCGTTCAATGTCTGAGATGCTCGGATCTGAGTTTAGTAATAATGGCCGGATCAGTCACAATGTATGCGACCAACGTGTGCTGTGGACTGGACTCTAAGGCCGCGGGAAGCACATCAGATGTGTCTTCCCCTTTAAAATAATCCAGACGATTGCCATTGCAGTCATCGGCAAGATTGTCTCCACACGTACCGACATTGTCGACAGCCATCACGTAACCATCATGATGAACGCTTCTCCCATCCTGTAGAGTAAACATAAGTTTTCTGAGCTCAGGAACATATAGCACATCACCCACGCGAAAGGCTGAACGTCTGCTCATATCGATTGCAACGGAACGGCCGGGAATTAATCTGTAGGTATCGTCGCTGTTTACAGCCTTTACACCTGTGCCAAAAGGAGCATTATGTGGGAGCTCCGAAAATAGGGTTCTTTCAAAACTTCTAATCTGAGACGGTGTATAGCCCATAAGTACATCTGAGCAATTTGTGAGAGGTTTATTTGCAAGCGTCTCGAAGTTGAAGTGTCGCCTCTGATGGGTTGCCAGTACAACTGTGACCGTTCCCTCGACGGCAGCTCTACACCAGGATGCGCGGCTAATGCTAACTCCAAGCGAATCTCCTTTCAGGTTTCTGAGGGCGACCGATGTAGGACTTAGATCCTCCTGTGTCAGATAGCTAATATAGTCGGTAAACCATACTTGTTTGGGTGCCAGGGTCGATAAATCCCGTGGTGGCTGCAAAGAAAAATCGTCCTTTACCGCTGGCATCGTTTGGATATGCAAGTCATGCTTTGACTGGCCATAAGTTTCCGCGATTGGCATAAGCAATAGCATCACGACCAGAAGAGAAAGAACAGTTGGTTCACGCTCTCTGAATGCTTGCATTCCTGTCTCCATAGATACCAATGCACTGTTACTTCATGGATAGGTATCCATTTTCCAAGGAGGAGGGTACCTCTACCACTGTTGAAGACAAAAGCTCAATGTTGGGTCGAATCGTGCCTGTCCGATGAATTTTGTCCCACCTGAATATCCGGCCATCCAGCATCCGCTTGAATGTCTTCAGTAAAACTGCAGATAGCATATATCGATAGGCGAACCGCTGATGAGCAAAAAGCCTCATCAATGAGAGATCGTTTCTCTCGCTAGATCGCCCTCGCTCCAAGGCAAGCGCCAAAATGGATGCCAAACAATCTATTAGAAGAAACAGGATGAAGTAGGTAACCATGTGCTTCTCGCCGGGTGTCTCAGTAGAGTGATACTGTCTCGCCCATAGAGGCTCGGCCAGACTCCAAGTGAATATTAGGTCCACTAAGGGCGACGTCAGGGGAAAGAGCAACTGATAAAGCAATACGGATGGCAGTACCACCAGTCCTAAGCCGCGGCGGACCCTATATATGCATTTGTGTTTAAACATGGTCTGTAGGGTTCCGAAGGACCAGCGAAAACGCTGTCGAACAAGTTGTTCGGCAGTTATCGGTGCCTCGGTGAAAGCTACAGCGCGATCTTCATAGATGGTCTTGTATCCGTATTCAAGGATTCGAATGGTCAATTCACCATCTTCGGCAACAGTGTCTGCATGGTATTGCCCTACAACCCTTACGGCTTTAGTCCTCCAGGCCCCGATGGCTCCTGGAATCACAGTCACCATGCCGAACAGGTCTAAAACGCGACGTTCGAGACTCTGACTTGTGATGTATTCAAGGGCTTGAGCAGAGGTCAATAAGTTGATTTGATTGCCTATCTTTACATTGCCTGCTACGGCGCCGATCCGGGGATCCCCAAAGTGGGATACCAGTTTTCCAATAGCATCTGGTGCAACGACCGAATCAGCATCGATGCCAACGTAGATCGGTTCGGATACTACTTGAAGCGCAAAATTGAGGGCTTCGGCTTTCCCGGCATTTGTTTTCGTTAGTAGCGTTAGAGCCCCCGTACTGATTTCATCTGCAAAACGCATTCGTACGACATCGCAGGTGCGGTCAGTTGAGCCGTCATCAATAACAATAACCCTCAAAGGCTGGTAATCGGAATTGAGAACCGAACATATGGTGTGGGCGATTACGCTTTCTTCGTTGTAAGCCGGAATGAGCACCGCAACGCATGGCGAACGATTCAATAGCGGAGAGTCCCGTCGCTGAAAGCGCCGAAGAGCTGCGAGCGCTCCCACAATCAACAGGCGCAAACTTATCAGGATGCCGCAAACCAGAAAAAGCTGCTGGAGCAACCAGGTCTTCAGTGAGAGGGCATCAAAGAAGATGCCGTCAAACTTGCTGTGCCAGAACTGATCAGAGCGCTGAGCAGGCAATACTTCTGCCCTGGTTTTACCGATCAAACGTGATAAAGGGACAATGTTGTAACCCTCTGAGCGCAACTCATCAATGAGCAGAGGCAATGCCGCTACCGTGCTAGATCGATCGCCGCCACTATCATGCATCAGGACAATGCTGCCGCGGAACCGAGGACTTACTGCATCCATTGACTTCAATTGCTGGAGGATACTATCGACGATCTGACGAGGTGATTTTTTATGTTCGGAATCCCAATCCCATGGATCCAGTGCGGCTCCAACAACAAGATAACCCTTATTCTGAATGCGACCGGCTGACTCTATCTCATCGTTAGTCAGGGCGTCCTGCGCGGCTCCTTTAGGTGGCCGGTAATATACAGGCGTTATTCCGGTAACACTCTGTATGATGCGTTCCGTAGCATTAACCTCTTGCTCTGCTCGGAAGGTGGAGATGCCATCCATGTCCGGATGATTGTAAGTATGATTTCCGATCTCGTGACCTTCGCCCACCTCCTGTCGGAGTAGACCGGGGAAGTATTGCACCTGTTGTCCAACAACGAAAAACGTTGCGATGACATGTTTGCGTTTTAGTATGTCTAGAACTTGTGGCGTCCAATTCGGATTGGGACCATCGTCGAAGGTGATAGTGACCTGTTTGGAGTTGTAACCATGATGATCTGTCTCATACCCGCGTGGATAGGCGACGATGTCCTCATCTTTGATCTGGCCGAAATCATCATCCAGAAGAAGCTTTCGAGCTCCGATCGTTAGCTGCGCATGGATCGTGAGAACATCACCCTCTCCGAAGTTCATGACGCTGTGTCCCGGAACCATGCGCTTCAGTTTTTCGAGCGACGCCAAATCGTTAGGGCGAGTCCATACATCCCAGAAAGAGCTTTCTTCGCTTCCTAAACGATAGAGCGCAAAATTGCCGATCCCAAGCGAGGTCGCTGATCGTAATTGATTCAATGCTGTTGCAGCATCGAGAAACCAGATGTCGTGCCGTAGCTGTGTGTGAAGGTCATCAAAGACGAGATGCGGATTGAGAGCCTGGGGGTCAAAGTGTACGTGAGCATTGGAGGCTCTGGCGTATTCCCACACATCCTGTATTGCGATATCAAATGTCCCGGTCGCTGAAGGAATAGGATTGTTGCGCTTCTGGGACAGAGGTCGGGTCCAATCATAGCCGTAGTTCCCAATTCCGCAGATCAACTTCTGTGGTGGAACGATAGCAGCCACCTTTTGCAAACCATCAACAAACCAGCTTTGTTCAGCGAGTGGTCCTGGATCAGAAGTGTTTTCGTCATACATGGTAAGGACTAGCTTGTCGCTGTTTGCAGATGCCAGCCGTAGAAAATCAACGTCCTCGGTATCGCCTTTTCCCAGGCACAAATACAGCTTTAGCCCATGCTCATGCAGGACTTTATAAAGTTCAATGATGAACTGACCATACGCAGCGTGAAATCTGTTCGGAATATTATCGAATTGCAGTGACATCCCCCGATATGTCGAAATCGTTGTAAAGAGGGTCGCGATTTGCTCAATGACGGCCTTCCGACGAACTGGATCTTCTAATAACGGGCCAACCGCAGGATCTGGGATATGAGTTATGTGGTTGATATTGTCCAGCAAAGGGTAGAGTGAGAGAGCGGCTTTGGAATCTTTAACAACATGTCCTACTGCGCTGTCCAGATCAGGAGTATGAACGCCAGCCCCATCGACTAGGTTGAAGGCATCTTCTTCTCTATTCGTTGTTCCATTGGAGTTTCTATTGCCACGAAACCCCTTGATCTGCCCGTCTGCGCCGCTGAGATGCAACCATAACGGAAAAAGAACATTGATCTGATGAATGTGGTCTTTTAAGGACGGGTAGCTCCTGGGATCGAGAGGATCGTAAAATGCTGCTCGTACATCGGCATGCGGTGTCTGATGAAAATAAGAGGGCGATACCGATGAAACCGCATTAGGACTGCTTAATACCCTCTGCGATAGAAAATCTGCGGGACGCGCCTTGTAGGAGATGCGCACCGGAGATAAATGAACAGCTGGGAGTTGAAGAGGCCGGACCAGATGATAGCAGAATAGACTTGCGAATGCGATGGTAGCGAGAACAGAGACGTAGACAGTAAGTTTTATCCCTTTCCAACGTCTTTGCGACGGATCATAAAATATCTGATGATTGTCCATAATCCCCGCAGCTGCAAGATGTCGAGGTCCACTTGGGCACACATCGACATTGTTTGAAATGAGTGAGGACATCCGTAGACATCCTCACTCAAAAATACCGGCTTATGATGGACGACTGTCGGCAAGCCGCTTACTGTACGATTGCAAGAGCGGTAGGTTCAAAAGGATTCGGAAGTTCTGTTAGAACACTCCACTTATACGTTCCATTGGCAGTGGGACTTACCGTATAGAGTGAGCCATTTTCATCCAGAACCGTCACGTTTGAGCCATTGGAAGCAGCGGTCACAGCGAGAGGATTTGCAAGTTCAACCCCACTTGGTCCTTGTGCAGGATTCCCGAAATCAAGAATACGAGTGAATTGTCCGTTATTGGGATTCACCTTGAATAGGGCGCTTGAAGTAACACTCTGACCGCTCTCTGGATCCGTGACGGCCGTGCCTGCTCCGTCATCCAGTACGAGACCAGCCGACATTGCTAAGCTCACGGGGTCAACACCGAGTACCGGTTGACCATTGGAGTCGCGAGATAAGGCGCCGGCGGGATTACCGAAATCAACAACCTGGACGCGTTGCCCACTCGGGTTGACAGACCACAGAACACCTTTTGCTTCAGCGGCTTCAGTACCATCATCCAATATGTAAACCGGTCCGCCCACCGTGAGAACGTCGATCGCGAGAGGGTCGGACATTTGTTTCCCTTTCGTTGTATTCCCACCATCGCTAAGCATCGTACGGGTTCCCAAACCTGCATCCAAATTGAAGACTGCTCCAGATTCGCCATCTCCCGCATCGTCATCGACTAGCCAGGCTGCCGCTCCAAGGTTGAGAAGACCCGCAGGTAGTACTTTTACACCTACTGGCTCCTGGCTCAGTGGAGCGTTCTTACCACCGTCACTCAAGACGGAGTAGTCGCCACTCACAGGATCAACCTTGAACACCACGCCCTGCTGCCCGGTTCCAGCTGCGTCATCGGCAACTAGAATAACGGTGCTACCGAGCAATGTATTGGCGGCTGAGACACTCACGGGTTCTACTCCAAGCACTGGATTTCCGTTTGAATCTTTGCTTTGTGCCTGTCCGGTGTTGCCAAAGTCAGTAAGCTGCCTTATGTTCTTCGAACTATCGATGGCGTATAGGATGGGGCTTTGACCGTTCGCTGGATCCCCTTTGTCGAGAACAAGAATTGTTCCCGATGCAAGTTGAGCCTGAACTGTGAAGCCGCCCCCAAAGAACAACGCGGTTGGCAGAATAAATCGTTTGAAAGATCCACCCATGACAAAGTTCCCGATTTGAGCCATACATTTCCTCCGTCGTGATGCATGTCTGCGTCTCCGCGCGTACTTCTGCAGATCGGCTGTAGAGACAACATATCTGTCGTTCTCAGAAAAACTCCTGAGACGGTGAGCAAATAATGAGCGACAACTGATGATGGTATGGAGCCTAAATCTAAGCTCAGTTGACGTTGGGCAAACGTAGCTCTAGATCAACTTGATCCGATAAACATTCGCCTTTGTGTCAATAGTCCCGTGTGCCTCCTCGTTTGCGCAGTGGCTCCCATCGCCAATGGATGAACACGTCATAACGGCCCATAGCATTGACAATAGAATTTTCGACTGAACTTAAAAGAAACAGAACACGCAACGCATTTTGGGGGGAGGAAAGGCAGAAAGCGTTGAGAGATGAGGACTGGATGGCGACGTTCTTATCTGATCGCTTCTTTCTCAGCAGACGTAAACTAGCCTGCCACAACCATAAAGTCAAGTTAAAGAACATCTGCTAGAAATGAACACTTCATCTGATTTGCTTCATTCGGAGGATGGGAGATGAAAAACACGAAGACCGGATTACTCCCGCGATTACGTCAACTGTGGATCCTTCGATCAGCGATATGCTGGTCAGTCACACGTTGCTACTGGGATGGACCGGCTTCCAGATCTATGTAGCCCAATCACTTTAATTCGCCATGGCGATGTCTCGGAAGGCCCATTTTCGTTTCGAAGATCGCGAATTCAGGAACCGGAAATTCACAATGGACTCCCCGCATGCTTTATACATTCATGTCGCGACAGAAGCACGAAGTCATCTCTCCTACCCAACTCAACCGGTCTCAACAAGCTGCACTGGTAAGCTTTGGTTCCGCACAATGTCGGAACTTATCTGTGGCGAGTGGATGAGTGCTAAACCCGTTGCCAGCAATTGAGAATGGAACATCATCAAGATAGAGGCTCGAGAGCATATATCTATGTCCGCTCTCAGCCCTGGCTTTCATGAGCGGATCGAGAAAGGGTTCGAGTTTCTGCCTGCAACGTCGTTCTTATTTGGCTGATGGCATGAGCCCCATATCCAGGAATATCTCTCATCATCATCGCGCTAGATATCTCGGCCATAGCCGTTTTTGTACATTTCCAGGCAAACTGGATGTTTCGAGGCCACGCGGAAGATTCCATCGATCCTTGGCCACAGCCTTTTACATAAATTTTTGAATTAGACCTCAGTGAGACGAAGTTCACTTCTGAAGGATTGCGAATGTGTTCGCTGAGGGAGATTTCGCGACCCAGGTGGTTGAATATCTCGATAGCCGCAAATAACTGCTGGAAGAATTTCCAATGCCGCGTCAGAATGAGTGAATGGAAGATCTGTTCGCCAGGGCAGAGCAAGATGGAGCCTCGATCAAGAGATCCTTGGGCAGTGTGGTAAAGATGATGAGGGGCGATGCCCTGTCTTATAGGGAAGCCGTTCATAGGTTCGAAGCTGCGTACATCAGCCACGTACGAAAGGGACAAGCCGGACATCTTGGCAAGACCGCCGCAGAGTTGGGAATGCACCACAACACTCTGACCCGAACCCTCCGGTCATTGCAAAGCTATCAGGAAAAAACATCAGGTCGAAAGGCTGCTGCACTGAAAGCGCGAAATTCTCGCCTTACCTGACCGCAAGCGCCCGCGCTACAGGAAGCTTCCAATCGTTATTCAACCAAGCGGTGCGTTACGCGCTTATCCTGTCACCGCTACTGAGGGCTACATGATGCGAACAATATGGCTGCGTCTAATGGTGGTGTTCCCCGGATGGCGCATCATTCCAGTCATTGCTGTTGTGCTAGCCATCGTCGCAGTTTTTGTTCTAGCTTGGCATTCAACCAGAACACAATAGCTTGAATAGCCCTACTGAAAGCCCGATGCTCCATACGACTAGGCTTCTTTAGCTGCCTTGGCGACGCGAAACTTCACCGTCGTTTTTGCTTTGATCTTGAGCGACTCGCCGGTCTGAGGGTTGCGGCCAATTCGAGCCGCGCGCTGAGCTTTGACCAGCTTCCCAAGTCCGGGAATGGTGAACTCGCCATTCTTCTTGGTTTCCTGAAGCGCTGTCTCGGCCAGAAGATCAAAGATGGCCGCGGTCTGCTTCGACGTCCACTCCAATTTTTCCGCGACAAACCGCACAAGCTCCGCCTTTGTCATCTTCTTTGCCGCCGTTGTCTTCTTCGCAGGAACTGCAGCGGACTTCTTCGCTACTGGTGTAACAGTCTTCTTTGCTGGAGCCTTCTTCGTTGCCATTTCTGGTCGAAAGTTTACGTATACGGAACGAGCAAGCCATGTTCCAGCAGAATGTCAGCTGCCTTTCGGAGATCGGAGAATGCGAACTGGGACATTTCTGCGATATCAAGCAGTGAGTGTTCACCATCGGAATAGTTCAAGACCCAGAATAGGTGAATCAAGTTCTGC
>Ga0193743_1000164_pt1 | contig 52634 bp, 44 predicted proteins | sample L2c2metaG_FD_143038 | JGI IMG/M metagenome (GOLD analysis project Ga0193743, IMG submission 143038) | Soil microbial communities from a riparian zone of the East river system, Colorado, United States - L2c2 | ecosystem: Environmental > Terrestrial > Soil > Riparian zone | place: USA: East River... | reverse complement strand
ACCCGCGGCAGTGATGCTAAATCCGGCAAATCGCACATAGTCAACATCACTGCCGCGGGTGACTTCCCGTGGATGATGCCGCATTGGGAAGACGTCACGAATCGCATGACCAACCTCATCGTCTCGCCCACTGGAAAACGCCTGGCCGTGGAGGCCCGCGGCGAAATTTTCACCATCCCGGCTGAAAAGGGCGACGTTCGCAATTTGACGAATACCAGCGGCGCCGCCGAGCGGGATCCGGCCTGGTCTCCGGATGGTAAATTCCTCTCCTATTTCAGCGACCGGTCGGGTGAATATAAGGTGGTCATTGAGGCGCAGGACGGGATCACTCCCCCGCATGAAATCGCCCTTCCCAAGACGGGCCACTACTACACCCCATCGTGGTCGCCGGATTCGAAGAAGTTGCTGTACACCGATACAAACCTGAAAGTCTGGGTGCTTGATATCGCCAGCGGCCAAGCCAAGATCGTGGGCGAAGATCCATGGATGGTGCCAGCGCGGACGGTCAATCCGGTCTGGAGCCCCGATTCAAAGTATGTCGCCTATGCCAGTCACTTGCGCTCTCTCTATCACGCCATCTTTATCGCTAACGTCGAGACCGGAGAGAGAAAGCAAATCACCGACGGCTTGGCCGATTCCGTTTGGCCGGCCTGGGACGCTAGCGGTAAGTATCTTTGGTTCTTTGCCTCCACTGATTTCGGACTGAAGTCGCAGTGGCTCGACATGACCTCCTACGACCACGATGAGAATTTTGGCCTATATGTGGCTGTGCTCAGTAAGAGCGACCCAAGTCCCCTGCTTCCGGAGAGCGATGAAGATCGTGGAGTAGGGAGCGCGCCGCCTGCCGCCGCGCCCAGCACACCGGGTGACGACGCGAAGCCGGAGACAACCGAGCCTGTCAGACGCGCCGCTCGCACGCCCGTTACCGTCCGGATCGATTTCGAAGATTTGCAGCAGCGCATTCTATCGGTGCCCGCCATTCCTTCGCGACAGTATACGCAGCTTCGAGCCGGTATCGCCGGAACCGTCTACTTTCTGGAAGGCTCGGCCGGCCGTGGGGCCGCGGCCGGACCGCCTGCCGCCACGTTGCATCGCTATCGTTTGAGTGATCGCAAAGTCGCGGTATTTGTCAGCGGTGTTTCTACCTACAACGTAAGCGCCGATGGACACAAGTTAGCCTACACGACAGCTCCTCCGCGCGGTCCCGCGGCCGCCCCGGCAAGCGAAGGTCCTCCACCCGCTCCCTCGGTCTTTCTCGTGGACGCGGATCGTGTGCCTCCTGCGCCTGGCCATCGCCGTCTGAACGTTTCCCTCAGAATGTATTTGGAGCCCAAAGAAGAATTCAAGCAAATTTTCTACGAAGGCTGGCGCAACCAGCGGGATTATCTCTACGTGCCGAACATGCATGGCGCGGATTGGCCCAGAATGAAGGAAATGTACAGTCAGATGCTGCCATACGTGAGGCATCGTGCGGATTTGAATTACCTGCTTGACACCATGGGCGCGGAAATCGCCATCGGCCATTCCTTTGTCCGTGGCGGCGATATGCCTGCTATTCCGAATTCCCGAGGCGGACTTCTGGGCGCGGATTTCAGCATCGACGGGGACCGCTATAAAATTACTCGTATTTACGACACGGAAAGCTGGAATCCTGACTTGCGTGCTCCGTTGGCCGTGCCTGGCTTGAATGTTTCAGTAGGTGACTATGTGCTCGCCATCAATGGTGCTGATCTGAAGGCGCCCGACAGTATCTATCGCCTGCTCGATGGCACGGCGGACCGGCAGACCGTTCTCACCGTAAACAGCCGCTCCACTCCCGACGGTTCTCGTCAAGTAACAGTTGTCCCCGTGCCCAACGAACAGGGCCTTCGCACGCGCGCGTGGGTGGAAGCAAATCGCAGGCTGGTAGACAAACTCTCCGGGGGCCAACTGGCCTACGTCTATTTGCCCAGTACGGCGCAGCCCGGCTATACGAGCTTCAATCGCTACTTTTTCGCCCAGCAGGAGAAAAAGGGAGTCATCGTGGATGAGCGTTTCAACAGCGGCGGCTCGGCGGCGGACTACATTATTGACGTTCTGCAGCGCGATTTCGATGGTTACTTCAACAACGTCGCTGGCGATCGTTATCCGTTTACCAGTCCGTCAGCAGGCATCTGGGGACCCAAGGTGATGATCGTAAATGAAATGGCCGGCTCGGGCGGCGACTTGATGCCTTGGATGTTCCATCATCGTCACATCGGCTTACTCGTCGGCAAGCGGACTTGGGGCGGCTTGGTGCACACGGCGGACACCCCGCCGTTCGTTGACGGCGGTTCCATGATCGCCCCTCGCGGAGGCTTCTTCACCCGGGAAGGGAAGTGGGCTGTCGAAAACGAGGGCACCACGCCCGACATTGACGTGGAGAACTGGCCGAAGGAAGTGATCGCCGGCCACGATCCTCAACTCGACCGCGCGGTGCAGGAGGCGCTGCGCCTGCTCAAGGAAAAACCAGTAGAGCGGAGAAGTACCGAACCGCCTTCCCCCACCTGGGGCAAGCGTTCAACAGATCTGAAGTAACTAAACCCGGAAATTTGGATGGAGAGACAAGCAACCGTAGGTGATTTCTGCACATTCGCGCAGGAAAGGCAGCCCGACCGCCAAGCGGTTGCCCGCTGCTCAGATGTACGGCTTGGCGCCTACAGTAGCGCCCGCCGGCGTCAAATTGAGACTCTTGAGCGGACGTTCAACGGTCCCTATTTCCTCGCGAATAAAATTGAATGGTTCGGAATCCCTACAACATCGCCGGTGAATTTTAGGGTGTAAACGGCGACAGCCGCCGAAGCGCGATACCAGAGCGGCTTACGGTGGAATCGGCTGAGAGTGCACTTTGGAGATCCGGAATAAGATTGAAAGATTATATCGTTGAATCCACACATCGATAAGTATTGCTCCAAATTCTTGCGTGTGTAGGCGAACTGATGACCACCTGGCCCGTAAACGTTCGCTATGGTGCGGCGTGAGATAGGAGAATCTCCGAAAATGCGGTATGTAATCTTGCTTACCCTCCGGAATGGCCCATTGTCGGGAAACTGGAGGACAAACCACCCGCCTGGCTTGAGCATACGTGCAACTGCGAGCATGTCTGGAGTTGGCTCGACTAGATGCTGAGGGAGCACACAAAAACTTGTAACCACATCGCATGACTCACCAGGAATTTCCAGATTCGATAGGCTGCCAATCAGGCAATGGATGCCGTTTCGCTCTATACCCTCCTTTACACCCATCGCGATGTCACTGCCCTGCACCTGCCATCCCCGCCGCCGCGCCTCGAAGAGCAAGTGCCCCACTCCGCAGCCCACATCGTGAAGGACACCACCATTCGGCGCGCCGACAATCGCCTCAACACGGTCCATAAACTCAACGTACCGAGGGGTAAGCTGGTTTGGATCAGATCCATAAAGCGCAACCAGACTGTTTAATTCAGCTGCAACCTTAGTTTTGGGCGCCGGCGCAGCCGGAAGAGCGTCTGCAAACTCAACGCCGTGCCGACGGCATCGCAGGACAGGGAAGTGCGGAACGCCTTCCGGCTGAGAGCCGTACCCGACCACCGAGTAATCGCTGGACGCATGACTGTTGCACATTGGGCAGGATAGGACGGTTTCACCGGAAGGAAGTCGAGTAGGCATTTTATGGATACTACGCTGTTAGCAGGCCGGGCGCAACTTGATGATCTACGTGCTCGGGGAAAGGGAACTATACTACACCCTTGTAAAATCGTCGAAGAGCGCGGATCTAAAGCTGGAGCGAAACCGTTGCGCCTTTCTTGCATTAGCTTCACAGGCCGAAACATCCGCAGCAGACTTGTCTGGCGTGCGATCTTTCCCCGGCCCCGCCGCACCGGCTTGTTAGCATTTGGACATGCGGGTGAAGGTGCTGTTTTTCGGAGTGTTGAAGGATATCGTGGGACGCTCGGAAGAGACGCTGGAGATTGCGTCGGGTGATACCTTGGACGATGTGTTCGCGGCCTATTCGAAACGCTTCGAAACCTTGCGTGACACTCGTTCGTCGATTCTATTTGCCAGGAACCGGGAATTTGCCAAGCCCGACACATTGCTAACCGATAATGATGAAATCGCTTTCTTGCCGCCGGTGAGCGGTGGGTCGGGCGGTCATTTTTTTGCCCTGACCCGGGATGTGATTGACACTAGCAAACTGGTGGCGGCTTTGCAGCGGCCCGAAGACGGCGCTGTAGTAGTCTTCGACGGCGTGGTTCGTAACAATACCAAGGGGCGGGCGACTCAGTATCTGGAATACGAGTGCTATGAGGAGATGGCCAAAGTGCAAATGGCCCGCATCGGGCTGGAGATTGCCGGAAAGTTCGCCATTGGCCGGATCGGCATGGTTCACCGGTTGGGGCGTTTGGAAATTGGCGAGGCCAGCGTAGTGGTAGTCGCCACCGCGCCACATCGCAAGCCGGCCTTCGAAGCTGCGCTGGAAGGCATCAACCGCCTGAAGCGCGAGGTGCCTATCTGGAAGAAAGAGTTTTTCGTGGATGGCGAAGTTTGGGTGGACGGTGAGTGGGATGAGCGCTTGTTGGCGGGTCCGCCGGCTGATGCACCCCAGCATGAACCGCGCTAGCCTTCTCTGGCTAGCCGCGCTATTTTTCACCGCCGGAGCGTTCTCGTGGGGGCAGTTCAAGCCGGCAGCTCCTCCGGCGCCCAATACGTCAAATCCCCCCAGGTCTGCCGACCCCCAGCCCGAAGCCCTGATATTTTCCGTCAGGGTTAACTTGGTCCGCTTGCTTGTTTCTGCGCGCGATCCCTCTGGCGCGATTGTGGCAAATCTGGATAAGCAGGATTTTCGCGTTGCTGACAGCGGCGTTCCACAGGAGATTGCGGTATTTGAACGCAACACCTCCCTGCCGCTGTCGGTTGCTGTCCTCATTGACACCAGTGGCAGCACCCGCATCGATCTTCACTACGAAGTAGATTCGGTGCTCCGTTTCATTCCGGCTTTACTGGGGGCGGGGAATCCGGAAGACGTTTTTGCGGTGTTTAGCTTTAACTGGCGCACCAATCTCGAAGTAGACTACTCGCGCAACCATAAACGGGCCGAACGGGCGTTACACGCTCTGCAAGGCGATGGCGGCACTTCGCTTTATGACGCTGTTTATCTGGCCAGCAACACGCTTTACGGACGGCCCGGCCGGCATGTAATTGTGGTCGTGACGGACGGCGGCGACACCACCAGCTACAAGAAATACGGAGATGCGCTGGCCGAGGCGCAACGCGCGGACGTCGCCATGTATCCGGTTGTGGTGGTGCCGATTGCAAACGACACGGGGCGAAACACCGGCGGCGAGCATGCACTGGCGACTCTCGCTGCATCCACCGGCGGCCGGATTTTTTACCCGGAGGGTTTCGCGCATCTGGACCAGGCCTTTGCCGAGATTATCCGCGAACTCCGTACGCAGTATCTTCTTGGCTTTTATCCGAAAGACGTGCGCCTGGAGCCGAGGCGCTTTCACCCGGTTAACGTGGCGGTGCGCGAGGGCCGGATACACGTGATCTCGCGCAACGGATACTACGAGCCGTAGCTGGTTGAGTCTCTGAGTAGATTGGCCTTGCTCTTTTCTAAGAGGTCGAGCACAATCTATAAACGGGGCTAGAGGATTTCGACCTAGTCTTGCATGTCCGGATCTTGCGTCCGGGACCACGAAAGGAGTAGGCCATGCTGTCCTTCTCGATCCGCTCGCTTCACTTAGAGCTGGTTCTCTTCAAGTCGTTTTGCTCCACATGTACCGCCGTACTGTTGGTTGCCTCTACCTGCCTGTGTTTTCTCGAACCTTCTGCCTTTGCGCAGGCGGTTGCCATAGCCGAAGTAGATGGCCATGTGCTTGACCAATCGGGCGCGCCAGTAGCGAACGCCCAGGTTCGGATGACCGAAACTGATAAACAGCAGGTTCACAATACGGTAAGTGATCCGCAGGGGCGCTATGCGCTGCCGAATCTGCCCGTGGGCGCTTACAAGCTGGAGGTTACGGCGCGCGGTTTTAAGACTTATTCGCAAACTGGCATCGTTCTCCAAGTCGCCCATAACGTGGAGGCGAACGTCATCATGCAAATCGGCTCCGTCTCGGAAAGTATCGAAGTTGTCGCCAACGCCGCAATGGTGGAGACCAAGGACAATGCGCTCTCCCAGGTGATCGATCAGAAGCGCGTCGTGGAACTGCCCTTAAATGGGCGCAATGCGACTCAATTGATTCTACTCACCGGCGCTGCGACCAGTACTCCGGCTGGAGATCTGACCGGAAGCAAGAATATTCAGGGTTCCGCTGGCTCGATTACTTACTCGGTCGCGGGCGGCCAGGCCAACGGTTTGAACTTTCTCTTGGATGGCGGCGATAACAATGATCCGTTCAGCAACGTAAACCTGCCGCTCCCGTTTCCGGATGCGCTGCAGGAGTTCAGCGTCCAGACCAGCGCCATGCCCGCTCAATACGGGTTGCATCCCGGAGGCGTGGTGAACAGCGTCACAAAGTCCGGTGCGAATGCCTTCCATGGGGATCTCTTCGAATTTCTCCGCAACGGCGATTTGAATGCCCGTCAGGCCGGTACCAACGCCCGCGATACGCTCAAGCGGAGCCAGTTTGGCGGTGTCCTCGGTGGCCGGATCGTTCGCGACCGGTTATTTTTCTTCGGCGGGTACCAAGGCACGCGGCAGCGCAGCAATCCGCCAAGCACTATCAGTTTTGTTCCCACGGCGGCCACTTTGGCGGGAGACTTCGGGACGATCGATGGCCCGACCTGCCACTCCAGTCCGATCGCTTTAAAAAATCCCATTAGCGGAGCGCCGTACGCTAACAACCAGATTCCCGTCTCCCAATTCGATCCGGCCGCTATTAAGCTCGTGACCAAATACATTCCGGTGAGCGCTGATCCGTGCGGACAGATCCGGTACGGCATCCCCGCCAACAGCCCCGATAGTTCGTATGTCGCCCGTGTGGATTATGTGGTCAGCCCAAAGCACAACATGTTCGGGCGGTATTTCCTTTATGACTACACTCTTCCCGCCACGTTTGACGGATCCAATGCCCTCACCACAACCACTGCCGGCAACGATGATCGTTCGCAAACCGCTACCTTCGGCGATACTTATACCTTCAGCCCGACGAGCCTGAATTCATTTCACGTCACGTTCAATCGCCGCCGGGATAATCGCGGATCCGCTCCAAACCTGTTCAGCCCCGTGTCTCTGGGTGTGAATATGTTCAACTTGCTGCCGAACTTTATCAACCTCACCGTCACTAACTACTTCGCCGTCGGCTGCGGTACTTGCGCGCCCGGGTATTTCAATACCAACACCTATCAGCTTTCCGACGATTACACCGTCATCCACGGCAAGCACCAGTTCGGCATTGGCGTAGACGTCCGTAAGCTGCAACTCAACATAGTGAACAACCAGCAGTCCAACGGCCAGTTCACGTTCGGCGGAGCGTATTCCGGCGATAATCTGGCGGACTTCCTGCTCGGGCGGCTCCAAACATTCAACGATGGAAATCCGAATCCCAACACATTGCGCCAAACTGTTACGTCGTTATATGTGCAGGACACGTACCGCGTCACGCAGCATTTTACCTTGAATCTGGGTGTCCGCTGGGAGCCATCGGTTCCTCCCTATGACAAATATGGTCGCGGCAACCAGTTTTCACTGGCTGCCTTCAATGCCGGCCAATACAGCACGGTCTATCCAAACGCGCCCGCCGGATTGTTGTTCGCCGGAGACGCGGCCAATGCAAACGGCAAATACTTCTCGCAATGGCATCTGCTCGCAACCTCTCCGCGTATCGGAATGGTTTGGGATCCGAAGGGCGATGGTAAACAAACCATCCGGTCCGCCTTCGCGCTGATGCACGATACGACCGAACTCTTCTTCCCCGAGCGCTTAACCACGAATCCACCCTATGCTTCTTCGGTGACGCTTACGAACGTCTCCTTTTCGAATCCATATGCCGGTTACCCCGGCGGCAATCCCTTTCCGGGCGCCTCTATTTTCCCCGCGGGCGGCACGTACGTTTCCATTCCGGCGGATGTCAGGCCTACCTACATGATGCAGTGGAATCTGAGCTTTCAACGGCAATTAGGGAAAGACTGGCTCTTGACGGTGAACTACATTGGCAGCAAAACGAGCCACATTCTCGGTTCCTACGACATCAATCCCGGCGTTTACATTCCAAACAGCACGGCATCACTCAATACCCGGCGAGTGCTCTACCTGCAGAATCCCACGCTCGGGCAGGCCTACAGCGGGATCGAAGTGGCTGACGATGGCGGAAACTCGAATTACAACGGGCTGCTGACTTCGGTCCAGCATCGTTTCGCGAACAACTTCACGCTGCTTTCCAACTTGACGTGGTCGCATTGCATTAGCGATGTTGATTTCACGGGCGAGTTGGCTGGAACCATCTATCAAAATCCTAATAGCAGAGCGGCTGAACGCTCGAGCTGCGGGTTCGATCGCCGTTTGAATTTCAACACCTCAATGGTCGTGGCCACGCCGAGAGTCGGCAACGCATTTGTGCGGCAACTCACCGGAGGATGGCAGCTCTCTCCTATCTTCACGGCTTACAGCGGTCAACCGCTCACGCTGACAGACGGTGGCAAGGACATTTCGCAGACCGGTCAATTGCAAGACCGGCCGGATGTCGTTCTTCCCAATGCCGTGATTCCGGCGCAGCAGACGGTGAAGGCATGGATCAATCCACTCGCATTCCAGATGCAGCCGGCAGGCGCCTTTGGCAATCTCGGACGGTTCGCGGTGGTGGGGCCGGGAACTTGGAATCTCGACTTCGCTTTGAGCCGGATATTTAAGATCCGTGAACGCTTTAACCTGGAAGCCCGCGGCGAGGCGTTTAACATTTTCAACCACGCCAATTGGAACAATGCGACAACTCTGCAGCCGATTGTCAGCATCACCAGTTCCACATTCGGCCAAATCACTTCGTTCAGCCCGCCCAGAATTATTCAGCTCGCCATGAAATTGAGCTTCTGATTCGTATACGCATCATGCTGTGTGCTGAAGTGAAAGCATATGGCACATTATCTGGACGCGGCGATTGAGATCGCGCGCGAAGCTGGGCAGATCCTGATGGCCCACCGGGGCGTAGGGTACGAGTTGAAGGGCGACTATGATCTGGTTACCGCGGCGGACCGCGCCAGCGAAACTTTCATCGTCAACCGTCTCCGTCAGCAATTTCCCGACCATGGAATTGTTGCCGAAGAAGGCGGCCGGGCGGAGTTGGACGCCTCATTCCGCTGGTATATCGACCCGCTCGACGGCACCACCAATTTCGCGCATGGCTTCCCGCTCTGGAACGTCACGCTGGGTCTGGCGCGCAATGAAGAAATCATTGCGGGTGTCGTGTACGATCCGTTGAACCGTGAACTTTTCACCGCCGAACGGGGCGCAGGAGCGCGCCTGAACGGAGCGCGGATTCGCGTTAGCAAGGCGAAGACGCTAAACGACTCGCTGCTGTCCACCGGCTTTCCCAGCCGCAAACGTCATCAGAATGTAAATATTCATTTCTATTACCAGTTGGCCATGTGCACCCATGGCGTGCGGCGCGGCGGCTCCGCGGCTATCGACCTCGCATACACTGCTTGCGGGCGCCTCGAAGGCTTTTGGGAATTTGGATTAAGCCCCTGGGATATGGCGGCGGGCACACTGCTGGTAGAGGAAGCGGGCGGTAAAGTTTCCGGAATGAGGGGCCACCCGTTTGACATTCAGGGCAAGCACGTATTAGCCGACAACGGCCTCATCCATGCCGAGACGGTAGAGCTGTTCCAGGAAATCTTTGCGGGCAGTTGCCGCCATGAAATTCCTGCTTTGCCCGATAAGGCATGGGAGCTGCTACATGGTTGAACTTCCTGAAGTTCCGCTAACCACCGAGGGTGCCTACGCGCTCCATCAGATGTTCCGCTTTTCGCGCGCGGCCTGGCGTTCGCAAGAGACATTTCATCGTGATCGAATGTTGCAGCAGGCGGTAGAACTGCTGAGCGCCATGGAGACAGGCGCCAAGCAGAACGGCCATCCTAACCAAAGCGCGCTCTACTCTCATATAGGACATAAGGGCGATCTATTGTTGCTGCATTTCCGGGAGTCGCTCGAAGACGTTCATCGCGCGGAATTGGCCATTCAGCAGTTGGAACTGACCGATTTTCTGGAGCCGGTTCATTCCTATCTCTCGGTCGTGGAATTGGGGCTCTACGAGTCCACCGCCAAGACCTACGCGCAACTGGCCGAAAAGGGCGCGGAACCCAATTCCCCGGAATGGCGGGCGGGCATTGCCGAAGTGCTGGCTCGCCAATCGGCCGCCATGGCTTCCCGGCTGTATCCCGCGATTCCCGGCGGAAAGTATCTCTGCTTTTACCCGATGGATCGCAAACGCGGAGAGACCAAAAACTGGTACCAGGTGTCCTTGGCGGAACGGCAGCGGATGATGCATGAGCACGGCCTGATTGGCCGCCGCTATGCCGATTCGGTAAAGCAAATCATTACTGGCTCGATCGGCTTCGACGATTGGGAGTGGGGCGTAGACCTCTTCGCCGACGATCCGCTGGTCTTCAAGAAGCTCATCTATGAGATGCGGTTTGACGAAGTGAGTGCCGTGTACGCACTATTTGGTTCATTTTACGTAGGGCTGCGAGTGGCCGCCGTCGATTTGCCGCGCCTGCTGGCCGGCGATCTGCCCTGACCCGCAGCTTCACGGTAGCTGTCAAAATGCACGGATCCCAATGCTTTTATCATGCCGGAATGGAGCCTCTTGACAAATTTGTCACGACTTTCAAATTATTGAGAATGGTACGCTTATTATTCGTAAATGCGTACTGTTGACCTAATTCACCGTAAGCGAGATGGGGAAGAGCTTTCCCCGGCAGAAATCCAACATCTAGTGAATGGCTATACTCGCGGCGACATACCCGATTATCAGGTCTCGGCCTTCTTGATGGCCACCTTCTTTTCTGGTATGTCGGACCGCGAAGTCAGTGTGATGACCGAGTCCATAGTGAGTTCGGGGTCTACAGTGGATCTCTCAGGGATTCCCGGCATCAAAGTGGATAAGCATTCCACGGGCGGCGTGGGCGACAAAACCAGCCTGATCTGCTCCCCGTTGGCGGCGGCGGCCGGCGTCGTCGTCCCCATGATCTCCGGGCGCGCGCTCGGTCACACGGGCGGAACGCTGGACAAGTTGGAATCCATACCGGGCTTCCGCACTGATATCAGTCTCGATCAATTCAAGTCGATACTCGCCGAGCACAAACTGGCATTCATCGGGCAGACGCCGGAGGTGACCCCTGCCGACGGCAAGTTGTACGCGCTGCGTGATGCCACGGCAACCGTAGAGTCTATTCCGCTCATCGCCACTTCGATCATGTCGAAGAAGTTGGCGATTGGCTTGGACGCTTTAGTGCTCGACGTCAAGGTTGGCTCCGGCGCCTTCATGAAGAAGCAGGTGGAAGCCCGCCGCCTGGCACAAATGATGGTGGGCATCGGCCGCCGCGTGGACAAGCGCGTGCAGGCCCTGATCACTGATATGAGCCAGCCCCTCGGTTACGCCATCGGCAATGCGCTCGAAATCATGGAAGTCTCGCAGACCTTGCAGAATGCCGGTCCGGCCGATCTCACGCGGCTTTCACTGGAGCTCGCGGCGCGCATGATTTTCCTCGGCAAGATCACCAAGACCCTGGATGAGGCGCGCGAACTGGCGCAATCCAAATTGCTGGATGGCTCCGGCTATCGTAAGTTCAAAGATGTGATCGCGGCGCAAGGCGGCAACCCGCAGGTGCTCGACCGCTTCGATCTGCTGCCGAATGCCACCGGAGCACAGGAGATTACCACCAGCCGCGGCGGCTACATCAGCGGTATTGACGCCGAGTTGATCGGACAAGCGTCATCCATGATCGGCGCCGGCCGCAACACCAAGGAAGATTCCATCGATCCGGCCGTGGGCGTCATACTGGAGGTTAAGGTAGGACAGAAGATCGATTCCGGAAGCATTCTGTGCCGGATCTACCACACCAGTGACGAGCATTTGGAAGACGCCGCCGCCCTGGTGGAAGATGCTTTTAAAATTTCGCAGCAGCCCGTTGAGGAACGCGACCTGATTCTGGAAGTCGTTAGCTGATATCCGAAGGCGATGGCGAAATTTGACGGCGTCGTCGGTCTGATTGCCATCGTCTGCTGCGCCTACCTTTTCTCCACAAACCGTTCAGCCATTCAGAAGCGTGTGGTGTTCTGGGGCTTGACGCTTCAGATCGTGTTTGCCTTCCTGGTATTGAAAACCAAGGTCGGCGGACTATTTTACGGCGTGAGCCTGCTGGTGAACGCTCTGCTGGGCTATTCTGCCGCCGGCGCGAGCTTTGTCTTCGGCAGTAGGCTCGGTCTCAAGAATGATGACTTCGGAGTGATCTTTGCGTTTCAGGTCCTCCCCATCGTCATCTTCATCTGCTCGTTATTCGCCATTCTGTACTACCTGGGGGTGATGCAGGTATGCGTGAAAGGCATGGCGGTGTTCATGCAGCGCTTCATGGGAACCAGCGGCGCGGAATCCACCTGCGTGGCCGCCAGCATCGTGATGGGCCAGACCGAAGCGCCCGTCACCATACGCCCGTTCCTCGAAACCTTGACGGAATCCGAACTGTTCACGATTATGACCAGCGGCATGGCCCACGTGTCCGGCGCAACCATGGCGGCTTACGTGGCCATAGCAAACGTATCCATCACGCATTTATTGACGGCCGTAATCATGACCGCCCCCGCCACCATCATGCTGTCCAAAATGTTCGTTCCCGAAACCGGGGAGCCGGTGACGCGCGGAACTGTGAAAGTGGAAGTGGAACGCCCCGGAGTGAACGTGATCGATGCCGCCGCTCGCGGCGCGGGTGACGGTCTGCATCTGGCCTTGAACATTGGCGGAATGCTGATCGCTTTTCTGGCTCTGATCGCTATGATCAACGGTGGCTTTGGCTGGCTGCACGCTCATATCTCCTGGGTGCCGGCTTCGCTGCAACAGATTCTGGCCCTGCTGTTCGCGCCTATCGCCTGGGCACTAGGCGCCAGTTGGAAGGACTGCGCCACGGTGGGCGACTTGCTTGGCACGCGCATGATCTTGAACGAATTTGTAGCGTTTGTCGACTTAGGCAAAGTGCGGGCCATGCTGGATCAGCGCTCGTTTGTCATTGCGACGTTTGCGCTCTGCGGCTTCGCCAATCTGAGTTCAATCGCCATACAAATCGGCGGCATCGGCGCGCTGGCCCCGTCGCGAAAATCAGATCTGGCGCGGCTGGGTTTGAAAGCCATGATCGTCGGTACGCTCGCCAACTTCATGTCAGCCTGCATCGCGGGGCTGCTGCTCTAATCATCGCCAGGCAATCGCAAAATATCAAAATATGGCGACTGTACGAGCATTGCTGCTGGATAGATCGCGACGGTCCATTTATTAAACACAATGCTGTATGGCGCCGGTTGATCCACTCGCCGCAGCGGCTTTTCGATAGGTATCCAGACCGTCAGGCGAGCCCTCAAGTCTTCATAGCCGCTTAATACCGAAGGAATCCAAATGGATTTGTGAAGATCCTGACCCTGTATCGCCATGCCCAGACCTCTACCTCGAACATCCTCCCGATCTCGGATTTTTGCAATGTCAGCGATAAGCCGTTTTGTCCTATTTGTTGGATGCAATCCTCGCCCAGGGTCAGTTCGTAGTCGCGCCATTGATGCTTCAGGCGTCCTATGTGGCGCAGAGGGGCAATAACAAATAAGGTCGCGAGGCCGTAGACAACACTCGTTGGCCATTGAGCGGCATGTCCAAACAATGCGATGAGAAAGCCGGCTCCGAAACAACCGACCATTGACGAAAGCTTTCTCCTGTGATTCCTAACCAATTCACTCAATCCCTCTTCAGATATGCGAAAGATTTCGGAATCTGCAGCTTCGAAGCGCGTGGAGATCGTTGATGCGCTCGGGGAACGGAAATGGCCAAGTCCGTAAGTAGATCCGCCCATAGGTGCAATCTGCCGAGAAAGCCAGTTTCTGCATTCATCCGGTCGTGAAACAACTGCTTCATTACGTCCCCGTATTCAGCACGGAAACGCTGCGGATACAATTTCAGCAGCAGCCGGAAGACTGTATCAGACATGTTCTCCCCTTTGCAACTCGTGCTTCTTCGAATACATTTAGGTGAGAAGGTACATACTACTATGAAACGCTCATACTGTCACCAAGGTGCTAACAAGTGCAACGGTGCGTGGCTGGAGGATGTAATTTACCACTTACAAGAGATGCCTCATTACTCGAGGCATATGCCAAGTTATTGCGCGGCTGAGCTGTCGGATCCACTCAGATAGAGTACTAACCGTAGAAGATCTCAAGAATTGATAATATTAGCTAATCCTCGCTGCACCCATTGTGTCCCTATTACGCCAATAAGTAGGACCCTATAGAAGCTGGACACTAGCTATCTAGATACATCAAGATGCAGGGAATACTTTTCGTGTAAGCGTGTTTGATCACATAGATACCGGAGGCGCTATTTACCTTTAGGCGCTTTCGGACCTGAACCTAATATATATCTGGAGAAGTTTTGAAAATATCCGTAAACACAAAAACCCGGAGTACGCCCCTGTGTGCCGCGCTCTGTCTAACTATTCTCGGTGCTCTGCCTGGGGCAGCTGCTGGCGTGACTGATCCTTCAAATGATTTCATTCCAACCTTCGTCGGGCCTCATAATGGCGATCTAGATGTTCTGAGTGCGAATGTCACTGTCAACGGATCTAACCTGGATTTCACGGCTACACTGAACGGTACCGTCGGCAACACGCCTGGCGAGCAATACGTCTTTGGCTTAAACCGGGGACAAGGCACTGCTAAATTTGACAACATCAACGAGCCGAATGTCCTTTTCGACTCCACCGTTGTGGTGAAGACGTCCGGACCGAGCGTAGTAAACGACCTCATTGCCGGAACGACCACCACCCTTGGCGACGTAACGCTTTCTGGATCGATGATCAGTGCCGTGGTGCCGCTCAGCGAGTTGCCCTCGGAGGGCTTTGATCCGGCAGGTTACCAATTTAATCTCTGGCCGGAAACCACACCTGACAACCCAGCGAACACAAACATTTCGGACTTCGCACCCAATAACGCGGTTTCGGCCGTTAGTGTCGCTCCCGAGCCTGGCACTCTGTCGCTACTGAGTATTGGCGCCCTTGCCGGGTTTGCAGCAATCCGTCGTCGCAATAAACTTCGCTCAACCGATATTTAGTCAAATCCGGCGGGGACGAGATTCTGATGAATCGTTCTCGCCGGTCCGTCACCCCGCCCCATCCCCAGCCAATCGCTCCGCATCACCCTCTCACTTTCCGGATTGCAGCAGTGCCCTCAAAACAGCCTCCGTGATATAACTGGCGTTCGATACGCAGCGCCGCGCGCAAGCGGAAAACGCACAAATCTCTAATGCAAACCGTCCTTCTGCTTCTTGAATCTCAAAAATTAGTTTCTTTGAGCCCAGTCGATCTACTAGTGATCGCCCTTTATTTCGCCATGGTGCTGGGCATTGGCATCTATCTCAAAAACTTCACCAAGACGGGCGAAGATTTCTTTCTGGCAGGACGGGATATGACCGCGTGGGTCGCGGGCCTCAGCTTCGTCGCGGCCAACCTTGGGGCGCTTGAACTCATGGGGTGGGCAGGTTCGGCCTACCAATACGGAATTCTCGCCGCGCATTGGTATTGGATTGGCGCCGTTCCGGCCATGCTCTTTCTCGGCATTGTGATGATGCCGTTCTATTACATTTCGAAGACACACTCCGTCCCTGGCTACTTGAAACTGAGATTCGGCGAGCCATCCCGCGTCGTCTCCGCCGTCAGCTTCGGCCTGATGACCGTGCTCATGAGCGGCATCAATATGTACTCCATGGCTCTGGTGATGCAGATCGTGCTCGGCTGGGACATCAGTTTTTCCATCTGGGTTTCTTCGCTCACCGTTGCGGCCTACGTCTTCCTCGGAGGCCTGCTCTCGGCCATCTTTAATGAAGTCTTGCAGTTTTTTCTCATCTGGGGCGGCGCGCTGGTCATCTCCATCCTGGGGCTGATCGAAGCCGGCGGCTGGAACGGCATGGTGCAGCGCATTGCCGCCCGCTGGCCGGGCCAGGACTACACGCATATGTGGCACGGTCTTGGATCTTTTACCGGGAATCCCATGGGCATCAATTGGGTGGGTATCGTCATGGGACTGGGGTTCGTCATTTCATTCGGCTATTGGACCACGGATTTTCTCGTCGTCCAGCGCGTTCTGGCCGCGCAAGATCTGCGCAGCGCTAAAATTGCCCCCATCATCGGAGCCGCCTTCAAAATGGCCGTCCCTTTCATCGTCATACTTCCAGGGCTGCTGGGGCTGGCGGTGCTCCCCGAACATCTGGTTGGGCAGTCCCAAGCCGTGAATGGCCTGCACAGCTATAACGATGTGCTCCCCCTCATGCTGGCTCGCTATTGCGGTCCCGGGCTGCTGGGCCTCGGAATCACCGCTCTCATCGCCGGCTTCATGTCCGGAATGGCCGGCAACGTCAGCGCCTTCGCGACGGTTTGGACGTACGATATCTATCGCGCGCTCTGGCGCAAGAATGAGTCGGACGCCCACTACGTCAGCGTCGGCCGCTGGTGCACCGTGCTCGGCGTGCTGGTCAGCATCGGCACCGCCTACTTCGCCATGCGCTTCCTCAGCATTATGGATTACGTGCAGGCGCTATTCAGTTTCTTCATCGCACCCCTCTTTGGTACTGTGATTCTCGGCATGCTCTGGAAACGCGCCACGCCGGCCGGCGGTTTCTGGGGTCTGCTCATCGGCACCTTCTCCTCTATCGGCATGTGGGCCTGGGTCAAAGTCGATCCCTCCGCGCTGCAATACATCGCACTTTCACCGAATGCGAAAGACATGGCTGAAAACATGTTCCGCGCGCTCTGGTCTTGGGTGATTTGCGTCCTGGTCACGGTCGCCGTCAGCCTGCTCACCAAACCACTTCCTGACAAAGCGTTGGTCGGCTTGGTCTATGGCGCCACCGAAATCCCCTCCGAAGGACATTTAGCCTTCTACCAGCGTCCGATATTCTGGGCTGGAGTGGTCGCTGTCGCGTTGGTCGTTGCCAACATCATCTTCTGGTAGGAAACACATGCATCACAATTACGGACGCCTTTCCATCTGGTTTTTCATCGGCCTTCTCCTCACTGCGTATGGCGTGCTGATTACGGGCGCCGGCATCTATGGCTACTACTACCCTCCGCGGGATTCACAAGTCGTCCTTGCCGAGCTACACATGGGAATCTGGTGGGGCGCGTTACTGTTTATCATCGGAATGATCTATGTTGTTCGCTTCTATCCCAAGAAATCGTAGAACCAAGAGCCATCCTAATGTCCCAACCCGTTAAACAAACGCCCAAACTGGGCCTCATCGTCGGCAATCGCGGCTTCTTCCCTGATCATCTCGCTGCCACGGGACGAAAAGAAATGATCGCAGTCATGCAGCAGGCGGGCATCGAAGTCATCGCCGTCACCCCCGAAGAAACCAAATTCGGCGCGGTGGAAACCTTTCAGGAAGCCAAGCGCTGCGCCGACCTGTTCCGCAAACATCGGGATACGCTCGAAGGAGTCATTGTGACTCTCCCTAACTTTGGAGACGAACGCGCCATCGCCGATACCCTGCGCCTCGCGGGCCTGCAGGTGCCCGTTCTAATCCAAGCCACGCCGGATTCGCAAGACCGCATGACCATTCGCGACCGCCGCGATAGCTTCTGCGGCAAAATGTCCGCCTGCAATAACCTCATGCAGTACGGCATTCCGTATTCGCTCACTACTCTGCATACCGAAGCGCCTACTTCGCCTGAGTTTGCCCAGGACCTGCAGTCCTTCCTCGGCGTCTGCCGCGTGGTGCGCGGTATCCGTGGTTTGCGCATCGGCTCCATCGGCGCGCGCCCGCAGGCTTTCAACACCGTCCGCTACAGTGAAAAGCTATTGGAGGCCAATGGCATCTCCGTCATCACCATTGATCTCTCTGAAATCCTCGGCCGGATAGACCGCATGCAGGATGAGGATCCCGCCGCTCAAGCCAAACTTGCCGCAATCCACAGTTACGTTGCTACCGGCGGCGTGCCTGCTATATCGCTGATGAAAATGGCCAAGCTTGGCGCTGTAGTCGATGGCTGGATGAAGGAAACCGAAGTCGTCATCAGCGCCGTCCAATGCTGGACCTCGCTCGAAGAATACTTTGGCGTCGTCCCCTGTACCGTGATGAGCATGATGAGTAATGACCTCATGTCCAGCGCTTGTGAAGTGGACATCGCCGGCGTGGTCGGCATGCACGCCCTGCGTCTTGCCTCCGAAACACCCAGCGCCTTGCTCGACTGGAATAACAACTACGGCACGAATCCTGATAAAGCGGTTTGCTTCCATTGCAGTAACCTGCCGAAACATTTCTTTGCCGACGTCAAAATGGATTACCAGGAGATCATTGCGGGCACGGTCGGCAAACTGAACACCTTCGGCACCTGTGTCGGCCGTGTCAAATCCGGCCCCATGACCTACGCCCGCGTCTCCACGGACGACCGTGCAGGAAAACTTCGCGGCTACATTGGTGAGGGCCGCTTTACCGATGATCCGCTCGAAACCTTCGGGGGCGCCGGCGTAGTTGAAATTCCGCGTATGCAGGAACTGTTGCGGTTCATTTGCGAGCGCGGCTTTGAGCATCACACGTCGGCCAATCTATCCACGGTGTCCGCAACCGTCTATGAGGCCGCCAAGACCTACCTCGGCTGGGAAATGTATTGGCACAAGGCATGAGCACCGTTGTCGCGGGTGTCGACTTCGGCACGCTCAGCGTGCGCGTCTCTATTTTCGATTCAGAGAAAGGCCGCCTCGGCTCCGGCGTCGCCGACTATCCGCTGCATCGCCGGCGCGAGGATCCCGATTTCGCCACCCAAAGCCATTCGGATCACATGGCCGCTCTTTCGTCGGCCTGCCGCCAGGCGATCTCCGAAGCTGGCGTCCCCGGCAAAGCCATAAAATCTATCGCTGTCGATACCACCGGCTCTAGCGTCGTCATGGTGGGTAACGAACTGGAACCGCTGGATGACTACTACCTGTGGTGCGACCACCGCGCCTGGCGTGAGGCTGCGGAAATTACTGCTAAAGCCGAAGAGTCCGGCCTGCAGGCCATCCAATGGTGCGGCGGGACCTATTCGTCTGAATGGGGCTTTTCCAAAGTCCTTCACTGGCTGCGCAACAACCCCCTAAAGCGCCAGCACTTTGTCACCGCCTTCGAACATTGTGACTATGTGGTGGCCGTACTTTGCGGCATCCGCAATGTTGCCGACGCTCCGCGCAGCATCTGCGCCATGGGCCACAAGTGGATGTGGAACGATGCGCTCGGCGGTCTGCCTCCGGAAGGCTTCCTCAATTCAGTCGACCCCTTATTTCGCGGCATTCGAAACAAGCTGGGTGGCCGCTATGGAACTTCCTTTTCCATCGCCGGCAATCTCTGCGGCGTGTGGGCGGCCGAACTGGGCCTGGAGCCTGGCATCCCTATCCCCGTTGGCGCTTTCGATGCCCACTGGGATTCCATAGCGGCCGGCGTTAGGGTGGGCGACGTGGTAAATGTCATCGGCACCTCCACCTGCATCATCGGCCTGAGCGATAAGGCTAGCCTGGTTCCGGGCGTGTGCGGCGTCGTCCCCGGTTCCGTGCACCCCAACCTGACCGGCATTGAAGCGGGCCTTTCCGCTGTCGGCGATTGTTTCGAATCCATCGCCCGGCGCGCCGGTACCACCGCCGCCAATCTTTCGCGCGGCTTGGAAGTCTATCGCGCCGGCGAAAGCGGGCTGCTCCGCATGGTCTGGGATAACGGCGACCGTACCGTGCTGGTCAATCCCGAACTCGGCGGCGTGACCCTCGGCTGGAATCTAAACAGCACCGCGCAAGATGAATTGTTCGCCGCCATCGAAGGCACCGCCCTCCACACTCGCGTGATCCTGGCCCGCATGGCCGAGCATGGAACCAGCGTCGAAAACATCATCAACGGCGGCGGCATTCCCCAGCGCAACCATGTGCTGAATCAGGTCTACGCCAACGTTCTCAACAAACCCATCCTGGTGCCCCAAGGTGACGTCACCAGCCTTGGTTCCGCCATATTCGCCTTCATGGCCGCAAGCGCCTTCCCGTCTATCGAAGAAGCGCAAAACGTCCTGTGCCCCCCGCATGAGATCTATTTGCCGGAACCCGAAAACGTGGCCGTCTATGAAGAGATCTTTCGAATCTTCAAGCGTCTCTATTTCAGCTTCGGTTCTAAGAAATCCGAAGCGGTAGGCTTAGGCGAAGTGCTCCCGCAACTGCGCGCTATCGCCGCCAAAGCTCGAGGAACTGCCTGAATGATGCTGCAAACGCTGCGGGAAGAAGTTCTTGAAGCCAATCTGGAGTTGGTCCGCCGCGGCTTGGTCATATTCACCTTCGGCAACGCCAGCGGCTTTGACCCGCCTAGCGGGCACGTTGTGATTAAGCCCAGCGGTGTCCCCTATGACCGCCTCAGTCCCGCCGATCTGGTTGTCACCACCCTAGATGGCAAAATCGTCGAAGGTACCTTGCGTCCTTCCTCTGATCTCGCGACCCATCTGGCTCTCTATCGCGCTTTCCCCGGTGTTCACGGCGTAGTTCACACCCACTCCCGGTACGCCACAGCCTGGGCGCAAGCCGGCGTCGATATCCCTTGCCTGGGCACCACCCATGCCGATTATTTTCCCGGGCCGATACCCGTCACTCCCAGCCTGGAGGCTCCCGAGATCCAATCCGAATATGAGTGGAATACCGGGCAAATCATCATCCGGCGTTTTGCCGGCCTGGATCCGCTCTTGACGCCTGCTGTGCTAGTCGCCGGTCACGCGCCGTTCTGCTGGGGGCCATCCGTCACCGAGGCCGCACATACTGCGGTCGTGGTGGAAGAGTTGGCCCATATGGCCTACCTCACCGTAACCATCCGGGCGGACGTTGAAGGTCTTTCCGAGGTGTTGCGAGACAAACATTTCTTGCGTAAACATGGGCCGGAAGCCTACTACGGGCAGAAATAGCTACACAATATACTTAAAGTAATGGTTCAGATATTTTCCACGAAGGCGGAATTAGCCGCTGCCGCCGCCGCACTCGCCGCCGAACGGCTCCGCGACCTTCTCGCTCGACAATCCCAGGTCCGTCTGCTTGCCGCCACCGGGGCTTCGCAGCTTGAATTTCTCGACTGCCTCGCCGCTGCGGAGGGAATCGACTGGCAGCGGGTGGAACTCTTCCACTTGGACGAGTATGTCGGCCTTTCAAGGGACCACCCTGCCAGTTTCTCCGGCTACATCAAGCAGCGCATTGTGGACCGCATGGGAATCGTCCAATACCACCTTCTTGATGGAACCCGCGATGCCCGGGAAATGGCCGCCGAAGCAGGCCAGACTATCTCCGCCGCTCCCGTTGATCTTGCCTTCGCCGGCATCGGCGAGAACGGCCATCTTGCTTTCAACGATCCGCCCGCCGATTTCGAAATAGAAGATCCCTACCTGGTTGTCGAACTGGACCAGGCATGCCGCCAACAGCAAGTGGGGGAAGGCTGGTTCGCCACGCTCGAAGAGGTTCCCCGCCAGGCCATCAGTATCTCCATTCATCAATTGCTCAAGACCCGCGAAATACTCTGCGTGGTCCCCGACGAACGCAAAGCTTCAGCCGTACGCGCCTGCCTGGTAGGGCCGATTTCGCCCGAAGCGCCGGCATCCATCCTGCGGGTTCATCCCAATACCACCATCTTTTTGGACACAGCCTCGGCGTCCTTACTCTCCACCATTTAAGCTGGTACTTTAAGCCATGAAAGAGCTGGAGCAAATCCTTCAGCTTTGGGAGACGGCTACCGCTGGCGGCGAATCGGCCATTCTTGCAACGGTAGTCAAAACCCAAGGCTCTTCCTATCGTTTGCCGGGTGCGCGTATGCTGCTGACGAAGCTCGGACAGTACGCCGGCTCCATCAGTGGCGGCTGTCTCGAAGCCGATCTTTTAAAGAAGGCTTGGTGGCTCACCGAAAATGGTCCAGCTATCCGCCGTTACGACACAACGTCGGAAGGAGAAATTGCATCTGACGCGTTTGGCCTAGGATGTAATGGAATCGTTCATGTTTTACTCGAGCGTGTCGATTCCGGCTCCGAAGTCCTGAAACTGCTCCGCGAGGTGCGCACGCACCGTCAGCTTGCGACCATCGCTCATGTCGTTCATCCGGTCGGGCAGGCTGGCGAAAAACTAATTCTCGGCCTGCAACCGCACGCCGCCGATTCGCGCCTGCCGCAGTTTATGGAAGGCCGGGAAGTCTTCGTTGAAACGCTCGCTCCCGCAGTTCGTCTTCTAGTCTTTGGAGCCGGCCAGGACGCTGTACCGCTTGTCGGGCTGGCAAAGTATCTTGGCTGGCAGGTATTTGTCTTTGATGGCCGTTCACACTATGCCCGCCGGGAAAAGTTTCCCGAAGCGGATGCTGTCATCGTCTGGTCCAAAGGGACTCCACCCAATGTTGACCACTGGACGGCAGCCGTAGTCATGACACATAGTTATAACCAGGATCTTGAAGTATTACGTGAACTTGCTCCGCTGCCCCTTCGTTACCTCGGCTTGCTTGGTCCGCATAAACGTACAGCGCAATTGCTCATCGACGCTGGCCTCAATAACGCTCCGCAAGCGGGCATTTATAGCCCGACTGGTCTCGATATAGGAGCCGACGGTCCGCACCAGGTTGCTTTGGCCATTCTGGCTGAGATTCAAGCCAGCTTGAATGGGCGTGAGGGAGGCGCCTTGCGCAAACGGACTGGCTCCATCCATTCCGCTGCATAAAGTCCTCGCATGAAACCCCTCATTCCACTGATGGTTATTGCGCTCTGCGGAGCGGATGTGTCACTGCAGGCGCAAACCCCCACTAAAGGCAAACAAATCATTGACCAGGTTGTTCAGGCGCTCGGTGGCGACGCCTTCCTGCAAATGAAAACCCGGGTGTCGAGCGGCCGCGTCTATACTTTCTTTCACGACCGGACTAGCGGCGCCGACGTCGCCAGAATCTTCACGTCTTACGATTCCGCGCCCCCCGCTAAGGGCTTGGCGATCCGCGAACGCCAATTGCTCGGCAAAAAGCAGGACTATTCCGTACTGTTTCTCAATGACCAAGCGTTTGACGTCACGTTCCGGGGTGCGCGTCCTGTACCGGATGACAGTTGGGAGCGCTACGAACGCACCACCACGAACGACGTTCTCTATATCCTTCGCTTCCGCCGTAATGAACCTGCCCTGCAATATGAGTACGTCGGTAACCAGGTCTATCTGAGCACCCATGTCGAAGTGGTCGACATCATCGATCACGAAGGCCACGCCGTGCGAGTGTCCATTGATCACAACACCATGCTTCCGGTCCGCGCGACCTTCGATTGGCTCGACCCTCTAACCCGCCAGCGCTTCGACGAAGTTACAGACTTTAGTAAATGGCGGAATGTGGGCGACGGCGTCATGTGGCCGTTTACCATCGAGCGTCAGCGCAATGGCTACAAAGTCTTCCAGATGTTTGCCGACAGGATGGAGGTAAACCAACCGTTGCCCGCGGGAATCTTTGACCTTCCAGCGGGCGCAAAAGTCCTCAAAAAGGTCAACTAGGCTTTTTCCCAACTGTTACAATTTGAACGCAAGCAATACCGTGAGTAGATAGCCCTGTTTTTTGTCCGCGCTCAATCGCGCCATGGATCTCGATCAGCTTCACACTTTCCTTGAGATTGTCCGTCTCAAGAGTTTTTCTAAAGCGGCGCAAACCTGTTACCGTACGCAGCCGGCCATAAGCGCCCAAGTCCGTCAACTTGAGTTGGAGCTCAATTCTACGCTGTTTGAGCGTTATGGGACACGTATCTCGTTGACAGTGGCGGGCCGCATTTTTGCCGAACATGCGGAGCAGATTCTGGCCTTGCGCCGTCGCGCCCAGGATGCTATTAACGAGCTTGAAAAAGTTCCGCGCGGCGAGCTGGTCATTGCCGCCAATGAGGCCACTTGCATCTATGTCCTTCCCGGCGTCTTTGCCGAATTCAAGAAGCAGTTCCCTAACGTTCAGCTATTAGTGGATCGTTCTTATGGAACTCGCGTCGTGCAAGCCGTGTTGGATAATCTGGCCGATTTCGGCATTACCCAGCTTCCCGTGCAGGAAAAGAAGCTGCAGATTGTCAAAATTCACTCCGATGAGATCAAGTTGCTGGTCCCACCCGGCCACCGCCTGATCGCGCACGGAAAGGTCACGCCGGCCGATCTGCTGGGCGAGCAACTGCTGCTTCCGAAGACCGGCACCACCCGGGCCCGGCTGAATACCTGGCTGGATTCCGTTCAGGATGAGCTGAATGTTTCCATGGAACTGGATTCCACGGAAATGATCAAACGTTTTGTCATGGCGAATTTAGGCCTTTCGTTTCTAGCGGCCTCGCACTGCCGGGAGGAGGAGAGTGCCGGGAAACTGGCGTGCGTAGCGCTCGGACCCGAGCCGATGATCCGCCGCGTCGGCTTGATCTATCGTAAAGATAAGTCTCTGTCGAAAGCTGCTTTGGGATTCATACAGGTAATCTTAGATCATGCGGGTAACGAAATGGGAGTGTTTCCGTCGCAGCGGCTGCGCGCTTCTGGCGCCTAGCTTCTGGATGAAGGAACGATCGAACTGATGGCACAGCTGACCGCGCGAAGTTCAACGATCTTTATCGCTACCGGGGAAGAGACCCGGATGTATCGCTCCGTGGACGACGTTCCTCCTGCCTTGCGGCGCAAACTCACCGAATGCACCCATGGGCTGAATTCGGCCACCATCCTCATTGCCGACAAACGCGGCCGGGAGGAGTTGGTGCGCGCTCTGCAGGGGCGTCCCAGCGAGGTGCACTGCCGGTTGGTGGAAAATATCCGTTCCCGCCAATCCGACTCCGCGCCTGTGGTCCAGGTGAAGAGGTTCTCGCGAGCCGGCTCCCTAAGGACCTGGCTGGAACTCCTGCTGCCTGTGGCTGTCGGTGCTTCTCTGTGGTTTTTTATTGAGTCACATTTCTAAATTTTTTGGCTGCGCCCTAAAATAATTTCCGGTTTTTCCGATAAGGTCCCTGTGACAACGACCTTCGGTGATCATCCTCATTCCGCTGTTATCCAGGTTCCTACTGGCGACGCAAACGGCTCTAAGTATGAGATTCCATGCACTTTTGAGGGCATACACGGCAAGCGTTTACTGCTGGAAAGCCCGGAACGCCTCCGCATTTCGACGCCCGTAAGCGTGGAATACAACGACGCCCTGTTTCTCGGCGAAGTGATCAGCTGCCGCCGGGAGAGCGGAGATATCTGGCAAATGGAAGTCAAAGTCGAACAGATCCTGACTGGTCTGCAAAGTTTGATGGCTTTACGCGCCGGATTGCTCGGAGAAGCACCTGACCTGCAGAGAGCCGCAGCTCCCGTTATTGCCTCGGTCAATCGCTTTGGATCGAACGACTTTAACAAAAACGATCTGAATTAAGGCCCTGAATCGTTTTCTTAGCTCATCCGCTATGCTGCAATTGAATGCAGCGAAAAGTAGTTATCTTCGGCGGCGGCGGTCAGCTTGGCGTGGAACTGTGCCGCGAATTTCAGCGGCGCGGCTGGCTCGTCCAGCCCTTTGACCGTCAATCCCTGGATATTTCCGATGGAGTGCGGGTGGAAGCTGCCATCGCCCAGGCCGAGGCCGAGCTTGTCGTCAATGCGGCCGCCTATAATCAGGTCGACATTGCCGAGAAAGAACCGTTGGTCGCCTATAAAACCAACGCCCTTGCTGTTCGTAACTTGGCCATGGCCTGCCGCCAAAGCGGAGCCCAATTAGTCCACTATTCCACCGATTATGTATTCGACGGAACCAAGGGTTCGCCCTACCTCGAAACGGATCCCACTCATCCGCTCGGGGCTTACGCTGTTTCCAAGCTCGCCGGCGAACTCTACGCGCAAGCCTATTTGACCGATCCCCTCGTGATTCGCACTTCGGGCGTCTTCGGGCCGGGCGGCATGTTCACCCCGCGTGGCAATTTTGTCGAAGTGATGCTCCGCATGGCCAAAGCCAATTCACCTATCCGCATGCTGCAGGATCATGCTGCCTCGCCGACCTATGCGCCGGCTTTGGCATCCCGCACTGCGGACATGGTCGAAAAGAATATCCGCGGCCTGTTCCACATTGGGGGAGGGGAGCCCGTCTCCTGGTACGCCTACGCGAAGCTGATCTTCGAGCTGGCCGGCTTATCCCCCGCTCTCCAAGCCACCGATGAGCGGGAGTACCGTACACCGGCGCGCCGGCCGAAAATATCGGCCCTGTCGAACAGCAAAATGGAATCCGTCGGCATCGCCCCGATGCCCGCCTTTGCGGATGCTGTCCGCGCCTATTTAGCCGCGCGGGAAAGCGCTATCGCGCATCGTTCGGCGTAGCGTAATAGCCATTGCGCGCCTGCACCTTGTAGTCCGCGCTGTCGGTTTTAATCTCGATGCGGCGGAACGACCCGTCGCGGTTCGCATTAGTCGAGGAATAGCCGATCGAATACTGGTTGCGCAGTTCGTCCTGGATCTGTTGAAAGATTTCTGTCAGCGGGTGCTTGTTGCTGACCGAGAACACGTGGCCTCCGGTCTCTTCCGACATCTTTTTAAGGCCGCCTTCATCGCCCCCGCCCATCACGAATCCCCTGCCGCCGCCATAGGCCGAATGGTCCACGTAATAGATGCTGTAAATAATGGCATCGCTCCGCTGCGCCGCTTCCACCGCCTGCCGCAGGGTATACGTGCTGCCCTGGTCGCCGCCGTCGGTGATCAGGATCATGGCCTTGCGTCCAACTTCGTTCTTCAGCTTTTCATGGGAAGCCAGATAGATCGCGTCGTACAGCAGCGTTCCTTTGGGAGTGCCCATTTGCGGTATCGGGCCGCTATTCACCGGAACCGGACTGCGCCCCATCATCGGCGTTTGCCCGTCCCCGCGCAGATCGTCTAACGCCGCACTTAATTGCCGCGGGGAGTTTGTATAGTCCTGCAGCAATTCCGTGTTCTTTCCGAACGAGATCAGAAACGCCTCGTCTTTTTTCCGGATTACCGTCGAGAAGAACTGCGCTGCTGCCTGCCGTTCGGTTTCAATCAGGCGCTCCTGGCTGCCGCTGATGTCTATCAAAAGACCCAGCGTGAGCGGCAGGTCGGCTTCGCGGGTGAAACGCTGAACCGTCTGCGGCTTTCCGTCCTCGGTGATGATGAAGTTATTCTTCTCCAGCGTCGAAATGAGCTGCCCGCCTTTCTTGGCGCGGACATTGAACAGGATATTGACCAGGTCCACATCGACGCGGATGGTCTGATCCTGATTTGCCGCCTGATCCGGCTTCGGCGGGTCTTGTGCCGGCGCCGAGAGCAGACCTGCTGCTAAAATCGCCCCAGCCGCGCTCAAACAGACGAAAGATCGGAAATAACTGCGCATCTCGTTATGATTATCTTCTAGAAGCAGTAGGTAACATGCAGGACGCCACCACACACTTGCGGAAAGCTGACCCCGTTCTTGCCAGGATCATCGAACGCGTGGGACCCTGTTTACTCATTACACGGGAACCAACTTTCGAGACGTTAGCCCGCTCCATCACGTTCCAGCAGCTTCACGGGAAAGCCGCCGCTACCATATTCGAGCGTGTTCGCAAACTCGTTGGCCGCCGTTTCAGCGCCGCCGCGTTCCTGAAATGCACGCCGGAGGAGTTGCGCGCCTGCGGTCTTTCCCGCCAGAAAATCGCCTCGCTAACCGATCTTGCTGAACGCACAGCCCGCCGCGAGATTGTTTTCCCTAAACTGGCCGGTCTCGAAGACGAGGCCATCGTCGAACTCCTCTCCACCGTCCGCGGCGTCGGAGTCTGGACGGCCCAGATGTTCCTCATGTTCGCCCTGGAACGGCGCAACGTCATGCCGCTGGGAGACTTGGGAATCCGCAACGCGGTCCGCCTTGCCTATGCGCTTGAAGAGCTCCCCAAGCCTGACGAACTAGCCAAGCTGGCGGAAAAATGGCATCCCTACCGCTCCATCGCCAGTTGGTATCTATGGCGCAGCCTGGACGGTCCGGCCGGCCTGTAGAGCCGGGACCGCCCCTACCGCTGGGGCTTAAACACGACGACTCCCAACGGCGGAAGCACTAGTTCGGCCGAACCCGGACGCCCGTGGGAAGGCTCCACTTCCACGTTGACCCAGCCGCCGTTGCCCTTGTTGCTGCCTCCAAAGATCGCCGCGTCGGAATTAAAAATCTCGCGGTGTCCACGCACTTCCGGGAAACCGATGCGATACGCCGCATGCGGCTGCGGGGTGAAGTTGCACACGAACACCAGGTAATCTTCCTTGTGCTTGGCGCGCCGCACGAAGGAAACGATGCAATTGGTCGAGTCATGGAAATCGATCCACTCGAATCCCGAGTGGTGGAAATCCACTTCGTAAAGCGCGGGTTCAGATTTATAAAGCGCGTTCAGCGCCGCGCAGAACGTCTGCAGCCGCCGGTGCACCTCGAACTCCATCAGCCACCATTCCACTTGCGCTTCGTGGTTCCACTCCGATGTCTGCCCGATCTCGGCGCCCATGAAAACTAGCTTCTTGCCCGGGTGGCCCCACATGAAACTGAGAAAGGCGCGACAATTGGCAAACCGCTGCCACTCGTCGCCCGGCATCTTGTTCAGCAGCGCGCGCTTGCCGTAAACCACTTCGTCATGCGAAATAGGCAGTACGAAGTTCTCCGTGAAGGCATAAATCATGCTGAACGTAATGTCGTTCTGATGATATTGGCGGTAAATCGGATCACGCTCGAAATAGGCCAGCATGTCGTGCATCCAGCCCATATTCCACTTCATGGTGAAGCCCAGGCCATTTAAATAAACCGGCCGGGAAACGCCCGTGAACGCAGTGGATTCTTCCGCTATCGTGATGGCCCCGGGCACCTGGTGAACCAGTTCATTGGTCTTGCGCAGAAAACTGATCGCTTCCAGGTTTTCGTTGCCGCCGTACATGTTCGGAATCCACTCGCCGGCCTTGCGCGAATAATCCAGATACAGCATGGACGCGACGGCATCCACCCGCAATCCATCGATATGGTATTTCTTCAGCCAGAACATCGCGTTCGAGATCAGGAACGAGCGCACTTCATTGCGGCCGAAATTGAAGATCAGTGTCCCCCAATCGCGGTGCTCGCCCAGCCGCGGGTCGGCATGCTCATACAGCGCCGTTCCATCGAAGAACGCCAGACCGTGCGCGTCTTTTGGAAAATGCGCCGGTACCCAATCCATAATCACGCCGATGCCAGCCTGGTGACACCGGTCCACAAACAGCATGAACTCTTGCGGTGCTCCATAACGCGACGTCGGAGCGAAGTACCCGGTAACCTGGTAACCCCACGATGGCGCATAAGGATGCTCGGCCACGGGCATCAGCTCGATATGCGTGTAGCCTATCTTCTTGACGTAGTTCACCAGCTTGTCGGCTAGCTCAACATACGTGAGCGAGCGATTGTGCTCGGCTCGCACCCAGGAGCCGAGATGCACCTCATACACCGACATCGGACTTTCCAGGATTTTAGTGCGCGCTCGATCCTCCATCCAAGCCTGGTCCTCCCACTCGTAGGAGTCCAGATCCGCCACGATCGAAGCGGACTTCGGAGGAACCTCGGTGGCAAATCCGTAAGGGTCGGACTTCAGTTGGCGGTAGCCGAAAAATTTCGATTTCACCGAATATTTGTAGGCCGCGCCCGATCCCACACCCGGAATGAAAATTTCCCACACTCCGCCGCTGCGCAGCCGCATAGGGTGGCGGCGCTCATCCCAGTCGTTAAAATCGCCGGTGACGCCCACCACGATGGCATTCGGCGCCCATACAGCGAACGAAGTTCCCGCCACGCCTTCGACCGTCGTCAGATGTGCGCCGAACGAATGGAAGCCTTCATGATTACTGCCTTCCGAGTGCAGGTGAAGATCCAGGTCGCCCATAACGGGTGGAAACCGGTAGGCGTCTTCGATTGTCCAGATGTCGCCCTGGTGGCCGGCGATCTCGAAGGTATATCGCTCCGGCCGCTTAGGGACGCGTACGCGAAAGAAACCAGCCTCATGAATGGATTCCATTGGCAACGTCTTGCCATCCAACAAAACGCTCGCCTCTTTTGCCTGGGGTAGGAACGCGCGGATCTCCCAGACCTTTTTGCCAGCGTCATCTTTGCTCGCAATGGGATGCGGCCCAAGAACGCCGAAGGCGTCGCCGTGATATCCCCCCGCGATTGCTTCTATTTCTTGATCGGTCATGCCACGCTCATTATGTCAACAGCCAGTGTTGCACTCTGGGCGGAACGGTATGGTAAAGGAAGCGGAAAAGAGAGCATATTTGAATTTACAGGAGTTCGTGCGTTCGCTCGAGAAAGCGGAGTTGCACCTTCACTTGGAAGGTTCCGTGGAAGCGCAAACCATTCTTGAGCTGGATCCATCTCTCACAGTAGATGAGATTCGCTCCAATATTCATTTCAATGGATTTGCCGGATTTCTGAAAGCCTATGTCTGGGTGACCCGCAAATTAGACTCGCCCCAAGCCTACGCGCTGGCCGCTCGCCGCTTATTGGAAAAGTTGAAGTCACAGAACGTCCGTTACGCGGAAATAACGCTTTCCGCTGGGGTAATTCTGTGGAAGCAGCAAAGCGTCGAATCCATTTTCGAGGCGATACAAACCGAAGTTGCGCAGTTTGGCGAAATCGAGGTCGGCTGGATTTTCGATGCCATCCGCCAGTTCGGTATCGCGGATGCGGCGCGGGTATTTGCCATCGCCAAAGAGTATCGGAACGCGGGCGTTGTGGGCATTGGTATTGGCGGCGACGAGGAACGCGGTCCGGCGGAATGGTTCAAACAACTCTATCGCGAAGCGCGGGATGCCGGCCTGGGACTAACTTGTCACGCCGGAGAGGTATCGGGACCGGCCAGCGTGTGGCAGGCGCTCGACATTGGCGCGCAGCGCATCGGCCACGGCATCCGCTCTATCGAAGACCCTGCGCTTATCCGGACTTTGCGCGACCGCGGAATTCCGCTGGAGGTTTGCGTCTCCAGCAACGTTTGTACCGGCGCAGTTGCCTCACTGCAGCAGCATCCAATTCGCCGTCTGTGGGATGCCGGCGTGCCCATCGTGCTCGGAACGGACGACCCGGCGCTGTTCTTCACCGATCTGTTGCATGAGTACACCGTGGCGGCCGAGATCTTTGGGTTTACACGCCAAGAGTTAGCGCAACTAGCCGCGAACAGCCTGAAGCACCGCTTCAGCCGCGACCCTGTCCCACCCGGTCTTCCAGCAGCAGCCTTAACGTAGCTTCCAGTTCGCGAATGCGGTCGTTCAGTTGTTCCATGTCGGCGGGCTCCGATTCGGCGCAAGCGGCAATACGGCCGTGTTCCAGCGTGCCCAGCGGCGAATCGACTTTGGTCCGCACCACGCGCCCTGGAATACCCACCACAGTCGCTCCCTCCGGGACGGAGTGCACCACGACCGCGCCCGCGCCCACTTTCGCGCCGTCGCCCAATTTAATGTTGCCTAACACCGCGGCGCCTGTTCCCACGACCACTCGATTGCCTAGGGTCGGATGACGCTTGCCGCCCTCGTTGCCGGTACCGCCCAACGTCACGCCTTGATACAACAGCACATCATCGCCGATTTCGGCCGTCTCGCCGATAACCACGCCGAACCCGTGGTCGATGAACAGCCGCTTGCCGATTCTTGCGCCTGGGTGGATCTCAATCCCGGTCAGGAGCCGGCCAATGTGAGAAATAAAGCGAGCCAGCACATAACGCCGCCGCCAGTAGAACCAGCTCGAGAACCGATGCAATAGCACCGCATGCAGGCCGGGGTAACAAAGCAGGATTTCCAGGCTGCTCTTAGCCGCGGGGTCCTCTCGCTTAATGGCCTGAATATGGTCACGTAACGGCATTTTTCTCTTAATTGTCCTTCATTTGGATGCTGGCGGCGTCGGCGAAGGTGCTACATGTTAGGGGTGTCCACCGAACGGCTGTACTATCACGACAGTTATCTCTCTGCTTTTGAAGCTGCCTTTGATACCGAATTCGCTTCCGTGCCCGCTGATCCCTGCCGGGTTTACCTCGCCCGGACGGCGTTTTATCCCGCTTCCGGCGGCCAGCCGCACGACCTCGGAACTCTGGGCGGCCAGCCCGTAATAAATGTGATCGACGAAGGTGATCGTATCATGCACGTGACCGCCGGCCCGGTGGCGCTGGCGGATGTGGTCAGCGCCGCGATTGATTGGGATCGCCGCTACGACCATATGCAGCAGCATACCGGTCAGCACTTGCTCTCCGCGGTATTCGCCGGGCGCTTCGGGTCTCCGACGCTCAGTTTTCATATGGGCAGCGAGGTTTCAACCATCGAACTGGGCACGCCGGAACTCAGTCCAGCGCAACTGGAAGAAGCGGAGCGGCACGCCAACCTGCTTGCAAACGAGGGCCGTCCGGTCCGTATTTGCTTTGAAAATGCGGCTGACGCCGGAGGTTTGCGGAAGCCGAGCGACCGCTCCGGAGTGTTGCGGATCGTCGAAATCGAAGGCCTCGACCGCAGCGCGTGCGGCGGTACTCATGTCCGTTCCAGCAGCGAGATCGCTCCTTTACAGATCCGGAGAGTAGAGAATTTGTCTGCGGTCTCAGAGCCTTGGCCCGAGCCAGGCAGGATTTTCGCCTGCTTTCCGGCTTGGCGCGCCAGAGCGCAACTCCCATTGACAACCTGCCTGAGCACTTTGCGGCGCTTCGATTGCGCTTGACTGCGGCCGAAAAGGACCGCCAGAAACTGAGCGTGGAGCTAGCCCGGCGCGAGGGCGGGGAACTATACGCGGCGGCCGCCGTTGCTGGCGATGGCGTACGCCGCGCTATGCTGCGTGTTCCTGCCATTGACGAAGCGGCGCGCGCAAAAGCACAAGCCTTTACTGCCCAGTCAAAGGCCGTGCTCCTGGTGCTGGCCGAGGAGCCGCCGGGAGTTTTGATTGCGTGCTCAGCCGATGCCGGCGTCAGCGCCGGGGCAATTCTGAAGCAGGTTCTTGCGGCGGCTGGTGGACGGGGCGGCGGCGCGGCTACGCTGGCGCAGGGCAGCCTGCCAAGCGCTCAGACGGGCGACGCTCTGGCCGCGGCCCTGGGGTTTTAGTGCGCCTTCTAGTGCGCCGCTCCAAGCCCGAGCAATGCAATGCCGCCTATGAAAAAGGCGGCTGACACAAACAGAAATCGTTTTGCGGCTGCCGGTGCGCTTGCGTATTCCTTCCAGAACGCCGATCCCCAGAACATGGCCAACAACACGGTCAGCGGCGGCACAATAAAGCTGACCGGGGCGCTCAAGCCGTTCGGAGCGGGGACATACAAAGCCAAGCCCAATGCCAGCGTGCCGCCTCCCCAGATAGCGCCGCCTGCGAACCCGAGCAGGTGCTGTTGCAGATTTCCGTTGAAATAAGAATTGAGCGTCAAGGGACCGCCATGAATGGCGATATTCATGAAGTAGATGTTCAGCGCCAGCGTTGCGCCGAAAAGCCCCAGGCAGAACAACAGCAGGCCTGCATAGGGCGCCAGGCCGAATTCGTTGAAAGTGGACTGATAAATAATCGGCAGGCAAACCCCTAGCGCCAAACCGCCGATGACGCCCACTAAAATACCCTTCGTTGACATCCGCCATCTCTTGCCTGGCTTGTTCTTGGAGGCGGATTTTGAACTTCTGATTGTTTTGGCGCCAACCGGCGGTGGCGTGACCGGAATGGCCGGTGCGGGAGCTGCGGCTGCCGCGCTTGCCGCTAAGGCGGCGCCACGCTTCTTGATCGCCACCGCATCCAGCACTACCGTCACGATGACTAGAGTGATTCCAAACAGAAGCAGCATGGGATGGCTGGCTCTCCAGCCGGACAGTGCCACCACCACGCAGGCTGTACCGACAGTCAGCGGAAACGCCGCCGCCATGCCTATCAATGACACCGAAGACAAGAACAGCATGTTGGCAAGCGCGAAACATGCGCCCGCTACCACGGCCAAAGCTTGGTCCGTGCGGCCGGCTACCAGGATTCGATCGCCAAAGCCAAGCGCCGATCCGAGCGTTCCTAGGGTATAGGCGGCCAGCAGGGAAAAGATAAGCGCCCCAGCGGCGAAATCGCAGGAAAATAGCTCAAACCGCCAGCGGCCCGCCCGCTTGAACGCAACGGGCCAGGAAGCAAAACAACAGATGGACAACAACAAAAGTATGAATGCGGAAAGCCAAGTTGTAGGAGTGACCAAGTTGAAGTATCCAGCTCTTACGGCTGCCTGGCGCTAAACTACGGCCGGGCGGTATTTTCCATAGAGACCAGTTTAGTCGGCGTGGTGCTCTGTGTGCCCTGATTGGCGATAGTTTGATCGGCGCCAAAATAGTGTAGCCGGGTTAGGTTGCGATAGACGTTCCCGGCGATACCGGCAGCGACCGACCCTCCCACGCCCCGGCCGCCCGTGAGCAGCACCACAACTGAGACCTTGTTCTTGCCGAGATCGTTGAAAGATCCGAACCAACCCAGATGAACACCTGGATTTAGGGTGTCCGTGCACGTTCCGGTCTTGCCCAGAACGGGATCGCTCTCGTCGTACACCGCGCGTCTCGCCGTGCCATATTCAACCGCGCCCATCATACCGGGCCGTACCTGCGGAACGAAGCGCGCAATATCCAGCTGGCGCTTGATGCGCGGAACAAATTTTTGAATTTCATCCGGCGTCTTCGGGTATTGCAGATAATACATCGTGCCGCCGTTGGCGACCGTTCCGACAATGCTGCTGAGCTGGAGTGGGGTCAGACGGATGCCGTCTCCAAAACTGGTCATCATCCCCATTCCGGACCGCGGCGTTTCCGTGGCCAGAGTGCCCGCCTCTTCGCCCGCGATATCCAGTCCCGCCTTTTCGCCCAGACCGAATAACTTGGCATATTTCTCGAAACGGTCAAAACCCAGCGATTCGCCCATCTTGGCAAAATACAGATTGTTGGAATGCGCCAGCGCCCCGGTCAGGTCCAGCGATGTGCGGCGCGAAAGTCTCACCTTCGTATCCGGCTCAATGAGGCCTTCATTCAGCGAAGCGAACGAGACCACCACTTTCACGGTGGAACAGGGTTGGAAGGCGCCCTTCAAACCGAGCTTCTGGTTCACTATGCTGAGCACGCGGCCCGTTTCCAGATCTGCCACAACGATGGTCCCGTTGTACGGACCCAACGCTTCTGCGGCCGCCTGGCGAACAACCAGGTCATCCCCTTCTATGTTGTCTCCCACCACCGAATCGGCATACGTGGGTTCAGTCCAGGGACTCCAGAGGGCCCGTCGAGCGCGCCGGGTCGCCACCACCCCAGTTGGCCTGATTGCTTTCCCGCGGATGGCTCCCGGCCGGGCCACCTTGGAGTGGATCAGGGCTGCGCTGGTCCGGCTTCTGGAGACCCCCGTCCGTAGACGAGGTGTGGCGCGCGTCTTCAGTAGCGCCGCATGCCCCGATCCAGCTGCGCGCTTTCGAAGCGCCGCGCGGGCGGCAGGCTTCTTGTTTGCCACTGCGGCAGCAGCCGGCTTGGCCGCCGGAGCGCTCAAACACAGACCTAGTGATAAGACAGCGAGCGACGAAACCGCCCGGGAGAGAAATCGAAGGTCAATCATTCAAATCCTGCGCCTAATGTTAGCGAAACCCCTCAAAAGCTCGAATCCGACTTGCCACACTGCTCTCTGGCAATGTGAAAATCAGAATTACTTATATCCTATGATTCTTTGGATAAATCAGTCAACTAAAACAACTACAATAAGTTAGCAAATTGTTCCAGCCTGCCTGGTACGGCTTAGGCTGCTGTCCACCCGCCATCTATCGCGACTACGGCCCCATTCATGAAATCGGCCGCTGCCGACGAAATGTATAAGGCTAAATTCGCTATTTCTTCGGGCCGCCCCAATCTTCCGAGCGGCTGCCGCCCACTCAATTCCTGGCGCACCTTCTCCTTCTCATGCCGGTGATATTTCTCCAGGTAGGCTTCGACAAACGGTGAATCGACGGTACCGGGTGCGATGCAATTGGCTCTGATCTCGGTCGGATAGTCCACGGCAAGCTGGCGGGTCATGGCGACCACCGCGCCTTTCGTCGCGCAATAAGCGAATCTCCGTTTTACGCCAACCAGCCCCGCAACCGAGCCCATGTTCACTATGGAACCGCGAACCTTCCTCAACAGCGGAAGTGCGGCCCTGGTGATGAGGAAGCTCCCTTCCACGTTCACCCGGAACAGGCGCTGCCACTCGGCGAGCTCCGTTTCCTCCACATTGCCCACTAAACCGATTCCCGCGCAATTGACCAGGATGTCCAGGGTGGAAATCCCGCTAAATAGTTGCTGCACCTGGCTTTCGTCTGTAATATCGCAGTGGTGCGCCCCCGCTCCGGGCAGGGTTCCCGCCAGCGCCATTGCGCGTTTCTCATCTAAATCAACGATCAATACACGCGCGCCTGCCCGGGTAAACGCGCGCGCCGTGGCTTCGCCGATGCCACTGGCGCCACCGGTGATCAGGGCAATCTTGCCATCGAGCCGGAAAGGATCGTCTAAATTGAGTTGATCTGACATAGTCTGTTCGGGTTACGCGGGTGTGGTTGCGCGCACCAATTCCTCCAAAAGTCTCTCTTGCGCCGGCTGGTCCAGCTTTTCGCCCAGCTTGGTAACGTAAAATACGTCAATGGCTTTGTGGGCTTCCGTGTCCACCAGCAGCAGTTCAATGTTGCACCCGGACGCCGCCATCGCCGAGGTCAAACTGTACAGCAGTCCGGGCCGGTCTTCCCCGGTGAAATCAACCAGCGTGCAGTTGTCGGAGGCGTCGTTGTTGAAGCGCACCGAGGATTGAATTTTTGCGCCGCTGCTGGGGCGCGGCGCGGCGCGCCGGTTCTTGAGCAAATCGGCCACCTGCGACCGGCCTCTCAAGACACACTCGATGGTCCACTCCAACCTGCCGATTTCGTCCGGATTTAATTCCAGGTTGCGCATCGGGTCGCTGAAGCGGATCATGGTCAGAACGTCGCCGCGCGCGTTCGAAGACGCTTCCGCCTTCAGAATGTTCATGCCGCGGCTGGCCAAAGCGCCGCAGAGCGAAGCGAAGGTCCCGGTGTGATTGGCCGTCACTGCCGTCAGCAGGAAGGCGCCGCTATCCGGTCGTATCTCCACGGCTAAGCCCTCGCACTGCCTTTTCCGGTCCAGTTCAAAGTGATGCTCAATTTGTTCAGGTGTTTGGGTGCGCAAGTAGCGTCTCGGAAATCCTTCCAGAAAGTGCGTGAGTTCGGGCGAGGTGTCCGCTCCAAAAACACTGCCCTCCTTTTCTTGGATGCGGTTCGCAATCAACTCGCGCGTTAATTGTTCCAGCCCGGCGGCATACACCCGCCAAAGTTGTTCCACCCGCCACGGCGTCATGGCGGTTGGATTGACGGCGCTGATGTCGGCGTACGTCAGCAGCGTGAGCTGCTGCAAGTCCTCTTGCGTGGGGATGCGCGAGCTGAGAAACCTGCCCGTGGCGGGGTCGTCCAGGTCGCGCCCGTTCATCACCAGCGATAGATCCAAATGATGACCGATCAGAAAACGAACCGTGTCCTGTTTTCGCTTGGGCACATTCAGCCATTTGAGCACGGCCCCCGATGCTTCGAGCGAACCGAGCACGTGATTGCCGGGGAGCGTTCCTTTTCCGACATCATGCAGCAGCAGCGCCAGCCGGAGCACCGTCAAATCTTGCTGTTCTTGCAGCAAGCCCTGAAAGCGCGCCGGACTGCCAGGTTTGTTCGCGGCGAGTTGATCGATGACCTCAATCGCCACAATCGAGTGTTCATCGACCGTATAGCGATGATAGAAGTCGCGCACAACCAGGCACTCAATCGCTTGCCAGTGTGGAATGGCGGGCACGAGCAATCCCGTTTCCTGCATTTGCCGCAACGCTACGGCTACGTGGGGCTGCGAAAAAAAATCATGCCACGCCGTCCAGGCGATGGGCTGTCCGCGCAGCATTCGATGCAATCGCTCGGCGTCTTCTGTCAGGCGCCGTTGCGCGTCCCACGATAGAACGATTCCATGCCTTGCCACAAACGTGAACAGGCCGAGCAGCGAGGCCGGCGAACTCATGGTGCTCGCGGGATTGCGCAGGAAAACGCGTTCATGCGAGACGGTGAAGTCGCCCGTGGACAATCTGCCGCGCCAACTGCGAAACTCCCGCATGAGCGACGGATCTTTCAAATCCGCAAATTCGAGCGCGCGCAGAGCCGCTTGAAATACCCGCCGCGCGTTGCGGTAATACAAACGCATCCATTCGGCCGGGTTGCTGTTAGCTGTCTCGTTACCTGGATTCTCCGGCCCGGCTTGCCACGCGGCCTTGTCCTGTGCTTCGAAGCTGAGAAGATTGCTATCCCGCTTGGCTAGCTCGTGCAGGAAGAAGCGCACCGCATGCAGAAATTGCTTGGCGCTTTCTATCTCGGCCAGCGCCTCGCTGATGGCTCCTTTCTCCTGCGCGAGCAGCGCCAGCCAGTGCAACAAGTGAATATCGCGTATGCCGCCAGGAGCTTCTTTGACATTCGGCTCCAGATGATAGACCGTATGGTTGAATTTGGCGTGACGTTTGCGCGCCATCTCAGCCAGTTCGCGAATCAGCCGGCTCTCCTGCTTGTGGTAAAAGTCCGGCAGCGCCGCAGCCAGGCTTTTGAACAGTGCCTCCACCCCGCCGATGTAGCGCAGGTCGAGCAGGCTGATGTGCAGTTCGATATTCTGCTCGTGCAACCGGCAGCATTCCTCCACCGTGCGCACCGATTGGCTTACTCGCAGGCCGCCGTCCCAAAGTTCGCGCAGAAATTCGCTGAGCGGGCCTTTCATGGCGGCCATGTCCGCTTCGCTTGCAGCCAAAATCAGGATGTCGATGTCCGAATACGGAAACAGTTCCCGGCGGCCATAACCAGCCACGGCGGCGATGCAGAAGGTAACGGCGCCCGGCGCGAGGCGGCGCAGCATGGCTTCGCGGACGGCTTGATCCACGCCTTCCGTGCGGCTCCGCAAACCCTCCGCCGCTTCAGATTCCCGCCCCCCAGTCCGCGCCATCCCTACAAAGCTATCTCACTGGCGCTTCATCCAGCATGTGAATCTTGAATGATCGCTTCTAGAAAGTGAAGCTGAGACCGCCGCGCACGGCTCGTGGAGATTGCACAATCTGCAACCGGTGACCCTCGGAATCAAATGGAATGTAGCCTTGCGCCAGAAGGTTGCGCAAATCGGCAGTGAGTTCCAAGCGGCCTGGCATTCCAAAAAACGATGGCAAGGGTTGTCTTACGGTGAAATTAAAACCCGGAGAAAGCGTAGTCGATTGCGTTGTAAATACATGGCTCGGCACCATTGAATGGCTGTCCATCCACCCATAGCTAGCGGTAATACGGGTGCCTGAGACCGGCGCCTTTGCGTTCAGGTTTACAGTGGCCACGTTCCGGTTGCCTGCTTGCAGAAAGTTTTGCTGGTCGCTGTTTCCGAGTCCGAATCCGCCATTCCCGACCGCGAATCCACCCAGCCGTCCATAGGCCACCGCCACGTCGAACGAACTGTTCAAGCGCTGGTCGGCCGACACTAAAAAGCCGGTCCGCGCATAACTGCCAATGTTGTAAGTAGCGATTTTGGAGGTTTCATCGAACAGCAGATCGCCTGGGCTCAGTGACGATAAATCGCCGCTTAGACCCATGCGGCCGTTTGAGACCTTTTCGTCAAACGCGCTGATCGCGTAGGTGGTCGCACCGTCCTGCTTGCTGAAGCCGATCTCGTAGTTTTGCGTTCGCTGTAGTTCCAAGCGGTCGTCGCGATTGGAGATTTGCGGCATGCGCGCCATCGCGTTCACAGCGCTCAGCAGATCGGCGGAAGGACTCTCCGCCTCGGCGGCCCGCATGCGCTGATGGGCTGTCAATTCGTCAGGACGTCCACCGTCGCTGTAGGCGACTATCACCTCGCCCATCTTGCCCATATCCACGGTTATGCGCGCAAAAGGGCTGATCCGGCTGGCGTGTTGCTGAAAATAATCTACCGATTCGCCGGTCATCCCATATTCGACATGGAGTCCGTCTACTGGTTCGGCCACTTCATACATGCTTAAGGACATGCTGCGCAGCACCGGAGAGGCGCCCGCAACAGCGGAGCCCCCACTGGTCGAATTTCCGGCGAGTGGCATGCCGAAACGGTTCGACTGCGAAACCGTCAGTGTGACTTCCGGAAGATTGCCCAACCCGCCGTCGGGATTTCGGCTATAGATGGCGCAAAGTCCGAATGCGGCAGGCGTCAAAACTGAATTCTGACCGTAGGTGCCCGCCACCTGTAACTGGTTCTTGCCGAGCAGTCTGGTGGAGAGCGCGAACTGCGTTCCCATGTCGCTCTGGGCGGAGTCAATCAAACCGCCGTCACCGCCCGAAACCGAAAGCATGGCATGCGTGCCGGAAAAGACGCGTGGCCGCAGCCCGGAGCTCGCCTCGGTATCCGGCTTGATCGACGCCTCTTCGGGCAGAAAACGTGTCACAGGACGGGTGGCCGGCGAGGAACGCAATACCCACTTCCAGTCCTCGGACATGACGCCCGTCGGAATCGTGTAGCGCAATTCCACGGTGCTGAAGAGCGTGGCCAGGTGAATCTGAAGGACGCTGTCCAAACCCGCTTTTACCGCAACCTGGTCACGGAAGGCTGGTAGAAAGCTAGCCAGCGTTACCCGAACCGAGTAGGTATCGCCGGGGAGGTTGGCAAACGCGAACCGTCCATCGGCTGCCGTCAAAGTTTTGCCTACCAGCCGCTGGTATTTGTTGAACAGCAGCACACTGGCGCCCATCTGCGGGGTTCCGGATCCGCTCTCGACGGAGCCCAGAAGATTCCCCGTGACCGGGAGTGACAAGTCAGCTGCATTTGCATGGCCCGTAAGAGCCAGAACCCCTGCCAACAGGGCCGTGAACGCGGTCTGTCTGCTCGCAAAAAACGACTGCAATTTCAACCTTGGACCATCCGGTCTGAACCCGGTCGCCTGTCTACGATGTTACCGTAAACTGCGCCGAGGGTGTGAGGCTGCGGTTTTTGAGCTTATCGTCGATCTTCAACTTCAACGTATAGCGGCCCGGAGCTAGCGATCGAAGAGGTAGCTTTTTCTCCACGGTGACCAGGAAAGCGGAGGCGTTTTGAATAGTGCCCAGATCTTCGGTTTGGGTCATGACGGTCTTATTGTCGACGTTGCTGACCACCTCATACTGGATCGTCCCCTGCGGTTTCTTCGTCTTCTCATCCATCCCCAGGTTGTAAAACTCTGTGTAGATGCCCATGGTCTCGCCTTGTTTGAAGATGTCGCCGATGCGCGGCCGGACCTTCGAACTGCGGATGACGAACTGACCTGTTCCGATGCTGGTAGTAGGCACTCGCTCCAACTGATCAGCCAGGATTATGCTGCTCGCGCCTAATTGGTCTTCGTCGTAATGCGGCACCACTAGTGCCGTCTCAAACGTATTCATGGTGTTGCCCACGGTGTCCTTGGCGACGATATTCAACCGGTACGTGCCGGGCGCAAGCGGGACTCTCTTCGAATAAATCTGCGAGCCGTTCATCGCCTGCTGCAGCATCTCCTGCGGCAATTCGGAACTGACCGTGTCTTCGAACCAGTTCACCGATCGCCTGGTCAACGTCGTGATGCGGCCATAAATGTTGACTGTGGCCTTCGAAATTTTGTCCTTGCTGGCGTAATTCAGGTCGGCATTCTTGAACTGCACCATCACGTTGGCATACACGGTGGCGTCGGTCACGCGAATAAAATCGGTCCGGACCGACATCGGCAGCGTATTGTAACGGATGTTCGAACTGATGATGGCATCCAGATCTCTGAACTTGATCACCGGCGCTTTCATCAGGTTGGCATAGGTCTGGAGCCGCGTAAACTCATTCATGCTCTCGGGAAGCGGCTGGCTGCCGGTACCGAGGTGCGTTCCATCGGTGCGGTTGAAGCGCTGTGTCTTGTCGGCCATCCCCATCTGTTCGGACATGGTCAAACCGGCGCCGGGGACATACAGCAAGGCGTCCTTCTCTTCGGGGTCGAGCGCGATCTTGTACTCGCCGCTCATGCTGGCATCCACAAACTCGATCATTACGTTCGTGCCGACGCCTTCGATGTAGCGGTAGCGCCAGTCTTCAAACGGATAAGTGGAGGTTTGGCCGCCGCCTTCTTCCGTAGGACGCTGATAGCTGCCGCCCGAGGGATGTGAATCAATCTCATCCGGTGCGCCGTACTTGATATAGATCATGCCGCGGTCGGCTTTCCATCCCGGGATGCCGGATGCGTAGTGGTCGTTGGCGTAGGCGATGCGGCGGTAATGCTCTTCCTTATATTCGTTTTCTTCGGTGTCGGGCGTTGGATCGCGGCGCAGCCAGAACTGCTCCACGAACTGCTGCCGTTCTTCATCCGTCTTGAAACGCTTGAAGGCCTGGCGCTCTTCATCGGTGATGATGTAGGTGACATCTTCACTCATCCACTTCTTCCACGGCCCGGCTAGCTCTTTCTCGAGCTGTTTCTGCTTGCGGGCGATTTCTTTCTTGCTAAGCGGCTTGGCAGTCGTTTCGTTGTTGGCACTGCTGCTCGAACTAGCCGAGGCACTCGGCGGTTGGGCCTGAGCAGCCAATAAGAACGCGAACGGACCAGCGGCCAGAACCGCCGCGCCAAAACCAGTGAGCAACGCAGCGTGGAAGGCGGAAAAGTACTTCATACGGAAAGAACCACCTTTGCGGGCAATTCGCCGCGCAATTTTAAGTCTAAGATTGTTTAAATTCTACGTCAACGCCGTGACGTGCATGCGAGGTTCTACGTTTCTTTTTCTGAAACATCCCGGCGCGTACCCAAAAATCTCTGTGCTTATTAGTGTAGCGTGAATTGCGTGGTCTCCCGCTCGGCTACGATATTCTGTAGCAAATCTCCCATATTGAAGAGTTTTTAGGTTCTGTTTGCGGCGCGCGATACTGATTATGAGCTACTTAGGGCTATTTACCCACGAGAAGGTAGAATGGCCGCCGGCGTGCTTCTTATTGCAAGCTTAGTGGGGCGGGGAGGGCGCAGTGGTGCACTAGCCACGCGTTCTGTTGGGTGTAACGAACGGGTGTTTTCGTGAGCGAGTCTAGAAATCAATTCGCGGGTACGCTGCTGCTCGTGCTCACTGTTGCGGCCATTTGCGGCGGTGTGCTCAGTCTGCTGCACCTGCGTTCTTATCCGCTTCACGATGATGGGGTTACGTGGGTTGATAAAAAAATAGACGGGCAGTCCGTCGTCGTAGCAGCTTACGTATCGCCCGTGGGGCCGGGCCAGAAAGCCGGTATGCGTGTCGGCGACCAGTTAGTAGCGATTCAGACGTTCCCGATCAATAACGCCCTCGACGTCCCGCAAGCGCTTTGGCAGATTCAGCTTTTGGGACAGACCCGCTACACGCTGCGGCGGGGCGGTATTGAATTCCGGAAGGACAATATTTTCATACAGGCCGCGCCCCGGGACAGCGCCGTTTATTACCAATATTGCGTCGGCTTTGCCTATCTGGCCATCGGGCTCTTCGTCTATTTCCGCCGCACCAGCGCCCTCAAATCGCTGCACTTCTTCCTGCTGTGCCTGGCGTCGTTCATGGCTTCCTGTTTTCACTATTCAGGCAAGCTGAACACGTTTGATGAAGCGATGTATTGGGGCAACATGGCGGCCTCGCTGGCGGCGCCCGCTATTTTTCTCCACTTTTGCCTCACCTTCAATTTCCGGCCGCGCTTTCTGCAGCGCCGCGGCGCCTGGCTGCTGCTGTACGGTCCTTCCGTGCTGGTGTTCCTGGTGGTGGTGGCTTCGGCGCAAGGGTGGCTGCGTGTGGCCACCCCGTTACTCGAAGTCCGCTGGTTCCTTGACCGGCTCACGTTGGGCTTCTCCATGTTGGTCTATTTCCTCGGAGCCGCCGCGCTGGGCTTCGATTTTGCCCACGCCGAAGATCCGGTGCTGCGCCGCCAGTTGAAGTATCTGCGGAACGGCGCACTGGTGGGATTGACGCCGTTTGCGCTGTTGTATGCCGTGCCGTACGTGCTGGGCACGGTTCCCTCCCACGTGATGAATCTCAGCGTGCTTTCCATGGGACTCATTCCGCTGGCCTGGGCCTATGCCATCACGCGCTACCGCCTGATGGACGTGGATATTATCTTCCAGCAAGGCTACGTGTACACGCTGGCAACGCTTGCCGTCATCGGCACGTTCTATGCGTTGATTTTCGTGGTGTTCAACACGAGCACCATCGGCCCGCCCGCTTTCGTATTTCTGATCTCTTTCGCAACTTTCATTTTTCAGCCCATCCGCCGCTGGATTCAGGAATTGCTTGACCGCTGGGTCTTCTATCGCGACCGTTACGATGCCCGCCTGACTCTGATTGAATTTGCCCGCGAGCTCAGTTCCGAGACGGATCAGAATGTGATGCTGGCGAAAGTTTCAGACCGGCTGCTGCGCACTCTTTCCATCCACCAGGTCGGTTTTTTTCTGCTGAACGACAGCGCCGCCGGCTTTTTGCTGCACTCGCTCACGCAGAAGTCCGGCCGGGCCCCCAGAGCTTCGGGCCCATTGGATTTACGTTTCCTGGTGAACTCGTCCGACAAGCCGTACATCTTTTTCGAGCGGCCTAAGTATCTCCGCGATATCGTTTCAGAAGCCTGGCCCGAATCGGTTCGCGCGACGATTGCCGAGCTCGACTTCACCTACTATGTTTCCTGCAAATCGCGCGGCCGCACCATTGCTTTCTTTGGAGTGAGCCGCACTACCGAAGGCGATTTTCTCTCTAGCGACGACCTCGAACTCCTGGTCACGCTTTCCAACTACATTGCTATCGCGATTGAAAATTCCCGGCTCTACAGTTCCCTGCAGCGTAAGGCCGATGAATACGAACGCCTGAAAGAGTTCAACGAAAACATCGTCGAATCGATTAACGTAGGCATTCTGGCCGCCGGTTTGGACGATCGGGTCGAGAGCTGGAACACCCAAATCGAAAAACTCACCGGTATTGGACGAGATGAGGCCCTGGGCCGCCGCCTTCGGGAGCTGTTTCCGCCGGAGTTGTGCCAGAAGTTCGATGAGTTACGGGAGGACGAAGCCGTCCACAACGTGTACCGCATGACACTGCGGCCGCGCGTTCCCGCTCCCGCCGTCGAGATGGAGGCGCGGCCTCCCGCCTCGCGTAACGGACATGGCGGCTTGGAACTTGCCAAAGCCGGTCCGCATAATGACCAGCCTGTCCGCGAATCCATCGTCAATTTAGCCATTGCTCCGCTGATTTCACGCGAGCTCAAGCAAATCGGGCGGCTGATCATTTTCGACGACGTCACGGACCGTGATGAACTGGAGCGCCGCCTGGTTCAGGCCGACAAGCTCAGCTCGATTGGTTTGCTGGCGGCAGGCGTGGCCCACGAAGTCAATACGCCTCTGGCGGTGATCTCCACCTACGCGCAGATGCTGGCCAAGCAGGTGAGCGGCGACGACCAGAAAGCCAAGCTGCTCGACAAGATTGCCAAGCAGACCTTCCGCGCCAGTGAGATTGTGAATTCGCTGCTGAATTTTTCGCGTACATCGCCTACCGATTTCGTGGAAGTCAATCTGAACCGCGTGATTCGCGAAACTGCCTCGCTGGTGGAGCATCAGTTCAAACAAGCCGGCGTTGAATCACGCCTCACTCTGGCGGAAGACTTGCCCGGCGTACGCGGAAATTCCGGCAAACTACAGCAAGTATTCCTAAATCTCTTTCTGAACGCCCGTGACGCCATGTTGACCAACCGCTCGAATGAGGGTGTGTTAACAGTGCGGACCTGGAGTGAAGAAGGCTTTGCGCACGTCGAGGTTTCTGATACGGGGCAGGGAATTCCGCCCGAACTCCTGGCTCGCATTTACGATCCGTTCTTTACCACGAAGGGCGCGACCAAGGGCACCGGACTTGGTCTTTCCATCAGCTACGGCATTGTGCAGGAGCACAACGGCGTCATTGAGGTAGATAGCACGCTGGGACGCGGTACGCGCTTCCGGCTGGAATTCCCCGCTATGTCAGCGCGAACTTTGACGCGCATGGCGGTTTAATCCAGTGTTCCGCGTTTGAGTCCATCTGCTACAACACATCTGCTACAACACCTGTAGTGGCTTTTCCCAATCAAGCTCTTCCCGCCGACCGTGTCAGTCCGCCCGAACGCCGCCGCATCCTGGTGATCGACGACGAGGCCGACATCCGAGAAAGTCTCGAAATGCTGCTCACCAGCGAGAACTATGCCGTGGAACTGGCCGAGAATGGCACAACCGGCCTGCGGCGGTTTGAATCCGGCACGCATGATCTGGTGCTGCTCGATTTGATGATGCCGGACCGCTCCGGTATGGAAGTGCTTGCCGAAATTCGCCAGCGCGACCAGGAAACTCCCGTCTTCATGTTGACGGCGTATGGATCTGAAGAAGTGGCGGTGCGCGCCCTCAAGTCCGGCGCCAACGACTATTTCGCCAAACCGTGGGACAACGACAAGCTGCTGATTGAGATCGACCGGATGATCTCAAAAGGCCGCCTGGAGCGCGAAAATACCCAGCTCAAGCGCGCCCTGAAGCAGCGCTATGCGTTTCCCAATATCGTCGGCAAAAGCGAGCGCATGCTGCGGCTGCTGGACCAGGTGGCGCAAGTCGCGCCCAGCCGGGCTACTATTCTGATCACGGGCGAGACCGGTACCGGTAAAGAGCTCATCGCCAAAGCCGTTCACGCGCATTCGGCCCGAGCCGACCAGATGTTCGTGCCCGTGAATAGCGGATCGCTGCCGTCCGAGTTGCTGGAATCGATCCTGTTCGGACACGTGAAAGGCTCTTTTACGGGCGCCATTGCGAATCGCAAGGGTCTGTTTGAAACCGCCAATCGCGGCACCATTTTCTTCGACGAGGTGGGCACCATCGGGCCTGAGATTCAGGTGAAGCTGTTGCGCGTGCTGCAGGACCGCGAGTTCATGCCGCTTGGTTCAAATGAAAGCATGCGCGTGGATGTGCGCATTATTGCCGCCACCAATGCGGACCTGAAGAAACTGGTGGACGAAGGGAAGTTTCGCGAAGACCTGTACTACCGGCTCAACGTTATCAATCTCAATCTGCCGCCCTTGCGCGACCGGAAAGACGATATTCCTTTTCTGGTCGACCACTTCTTCACGCGCTATTGCCAGGAGAACGAGAAGTTCCTGAATAGCGACGGGCGCTCCATGCTGAGTTTCGAGCCCGAAGCACTGCAGATCATGATGGAGCACAATTGGCCCGGCAACGTGCGCGAGTTGGAAAATGTGGTGGAGCGCGCCGTGGTGCTGACCACTACGGTGTCTGTTCCCACGCACGTCCTGCCCGACCATCTGCAGCAAGCCAGCGGATTGCGCATCTCGCGGGATACCGACGGCATGCTGGCTCCCGATGCTTCGCTGTTCGAAATCTGCGCGGACTTTGAGCGCCGCAAAATCATAGAATCGCTGGAACGCGTCAATTACAGTCAGACTGAGGCTGCCGAAGCGCTGCGTATCCCGCTATCGACGCTCAACCAGAAAATCAAGCGGCTCAACATCGACATCAAGCGGCGCTCCAGCGGCCAATAGCGGCAGTGCGTTATTCTGCAACGAGGATTCTAAACTTGAAATCTCTCGTATGTTCCCTTGTCATGGCGCAGGCACTGCTGCTTTCCGCGCAGGTCACTGCTCCGCCGCCGGCCGCCGATACCGATCCGCAGAAGCTGCAAGCACAACTCGCGAGGAACCATCGAATTTTGCAAGACTGGCCCAATCTGGCGCGCTACGCCGCCGAGAACGCTAAGCTTCCGGCCGCCGCGCCCGGCGAGGCCCGCGTCGTCTTCATGGGCGATTCCATTACCGATGCCTGGGGCCGCTCGCACGGCAAATTCTTTCCCGGCCAACCGTACGTCAACCGCGGCATCAGCGGACAAACCACTCCCCAGATGCTCGTTCGCTTCCGCCCCGACGTCATCGATCTGAAGCCCAAAGTGGTAGTGATTCTGGCGGGCACGAACGATTTGGCCGGAAATACGGGACCGGTGACGCTGGAGGACATCGAGGGCAATCTCCTCTCGATGGCGCAACTGGCGCAGGCCAACAATATCCGCGTCGTGTTCTCGTCCATCACTCCGGTTTGCGACTACATCAAACCGCAAACCGCGCAGCGGCCACCGGCCCAGATCATCGCGATCAACGACTGGATGAAAGACTATGCCGCGAAAAACGGGGTTGTGTACCTCGACTACTACTCGGCCATGTTGGACGAGCGCCAGCTGCTAAAGAAAGAACTCACGCTTGACGGTCTGCATCCCAACGACGCCGGCTACGAAGTGATGGGCCCGCTTGCCTCCGAAGCTATCGCCAAGGCCCTGGCAAAGTAAACGGTGTTGCTGTTCGGAATCACCATTCTCTGCAGCGCCTGTCTTCTATTCCTGGTTCAGCCGCTCGTCTCCAAGCTGATCCTGCCATGGTTTGGCGGGTCCGCTGCCGTGTGGATCACGTGCATGCTGTTCTTCCAGACCGGCTTGCTGCTCGGCTATCTCTATGCGCACACCCTGGCGCGCCGCTTCACGCCGAAACGCCAAGCCATGATTCACGCCGGGTTGATGCTGCTCAGCTTGGCTGTGCTGCCGATTTTGCCGAATCCCATGTGGCAGCCAAGGCCCGGCGAAGATCCTATCTGGCGCGTGTTCGGCGCGCTGGCTACGTGCGTCGGCCTGCCCTATATTCTGCTGTCCTCGACCAGTCCGCTGGTGCAAAGCTGGTACTCTCACCGCCATGCCGGCGCGCTGCCGTACCGGTATTTTGCGCTCTCGAACGCGGGTTCGCTGGCCGCGCTGCTGGCCTATCCGGTTTTCGTGGAGCCGTACCTGACCGGGCATCAGCAGGCTTGGATGTGGTCGGGCGGATTCGCGCTATTTGCCGCCCTCTGCATCGGCACTGCCATCATTGCCGCGCGCGGCTTCCCACCGCCGTCCCGGTTGGTGTCGACCCTGGCGGATGCGGAGATCCCGGATTCCAAAGTCGCCGCAGCCCGCTTGCTTCTATGGCTGTCCCTGGCGGCCTGCGCATCCACGCTGCTGCTGACTGTTACCAATCTACTCACGCAAAACATCGCGCCCATGCCCTTGCTGTGGGTGCTGCCGCTGGGGCTTTACCTGCTCACGTTCATCCTGTGCTTTGAAAGCGACCGCTGGTACCGGCGCATTGTGTTTTTGCCGCTGGTGTTCCCGGCGCTCGGCTGCCTGGCTAAGTTCACCGCAACGGTCGATGTCGACCAACTCATCTGGGTCGTTCCGCTGCTGCTGGTTTCACTGTTTGTCTGCTGCATGGCCTGCCACGGAGAACTGGCCCGGTTGAAGCCCGCCTCCGAACAACTCACCACGTTCTATCTGGCGCTGTCGGCGGGCGGCGCGTTGGGCGGCCTGCTGGTGGCGCTCCTGGCTCCACGAATCTTCCCGGACACTTTCGAACACGCTATCGCCTGCGTGCTTTGCCCGGTGCTGCTGCTGGTTGTCTTCCGGCGCGAGAGCAGGCGCTTACTCCAGGCGAATTTTGGCATGTCTCTCTGGCTGGCGGCAGGCGCGGCCACCTTGCTCTTAACCGCCTATGAGGTTCTTCACACGGCAGGCGACATTCGCAATGCCCGTTTTCAGGCCCGCAACTTTTACGGAGCTTTGCGCGTGAAGGATTTTACAGACGAGAAACTGAGAGTCCGCCAGTTGAGCCATGGCACCATTGTTCACGGCATTCAGATTCTCGACCCCGACCTCCGGCACGTAGCCACTACCTACTATAGCCGCGATTCGGGCATCGGTCTTACTTGGCAGGCGCTCGAAAAACAAGGTCCGCTCCGCATGGGCGTCATCGGCTTAGGCGCCGGTACGCTGGCCGCCTATGGACGCGGCGGGGACACGCTTCGCTTCTACGACATCAACCCGCTGGTCGTCCATACCGCAAAAACCCAGTTCACTTTTTTGAGCGATTGCCCGGCTCACGTCGATATTGCCTTAGGCGACGCCCGCCTTTCCATGGCGCGCGAGCCTAGTCAGCGCTTCGACATTCTAGTGATTGACGCATTCTCCGGCGATGCCGTTCCGGTGCACCTGCTCACTCGCGAAGCCTTTCAAATTTACTGGCGTCACGTGAAGCCCGATGGCGTCATTGCGGTGCATGTATCCAACCGCTACCTCAACCTGCCGCCGGTTGTGATGCTGGCCGCCCGGGATTCCGGCAGGCGAGCGCATCTGGTGGATAACGACGACGGGCCGAACGAAGCGTTTTCGTCGATTTACGTCCTTGTCTCCAACCGGCCCGGTTTCTTTGAAAACGCTCTTTTCAAAGGACGGCTCCGTCCGATCGCCATTCCACGCGGCATGCGGCCATGGACGGACGATTTCAGCAATCTCTGGCGTATCTTGAAATTCGGAGAGTAAGATTGTGATCGTGAATAACAGACGCGAGTGGATGCGGCGAGTCTTGGAATCGGCTGCCGGCATCCTGGCGGCACCGGTTTTTGCGAGGCGGCCAAGCGCAGCCGGCAGCCGCATGGAAGCCGCAGTTCTTCAACTCCGAACAAAATCAGATTTTGATCGCCATTGGCGACCGCATCGTTCCCGGCAGTGCGGCCGCGCAGTGCAACCGGCTGATCGATCTGTTTATGACGCTCGCATCGGAGGACCACCGGCAGGCCCTGCTGCACGCGCTTGCGGAGTTTGACGGAAAGGCGAAACAGCAGTTCCAAAAGCCTTTTCACTCGCTGGCTCCCGAGCAACAGGACGCGCTTCTCAGCGCCGCTTCGACGCCGCACCCTTCTCCCAGTTTTGCAGTAGTCAAAGAATGGATGGCCGATTCCTACTGGTCGTCACGCGAAGGATTGCGTGAACTCGGCTGGGATGGCCGGATGGCTTGGGAAAGCTACCCGGCGTGCGAGCATTCCGAAGCGGGGCGCTGAGCAGTAGGCCGCATTAAGTCTCGTTTGCGCTCACCCACTTTTCCGTTTGAGGCACATGGTGTGCGAACTTCCGCTCATGCATCGATTCGACTACTCGCAAATCAGGAATCCCCAGATGGACTCGCTCTTTTCCCACTAGAGCGCGAGGCATGATTCCGATAATGTCGCCGCCCGCGGCGAGCACCGTATCGGCCAGGGTTCTCGCCAGTTCGCGCGCCGCGAGGGCGTAGCCTTACCGGCTGCCCGCGTTCGATCCACAAAAACACAAATGCGTCTGACCATGTAGAGGCCCCCTCATTATTTCGTAGCCGCCGGGCTTGCTACTATCCTGGTGATCATGAACCGTCGTGAGTTCGTAGCACTCGCCGCCCTTCCCGTTACCGCTATGCCACAAGCCAATTCAAGCGTGAAGTTGGGAATCGATCTTTTCAGTCTGCGTTCACAAAAATGGACGCCGTTTCAATACCTGGATTACTGCGCCACCCAGCAGGTCCAAGTAGTGCATTTCTCGGAAACCAGGTTCCTGGGCAGCCTGGAGCCGGACAATTTGAAAAAGGTCCGGGAACATGCCAAGACGTCGGGCCTTGAACTGGAGATCGGCATGAGATCAATTTGCCCGAGCTCGAAGATGTTCGAGGCGTCGCAGGGCACCGCCGAGCAGCAGCTGAACCGGATGATCGATTCGGCCAAAATTATCGGTTCGCCCATTGTGCGCGCAGTGCTGGGCAGCGCGGATGACCGGCGGCCCGGACCGATTGAAGCGCATATCGAAGACATGGTCCGGGTGCTGAAAAATGTCCGTTCGAAGGCCACGGGCGAAGGCATCAAAATAGCCATTGAAAATCATGCCGGCGATATGCAAGCGCGCGAGTTAAAAACATTAGTGGAAGGCGCCGGCCGGGACTTCGTCGGCGTCTGTCTCGACTCCGGCAACCCGCTGTGGACGCTGGAAGATCCGCACCTGACCCTGGAAACGCTCCATCCCTATGTGCTGACCAGCCACGTGCGCGATAGCGCGGTCTGGAAAGTGCCGCAAGGGACGGCGGTGACCTGGGTACAAATGGGCCGGGGCAACGTCGATATCGATTCATACGTGCGCAAATATGCGGAGCTTTGCCCCGGCAAGGCTCTCTCGCTGGAGTCCATCCTTTTGGGACCCCGGATTTTTCCGTACCGCGACCCGGCCTTTTGGGATGCGTACCGAAAGACGCCTGCTTGGGAATTTGTGCGCTACCTGGAGATCGCCGAGCGCGGGAAACCGTATAAAGAAGAGCCGTGGGAAGCCAGCAACCAACTGGAGCGCGAACGCCTGGCGCTGGAAGAGAGCCTGGCTCATACGAAGAAGTTGTTGGGCAGGGCATAAGCACAACGGCGATTGGGAACAGTTTGGGCGCAGGCTTGAGCGGGCGGGTTCGATTCGACGGGGTTTCGGGGTGGTTTAGGCAGCTTTTTGGATGGAGGCCTCCCGATTTTCGCGCGCGATGGCGGTTTCCGGGTGCTGTTCCTTACATTCGAGGTAAAACCG
>Ga0193743_1000162_pt1 | contig 52790 bp, 46 predicted proteins | sample L2c2metaG_FD_143038 | JGI IMG/M metagenome (GOLD analysis project Ga0193743, IMG submission 143038) | Soil microbial communities from a riparian zone of the East river system, Colorado, United States - L2c2 | ecosystem: Environmental > Terrestrial > Soil > Riparian zone | place: USA: East River... | reverse complement strand
GCGAAACATCATCTTGATCCACATGCCGTCGGCGGCCTCACCCTGGGTGCCGACCCAGTCGTTTCCGCGCTATCCATTGCCAGCGCGCAGCGCCATGCGGATGCGGGCAAGGGCCGATTGATTCACGGCTTCCTTGTGCGCAAATCGGAGAAAGCGCATGGGACGGGCAGAAAAATCGAAGGCTTCAGCGAAGAGAACGCGCCGGTGTTGATCGTCGACGATGTGTGCACCACCGGTGGCTCGACGATCACCGCCATCGAAGCCGCTCATGCAGCGGGAATGCGCGTCATCGGGGTCGTCTGCCTGGTGGAGCGCACCGAAGCGAAGGGAAGGCCGGCAGTCGAAGCAGCGGCGAATGGCACGCCCTTCCTGAGCCTCTACACTGCCGACGACGTCCGCGCCGAACACGTGAAGCACATGCCAATGTAGTTATTCCTTCGGTCCCGGCTTCCAGACGTAAGCACCCGGCTGCGGCAGTCCGAAGTGCGCCAGCACGCGGTCCACAAAATTGCGCACCATATCGGCGGTCGTTGCAGGCTCGTTGTAGAAGGCCGGAATCACAGGAAAGATCGTTGCCCCCGCATCCGCGGCAAGCTGCATGTTGCGCAAGTGGATCTTGTTGAACGGTGTCTCGCGTACGCACAGTAGCAGCGGCCGCCGCTCCTTCAGGCAGACATCGGCTGCGCGCTCAATGAGATTACCGGCTATACCGTTTGCAATGCCGGCCAGCGTGCCCATGGAGCAGGGAAGCACGATCATTCCCGCCGATGGATAGCTGCCGCTGGCGATCGACGCACCGATGTCCTGCTCCGCGTAGGTCCGAGTCTTCTTCGGCGCAGCCCCCAGAAGCTTTTCCACCAGCTCATGTCGTCCTGAGAAGTGCAGTTCTTCCGCCATCACCCGCAGCGCACCTTCAGAGGCCACGAAGTCAACTCCAGAGACGCGTACATCCGTTTCGAGCGCGCGCAGAAGATGCTGGGCCAGGACAGCGCCGCTCGCTCCGGTCACCGCGACGGTGACGTTCACGCGGATACGGCCTCGTACTTCAGCACACGATCGAAGATCGCATCCACGTTGCGCAGTTGCCGCTGCAGATCGAAGGTGCGCTCCAGTTTTGCCGGCGAGAGCCGCGCTGTAATCTCCGGATCCCTACCCACAAGATCGCGGAAGACCAGATCTTCGCGCCAGGCGCGCATGGCATGCGATTGCACCAGACGATACGCATCTTCCCGCGACATACCCGACTCAGCCAGATCGAGCAGTAACTGGCCGGAAAAAATCAGCCCGCCGGTGCTCTCGAGATTACGCAGCATGCGCTTCGGGGACACCAGCAGCTTGTCGATCAGCGATGTGGTCTTTGCAAGGAGGTAGTCAGCGAGGATGGTGGAGTCGGGGAAGATAACGCGCTCCACCGAGGAATGCGAGATGTCCCGCTCGTGCCATAGGGCCACGTTTTCATATGCAGCCTGTGCATTGGCGCGCACCACGCGCGCCAGTCCGCTGATCTGCTCGCTGGTGATGGGATTGCGCTTGTGCGGCATCGCGCTCGATCCCTTCTGCTTCTCGGAGAAGAACTCCTCCGCCTCGCGTACTTCTGTGCGTTGCAGGTGCCGGATCTCGGTTGCAATCTTGTCCAGCGTCGCGGTGAGTACGGCAAGCGTGGAAATGTAATGCGCGTGCCGGTCGCGCTGGATGACCTGCGTGGCCACCAGAGCGGGCTTCAGCCCTAGACGTTCGCAGATGCGGACTTCGTGCTCCGGCTTGAGATGGCCGAAGGTGCCAACCGCCCCCGACAGCTTGCCGACTCGCATATCTTCCGCCGCTGCATCGAAACGGACCAGGTCGCGATCGATCTCGGCATACCAGTTCAGCAGCTTCAGCCCGAAGGTTGTCGGCTCGGCATGCACGCCGTGGGTGCGCCCGATCGTCGGAGTGTGCTGGAACTCAAGCGCACGGCGCTTCAGCACATCCTTCAGCCCCACGATGCCGTGGCGCAGCAGCCCGGAGGCTGCCTTTACCTGCAGGGCCTGCGCAGTGTCTACCACATCGTTCGACGTCAGGCCGTAGTGCAGCCAGCGCGCCTGGGGACCAATTTTCTCGGCGACCGCGGTTGTAAAGGCGATCACGTCGTGCTTCACCTCGGCTTCGATCTCGAAGATGCGCTTCAGGTCGAAGTCGCCCTTGTCGCGGATGGCCGCCGCCGCCTCTTGGGGCACGATTCCGTCTTCAGCCAACGTCTCGGAGGCAGCGGTCTCCACCTTCAGCCACATGCGGTACTTGTTCTCGTCAGTCCATATGGCGCCCATTCCGGGCCGTGTATAGCGTGCGATCAAGCCGGCGTCTCCTCACGTCTATCATTCAGATAGGGAACTCCTTATTCTAGCGGGCGTGCATCCTACTCAGCGCGCAGGAGGCGAAACGATGGCAGAACAAGCGGAAGAGCGGTCCGGCGAACAGATGGTGACGATCGAGCGGTTCAGGGACATGCTGCAGGCAGAGATGGCCAAGGGGCGGCTGGATTCAGCGGGCATCCGCTGCTTCCTCGCCGGTGAAAACGCGGGCCTGTTGTACGGCAATGGTCTCGATGGCGTGTTGCTGCAGGTCAGTGCCGCAGAAGAGGACGACGCGCGCGCGATCCTGAACGACCCTGGGACGACGGACGAGGACGTGACGGCTGCGGAATGACGGTCGCGAAGGTTGCTTAGACAGTCACGCCCAGCAGCTCGCTCATCTCCTGGTATAGGAAACCGCGTCCGGGCCGGTAAGGCTGTACCCACCTGCCATCGATGACGAACTGCGGAATGGCGCGTTTGCCCACGTGGCGCACGACATCTTCGGCGGCGCCGGGGACCTGCTCAATGTCAATTTCGGTATAGGCGATCTGGTGTTCCTCCAGAAAGCGCTTGGCCTCCCGGCAGTCGCGGCACCAGACGGCGGAGTAGACAGTGACATGCATGCGCTGCATATTACCTGTTCGATGGAAGGGTTGGGAATGTGGTTGGCTCAGGCCTTAGGTGACGGTCGACGACGTTGAAAGAACTCTCGTAACAACGCGGCACTTTCCTCAGCCAGGAGTCCACGTTCGAGCTCCATCTGGTGGTTCAGGGCGGCATGGTTCAGCACGCTGAGCACAGACCCTGCGGCTCCGGCCTTTGGATCATCCGCGCCAAACACCAGCCGGTCAACGCGCGCATGAATCATCGCGCCTGCGCACATCGCGCATGGTTCGAGGGTCGACACCAGCGTGCATCCTGTGAGCCGGTAGTTGCCGATAGTCTGTGCTGCTTCCCGCAATGCAATGATCTCCGCATGTGCGGTGGGATCATTGTCGCGCAGCACTCGGTTTTGCCCCCGGGCGACGACCCGGCCATCAAACAGAATCACTGCGCCGACCGGCACCTCATCAGCCGCTTCTGCAGAGCGCGCCTCATCCAACGCCTGCTGCATCAGTTCGAGATCCGACATCGCCTTACACCGCCGGCTGCTGCTGCGTCATGCAGTGCAGCGCGCCCAGTCCCCAGATGAAATCGACGCAGTGAATGCCGACGATGCGATGGCGCGGAAGCAGCTCCGCCAGCGTGTTCAATGCGTGGCGATCGTTCGCGTCATTGAAGGTGGGGACCAGCACCACGCCGTTTGCGATATAGAAGTTCGCGTAGCTGGCCGGCAGCCGCTGTCCTTCAAAAACCACGGGTGAGGGCAGCGGCAATTCGACAATCCGGAAAGGCTGCCCCTCGCGGTTGCGCGCGGTGCGCAACCGGTCCAGATTTTCGGCCAGGGGTTCATGATTGTCGTCGACGCGGTTTGCCTCCACCACGGTGACGATTGTATTTGGGTCAACAAATCGCGTGATGTCGTCGACGTGGCCATGCGTGTCATCGCCCGCAATGCCGCGGTTCATCCACAACACTTGGTCGATTCCCAGGTAATCGTGGAAGGCCTGCTCTAATTGCTCGCGGCTGACTCCAGGATTGCGCTGTTGCACGGTGCTCAGCAGGCACTCCTCAGTGGTCAGCAACACTCCTGCGCCGTTTGTGTCGATGCTGCCGCCCTCGAGTACAAGTTCGTGTTGCTTGCCACCGGCCGAGGCAATGACGGGGGTGAATGATGGCAGCTGCAACAGATCCGCCACGCGTCCGGGCAGAGCATTGTCCAGCTCCCAGTCTGGATATTTCGCCCACGCATTGAACTTCCAGTCCGTCACGGCCAGCGAGCCATCTCGCCTGACGAAAATCGGCCCGGAATCGCGCGTCCACACACGGTTGGTTGGCCATTGGTGGAAGAAGACATTCTGCTGGTTCACCTGGGCGCGTTTCAGCACGCCGCGCGCACGCTTCTCCGCATCGGCGCTTTGGACCAGGATATGGACCTGTTCCACGCCCGACAGATGCCGCACGATCTCGGCATAGACCCAGGGAATGGGTTGAAAGCGGCCTGGCCAATCGCTCGCATTGTGCGGCCATGCGATCCACGTCGCTGTGTGCCGTTCCCACTCCGCGGGCATGTGATAACCCAGGGACCGTGGTGTTGCATTCTGCGTTTCGAGTGTCGTGCTCACTTCACGTCTACCTTGGAGCTCAGTGGCGGATCCAGGAAGCGCTGTGTGATCGGCGCATAGGCATCGATCCGGCGATCGCGCAGGAATGGCCAGTTTCGCCGCTGGTCCTCGAGCGCTGTCGGGTCAATCTCCGCGATCAGGATGTCTTCACGGTCATGCGGCGCCTTGGCCAGGATGCGGCCAAAGGGATCGGCGATGAACGAGCCGCCCCAGAACTCAAGTCCCGGCCCTTCCACGCGATTCCCGCGGACGTCCCCATTCTCCCAGCCTACGCGATTCACCGCGCCCACATACACGCCATTGGCGATGGCATGGGCTCGCTGGATGGTCTGCCATGCCTCATACTGCGCCGTGCCGTGCTCCTCTTTCTCCGCCGGATGCCAGCCGATTGCCGTCGGATAGAACAGAACATTTGCGCCCTGCAGCGCGGTGATACGCGCACCCTCCGGATACCACTGATCCCAGCAGACGAGCGTGCCAACGCGTCCAAAGGAGGTTTCCTGCGCACGGAAGCCGAGATCGCCCGGTGTGAAATAAAACTTCTCGTAATAGAGTGGATCGTCAGGGATGTGCATTTTGCGATAGAGGCCGGCAATTGAGCCATCGGCTTCCATCGTCACTGCTGTGTTGTGATAGAGGCCCGCCGCGCGACGCTCAAAGAGCGAAGCGATCACCACGACATGCTCCTCGCGCGCTACGGCGGCCAGCCGTTCCGTGCTGGGGCCGGGAATCGACTCGGCAAGATCGAAGAGCGCGATGTCCTCGCGCTGGCAGAAATACTGCGCGCGAAAGAGCTCCGGCAGGCAGATGACGCGCGCACCGGCACGCGCCGCCTCGCGCACGCGATCGGCGGCCTTGTCCAGATTGGCGTCCGGATCCGGCCCGCAGGACATCTGCACCAGGCCGATGCGGTATTTCAATGCAGTGGGCATCTTGTTTCGAAGTCCTCAATTGTTCTTGATGCTGCGCGCAAGCAAAAGGCGCGAGACTGGAGCCCCGCGCCTTCGGTTTCGTCGAGCGGGCTACTCGAAGATCAGGATCGCCGCGGCGATCACGGTCGTCCATCGGCCGCGTTTGTCGCCGATCGCCGACTGCGTGACGTTGGCGGTGCGGACAATCTTGTTCGAGATACGGTAGATCTCCTTTTTTTCATCCCAGCTCTTGTCCGGATCGAAGTCGACGTCGAGCGTGGTGGCCAGCATCTCCGCCGCCAGTTCTTCTGCGTACTCCCCGGCCTGTTCCTCCGTCTCGCCAAAGCTGTGGTGCTCGCTCAGGTAGCCATAGGTATTGCGGTCGGACGGAATGGCAACGCCGATGCTGGAAGCGACGAGACGGTGCGGCTCACGCGTCGAGTTCTCGGCTACGACGGCGAAGACCACCTCGCCCGGCGAGAGATATTCGACACCCTCTTTGCGCGGGACGAGCTTGGCATTCGGTGGAAAGATCGATGAGACGCGAACCAAGTTCTGCGCGGCGATACCGGCATCGCGCAGTGCCAGCTCAAATGAAGTCAGGCGCTCCTTGTGCCTCCCCGTGCCTTTCGTGAAGAAGAGGCGCTTCGGCACCATGCTTTTACCCAATGTACTGTTCCTCCGAATGGGGTGGCGGCAGGGCCGGTTTCCCCAGTGAAAAGTATCACAGCAATGGAGATTAGCCGGACGGCGCGTCTCGCGAATTTATGCTGTTTTCACAGAATACGATAGAAAGCGATGTGGATGCGCCAGACCCCGCAAGGCCGGGAATTTGCGATGTTTTTGGGCTCGGGTACGATAGCGTATTCCGAAACTGCTGAATGTGAGGACGGATGCAAAAGCAGGAGGAGGCGCTGGGGCATCTGCGTGTGCTCTTTATCACAAGTCTCACGCCAAACCAGTTCGGCGTGTACCGGCTGGGTGCGCTGCGGCGTATGGGGCTTGAACATGTCGCAGCGTTCGACCGGGACAACTACAGTGCGCCGGGCATCGTCGGCAAGGTGCAATTTCGCCTCCAGATGGGACCTGAAGTATCGCGCTTTAACCGTGGCTTACTCACGTTTGCGCAGCGCGAACGAGCGCAGATAGCGATCTTTGACAAGGCACTTCAGTTGCGCCCCGAAACGCTTCGCCGTCTGCGTCAAAGCGGGGTCTTCTGCATTGACTTCGTGATCGACGATCCTCTTGGCCCACGAAATGATCCCGGCTGGCGTCTCTATCGCCGCACGGTTGCCGGTTTTGACCTGACCGGTGTCCAGCGCGATGTCAACCTGGAGGAATACCGCAGGGCAGGAGCGCCGGAAGTCGTCCGCATCCAGACCAGCTTTGAACGAACCGTCCATTACGCTCCGGAGGCGGGATGGAGCGACGAGCGGCGCGATCGCAGGGTCTCGTTCATTGGCACTCCGTACGATAACCGGGCAGACTTTCTCACCCGTCTGTGGCGTGCTGGGGCGCCTGTCGATATCTCCGGCTCTCGCCCGCACTGGCAGGCCGCTCTGCAGGCGGACGCCTTCGCGGCTACCTTCCGCGTCGGTGAGCTGATAGGCGATGCCTATCGTGAGGGGATCTGGCGGTCCCGCATCAATCTTGCTTTTGTGACGCGCAGCAATCGCGACGAGGTGGCGCAGAAGGCCTTTGAAATCACAGGCTGCGGTGGCTTCCTGCTGGCCGAGCGCACGCCGGAGCACATGGCCTGCTTCCGTGAGGACGAAGAGGCGGTGTTCTTTTCGGATTTCGACGAGTGCCGCGCGAAGATCGAGCGCTATCTGAATGACGAACCAGCACGCACAGCCATCGCCGAGGCTGGTCAGCGCCGCGCCTGGAGTTCTGGTTATGACAACGACAGCGTTTTGCGCAAGCTGCTCGGCAGGGCAGCAGAGCTCTTGGCCGTGCGCAACTAGGCCGCGGTCTTGACCTTTGGCTTGCGGTTCAGCATATAAAGCAGCGCCGCCAGCCCAAAGAGCGATGCCATGCCTGCAAGCCCGAGCACGCGCAGTACGGAGACGGTGTAGCGGCCCTCGCCCGGTGAGTAATTGCAGCAATAGAGGAGGATCAGGTCGGTCGGCGAGCCGATGCGGTGGTCGCTCGCCTCAAGGACCGCCAGCCGAAGATCGCGGGGCTGATATTCGACGCCGGTCAGATACTTCGAGAGCTTGCCTTCAGGCGTGGCGACCATGATCACGCTGGAGTGCGCAAACTGCGTCATTTTGCCGTCGGGTCCTGGCACCCGCACGTAGTGAAAGCCGACAGAGTTCGCCAGGGCAGTGATCTCCGGCTGCTCGCCGGTCAGGAAGTGCACACTGCCGGCCGGAACACTCCCGCCAAGCTGCGCAACGAACTTCTGCCGCGCCGCTTCAGCGTCGGCGGGGTTGTCCGCGGGATCGATGCTGGCCACGATCACGTCGTAGTCGCGAGCTGGCGCGTAGCCAGTCTGCGCGAGCGAGTTAGCCAGCCCGTGCAATACCTGCGGGCACAGCATGGCGCACTTGAAGTACACCAGCGCCAGTGCGACAGGCTTCTGGGCGAAGTATCTCCCCAACGGGGCGTCCGCGCCCGTGCTGTCCCGAAAGTGCAAGTTGAGCGGAATCTGTGTTCCTAGCCGCTGGTCCAGCCCAGCATTCTTCAGATATGCGGGCGTGGACTGGGCCGATGCGCCGAGTGGCTTGTCGGCGGAGTATTGCGCAAGTGCGGGAAGGGCAAGCGAAACGGTGACCAGAAGCAGGCAGAGACGACGCAAGACAAACCCTCTGCTACTAGATTACGCCTCTTGATCGCCGTGCGGCTCGTTGCTACTCCGTGCGCAACGCCTTCACCGGATTGATCGAAGCGGCACGCTGCGCTGGGATAATGCTGGCGAAGAACGCGCAGACACTGAGTGCGAGGATGGACCCTCCGAGGACCAGCGGGTCCCAGCCTTTGACCTGGTACAACTGCGCGGAGATCAGGCGCGAAGACGCGATCGAAACCGGAATGCCGATCAGCAGTCCGATGAAAATTTGCAGAAAGGCCCCGCGAAGCACGAGGCGGATCACGTTCAAGCGATTAGCTCCGAGCGCCATGCGCACGCCAATTTCACTTGTACGCCGCTCTACGGTATAGGCAGTGACGCCATAGAGCCCGACAGCCGCCAGAATGAGTGCGAGGAGACCGAACAGCCCGGTCATGCGCGCCACGGCGCGGCGCTGGTCGAAGTTAGAATCCACCTGCTCCTGCAGGCTCTGGATGCCCAGCAGCGTGAGGTTCGGGTCCACGTCGCTGAGCACATGGCGCACCTCCAACTCCAATCCTTCCATGCTTCCGTGCAACTGCAGTACAGCGCCCTCGATGAAATGGGTGCTGTCGTCGATGGACTGCATGAGAGGCGCATCGTAGTGGGTGCGCTGCGCGAGCGGCACGAAAAACAGCGGGCGTGGCGGGTCGGTACTTGCCGGATCGTTGTACTTCGCATTCCGCACAATTCCGACAATCTCGAATGTATTGCTGTACTTCGGCAGATCGAGTCCGAAATGTGCTCCCAGTGGCTCCTCGCCTGGCTTGAAGAACCTCTTCACAAAGGCTTCGTTGACCACGACGACGCTTTGCGTAGTTGCGGTGTCCTGCTCGGTAATGGTGCGCCCACGCACGATATGCTCACCGAGCGTCTCCAGGTAGCCGGGGTTTACGTGATCCCAGGAAGAGCCGATGTCTTCGTTCATGTTCGGCATGCCGTGACCCTGGCGAATGACAATCTCGCCCCAATTGTCCTGCAGGGGTGTGTACTGCGCGAGAGCCGCGCGCTCGACGCCGGGAATGTGTGAGAGCCGATCTTGCAGCTCGCGATACATGGCGTCCAGCTTTGGCTGCGAGTAAAAATACGGCGCGGTCAGGCTGATGGTCACGCGATGATCGGTCTCGTAACCGAAGTCCTGGTGTTGCAGGTTCGCAAGACTATGCGTCAGCAATCCGGCGCCTGCCAGCAACACCACCGAGAGGGTCGCCTGGACGACGACGAGGACCTTCTGCGAGAGCGAAGAGCTGTCGCGGGTGGTTCGATTTGCACCGCGTAGCGCCTCCGCCGGATTGGCGCGCGACGCTAGCCATGCCGGCGCCGTCCCAAAGAGCACGCCTGTCAGGAGCGAGAGCGCAAACGCGAAGCCCAGCACGGGTAGCGATGGTGCCGCATCGATAGGAACGTATTTCGCTCCATGGAAAGCAAGCGCCACGATCGCCTTGACGCCCAAATACGCCACTCCCAGACCGGCGATTCCGCCAAGAACGGAGAGAACAATGCTCTCCGTCAGCGATTGCCGGATCAGCCGTCGACGATTCGCGCCTAACGCAAGCCGAACGGCAGTCTGCGCCCGCCGCGCCGTGCCACGTGCCAGCAGCAGATTGGCGATATTCGCGCATGCGATCAGCAGCACCAGGCAGCAGACTGCGAGCAGGATGTGCAGGCTGTCAGCGTAATTTTCCTTCATCACGCCCACGCCGGCGCCGCCCGGGACTACCCTGATGTTCTGTTTGGCAAGCTGCGCCTTGATTCCCGTCATCCACTCGGCAGGCATACCGCTTTCATCCACGAGCCAGACGCGGATCAGGTTCGTCAGCCGCGAGGGCAATGCGTTTGGCGTAACGCCCGGCTTGAGCCGTCCGATGACGCGCAGCCACGCGGGAAAGGTGTGCAGAAGAGAGTTCGCTCCTTTGAATATCGGCTCCTGTTGGATGGGGATCCACAGCTCGGGAGGGTCGCTGCGCAGCGTCTCACCAAAGAATCCGGGCGGCGTGATGCCCACGATGGTCATCGGGTGACCGTCCAGGATCACGGTCGAGCCAACGATTTTCGGATCGGAGGCGTACTGCTGCTGCCATGCACGGTAACTCAGCATCGCCACCGGCACCGATGTCGGCTGGTCATCCGAGGGAACGATGGTCCGCCCGGCGAAGGCGTCTATACCAAAGGTTGAAAAGTAGTTTCCGGAAATAAATTCGCCGCGGATGGGTTTGGCAATGCGGTCGCTCTCGCCTCGCCGTGCACTGAACTCTGTGCCGCCTGCCTGGAAGGCGGCAAGCTCCGCGAACTCCGGCGTGGCCTGCTTCATCCGCAGATAAAACGGGTACGAGAACATGCCCCAGTTGCCCTGCGGGCTGCCCTCCACGCAACAGTCCTGCCCTTCGCCGATGCGATAGAGGCTGGCCGGGTCCACCACCGGCAGCGACTTCAGCATGACAGTGTTGATCAGCGAGAAGATCGCGGTCGTTGCGCCGATGCCCAGCGCAAGCGTCAGCATGGCGGTCAGAGTAAAGACCGGGGATTGGCGCATTTGCCGCAGCGCGTAGGCGATATCCTGCCGCAAGGTTTCCATCGTGGCCTCTGCGGCAGAGATACGGCTGACGAACCGGAGAGGTTCCCGAAAACCTTCCCGGTTTTATGAAGCGGTGTTTACTTCGGCAGCGAGGTCAGCTTTACCGTCCGTCCAGTCTTCGCGGAGGTCCGTGCTGCATCCAGGATCTGCATCACGACCACGTTCGTATCCAGCGCTGTCAGATCACCCTGCGGCTTCAACTGGCCGTTCAACACTGCGACCAGGTAGTCCAGAGAGCCATCCTCCGGCGGCGCCAGCGGCGCGGCTTCGCGCTCCGTCGCTTCTTTCTCGCCCTGAGTGCGCTCCACTACCTTGTCGCTCTTGATCGTCTTCAGCGAGCCGGTAGCGCCGTAGACTTCCAGGTCCTTGCGGTCGAAGGGCCAGTTCCACGAGCCCTGGATGATCGCCTGCGCGTGCGGATAGGCCAGGATGATGGTGCCCTCATCGTCGACATGCGGATACTTCTCCGGCTTCAGTTGCTGCGTCACCGCCGTCACGGTCAGTGGTGCCTCGCCGTGCTGCAACCACGTTGCCAGGTCCACGCCATAGCAGCCAAAGTCATACAGCGCGCCTGCGCCATTCAATTGGGGGTCGGTGAGGATTTTCAGAAACTCGGGCTGTACGCCGATCTCTTCAGGTCCCTTGTGGCCGTCATGCACCACCAGCTTGCGCAGCGGGCCCAGCTTGCCCGCTTCCAACTCATCATGTGCTGCTTTATTCGAGGCGTACCAGGTGGTCTCATAATTCACCAGCACCGGCACGTTGTTCTCGCGCGAAACCTTACGGATGGCCAATGCGTCGTCCAGCGAGATGGTGAGCGGCTTTTCCACCATCACGGCGATGTGGTGCCGCGCCGCTACCTCAATCGCCGGGCGGTGGCCGGCAATCGACGTGTATACCAACACTGCCTGCGGATGTGTTGCCTCAATCATCGCTTCTTCGCTCGGGAAGAAGATCTTCGGGTCCAGATGAAATTGCTCGGCGTATTTCTGCCGCAGAGACGCATCCGGATCGGAGATGCCCACCAATTGCACCTCCGGGTGTTTCGGGAGTTGCGGCAGGAAACCCGCAACGTGACCGTGTTCCAGTCCAACGATGGCCACACGCACCGGGGCTTGTGCAGGCGCTGCAGCGACGGCAGTGAATAGTGCGAGCAGCAGGTACAGCGAGCGGCGTAACCCAGACAACATTGGCATCGTTCTCCCAGTTTTATTTGCAGAGCGATGATACATCTCGATGCACCGCTGGACCGCCTGCGTTGCGGCCAGCCGGTCAGGATGTTAGCGTGGACGGTTGTAGGAAACTGACACGCATTTCACTCCACGGAGCACCCGGTACTCATGCAGAAAAGCTACAACGGCGTGGCCCTACCCCAGGGCGGCGAAGCGATCCAGTATGTCAACGGTAAGTATCAGGTGCCGGACCATCCCATCATTCCCTATATCGAAGGCGACGGCACTGGCCGCGATATCTGGCGCGCATCGCAGCGCGTCTTCGACGCAGCCGTCCAGAAGGCCTACGGCGGCAAACGCTCGATCGCCTGGTTCGAAATCTTCGCCGGCGAGAAGGCATACCAGCAATTCCAGAACTGGCTGCCCGATGATTCAGTGAATGCCGCGCGCGATCTGCGCGTCTCCATCAAGGGACCGCTCACCACGCCGGTTGGCGGTGGCATCCGGTCACTCAACGTCACGCTACGCCAGGTGCTCGACCTCTACTCCTGCATTCGGCCGGTAAAGTACTACAGCGGCGTCCCCAGCCCGGTGAAGCATCCGGAGAAGCTCGACGTCGTGATCTTCCGCGAGAACACTGAGGATGTTTACTCCGGTATCGAGTTCCGCGAGGGCACGCCCGAGGCGAAAAAGCTGATCGACTTCCTGAACAACGACATGGGCGGCAAAAAGAAGGTGCGCGCCGACTCCGGCATCGGCATCAAGCCCATCTCCATTACGGGCACAAAGCGGCTGGTCCGTGTGGCGATTCAATATGCAATCGATAACGCCCGCAAGTCCGTCACGCTGGTGCACAAGGGCAACATCCAGAAATTCACTGAAGGCGCCTTTCGTGAGTGGGGCTATGAAGTCGCCACCGAGGAGTTCCGCGACAAGACGGTGACTGAGCGCGAAAGCTGGATTCTCGGCAACCTCGAAGCCAATCCCAGCCTGACGGTCGAGCAGAATGCCGCGCTGATCGAGCCTGGACTCGAATTCGGCAACGACGCGTTCCGGCAAGAACTCTATGCCGAGATCAAGTCCGTCATCGACACAATCGGCAAATCTCACGGGGGCGGCAAATGGAAGCAGAAGGTGATGATCAACGACCGCATCGCCGACTCCATCTTCCAGCAGATCATCATTCGCCCGGAGGACTACAGTATCCTCGCCACCTCGAACCTGAACGGCGACTATATCTCCGACGCCGCAGCAGCGCAGGTAGGCGGCCTCGGCATAGCACCGGGCGCGAACGTCGGCGACGGCTACGCCGTCTTCGAGGCTACACACGGCACGGCGCCGAAGTATGCGGACAAGGACGTGATCAATCCTGGCTCGGTCATGCTCTCCGGTGTCATGCTGCTCGATTTTCTAGGTTGGAGCGAGGCCGCGCGGCTGGTTGAAACGTCCATGGAGAAGACCATCCAGCAGAAGTTCGTCACCTATGACTTCGAACGCCAGATGCAGGGCGCGACCAAGGTAAAGACCAGTGAGTTCGCCACGCGAATGATCGACAACATGCAGTAACAGCAGACAGGAGAGACATGCGTAAGAAGGTAACTATCGTTGGAGCAGGAAACGTCGGCGCGACCGCCGCGCATTGGATTGCTGCCAAGGAGCTCGCGGATGTAGTGCTGATCGATGTAGCGGAGGGTATCCCGCAGGGCAAAGCGCTCGACCTGCTCGAAGCCATGCCCATCGAAAAGCGAGACGTGCACGTCATCGGCGCGAATGACTATGCCGAGGCGGCAAACTCCGACATCGTGGTCATCACCGCAGGCATTCCGCGCAAGCCCGGCATGAGCCGCGACGACCTGCTTCAGACCAATTACAAGATCATGTCGGATGTGGTCAACAAGATCACGGCTGTCGCACCGAACTCGATTCTCATCATCGTCTCGAATCCGCTCGATGCTATGGCCCAGGCTGCGTTCAAGCAGTCGAAGTTCAACCGCGAGCGTGTCATCGGCATGGCTGGCGTGCTCGATTCGGCGCGCTACCGCACCTTCATTGCCCAGGAGCTGAAGGTCTCCGTCGAAAACGTAACTGCGTTTGTCCTCGGCGGGCATGGCGACACCATGGTTCCGCTGCCGCGGTATTCCAGCGTTGCCGGCATTCCGCTCACAGAGCTGCTCGACGCAGCCACCATCGAGCGCATCGTCCAGCGCACCCGGGACGGCGGCGCGGAGATCGTCAAGCATCTCAAGACCGGCTCCGCCTTCTACGCCCCATCGGCGGCAGCGGTTGAGATGGTCGAAGCTATTCTCAAGGACAAGAAAAAAATTCTGCCCTGCGCCGCATATCTGGAGGGCGAGTACGGCATCAAGGGATACTACATTGGTGTGCCGTGCAAGCTGGGCGAACGAGGCCTCGAACAGATCATCGAGATAAAGCTCACAGCCGAAGAAGAGAAGGCGCTGAAGAAGAGCGCGGATTCCGTAAGGGAACTCTGTGCCGTCATCGGAGTCTAGAGAGACGAACCCACAGTTTGCTCCACAGAAAGAGCGAGGCTACGGCCTCGCTCTTCTTTTGCTTTTCACTTCACTTTCGCGAGTGTTGCGTGGCGCAATGTAGTGAAACCGGATCAGATAAATCCTGTCGCCCTTCCCATGTTTTGCGACCTTCAGCAGATCGACCACTCCAAAGAAACCCGATTCCCGCGCCAGATCCGGAGTGATGTCTGGGAGGCCGATCGGCGTGATCGAATCGATCTCGATCTCGCCTTCGTCCATGCGGTAACGATTGCCCACGATGACACGAGGCCGCACCCAGATGCGAACGCTGCAGGTAATGCGTCCCTGACAAACCCCCTCGCGCAGCCGCTTGGTGAAGATCATCGGGAACGCTGCGTCACTGTTGGCAGCGCAAGTCTAAATTCAGTTGTTTAGGGTCTCCGTATGACGAAATCTGAATCGTCAGATCGTCTGGGGACGCCATGCGCGAAGGCTGAATCCGAGACAGATAGATCCCGCGAGGGCCGGTCTTAACCGCCAGCCCGGCAATCTCCTGAGCCGTCACGTTACGTAGCACCGGCGGAAGAGAAATCTTGGGTGCATCGACCGAATGATAGATAGAGCCTCCGTAGCCAGAAGAGACGGGGTTTGTGAATGCAGCCCAGAGCGCCTCCTTCAGCTTCACGCTGACCATTTGCAATACCGACTTTCCGCCGTGGCGGTATACGCGGAAGCGATGGTCCAGAACGTCGCGCTGATGCGATGTAACGTCCGGAGCAGCCAGCAGGAATACACCATCCTCCTCATTGAGCGTGTAGTGAAGCTCCTGTGCCATGGCGTCGAGGGCACTACGGGGATCCTCGCCGAGAAAAACGAAGGTTTTCTTCGTCCTGCAAAGCGCGCCTGAGTCTTCGCCGGGAATAATGCCGATTGGTACTCGTGTTTGAAATCCGATTTCTCGCAGAATCTCAAGCGGCGCTGCTCGCAAGGACAAGTTGACGACGGCTGGAGCGGGCGGTGAAGGAGCAGCGACTATTCGCGACGTTACATTGTGTGCCGTCACGGATGCAAAGAAGCACAGCATTGCCGGTAGGAGACGTACTTCCATCGCTGCTCTAGCTCCGCCATGAGCTTACGCTTCTTGTATAGAAATCAGAAGGGCGAAGCCGCGGCCTCGCCCTTCGTTGTCTCTGCAATCGTGTTACGCCACGCGCTCGATCGTCACGCTCTCCAGAACCACCGGGGTCTTCGGCTTGTCCTGCGCGCCGCGCGGCAAGCGGCTGATCTTCTCCGCGATCTCCTGGCCCTCCACCACCTCGCCGAAGATGGTGTGCTTGCCCGTCAGCCACTCGGTGTTTGCCGTCGTAACAAAGAACTGCGAGCCATTTGTATTCGGTCCGGCGTTCGCCATGGCCAGCTTGCCGGGCTTATCGAAGCGATGCGGTGAGCCTTTTGTCTCGTCTTCGAACTTATATCCGGGGCCGCCCATGCCGTTGCCGGCCGGATCGCCGCCCTGGATCATGAAGTCGGGAATCACGCGATGGAAGATAGTTCCGTCATAGAGTTTGTCGGTCGACTTCGCGCGTGTCGTGGGGTGCGACCACTCACGCTTGCCCTCGGCAAGCTCGATGAAATTCGCCACTGCCTTCGGCGCTTCTTTTTCAAACAGCCGGCACACGATGGTGCCTTCGCTGGTCTTCAATGTGGCATACGTGCCTGGTGTACGGGACATGCAGTCTCCTTCGGTGAGTGTTTGTCAGAGCGGCCAGGCTTGCGAGCCGGCCGCGAAGATATTCCGAATCAGTTGGGCCGGGGTGCAAGGGCAGGCGGGGCAGGAGCCGAGGCTGACGGCTCACTCGGCGACGAGGCTGGCGCAGACGCAGGGGCCAGCGGCTGCGGTAGAGGCTGTCCCACCGGCACGATCGTGACCTTCTTCAGTACCACTGGCGCCAGTGGCTTGTCGCGTCCATCGCGCTCCACCCGCGTAATCGTCTTCACTACGAGCACCGACGAAGGATCGCACTGGCCGAAGATGGTGTAGTGACCATTCAGGTCAGGCTGGATCTCCTCGGTGACGAAGAACTGCGAGCCATCCGTGTTCGGACCCGAGTTTGCCATCGCGAGGCGTCCCGGCACATCGAACATCAGCGACGGATCGATCTCGTCGGGAATGTAGTAGCCCGGATCGCCCATGCCGGTGCCGATCGGATCGCCGCCCTGCGCCATAAAACCGGGAATCACGCGGTGAAAGAGGGTACCGTCGTAGAGCGGCTTGCCGTGCACCTTCTCATGCGTCGTGGGGTCGGTCCAGTCTTTGGTGCCTTCGGCTAGGCCGACAAAGTTTGCTACCGTCTGCGGCGCCTGCTTGTCGAAGAGCCTGCAGGTGATGCGCCCCATGCTGGTGTCCATCACCGCGGTCGGCCCAGTCGGCTCGACGGCCGGAGGCGCCTGCAGGCCCGGGGAATCCGGCAGGTCTTGTGTTGCGCCGGCCGGCGTGGTGCCTGCGGGCGGGGCAGGAGCCTGCTGCATAGGCGCGTCCGGCGGGGCAGGAGGCGGCGCGGTCTGCTGTGCGGAGGCGAATGCGCTAGAGAAGAGCAGGGCGAGGGCGAATCGGCGGGCAAATGGCATGCGTAGATCCAACCCGTCAGACTATCGCAAGCGCTTCAAATTGCGCCACCTGGGTTGTGCCGAGATCAGCTGCTGGGGCGGAATACAATGCCCGCAGATGTTCGAGCTTTCGATTTGCCGCATCTCACACCGAGGAGGCTTCCATGGGATATATCAAACGCAGAATTATGTTCTTCGTCACACGCTGCCTCATGCAGTACCGCTGGGGCCGCCGCCTGCTCTTTGTGTGGGCGATGCGTGCCATGCGCTCGCGTGTGCGGCAGTTCCTTCGCGACCTGGCTGATCTGTATCCAGTGCTGAGACCAGCCACCGCTTGGGTATAAAACGTCAAAAAGCGGCGCGAGTATTTTAGATTCGTCCCGCTGCTCGCAGCGCACCGATCTCCTCTTCGGAGAAGACACGTGAGCGCACCAGGAAGCGCACGCCCTCTGGACCTTCGAGCGAGAACATGCCGCCGCGTCCCGGCACTACGTCCAGGATGATCTGCGTGTGCTTCCAGTATTCGAACTGGCTGCGGCTCATGTAGAAGGGCGTTTCGCCCAGCGTAGCCAGCAATACATCGCTGTCGCCGACCAAGAATTCACCGCGCGGATAGCACATAGGCGAACTGCCATCGCAGCAGCCGCCGGACTGGTGGAACATCAGCGCGCCGTGCTGCTGCGCGAGCTTCTCCATCAGCGCCGTGGCCGCTGCGGTGCAGACGACCTGGGCCGGTGCTTCCGTTGCTGAAGCACCGGCTGGCCTAGCCTCCATCCTGGTCTGCTCACTCATCTAGAAGAAGCCCATCGCGTTCGGGCTGTAGCTGATGAGCTGGTTCTTGGTCTGCTGGTAGTGGTCCAGCATCTGCTTATGGTTCTCGCGTCCGATGCCCGACTGCTTGTAGCCGCCAAAAGCCGCGTGTGCCGGATACAGGTGATAGCAGTTGGTCCACACGCGTCCTGCCTGGATGCCGCGGCCCATGCGGTACGCGCGATTGATGTCCCGGGTCCAAAGGCCGGCCCCCAGACCATAAAGCGTGTCGTTCGCCAGTGCCAGCGCCTCTTCTTCGTCCTTGAATGTCGTCACGGACACCACCGGGCCAAAAATCTCCTCCTGGAAGATACGCATCTTGTTGTGACCCTTGAAGATCGTCGGCTCGATGTAAAAGCCCTCCGCGAGGTCGCCATCCAACGAGGCGCGCTTGCCACCGGTCAGCGTCTCCGCACCCTCCTGCCTGCCGATGTCGAGATACGAAAGGATCTTCTCCATCTGCTCGCTCGACGCCTGCGCGCCGAGCATGGTCGTCTTATCCAGCGGATTCGCCTGTTTTATGGCCTTCACACGCTTTACCGCGCGCTCCATGAACTGGTCGTAGATGCTCTCCTGGATCAGCGCGCGCGAGGGACAGGTGCAGACCTCGCCCTGGTTCAGCGCAAACATTGCGAAGCCTTCCAGCGACTTGTCGAAGAACGCATCGTCGGCTTGCAGCACATCGGCGAAGAAGATATTCGGCGACTTGCCGCCCAGCTCCAGCGTGACCGGGATGATGTTCTGCGAGGCGTATTGCATGATGAGACGGCCGGTCGTCGTCTCGCCCGTAAACGCGACCTTGTTCACACGAGAGCTCGAAGCCAGAGGCTTGCCTGCTTCGAGACCGAAGCCATTCACCACATTCAACACGCCCGGCGGCAGCAGGTCGTGGATCAGCTCCAACAGCACAAGAATGCCCAGCGGTGTTTGCTCCGCCGGCTTCAGCACCACGGCATTTCCGGCTGCCAGCGCCGGGGCCAGTTTCCACGTCGCCATCAGTAGAGGGAAATTCCATGGGATGATCAGCCCCACCACACCCAGCGGCTCGTGGTAGTGGTAGGCCACCGTAGTCTCATCGAGCTCGGAGATGCCGCCCTCCTGAGCGCGAATGCACCCCGCGAAGTAGCGGAAGTGGTCGATGGCCAGAGGTAGATCGGCGGCCATGGTCTCGCGAATCGGCTTGCCGTTGTCCCAGGTCTCGACGGTGGCCAGCATCTCCAGGTTGTCTTCCATACGCTGCGCGATCTGTTCCAGGATGCGCGCACGCGCCGCCGGAGAGGTCTTGCCCCATTCCGTCTTGGCGGCATGGGCCGCGTCCAGCGCTTTGTCGATATCGGCAGCAGTGGAGCGCGGAATCTCGCACAGCACCTGCCCGGTGACCGGTGTGACGTTCTCGAAGTAGCTGCCCGAGGCGGGTTTGGTCCACTCTCCGCCAATGTAGTTCTGATATTGCTTGCGGATATTCACCGGGAACCCATACGTCCCGGGCCGCAGCGCGGTAACTGTCGCCATTGCTCCACTCCTTTCCGCAGAACGGTTGTCGATCTCCGTTCTCCGGCACGGCGGGATTCTAGTCCCGTCGCAGGAGCCTTGTCGCGTCTAGTGGTCCTTCTTCAGTTCAACCACCATGACTTCAATCGGCTCATCCCCGGCGTTCACATCCGCGTGCATCGTGTTCGGAGCATTCGCGGGCAGCCAGTAGGCCTTCCCCGTCTCCCACACGTGCGCCTCACTCGCGCCGCTCTGCTCGACGATCTTCATCGTGCCGCCCTTGAGAGCGATGATCACGCGACCATGCTCATGGCGGTGCATGGTCAAGGGTGCGTGCGGGACGACGATCGACTTCCACACCTTCACATCGTCATTCTCGAACTGCACGATCCGCTGCGTTCCGGTCGCGCCCTGTTGAGAACGCACGACACCCGCACCCAGAAGCACGCCGAGCACAAAGGAAAAACTGATCCAACGTTTCATTTCACCTCCCTGACATTCGTTGACTGAAACTTTATGGGGAGGATGAAACCGATCCGTCTACTTATGGAATGGCTGTGTTTCCGTAATCTTCGGCCGCCCCTTCTCCTCCGACTGCAACTGCTTGCTAACCTTCTCTACCTGTGCGAAGACACGCAGCAGGTTGCCGCCCATGATCTTGCGGCAGTCCGTCTCGCTGTAACCGCGCTTCTTCAATTCGGCCGTGATCTTCGGCAAGTCCGCCGCGGAGTCGATGCCTTCGGGCGCCGACGGAATCCCATCGAAGTCCGATCCGATGCCCACATGATCGATGCCCGCAACCTTCACCATGTGATCGATGTGATCGATCAGCGCGCCCAGCGGCGGCCGCGGGATCTTCGCAGCGAACTCGTGATCCATCGCCTCTTCCTGCGAGTAAACCCAAGGCTTGCCCTCTGCCTTGGCCCGGTTTTCAGCGGCCTTCTCTGCGGCCTGGCGCTCCGGTTGCTGCGCCATCCATGCCTTGCGCCAGTCTTCGGAGACGAAGGCAGAGAAAAAGTTCGCCTGTACCACCCCGCCATTGTTCCCCAGCGCCCGCAGCATTTCGTCCGTCATGTTGCGTGACGAATTCGTCAGCGCGCGTGCGGAAGAATGCGACGCAATTACCGGAGCGCGTGACAGGATCAATGTGCGGTAAAAGGTCTTGTCCGCCACGTGCGAGATGTCCACCATCATGCCCAGGCGGTTCATCTCATACACCACGTCTTTGCCGAATTCGGTCAAACCCTCCTGTGTGTGATGTACCGTGGCGTCGGTGTAGTCCCCGGAGGAGTCCGCCCAGTCGTTTGAATTGGACCAGGTCAGTGTCATGTAGCGCACACCCAGCTTGTAGTAGTAGTCCAGCAGTTCGAGCGAATTTTCGATCGAGTGGCCACCCTCGATGCCCATCAACGCCGCCAGCTTGTTCGCGCGGTGTGCGCGTTCGATGTCGGCCACCGAGTAGGCCATCATCATCTTGTCCGGGTGCTTCAGTGCCGCCTGATGCACGGCGTCGATCAGCGCCAGCGTGCGGCCCGCATATTGATTCTGATAAAACCGCGGCTCCACCCAGATGGAGAAAAATTCCGCGCCCAGATGGCCTTTCTTCGCGGCCTCAAAGTTCACATGACCGCCATTCAGCGGCTCGGTCAGGTCGTAGTGGTCATCCAGCATGCGCTGCGTCGTGTCGGCATGCGTGTCGATAAAAAAGTCGGGCGAGTAAGAGGCATCTGTCATGGTCTTGGTTGCATGCCGGCGCGGCTGCGGGCTCGTTTGTGCGAGAAGGTGAGGGGTGCCCTGTGCGAAAACCCAGGTGGCTATCACGAGGAGAGCGGATGCCGGCAGTTTCATGGAATCCGAGTGTAGCAAAGGACAACCCTCAGTCTTCCATCGACCATCCATCTTGTGAGAGGTGAATCATGCAGCCCATCGTGAAAGATACGAAGAAGGACGCAGCCCGGCCCGCGCATCCTGACACCACGACTACGTCTACCGGCGCCAACAGCCGACTAAACAAGATGGCCAACGAGATGGCTGGCCGCGGCAAAGAGCGTCAGCGCAAGGATGAAGAAGGGAAGGACGTGATTGTGGAGAGCGATCCCCACGGCAGCAAGTAGCCTTGTTCTTGTGCGAAATAGCAAAAAGCCCTGGTTCTTCGACCAGGGCTTTTCGTTTTGATGGTCGTCATCGTGAGCAGTGCAAAGGACCTGCAGCCTTCAGGCATCCAGACAATTCGCCGGGACGCCAAGTTCTCAGCTCGTAGCGTACGGGTCAATCTTCAGCTTCGACCCCGTGCTCCACTCGGTCATAGGCTTCAGCGTCCGGACCTCTTGATCGCGGTGCTTCCAACTGCCGCGAAGATAGTCCCGATTCATTTTTGCTATCACTTCGAGCTCAATCTCTTTCGGACAAGCGCCGGTACACTCGCCGATGTTGGTGCAGCCGCCAAACCCCTCCACGTTCATCTGGGCCACCATGCTTCGTGCGCGATGGTCCCGCTCCGGCATACCCTGCGGCAGGACACTCAGGTGGGCAATCTTCGCGCCGGTAAACAGTGCGGATGACGCGTTCGGGCAGGCCGCTACGCACGCGCCGCATCCGATGCACGCCGCCGCATCCATTGCACGGTCCGAGGTCTCCTTACTGACGAGAATCGCGTTGCCATCCGGCGCATTGCCGGTCGAGACCGAGATGTAGCCGCCCGCTGCGATGATGCGGTCGAACGAGCGCCGGTCTACCACCAGATCCTTGATGGCAGGGAAGGCCGCGGCGCGCCACGGCTCGATCACCAACTCCTCGCCGTCCTTGAAGTGCCGCATCGTCAACTGGCACACGGTCGTCGCCGGCATGGGCCCGTGCGGGATGCCATTGATCATGAAACCGCACGATCCGCATATGCCCTCGCGGCAGTCGTGCTCAAAGGCCACCGGCTCCTCGCCGCGCTCGATCAATGTCTCATTCAGCACGTCCAGGCACTCCAGCATGGACATCTCCGGATTCACGTCGTTCACCGGATAGCTGACGAACTTGCCCTGTTCCTTGCGGCCCGTCTGCCGCCAGATCTTTAGCGTCAGTTTCATTACTTGTAGCTCCTCTGGCTCGGGTGCACGTATTCGAATTCAAGCGGCTCTTTGTTCAGCTCCGGCTGATTGCCCGGACCGCGATAGCCCCACGCCGCTACATAGGAGAAGTGCTCATCATCCCGCATCGCTTCGCCGTCCGGCGTCTGATACTCCTCGCGAAAGTGTCCGCCACAGCTCTCGTTGCGTTCGAGCGCGTCGATGCACATCAGCTCGCCCAGTTCCAGGAAGTCCGCCACGCGGCCAGCCTTTTCCAGGCTTTGGTTCAGGTCATCGCCTGAGCCCGGCACGGTGACGTTCTGCCAAAACTCATCGCGGAGTACGCGAATCTGCTCGATAGCCTTCTGCAATCCTTCCGCGGTGCGCGACATGCCGCAGTACTCCCACATGATCTTGCCCAGCTCGCGATGGAACGAGTCCACCGTCCGCTTGCCCTTGATCGCGAGCAGCTTCCGGATGGTTTCATCGACGCATGCCACGGCGTTGCGAACCTCCGCGTTCGACTCCTCCACCTTGCCCAGCTTGTTTGTGGCCAGATAGTTGCCGATGGTGTAAGGGATGACAAAGTAGCCGTCCGAGAGCCCCTGCATCAGTGCGCTCGCGCCCAGCCGGTTTGCGCCGTGATCGGAAAAGTTCGCCTCGCCCAGTACGAACAACCCCGGGATGGTCGACTGCAGGTGGTAATCCACCCACAGGCCGCCCATGGTGTAGTGGATCGCCGGATAGATGCGCATCGGCACCTTGTAGGGGTTCTCGTCCGTGATGCGCTCGTACATGTCGAAGAGGTTGCCGTAGCGTTCGCGGATCGTGTCCTCGCCCACGCGGCGAATTGCATCGGCAAAGTCGAGATAGACACCCAGCCCGCTCTCACCTACCCCGCGTCCCTCATCGCAAACCGCCTTCGCATTGCGCGAAGCAACGTCGCGCGGGACGAGGTTGCCGAAGCTTGGATAGCGCCGTTCCAGGTAGTAGTCGCGCTCCGCCTCGGGAATTTGATCAGGCTTGCGCTTGTCACCCTTCTTCAGTGGTACCCAGATGCGCCCGTCGTTGCGCAGCGATTCCGACATCAACGTGAGCTTCGACTGATACTCGCCCGAGACCGGAATGCACGTCGGGTGGATCTGCGTGTAGCAGGGATTCGCGAACAGTGCGCCGCGCTTGTGTGCGCGCCAGCTCGCCGTCACATTCGATCCCTTCGCGTTGGTTGACAGATAGTAGACATTCCCGTAGCCGCCCGTTGCCAGGATCACGGCATCCGCGATGTGCGTCGTGATCTCGCCGGTCACCAGGTTGCGCGCCACAATGCCGCGAGCCTTACCGTCGATCACGATCAGGTCCAGCATCTCCGTACGGGCCAGCATCTCCACCGTGCCTGCATGTACCTGCCGCTCCAGCGCCTGGTAAGCGCCCAACAGCAACTGCTGACCTGTCTGCCCGCGTGCGTAGAAGGTTCTTGAAACTTGAGCACCGCCAAACGACCGGTTGGTCAGCGAGCCGCCGTATTCTCGCGCGAAGGGAACACCCTGCGCCACGCACTGGTCGATGATGCTTACGCTGATCTCCGCCAGGCGGTAGACATTGGCCTCGCGCGAGCGGAAATCGCCACCCTTCACCGTGTCGTAAAACAGGCGATAGATGCTGTCACCGTCGTTCTGATAGTTCTTCGCGGCGTTGATGCCGCCCTGCGCCGCAATGGAGTGCGCGCGGCGCGGTGAATCCTGGAAGCAGAAGCACTTCACGCTGTAGCCGAGCTCGCCCAGCGTGGCTGAAGCGGACGCACCGGCCAGCCCGGAGCCCACTACGATCACCGTGTGCTTGCGCTTGTTCGCCGGGTTCACCAGCTTCAGGTCGAACTTAGTCTTGTCCCACGCCTGCTCTATCGGTCCGGCCGGAGTTCTGGAGTCTAGTGTCATCTATTTCACCACTCCTGCCATGATGCTGATCGGAATCGAGATATACCCCAGCACAATCACCAGCGCGATCATCCACGCTGCGCTCTTCAGAATCGGTGTGTGTCGCGGATGGTTCATGCCGAGCGACTGAAACATGCTCCAGATGCCGTGTCGAAGATGGAGCCCCAGCAGAATGATGGAGAAGATGTACCAGACGGACACCCACCACACCTGAAAGCCTGCGACCACATTGTGGTAGACATCGCCCTCGATGAATGCGGCTCCGGGATGAATGTAGCCCGCTGTCAGGTGCAGCAGATGGAAGATCACGAACGCCAGCACGATCGGCCCGCTCCAGTACATGGTGCGTGAAGCGTAGGACGAAGCGATCGCTTTCTTGGCGGAGTAGCCCACCGGCCGTGCGCGCTTTTTCAAGAGCGCAAGCTGCACCGTCGCGATGATATGCAGCGTCACGCAGATCAGCAGCAGAATGCGTACCGGCCACAGCAGCTCACCCAGGTCGTGCAGCAGCTTGCCATAGGCGTTCAGCTTTTCCGGGCCTTCAAAGACCTGCAGGTTGCCGGCCAGGTGTCCAATCACAAAGGTGAATAGGATAGCGCCCGTCACCGCCATCACGGCCTTCTTGCCGTTCGTTGATCCCCAGAAGCCCGGTGCGTGCTCCTTCTGCACTCCTATGGCGCTCGTGCTCATGCCACCAGCCTCGTCTCACTCAATTTCGACCATCTCATTGGAAGATCACCTCATCAGCAGCTACGAATTCCACAGGCACAACCCACTTTCCGGGCGCGGACACGCGCCTCAGCGATCGCCAGTGACGTTACAGAAAGGACTCAGGGATTCGGCGGATCGATGCGGGGAAGCCACTTATCATTATTGGTGCCCATGGAACGACCGTCAAGGAGCGGTCGGTTGCGATGAGCCGCAGTGCGAATTTCGCCCAATGCGCGGCGAGATTCTCCAAGGCTTCAGGTGGAGCAATACCGTGCGCCGCAGTTGTCCTTAGCGACTGCGGATGAGGACGGCGGTTGCGTCATCGCTGCGCTCTGATTCACCGCCGAAGCGCTGAACTTCCGCTATGAGCCCATCGACGCAGGCCTCCGGATTGAGAAAGTGCTCGATCAGGCGCGCCGGACCGTATTCCTCCTCTGTGCTGTTCATGGCTTCCGTAATGCCATCCGTATAGAGCAGCAATTGGGTGCCGGGACCGAGCGTGATCGTGCGCTGTGGGTACGCCGATGGCCCGAGCCCAAGCGGCAGGCCCGTATCAAGATCCATAAATTCGCAGTGATGATTGATGAGCAGGGGACGAAGATGGCCGGCGCTCGCCAGGGTGAACTCGCGAGAGCGGGAGTCGAGTATCCCGTACACCATGGTGACGAAATTGCCCGGCGGGAAATCCTCCGTGAGTGTCCGGTTGAGGTGCTCAAGCGTCTCGGCCGGCGACGAATAGAGGGGCGCCACAGAACGTAGGATGGCCCGCGTGGCGGACATGAGCAGGGCGGCGGACATGCCCTTGCCCGAGACATCTGCCAGGGCGATGCCGTAGCGCTCGTTGCCGAGATCCATGAAGTCGAACCAGTCACCCGCGACAGCTCCGGCCGGATGCCAGGCTGTTTCAAATGCAAATCCCGGAATGAGTGGCACAGGCTTCAGAAAAAGTGCCTGCTGCATGGCGCGCGCCTCCGCAGACTCACGCTGCATGCGTTCCCGTTGAAAGCGCTCCTGCCGAAAGAGGCGCGCGTTCTCGATGGCTATCGCGATATGTCCTGCGAGTGCCTGAAGCACCTGCAGTTGATCGTCTGAGAAGGCGTCGATTTCGCAATGGTCGATGCTGAGAACGCCGCTGATCCGGCCGCCCGGCTTCAGCGGGATACTAACCTCGGAGCGCGTGGCGGGTTCGCAGGCGATGTAATAAGGGTCCTGGTGGACGTCGCGTGCGTAGCGCATCTTGCCTGTGGCTGCCACATAGCCGACCATCCCCTGCCTGCCGATCTTCAGTCGCGAGCCCTTCTGGTACTTCGTGCAGCCGCGCACTCCCTGCAGCACCATCTCGTCTGCACCGGGGTCAAGGAGCCAGACAGACACCTCCACATTTCCAATCGAGGTGGCAATGTCATTGACGACGCGATCCAGCAGGGCATCGAGATCCAGCGTAGATGAGATCAGATAGGTTGCGCGCTGCAGCTTCATCAATACCTGCACGAATTCGCAGGAGGAATGTATCCGCGGCGGGAAGGCGTGGCGGCGCTGCACGCTGATGGGGGAAGTGGCCATAGGATGCCCCCTTTAACCCAGCTTATGGGCTACTAACTAGATGTTAACGCGTTGACGGCGATGCAAACACTTGAGGAGACATTGGCCCCCGGATGGGTCGATCCAGCCACGGACTCATCGCCGGCCCTCCCGCCGCATCCGTCCCAGCAGCGCCTGCAATGCCCGCCCGCGATGACTCAGCCGCTGCTTCGTCTCAAGATCGATCTCCGCCATCGTCTTCCCCAGCTCCGGCAGCCAGAACAGCGGATCGTAGCCAAAGCCGCCCGTCCCATGCGGCTCTGCGACGATCTGCCCCTCCACCGAGCCGTCGGCTGTCCACAGGCACGCGCCACCCCGCGCCACAGCCAGCGCACACCGGTAGCGCGCCGTCCACGGCGGAGTCGCACCACCCGCTCGAAGCTGTTCCAGAAGGTAGAGATTGTTCCGACGGTCTACCGCGTCATCGCCCTCGTCCGCTCCGGCAAACCCGGCATCCTCCGCATAGCGAGCCGACCGCACCCCCGGAGCGCCATCGAGGGCATCCGCTTCCAGCCCCGAATCATCCGCCAGCACCAGAAGCCCGGGCCGGGCACGACTGTAAGCCTCCGCCTTTAGCCGCGCATTTGCCTCGAACGTCGCGCCATCCTCCGCGGGCACAGGAATCTCCTTCATTCCCGGCAGCACCGCGATCTCTGCCCCGAACACGGCTGCCGCCACGGCAAAATCGCGCAGCTTGCCTGCATTCGAGCTGGCCGCGTAAAGAGTTTCGTGCAGCCCTGGCGCCCTCAATGCATCGCCCCGTGTCCGTACCCGTAATGCATCGCGTCTCCCGCGTCCATCGGCTCATTCCTATGCCCGCAGCATACCCGCGCCGCTCGTGCGGAAGAAGCGCCACAAGAGCAGTCATATGTAGATGCTGTTTCGCCTCAACGTTCCGGCAGCAGAGCAGGGAAGCACGCTAGCGGACATCCCGCGCACCGCGGCTTGGGACCGCAATGCTCCTTGCCCACCATCACGATCAACGCATGGAACTCGTTCGCGTGCCGTACCCGCTGCTTGCCGCGCTCGCTAGTAAAGGCGCTCCACGCCAGCCGCTGGAACGCCTCGTAAGTCGACCGTTCTGCCACCAGGCCATGCCGCACCGTCACACGCCGCAGATACTCATCCACCACCATCGCCTCGTGCCCCAGCGCGTAGAGCAGGATTGCATCGGCGGTCTCCGGTCCCACACCGGGGAGCGCCAGCAACTTCGGCCGCAGCACCTCCGTCCGTATCGCGTCCAGCCGCTCGAACGAGCCGCCCGCCTCGGCAAACAGAAAGCCCAGGAATGCCCGGATCGCCGCGGTCTTGCGCACCATGTATCCCGATGGCCGCAACAGCGTGCGCAATTCCTTCTCTGGAATGGCCAGCAGTGCCGCGGCATCCAGAAGTCCGCGCTCGCGCAGGTTCCCCAGCGACCGCTCTACCGCTCGCCAAGCCGTGTTCTGCGTCAGATACGCTCCCAGGGCGATCTCCAGCGGCGTCTCACCGGGCCACCAATGCTGCGGCCCGTAACTTTCCGCCAGCCGCTCATACATTGCACGTAACATCGCCGCCTCGCGCGTGGTTGTAGCCTTTGCTGGAATGGATTTGGTATCGCGCGGCATCAGAGAATAAGAATCGTCTTCCCGGAGTAAAGCAAATGGCAAAGCAGCCCGCGACCGTCGCCAGCGCATGCAATTGGCGCGCCCACACCCGCTATCTCGAGATGCACACCCGCAAGCGCTACGAGATGGTCCATATCACCGATGAAGTTGAGCGCATCGTCCAAGAGAGCGGCGTCGACGACGGCCTTTGCTTCGTCTCGCCCATGCACATCACCGCGGCCATCTACGACAACGAGAGCGGTCTCATCCACGACATCGGTGAGTGGCTGGAAAAGCTTGCGCCCACCAAGCCTGACTATCGCCATCACCAGACCGGCGAGGACAACGCCGATGCCCACCTCAAATCGCTGCTCCTGCATCACGAGACAACCCTGCCGGTCACCAGCGGCCACCTCGACCTCGGTACGTGGCAACGCATCTTCTATGCCGAGTTTGATGGGCAGCGCACCAAGCGGGTCATCGTAAAGGTGCTTGGAGTGGGCTCGACGCCAGAAAAATAGCCCTCAAGCAGCGTTTCACGGCGAATGGTCATAAAGTTGCCTACGCTCCTGCCGATAAATGCTCCAGTTAGGAACGGTTCCCTTCACAAAGGTGCCCACGGGCACAAACGTGATCCAGGAGCCTCACTTCAGGACCAACAGGAGCCGAAGCTTATGTCAATGGGTGTATTGAACAACATCGCTGCAACCTATGCTGCGAACAACCTGAGCAACACGCAGGCCAGCCTGCAGAACGTGCTCACGCAGCTCTCTTCCGGTTCGCGCATCAACTCCGGCGCGGACGATGCCGCCGGCCTCTCGCTGGCCAACGGCCTTCAGGCCAACCAGTCCGCGCTGACCCAGTCCGCCAGCAACGTCAGCCTGGGAGTGGGCCTGCTGCAGACCGCAGATGGCGCGCTTTCCCAGGTCAACAACCTTCTCAACCGTGCAGTCACGCTGGCGACCGAAGCCGGCAACGGCACACTGAACGCCTCGCAGACCGGCGCAGCGAACCAGGAGTACCAGTCGATTCTGCAGGAAATCAACACCATCGGCGCCACCACCACGTACAACGGCCAGGCCGTCTTCGGCGCCCAGACCGGAACCGCAGCCGCGCCTGCAACTGCCAGCTTCTCCATCTATACCAGCGACGGCAGCGCCACAGGCACATCAACGGACACAATCAGCATCGCGCAACTCTCCAGCGCCTCGGTGGGTGACACTGGCGGCACCATCGGAGCAGCCACCGCTGGCAACGGCATCGCCTACACCGTGGGTACGGGCACAGCACTGAACGTCGCTGGCGCGGATCTGACCAGCAGCGCCAACGCGCAGAATGCGCTCACTGCCATCACCAACGCCATCAGCGGCGTGGCTGCACAGCGCGGCTACCTCGGCTCGCAGATCAACACGCTGAACTCGATCGCCAGCGTCGAGACCACGCAGAGCGAGAACCTGGCGTCGGCGTCGAACTCCATCATGGCCACCGACTACACCACGGCCACGTCGCAGCTGTCGAAGTTCCAGATCCTGACTCAGACCGGCATCAGCGCTCTGGCGCAGGCAAACAGCACGCAGCAGGCCGTCACCAAGCTGTTGCAGTAATACGCCTCTGCTCTAGTCGTCGCTGCGGGTTGGCGCGTAACCACACGGCTGCGCGCCCACCGAAGCGATCTCCATCCACCTCCATCACCCCTGCTTCTGCGGGTGGTATTTGGGCATACCACCCGCATTTTTTTTCTCATCGTTTTTCGCACGAACTTTTGGGAGCGCAGCATGGGAACTATCGGCCTCAGCTTCGGTTCGCCCACCAGCGGGCAGGGTATCGACGTCGCGAGCACGGTCACCCAGATGGTCACGCAGCTGCAAGGCGCGGAAAAGCCGTACAAGGATCAGTTGACCGCCCTGCAGTCGCAAGACACCGTCATCTCCAACCTCGGCAGCCTGCTCTCCACGCTCTCCAGCGATGTCAGCGCCCTCACCGATCCGGTCGGTGTCCTCTCCGGCAAGCTGGGCTCCAGCTCGGACAACAACACTCTCACGCTGCTCTCCGCCAGCACCACGGCAACCGCCGGCAGCCATACCGTCACCGTGCAGCAGCTTGCCCAAACCTCCACCGAAGCCTCCAGTGCTGTCGCCGCAAATGACACTCTCAGCGGCTCGTTCACCTTTCACATCGGTAGCGGCGGCTCGCAGACCATCTCGGTCGATCCCGCGAACGCCACCATCGCGGGCCTTGCCGCCACCATCAACCAGGCCGGCCTCGGTATTACCGCCAGCGTGGTCACAGACAGCAGCGGCTCGCGGCTCTCGCTCATCAGTCAGACCGGCGGGGCCGCCGGCCAGATCAGCATCGACTCGAGCGCGCTCAGTGACACCACCTCCGGAAGCGCTGTCTCGCTCATCCCAGGCCAGGCCGGCCAGGACGCTTTATTCACCGTCGACGGCATCCAGACCACGAGCGCCACCAACACCATCACCGGCGCCATCCCCGGCGTCACCATGCAGCTCCTCGGAAAATCCGCATCCGGCACGCAGGTCCAGGTCGAAATCGACAACGACACCTCGTCGGTCACCACCGCGCTCTCCACCATGGTCAAGGATTACAACGCGGTCGTCTCCGCGCTCTCCGCGCAGGAGGGCAAGGACGCGAGTGGCAACGCAGAGCCGCTCTTCGGCTCGCCGCTCATCTCGCAGTTGCAGCAGATGCTCTCCAGCGCGTTCACCACCCCCTCCGGCACCTCACTCACATCGCCGACGCAGATCGGCCTCTCGCTCAATAGCGATGGCACGATCTCACTGGATACGGATCAGCTCACCAGCGCGCTCAATGACAACTACTCCGGCGTGCAAGCCTTCTTTCAGAACACCAAAAGCTTCGGTCTGAATCTCGAGCAGGCCGTCAACAACGCGGGCACCGGCTCAACCAAGAGCATGCTGACCCAGGCGCAGAATGCCAACAGCACAGCGGAAACCAGCCTCAACAGCACCATCAGCACCATGGATGCCCGCATCGCCACGCAGCAGACCAATCTCACCGCGGAGTTGAACGCGGCCAACCAGACACTGCAGGAGATTCCCATGCAGCTCAATATGGTCAACGAAATCTACTCCGCCATCACCGGCTTCAACCAGAATCAGAACTAAACGCGACAACGAAAAACGAGAACCACTAAGGATTCGCGATGCGACACTATCATCAGGCAGCGATCGAAAGCGCCAACGGCGTACAGCTAGTAGTTGCTCTCTACGACGGCTTGCAGCGTTTTCTTACTCAGGCAGCGGTGGCTTGCGAAATACGTGACGAGTCTGCGCGCCGCGAGGCCGCGCGTCGTGCTCTCAACATTGTTATCCACCTGCAGGCCACTCTGCGCATGGATGTAGGCGGACCCTCGGCCGAACGGCTCAGCGATTTCTACGCTGCCGTCTTTGCGGACGTGTTGCGTGCCTCCGCAACCGCATCGCGGGAGCTCTTTCTGACCACTGCGCGGGAGGTTCGCAACGTGCGCGAAGCGTGGCAGGTCGCTGCTCAGGATCCATCCGCGCTTTCCATGATCCCGCCTGATCTGCAAACCAGACAGGAACAGCTCTCAAAGACGGTCGCTATCCGCTCATCAGCGCCCGGCGACACGGCTGCGCCAGCCTGGATCGCTTGAGAGCGCCTTAATCGGAGTGTCATTCTGACCGAAGCGAAGAACCTGCGGTCTGCGCACTCAGACCGACACACCAAACGTGCGTGACCAAGGGAAGCGAACCCAGCGGAAAGCGTTGCGGGTGTAGTTGCGCGAGACGGCGAGTCCCGCCAAAGGCGCGTGTGTCCGGACGGTCAGTCCCCGGCGACTGCGAGCTCTTCTTCGAGTAGCTGCTTCTCGTAGAGATTCGCGTAGAAGTGCCCCAGCGACAGCAGTTCCTCATGTGTCCCCAGCTCCGCGATCCGGCCGTTCACCAGCACCGCAATCCGGTCCGCGTGCCGCACGGTCGAGATACGGTGCGAGATGAAGATGGTCGTCCGGTCGACCATCACCTCGCGGAGTTGACGCAGGATAGTCTCTTCCGTGTAGGTGTCCACACTGGCCAGTGCATCATCCAGCACCAGGATCGCCGGATCGCGCACCACCGCTCGCGCAATCGCGGTACGCTGTTTCTGCCCGCCGGAGAGCGTGAGGCCGCGCTCGCCTACCGCGGTATCCATTCCGTGGGGGAACTCCTCGAACTCGCGCCGAATGTGCGCAGCCTCAGCGGCGGCCAGAACATCCTCGGTCGAAGCCTGGGGCGCACCGAAGGCAATGTTCTCGCGAATTGACTCGCTGAATAGAAATGTCTCCTGCGGCACAAATCCGATATTTGCGCGCAGCGCAGCCAGCGGATACTCCCGCACTGGCCGCTCGTCGATCAGCACCATGCCCGGCGCCGCATCATAGAGCCGCGCAATCAGCCCCACCAGGGTTGACTTGCCCGAGCCCGTCGGCCCCACCAGCGCCAGGCTCGTGCCCGCCGGTATCTCCAGCGAGATATCGTGCAGTACCTCCACCGGCTTGCCTTCTGTATCGCTGTAAGCAAAGTTCAGGTGGCGAAACTCGATTTTGCCATTCAACCGTGTCTCAAGCCCGAGCGTCCTATCCGCTGCGGCGTCATCGATCGTCGGCTTCTCTGTCATCAGTTCGTCGATGCGGATTACCGAAGCCGTGCCACGCTGCACCAGGTTCACCACCCACCCCAGCGCAATGATCGGCCAGGTCAGCATCATCATGTACACGGTGAACGCGGTGAAGTCACCCACCTGGATGCGCCCGGAAACCACCTCGTGTCCACCCACCAGCAGCGTGATGGCAAGCGACAGCCCCAGGATGAACTCGAGTGTTGGCCACAGCATGCCCATCAACTGCACCAACCGCAGGCCGCGCCGCACATTCTCCCGGTTCGCCGTTTCAAAGGACGCAATCTGCGGCTCCTCCTGCGCGAAGGCCCGCACCAGCCGTGCGCCGGAGAAGTTCTCCTGCGCCTGCGCTGAAATCTCGGAGAACATCGCCTGGATGCGCTCGAACCTCTCCTGAATTTTCCGCCCCATGGTCTGTACCAGCACACTGGCCAGCGGCAGCGGGACCAGCGCTACCAGCGTCAGAAATGGGCTGATGCGCAGGAGAAAGAAAACTGCGCAGATCGAGAAGACCACCGTGTTGGCGCTGTACATGATCGCGGGACCCAGCAGCATCCGCACCGCATTCAGGTCGTTCGTCATGCGCGCCATGATGTCGCCGGTGCGGTGTTCGGCGTAGTAGCCGGCGGATTGCTTTTCCAGTTGCCGGAAAAGATCGTTCCTCATGTCGAACTCAATGTCGCGCGAGATGCCAATGAGCACCCATCGAGTCAAGAAGAGGAAGATTCCTCTGCCTATCGAAACCAGCATCAGAAGTTCCGCATAATGCAGTATCTTTTGCTGTGTCACGCCGATTCTTAGATCGTTGATCGCTCCCCGCAGGACCTGTGGGAGTAGAACCCAGATGGCGTTCGACAGCACCACCGACACACCCCCCCAGAACAAGGCGCGCTTGTAACGCTTGAGGTAGGGAACTAGCGGCTTCAGGTCGCCTAGCATCTGTCCCTCCTTGTTTCCATCGTTACCGCTCCGTTCATTGCTGGCCCTGCCTCTGTTCCGCTTCAACGTATTGCGCCACGCCGTTACCGAACGACCAGTCCGGCGTTTCGTTCTCCCGCAGCACAATCAGGATGTCTTCGCTGCGCACCAGTCCGGTCGCGCTCATCTGCCGGGCAATCTCCCGGTACAACGCCTGCTTCTTCTCCGTTGGCCGTCCGCGCCTCAGCGTGATTTCCACAAATACCGGATGCTCGCTTCGCGCCACCCCCAGGTAACCAGGGTCAGCGATCAGGTCGCCGGCGGCATGCTCGCGAATCGCCACGAATCGGTCGTTTTCCGGGATCTGGATTCCTGCACGCAGCGCCTCATACACCGCGTTGGCCAATTGGCGCTTCTGTTCGGGCGTACGCCCGACTTCCAGGGAGAGAATGATCAGTGGCAAGCTTCCTCCTGATGGTCTCGACGGAGAGGGTGTGAGGCATGGAAGGCTCTTCCGCTGGACCCGCTGTTTGCAGGATAACTTGGTGAGGGGAACCGGGTTTCTACACCTCGGCGAAGTCGCTGGGACGAAAAAGGGTAGAATGACATTTCTATTACAAAACGCTGGGAGTTTGGCCTCACCTTGGTGCCCGCGGCTGGAGACTGGCCGCCTGCGCTCTTACGCCGCTTATGTCTGATTCGATTCAGGAACGTGTTCTCACGATTATTGCCAATACCCGGCGCATACCTCTGGAGTCGGTGCGCCCCGACAGTACCTTCGAGGAACTGGGCGTCGACTCCCTCGATCGCTTGAACATCCTCTTCGATTTGGAGAGCGAATTTGACATCGAAATTGATGATGAAGAGGCGAAGAAGGTTCAGAACATTCCGGAGATGATCGCCGGCATCACCCACCTGGTCGAGGCCAAAGCCAAGGCCTCCCCGGAAAGCTGACGTGCAGCGAGTCGTCATCACCGGAATCGGTGTCATCAGTGCGATCGGGCTCACACGGGATGCCTTCTGGCGCTCGCTCGTTGAGGGCAGATGCGGCATCCGCACCATACATTCGCCTGATTTCGAGCAGCTTCGCTTCAAACATGCTGCCGACGTCGAGGGCTTTGTCCCCGAGGATCATCTGTCCGCCAAGGAACTCACCCTGATGGACCGTTTTGCCCAGTTCGCCGTGGTCGCGGCGAAGGAGGCGATGGCGCAGTCCGGTCTGGAGCTGACATCTGCCATGCGCGAGGACGGAGCCATCATTACTGGCTCCTGTATCGGCGGCCGCTCCGCGGAGGAAGTGGGCTATCGCGAGCTGTATATCCACGGTCGCAATCGCGTGCATCCGCTCACCATTCCCCTCGGCATGAGCAATGCAGGTACCAGCCACATTTCCATGCAGCTCGGGATTCAGGGCCCGTCCTATACCATCTCCACCGCCTGCGCCTCGTCCGGGCACGCCATCGGCCAGGCCTTTCACATGGTGCGCTCCGGGACCGCCCCGGTAGCCATCGCCGGCGGCTGCGAGGCTCCACTGTATTTCGGCAATCTCAAGGCGTGGGAGGCCATGCGGGTCATCAGTAAGGACACCTGCCGGCCCTTTTCTGCCGACCGCAGCGGTCTGGTCCTGGGGGAGGGCGCCGCCATGCTGGTGCTCGAACCGCTCGATGCCGCGCTTGCCCGCGGAGCCCGGCCTATCGCGGAGATCATCGGCTTCGGCATGTCCGCCGACGCATGTCACATCACCCAGCCTTCCGCAGAAGGTCCCGCGCGCGCTATGCGCATGGCCCTGCGCGATGCCGGGCTGGCTCCGGAGCAGATCGGCTATGTCAACGCCCACGGCACCTCAACAGAGGTCAACGACCGCATCGAAACCGCGGCCATCCGCCTCGTCTTCGGTGCACATGCAGACAAACTCGCCGTCAGCTCCACTAAATCCATGCACGCGCACACCCTGGGCGCCGCCGGAGCGATCGAAGCCGCGGCCTCTGCCCTCACACTGGCCAACAGCATCATCCCGCCGACAGTGAACTACAGCAAGCCCGATCCCGTCTGCGATCTTGACTTCGTGCCCAACACCGCACGCGCGCAGCAGATTGAAGCCTGCCTCTCCAACTCCTTCGCCTTCGGCGGCCTCAACGCCGTTCTCGCCCTGCGCAATTACGCCTGAGCTTCATCGTCGAGGCTGGCCGTTCTACTGTTCAGTCTCCTATTGCCATCCAATAGAAACTCGGCTACTTTCTTATTGGAAACCAATAGAAGGATGTACAGCGATCGCTGCATCCGTCTTTGGGAGGCTTCATGAGACGTCTGCGTGCATGGCTGCTGCGTTGCGCCGGTCTATTCCGCACTGAGCAGGACAGTCGCGAATTTGCGGAAGAGATCGAAGCCCATCTCCAGATGCATATCGAAGACAATCTGCGCTCCGGTATGAACGCGCGGGAAGCGCGGCGGCGGGCCCTTATCAAGCTCGGCGGCGTGCAACAGACAAAAGAGAGATACCGCGATCGCAGCGGCCTTCCCATGCTTGAAACGCTCTGGAACGACATCCGCTTTGGCGCGCGGGTGCTTTGGAAGAGCCGTGGGTTCACCATCGTGGCTGTTGTGACCTTGGCGCTGGGGATTGGCGGCAACACAGCGATCTTTTCCATCGTGAATGGCGTCCTGCTGAACCCATTGCCGTTCCCGGAGCCGCAGCAGCTCGTCGCTCTGCACGAAAGCAAACCCAACTTCGATAAAGGTTCGATCTCCTATCCCAACTTTCTCGATTGGCAGAAGGACAACCACACATTTTCATCGATGGCCGTCTCTCGCGGCTACGCCTTCAGCGTCACCGGCAAAGGCGAAGCCGAGCAGGTAAATGGCGAATTTGTCTCCGGAAGCTTTTTCCCGGTGCTCGGCGTGAATCCCATGCTCGGCCGTATCTTCACGCCAGCAGAAGAGCAGGGAGGCGCTGCACCGGTTGCGCTGATCGGCGAAGGCCTCTGGCGGAGGAGATTCGCGTCCTCACCAAATATTCTGGGGCAGAACATCACGCTCGATGGCAGAGACTTCACCATCATTGGCGTGATTCCCGCGACCTTGCGCCTGCGCGTTGTCGGCTTCCGCGGGCGAGACATCTACGCTCCCATCCGCCAATGGAACAACTCCATCCTCATGAATCGGGGCGCAGGGCTAAACTTTCACGGAATCGGCCGGCTCAAGCCAGGCATCACCCCGGCGCAAGCCCAGGCCGACATGAATGAAGTCACGCGCAACCTGACCATTGCTTTTCCGGACATAGACAAAGGCATTGGCGCAACCATCGTTCCATTGAAAGAACAGATCACGGGCTACGTGCGGCCATTCCTGCTCGTACTGCTCGCTGCGGTGGGGTTCGTCCTGCTGCTTGCCTGCGTGAACGTTGCGAGTCTGCTGCTTGCTCGTGCTGCGGGCCGAAGGCGCGAGTTTGCCTTGCGCACCGCGCTCGGCGCCAGCCGGAGACGCGTGGCCTGTCAGCTATTGACGGAAAGCCTTCTGCTCGGAATCGTATCCGGCGCCATCGGATTGCTCCTGGCTGCCTGGGGAACCCATGCCGCGGTCAAACTCGCGCCTATGGGTCTGCCGCGTGTCGATGAAATCGGCCTCGACTTCCGCGTTCTCGCTTTCACTACGCTGATCTCGCTGCTGTCGGGCACACTATTCGGTCTGATGCCGGCGTGGAAAACTTCGCAGACTGATCCTCAAACTGCTCTCAAAGAGGGAGGCCGAGGCGCGAGCGGAATCCACAACGGCGCGCAGAGCACCTTCGTCGTCGCTGAAATAGCCGTCGCGCTGGTCCTGCTCATCGGCGCCGGGCTGATGGTCCGCACGCTGGCGCGGCTCGCGAATGTCGATCCCGGATTCAATCCTCGAAATGTCTTGAACTTCGGCCTGTCTCTTCCGCCCTCGATGATGCATGCACCCCCGGAACGTATCCGCACTGCCGTTCGCGAGGTGGATGAAAAGCTGGGATCGACGGCAGGCGTCAAAGCGGTGTCACAGGTGTGGGGCGCTCTGCCTATGGGGAGCGACGATGAACAGTTGTTCTGGTTGGCCGGCCACCCCAAGCCAGCCAATGAGACCGGCATGAGCTGGGCAGTGGATTACATCGTCGGGCCCGACTATCTGAAGGTGATGGACATCGCACTCCGACATGGCCGCTTCTTCACTTCGCAGGACGACGAGCACTCTCCACTGGTTGCTGTGGTCGACGAGGTATTTGCCCAGAAATATTTCCCGGATCAGGACCCAGTTGGCAAACGCATCGTGATGAACAACTCCGAGAGAATACTGGAGATCGTTGGCGTTGTCGGACACGTAAAGCAGTGGGGGCTCGATCTGGATGACACCCAATCTCTGCGCGCGCAGATTTACATTCCGTGCATGCAAATGCCGGATGACTTCATAGCAATGACGCCGGCCGGCTTAAGTGTGGTGGTGCGCTACGAAGGAAATCTGTCGCCGGTCTTCGATTCCATCCGCCACACCATCCGCCAGATGAGTAGCCAGCAGGTGATCTTCGGCGATCAAACCATGAAAAGTATCATCGCCGATTCGACTGCCGAGCGGCGATTCGCGATGATCCTGCTCGGCGCATTCGCCGTCATGGCTCTGGTTCTGGCCAGCATGGGCATCTATGGCGTTATTGCATACGTTGTTGGACAGCGCACACAGGAGATCGGAATCCGCATGGCTCTGGGCGCGCAACGCAGGGACGTGCTGAGTCTGATTTTGTGGCAGGGAACGCGCCTCGCGCTATTGGGCGTTGCCATCGGCATCGCTGGCGCGTTCGCCCTCACCCGTCTCATGGCAGACCTGCTCTACGGCGTGGCTGCCACCGATCCGGTGACCTTCGCTGTGCTGGCTCTGATCTTGACTGTCGTGGCGATGGCCGCCTGCTACCTGCCTGCGCGGAGAGCCACCCGCGTTGATCCTGTTGCCGCCCTGCGGTGGGAGTAGCCATCGCGAGCGCCCTTGATTACCAAGGTCACTCAAATGGTCGGCGCAAATCGTGGCTGAAGGCCAGAATAAGCCAAGCTCACCCCGTCGCTTCCAAAATCCTTATTTTGCATGACTTAGCAGCTTTGCGAGCCATCTTTTAACTGGAAAAGTCTCGGAACACTGTCTCACCTAGGCGACAAATTGCTGTGACTTACGTTTGTACTGCTGTACAGTAAGTCAACTCATCGCAGTACTACCTGAGGAAAGAACCGCCGAACGCTTCATATATCGACTGAATCGGTCCTTCTGCGGATTTTCAGACTTCGGTAATTCCGCCTGAGTATCATTTTCTGCTGTCTCTAATGATAGGTACCCTCAATGCGTCGATAGTGTAGACGCGAACTCCCAATGATTCGCCTGTCCAAACCGGCCATCGTCGTGGCAGTTGCCATGATGTCCCTGCACGTGCTCGCAGCAGTGATTGCGCCCTCTCTGTTTCTGACGAACGCGATGATCACGGCAGCTCCGTTGCTGGCGGGCTTAGCGTGCATGTGGCGCAGCCGCAGGCGACCCTCCGTGCTCGCAGACAAATGGAGGTTGATGGGCGTTGGGCTCCTCATCTGGGCGATCGGCCAGGGATGTTTTACCTACGGGACGTTGGTATATCACAACGTGCAGACGGCGGCTCTCCCCTCCGACTTCTGGTTTCTGGTTTACGGCATCTTTGTCCTTCTTGCCGTCTGCTCGGTGGGCGAGGACCAGGATTCGACTGCCATCCTGATTGCGGATGGCGCCCAGGCGACACTTGCGATTCTTCTGATTTACGTGACTCTGTTTATGAACAATCACTTCACCCAGCGGACGCTGCCGTCGTCGCAGTTGACGTCGCTGTACCTGGGTGAGAATCTTGCGCTCGCCTTGACGGCGACGGTCCGGCTGCTGGCGATGCCGAATGGGGAAGATCGCTACTTCCACCGCGCGGCGTGCACTTTTGCGTGGCTCATGATTCTGGTGTCCACGCCGCTGAACTACCTGGACGCCTATGTGGGACCGACAAACGGCAAGGCCGTGGAAGTGGGCTGGATGATCCCCTTCCTGTCAATCGTCGTGATGGCATTTTCCAAGGAAGAGCAGATCCGGCCTGAGCTGGAGGAGAAACATCGGTCATGGGGCGCGATGATGGTTTACAACGCTAGCCCGGTCTTCTTCACGCTATGTGTGCTGCTGTTGGGTGCGCATACGGCGCAGCACAGGCCTATGGTCGGTTTTGCGGCAGTTGTCAGCGCGCTATTGATTTACACCTTCCGCGCCACAATTCTGCAGACTCGCCTGCGCCAGGTACAGGAGAGCCTGAATGACTCCGAGCGCAATCTGCGTCTGCTGAACAGCAAGCTCCATGAGCAGAGCCTGATCGATCCCCTGACACAAATCGCAAATCGCCGCCGATTCGAACAAGTGCTCGAAGTCGAGTGGAACCGTGCATTGCGTTCCGGCTGGTCCATCTCGATCGTCATGCTGGACATTGACCACTTCAAGTCGCTGAATGATCGTTATGGTCACTTGCGGGGCGACGAATGCCTGACTGCGGTAGCTCAGATGCTGCGCCGTGACCTGCGTCGTGGTGGCGAGCTATTGGCCCGCTATGGTGGCGAAGAGTTCGTGGCCGTACTGCCAAACGTGGATGCGGATGGCGCCATGCTGACCGCAGAAGCGATGCGCGCCCGCGTCCACCAGATCGGCATCGAAAATCACGGTTCACCCATCGGCCGCTTGACCATCAGCGTCGGTGTCTGCTCGGCGATTCCGGTTGCCGGACTCACACGCGAAGGGCTTGTGGCGGCGGCGGACACCGCGCTCTACCGCGCCAAAGCAGCCGGCCGCAACCGCGCGGAAAGCGCCGAGCCATTGCTGCCGGCGACGACTGAAACGGACCGTCTGCCCTCCAGCCTGGGCGCTCACCTGGTCGAAGAGTAAGCGAAGCATCTTCCCTGATGTTGTGAGATAGCGGAGACCGTCGCCGAGCGCTCTACTCCTGCAGGGAAAATGCTTTTACGATCGGCTCGCTTTTGCGAGCCACATCCAATGCCTGCGAAAGATCGGCGATGATATCGCTCGGATTTTCGAGCCCGACAGACAAGCGGACCAGGCCATCCGTGATGCCGATGCGTTCGCGCATCGCGCGTGGCACATCTCCATGCGTCATGCTTACTGGATGTGTGATCAGCGTCTCGGCTGCGCCCAGGTTCTCGGCCAGCACGCACAGGCGCACGGCATTCATCAGCGAAATGCCGGCCTCCGCGCCCTGTTTCAATTCGAAGGACAGCATACCCCCGTGCAACCCGTGCTGACGCTCTGCCAGCTCACGCTGGGGAAAGCTGGCGAGCCCCGGATAGTGGACACGGGAGACATCAGGATGCTGCTCCAGCCATTCGGCGACGACCTGGGCGGCGCGTGAGTGCTGCTGCAGACGCAGCGGCAGCGTTTTGATGCCGCGCGCGGTCAGCCACGCCTCATGCGGAGACTGGATGGAGCCGAGTGTCTTCCGGACGAGGCGCAGACGGTCCAGGATGCGTTCGTCGCGCGAAGCAACTGAGCCGCCCACCGTTGCGTTATGGCCTTCGATGTACTTGGTGGTCGAAAGCATGGTGATGTCTGCGCCGAGATCGAGCGGACGCAGCAGCAATGGGGTCAGGAAGGTGTTATCGACCACCAGCAGCAGGCTCGCCGCGCGCGTGATGTCCGCAATGGCCGCAACGTCGGTGAGCTTGAGCGTGGGGTTCGCCGGGGTCTCGATGAAGACCATTTTGGTGGATGGCCGGATGGCTGCTTTCACGGCTGCTGGATCGGCGGTATCCACGAAGCTCGACTCGACTCCGAAGTGGCCCAGCACCTGGTCGAAGAGGCGGACCGTGCCTCCGTAGACCACATCGGAGAGCACGACATGATTTCCGGACTTGAGCAGCGCGAGAAAGATGGCTGAGATGGCCGCCATGCCAGTGGCAAAACAGACCGCAGGTGGCGTATCTTCGAGCGCCCCGAGCGCCTCTTCCAGGGCGGAGACGGTGGGGTTCGAGGCCCGTGAATAGGTGTGGCCCTTGTGGACGCCAACGGCGTCCTGGCGATAGGTCGTCGATTGGTAGATGGGAGTAAGGATCGCACCGGTGGCCGGGTCGGCGTGCAGTCCGCCATGCACGGCGCTGGTGAGATGGGAGTCGAGGTCGAAGCTCTTGGAAGCAACGGGGCCCTTGGAAGCAGGGGCCTTGGAATGATTGGAATTCAGGGACATGGAAATCCTCCTGGCACGGGAATGTCGAAACGGGACAACCGGAACCACCGCGGCACCCTGGGCGGTGTGTGCACGAGAGGAGAGCGCTTCAGGCTCCTGGCGTGGACAGCGGACCGCCCAGGGTTCGCATGGCCATAAACATTCGCCGGACTGGAGGAATGCGCTGCATTGATTCAAATGATCGGAAATGGAAGGAGGAAAGTCAAGTTCGCTCGCTGAAGTGATCGCGCGCGAAATGAGCAATGAGACTTGAGTCGCCCGGACTCAGAAGGTGAATGAGAGGCCCATCGTGACGCGATCCTGCCGCATCAGGCCGTCCAGGACCGGGCCGACCACGGTCAGTGTGGTTCCCGGATCGGTGTCGATGCCGGACAGAATGTCCTCCTGTGACTTCGACCAGAAATCCGGTTGCGAGGTCAGCGTCTCACGATAGTCGGCGCGGATCATCCATCGCGGTGTCAGCCTGTAGCGAACGCCTCCCCCGTAGTTGAGCCCTGCCTGGAAGATGCCTCCACCGTCCAATGGCGGATCACTGCCGAAGTTATAGGCCGCGCTGATGAGGCCAATATTGGCCAGACCAAGCTTGTACCAGCCCGGCGCCTTCTTGATGGGAGCATCGGCGAGGTGCATGAGTGACAGAGAGGGCCCAACGGCCAGATAGGGACGCAAGCGCGACGTCTTCGGCCGGAAGTTGAACAGCAGATTGTATGTAAATTGCGAGGTATGAAGGCTACTCTCATCGAAGACAATCAGAGCGATCTCCTGCTGGCTGGTCGAATCGTTGCCGACGACAGCCAAGCCGAGATTGAACTCGGTGAAGCTGTGATCGTAACTGAATTCGTGGGATAGATATTTCTGCGGGTTCAGCGTCACTGTCCCGCCAAGCTCCCAGCCATCGTGCAGGGAGTTGGCCATCACCAGCGCGAGCACGTCGTCGGGATTTTCATCGGTCAGGATGTACGCAACCGCGCCGCCGTTGCCGCCATAGTAGCCATGGAACCCTCCGCGAATACCGAACTCCACTGTCGGCGGCGCCCATTGCTCCGCCTTTGCATCGGAGGTGGTGGAGGTCTGCGACCGGGAGCGGGTCGAAAGGGTTGCGTATCCTTCCCGTGTCCGAAAGCCGGAGTCGATGGTGTATTTCTCCCCCTCAACGTTCATCTGCCGTTCAGGAGCACTTTCTTTCCGCTTCTTGGCATCGAGTCCATAGCGGATGCCCGAATATGCCATCACGCCGACGTTGTCGCGCAGGATGTTGTTTTTGAGCGTAAGCACGGTTTGCCGGGTGGTGCGGTCCAAGACATTCCCACGCGTGCGCAGAGCTATATTTGCTGAGCCGCTCGCCTCATCGACCGCATGCTGGCAGTCATTCAGCTCCAGAACTGCGATGCGTCGGTCTGTAATCAGCTCTTCGCCGGTGCCATTCTTTGCGTCTTTAGGGAGCCACGGCCGTGTCACCAGTTGCACTCCGGCGACACAGCCGGTGTAGATCAGGTCGTTCACCACCTTGGCGCGCTCGTTGTCGATATTGCTATCGATCAGGTGGATGAAGGTCTTGTCCTTCTTGGAGAAGCCGATTCCGATGTCGTGCGTAGAGGAGGATGTCCAGACCTGCTGGCCATTCCACGTCTGTGTGGTGGTCCATATGCGGAGGTGGTGGCGCTTGGAGAAAGTATTGAGCGTTTTGGCGTACGCGTAATTCGGATCTTTTCCGTCCAGCACCAGGATGGACATGGGTGCGCGCTTGTATCCCTGGTTCTCGGCGACGGAGCGAATGGTGCCGTAGGTGGTTTGGGCGTTGAGGCTGTCCACGATCACCCATCCACTTGCCGCGAAGGCGCGCGTGAGTGCATCGGCGCTGCCGATAAAGGCCAGGTTGGTGAAATCGGAGGGAAGCTCTTTCTTGCCTGAGGTGAAGGTACGAAAAGGAAGCTTGTGCACCATTTCGGCCAGATCTCTGCGTTGTTCCTCCGAGTTCGCGATGGACGGAACGGTCTGTTTCGCAGTGTCTGGAAGCTCGACCGGAGCGGCGAGCTGGCCCAGCAGTTCCGTGCCTGAAGGAAGAGTGATCTCCGGCTCAGAAAAACGCAGCACGCCGGCCGAACCGGCAGTGGCAAAGATGGCGGCGATCGGATCTCCAAAGGCGAGACTGCCGACAATGCCCGAGGCACGGTTGCTCAGGGTCGAGGTCGACCGGATTCCCTGAATTCGACCTTTCTTGTTGATGCTCTCGCGGGCGTTCTCAAGGCCGGTGATGCGGACCTGTATGGGAAACGATCCGTGATCGGAGAGGACGAGCTGATCGAAGCGCAGTTGGATTTCGGCGGTTTCATGAGCGAACCCCAGCCCGACCCGGCGAACCGAGACAACCGACCCTTGGACTGTAGTGCCCAGAGGGACAAGAATCTTGCCTCCCTCATTGATGGGAGAGATCAAGATGCCGGTGATCTTTGTGCCGGCAGGGGTGGAGTAGGAGCTGATTGGCTGCTGGATGCGAATCTCCAGCGGCGTTCCAGCCGGAATCGTTTCGGCGGGAAGAGTCGCGGCAGATGCAAGGATCGCAAGACAGCAGGATGCAGTGAAGCCAAAGAGCCCGTTCGACAAACGCGCCTCCTGTCAGGCAGGAAAGTGCCAATTTGCTGCGGTACGGTTGCGCTGACGCTATCACGAGTGCTTGCGTAGCTGCGACGAGAATTGGTCGAAAGGCAGCGTGCTCGGGGAAAACAGTCCTAAAACAGCATCAACAGGCTCGCCAGAAGTGCGACGGGCATCACGATCATTCCGGTCTTCAGAAATTCCCATCCCGTGATCTCCACGCCTTCGCGGCGCAAAACGATGAGCCAAAGAATGGTGGCGAGGGAGCCGGTGACAGAGAGATTGGGGCCGAGATCAACGCCGATCAGGACTGCGTGCTGGATGGCTCCGCTCTGATGGGCATGGCGCAGCGCGCTGCCGCTGGCCAGCCCGACCGGCAGATTATTTATGCCGTTCGAGAGCAGGGCGACGGCAAAACCCGCAGCCAGTTTTCCCGCAACTGCTGGCAGCCTCGCAACCCAACCGAGCCCGCACTCGGCCATCTGCAGCATGCCGCCCCGGTTGAGCGCTTCTACGATCATGAAGAGGCCGGCGACCAGCGGCACAATGGACCAGGAGACGCCACGAACGACTATCAACGCCGCCCGGCGGTCGCGCATGCTGGCCAGGAGAACAGCCAGCACGCCGACCGCGCAGGTAGGCGCCCCAAGTTGCCAACCCAGGCCAGAAGCGACCAGCAAGATCACCGCGGAGATAACAATGCCAGCCAGCGCGGCTTTGCCACCATCGCCTAGCCGGTAGCTGCCTGGTGAATCTTCAATTTCATCTGCCAATTCCGGTCGAGACCGAAAGTACAAGATGAGATATGTTGCCAGGATGGAGACAACAGAGGGCAGCAGGAAGACACGCAGCCACTTCGCCAATGTGGGCATTTGCGCGTCGAAGATGACCAGATTGGCTGGATTTGAGATAGGCAGCACGAAGCTGGCGGCATTCGCGATGAGCGCGCAGATGAGCAGATAAGGGCGCGGCCGCACCTTGGCATGGCGGGCTGCCGCAAGGACGGCGGGGGTGAGGACGACGGCCGTCGCATCATTCGACAAAAAGATGGTCACGACAGTGCCGGTCAGATAGATGAGCAGGAAAAGTCGCGCAGCTGAGCCGCGCGCGTGACCGACAGCGATACCCGCCACCCAGTCGAAGACGCCCTCGTGGCGGGCGGTTTCTGCCAGCAGCATCATGCCGATGAGGAACAGGTAGACATCCAGACCCTCGTGGATGGCGTGCGCGGCTCCGGCCAACGGCAGCAACCGGGTAAGCACGAGCAGCAGTGCGCCACCGCCGATCCACCATGCCTCAGCGATGCCGCGGGGACGAAGAAGCATCAACAGGATGCTGCTGAGCGAGATGATCCAGATAGAGGCGATGGCGAGGTGCGACAAACGTGCTCCTGACTCACGGTACGGCCAAGTGTGGATTGGATGCACCTTCGTGGCCTATTTTGCCGTACGGGCCGGCCCGCCAAACACGACGCTTTGCGCTGGGAGGGAAATGTGACAAAGTATTCAACAACCCCACATTTTTGTGTGCACCGCGATCCCTGTCGCATCCGGTGAGCTGTTTCTGGGGTGTCTTCGTGTCGTGTTGTCCTGGTCGATGAGTATCATCTGCCGCACTCCCTGCGTAGTCCGGCGACCCAGACTCAACTTCTGCTCGAAGGGAGCCGGATGCGTTCTTTGGTGAAGTGTTGCGGTGTAGCGATGGGATTGGCGTTGCTGCCATTGTGGGCCCATGCACAGGTAGCGAGCGCGGCAGATATCGCTGCTTTGAAGCAGGCCGTGGCGGATGCAAAAAACTCCGCGGATAACTCATGGATGCTGGTGAGCTCGGCGCTGGTCTTGATGATGACCGGACCGGGCCTGGCGCTCTTCTACAGCGGGCTGGTGCGCAAGAAGAACGTACTGGGCACCATGATGCAGAGCTTCGCCATGATGGCCATCATCACGGTGACCTGGGCGCTGTTCAGCTACAGCCTGGCCTTCGATGCGGGTACCAGCTTCATCGGCGGAGTGCACCACGTCTTCCTGCGCGGCGTAGGCACGGCTCCGGATCTCGCCTATGCGGCCTTTCCCGCACAGACTTACATGATCTACCAGATGATGTTCGCCATCATCACGCCTGCGCTGATTACGGGCGCCTTCGCGGAGCGAATGAAGTTCAGCGCGATGGTGCTGTTTACCGTGTTGTGGTCGTTCCTGGTGTATGACCCGATGGCCCACATGGTGTGGGGACAGGGCGGCTTGCTGAATGTTGCGGGCGGCAAGTTCCCATGCCTCGATTTTGCGGGTGGCACCGTGGTGCACATCACCTCCGGCGTCTCGGCGCTGGTATGCGCTCTCTATCTGGGCAAACGAGTCGGCTACCCAACGGCGAAGATGGCGCCGCACTCGGTGGTGTTGAGCTTTATCGGCGCGTGCCTGCTGTGGGTGGGTTGGTTCGGATTCAATGCGGGCTCAGCTCTCTCCTCCGGTCCATTGGCCACCAGCGCTTTCGTAAACACGCATCTTGGGGCGGCGGCCGCAGCGATCGGCTGGATGATTGCGGAATGGATCCGGCAAGGTAAGCCGAGCGCATTGGGCGGCATCTCCGGTGCGGTGGCCGGACTGGTTGCCATTACACCGGCAGCGGGCTTTGTGCAGCCAATGTGGTCGCTGGTAATAGGTCTGCTGGCTGGTCTCGTCTGCTACACGATGGTGGCCGTGGTGAAGCAGCGCTTTGGCTATGACGATTCGCTCGATGCCTTCGGCGTGCATGGTGTGGGCGGCACGCTCGGCGCGTTACTGACCGGCATTTTCGCTTCAAGCCTCATCAATCCCGTCTTCAAGGACGCGGCAGGGAATACGCTGCCCGTGGGGGTCATAGAAGGCCACTGGGGACAGTTGGGCAACCAGATCGTGGGCATCCTGATCGCGATTGTGCTATCAGTAGTCGGCACGTTGATATTGCTGAAGCTGGTCGATCTCGTTATCGGGCTGCGCATGTCGCCGGAGGACGAGTTGGAGGGCATGGACGTGACCCAGCATGGCGAAGAGGGATACGACTGGGCCTAAATTCGTCCGGTGCGAGGAGCAGGCATGCAGAAGATTGAAGCGATCATTCAGCCGTCGCGGCTGGACGCTGTGAAGGAAGCGCTGATCGAGATCGGCGTGGATGGCATGACGATTCTGGAGGCGCGCGGACATGGCCGCCAGAAGGGTCACACGGAGTTTTACAGGGGCCGCGAGTACACGGTGGACCTGTTGCCGAAGGTGAAGATCGAACTCGTGGTCCATGACGAGGCGGCAGAGAAGGTGATCAACGCAATCGTTACCACGGCGCGCACCGGCCACATCGGCGACGGCAAAATCTTCGTATCGCGCATTGATGAGGCGATCCGCATCCGCAACGACGAGCGGGGCGAGACAGCGTTGTAATACTCCGCGGACGCGCGAGTGGGAGGGCATGCGATGACGCAGCCATTGGCTTCAGTCAGCGCCGCGGCGGACTACTATCGCGCGGAGTTCGCCGCCCTGGACGCTTCATTCCTGCGCAATGGCGACGGCGCCGCGTGCCTGCGCCGCCGCAGTTCGTTGGTGGACACACTGGTGACCGGGCTATGGTCGTTGCTGGGCGGTGCGGACCGGCCCATTGCATTGGTGGCTACCGGCGGCTATGGGCGCCGCGAACTCTTCCCTTATTCCGACATCGACCTGATGTTTCTTTGCCCGGATGCGCGAGTGGAATCGCTGGCGCGCGATCTTATCAGGACCATGAGCCAGTCTCTGTGGGACAGCGGCCTGCGAGCGAGCACTCTCACCCGGACCGTGCGCGAGTGCGATCGCTTTTCCGTGGAGAACTTCGAATTCACACTCTCGCTGCTGGACCGGCGGCTCATCGGTGGGGATCCTGCGCCGTACGGATTGCTGAAGGAAAAGGTACTTCCCGCGCTGATGGCCCGAGAGGCAGATGCGATCCGACGGCTCTTGCAGAAGTCGCTCCATGACCGCTATGCGCGCTTCGGTGGCACTATCTTTCACCTGGAACCGAATGTGAAGGAGGCGCCAGGGGGATTGCGCGATCATCACGCGGCGCAGTGGTGGACGGCATTGATGAGAATTCGTGACACGAAAGAATGGCCTGTACCTCCGGATCTTGCACCGGATCCGGAGGTACAGGCAGCGGTTGAATTTATGACCGCCACGCGTTGCTTCCTGCACCTGCGCGCACATCGCGACGAGAACATCCTGAGCTGGCACGCGCAGGACGAGGCCGGTGCAAAGAGCATCGGGCTGGAGACGGGCGGCACCGCGGACCCGGCATATTGGATGCGCACCTACTACCGGCATGCGCGCACCTTCTCCCGCAGCGTGGCGCCGCTGCTGGAACAACAGCCACCCGCGCGGCCTTTTTTCGCGCGACGGCGGAGGAAATTGACGATTGAGGGAACCCCGTTCGTCGTGGCAGATGGCCGCATCGATCTCGAAGACCAGGAGACGAATATTGATCCGGAGTCCATGCTGCGTGTCTTCGCGGAGATTGCGGAACAAGGTTCGCGGCCCACAGTGCGTGCTGAATCCGCGATCAGCGACGCGCTGCCGATGCTGAACCTGCACCTGCCGGAAGGGCCATTCCTGCGTGCGGGACTGCAGCGCATCCTTCTCGGACGCCATGCTGCACAGGCGCTACGCACCATGCACACACTGGGCGTTCTGGAGATGCTGGTGCCGGAGTTTCACGGCATCGATGCGCTGGTGATTCGCGACTCCTACCACCGGTACACGGTGGATGAACACACTTTCCTGACCATTGAGAATGTCCATGCGCTGCGCGATACCGCGCAGGACTGGGAGCGGCGGTTCGCTGGTCTGTTGGACGAGATCGACCGGCTGGAATTGCTGTTGCTCGCGTTGTTGCTGCACGACACCGGAAAAGCCAGCCGCAGCGGCGATCACACGATGCAGAGTGCGGAACTGGCAGAGGCCGTGCTTGACCGGCTGGAATTCGAAAGCGAGGAGCGCGAGATCGTGCTGGCGCTGGTGCGCGATCATCTGGCTATGTCTGCAGCTTTGCGCCGGGATATCTTCGATCCGGAGACGTTGCGTGCGCTGGCGGAAAAAGTAGCGACGCCCATGCGACTGCGCATGCTGTGCCTCATGACCTACGCCGACGTGCGTGCGGTGAATCCGGAGGCCTTGACGCCGTGGAAAGCAGAGAACCTGTGGCAGCTCTTCATCGCGACATCAAACTGGATGGACCGCAACGTGGACGAGGAGCGCTACCATGCGTCGGTCGATCCGGCCGTGCTGCGACGCATCACGGCGCTGGTACCGGATAGGAAAGAGGAGCTGCAGCGGTTTCTCGAAGGGCTGCCGCAACGCTACGTGCAGACCTGCCTGCCGGAACAAATTCGGGCGCATCTCGAGATGTCCAGCCGCCTGGATCAACATCCAGCACAGCTTTCACTGCGAAAGACGCGGCATCTGTTTGAGCTGGCGCTAATCGCGAAGGATCGCCCTATGTTGTTCGCCGACATTGCGGGAACACTCTCCGCGCTGGGGATGAATATCGTGAAGGCGGAGGCGTTTGCGAACGATGCGGGAGTGGTCGTGGATAGTTTCCTCTTTGCCGATTCCTTTGGCACGCTGGAGTTAAACCCATCCGAGTTTGGACGCTTCACGCAGAAGGTGATGGACGCGGTGACGAAACGGACCTCTGTGGATGGACTCATGCGGGCGCGGCGGCACCTCCACATGGCGCCGATAAAGATGCGGGTGGAGACGCGTATCTCCTTCGATGACACGGCTTCGAGCGCAAGCACGGTGATGCAGGTAGTGGCACAGGATGGGCCGGGACTATTGCGCACGATCGCGTCTGTGATCGCGACGCTGGGGTGCGATGTCCGGGTAGCGCTCATCGACACCGAGGGTGAGCTCGCCGTCGACGTCTTCTACCTCACCGAATCGAACCGGCCACTTGAGGATTCACTCAAAGCGCGGTTGGCCGAAGAACTCGCTCTGTCTATTCAGACCTTGCGGCCGGCTGCAGCGCTCGCCCGTTGAACTGATATAGGTTTCCCGATCAGGCCTGCAGGCGAGGTGTCAGCTTGACCAGCATGCGCTGCGTTGCCTGCCAGTCGACCAGCAGCACTTCGGCGCGCTGACTGTGTGCGCTGGCTGCATGGAGGGTGAGCAATTCGTATACCTGTGCCGCTGACTCGGGGTCATCGGCGAGGGATGAGGCGGTGAGAAAGTCAGGATGGTACCGCTGCTCGCTGACAAAGCTGCCGTCCTCGTCGATGACCCATGCGATACCGCCGGTCATGCCGGCGCCGAAGTTCTGGCCGGCACGGCCCAGCACCAGCACAGCGCCGCCGGTCATGTACTCGCAGCCGTGGTCGCCCACGCCTTCCACAACTGCGACGGCACCGGAGTTGCGTACAGCAAAGCGCTCGCCCGCGCGCCCGGCCGCCAGCAGGCGGCCTGCGGTAGCGCCGTAGAGCGCAACGTTGCCGAGCAGGACATGGTGCGAGCTTTCACGCGCGGCGTCACCTTCGGCGCGAAGCACGATCTCGCCGCCACTGAGTCCCTTGCCGACGAAGTCGTTGGCTAGCCCTTCGAAGACGATCCGCATGCCCGGAATGGCAAAGGCCCCGAACGACTGGCCGGCTACGCCTTGCAGTTCGATCTCGACCGGCGTAACCGGGTCATTGTGGTGCCGCCGCTGCAGCGCGAGTTCGCCGGCGATGCGCGCGCCCACCGCGCGGTCACTGTTCGCGATCTCGCTGTTGACGAAGAAAGGTCTGCCTTCGCGCGCAGCGGCGAGTGCCGGCTCAAGCCACGCATCGTCGATCGGCGTGTCGGTTTGGGGGCGCATATTGCGCTGCCCGGCCCATGCGCGCACGCCGTCCACCGGGGCAGCCAGCATGCTGGTTAGATCGAGCCCGCCGATGCGACGAGTCTGCTCCAGCAGATCCGTGCGGCCCACGGCATCACCCAGACTCGCGAGACCCAGCCCGGCGAGCATGTGACGCAAATCTTTCGCCAGCCCCTCGAAGAAGCGAATGATGTGCTCCGGCTTGCCGCGAAACTTTGCACGGAGCTCCGGCTTCTGGGTCGCGATGCCGGTGGGGCAGGTATTGAGGTGACACTGCCGTGCCATGTCGCAGCCGATGGCAACCAGCACCGCCGTACCGAAGGCGTATTCATCCGCTCCTAGCATTGCTGCAATCAGAACATCACGCCCCGTCTGCAAGCCGCCATCGCAGCGCAGACGCACGCGGCCTCTCAGACCTTCGGCCAGAAGCGACTGCTGCGCCTCCGCAAGACCCAGCTCCCAGGGATTGCCAGCGTGCTTGATGCTGGAAAGTGGTGACGCACCGGTTCCACCACTGTGCCCCGCGATGACGATGTAGTCCGCGAAAGCCTTGGCGACTCCAGCCGCGATGGTCCCTACACCGAACGACGAGACCAACTTGACGCCGATGGCGGCGCGCGGATTGACGCGCTTCAGATCGTAAATCAGCTGCGCCAGATCCTCAATCGAGTAGATGTCATGGTGCGGCGGCGGACTGATGAGCATGACGCCAGGCTGGGCGTGGCGCAGGCGCGCGATCAGTTCCGTGACCTTGTGTGCGGGCAGCTGGCCGCCTTCACCGGGCTTGGAACCTTGCGCGATCTTGATCTCAATCTCTTCCGCGTTCGCCAGATATTCAGCGGTGACACCGAAGCGTCCGGAGGCGAGCTGCTTGATCTTGTTGTTGCGCAGCCCGCGACCGCCGGTGAGAGGATCGGGTTGCCAAACGACCGGATCCTCGCCGCCTTCGCCAGTGTTCGAGCGTGCCCCGAGGATGTTCATGGCCTCAGTAATTGTCCCGTGCGCTTCCGGGCTCAGCGAGCCAAGCGACATCGCCGAGGCGATGAAGCGGTGTGTTATCGCGGGCGTTGGTTCGACCGCATCTTCCACCAGCGATGGACCAGCGGCACGAATGTTGAGCATGTCGCGGAGCATCTGCGGCGCGCTCTCGGTGGCTGCTGTCAGCACACTCAATGTCTGCGGCTCCGCCACCATGGCGGCGCCACAGATG